>Ga0182014_10000434_pt1 | contig 54995 bp, 44 predicted proteins | sample 612S2DmetaG_FD_120489 | JGI IMG/M metagenome (GOLD analysis project Ga0182014, IMG submission 120489) | Permafrost microbial communities from Stordalen Mire, Sweden - 612S2D metaG | ecosystem: Environmental > Terrestrial > Soil > Wetlands > Permafrost | place: Sweden: Stordalen | collected... | reverse complement strand
TGCGATGGCCGCGGGGATTACCAGAGACCCAGCAGGGAGCCGAGGGAACGGGCAGCGGGGCCGCCTTCGTCCTCGGCGATCTCCAGCGCGGCGGGCACGTCGAGGTCGTGGGCGAGCGCGGCGCGCATGGCGGTGACGGCCTTGTCGTCGTGACCCGCCGTTCCGCGGCCGGGTCGCCCGGCGGCGGCGGCGACGGCCTCCAGCCGGGCGGCGGCCGCGTCGAGCCCGGCGCGATCGTAGTCCCAGTCCTCGGACCAGGGACGGTCCAGGATCAGCAGCCGGACGGCCGCCGCCGGGTATTCGGCGAGAAGGTCCTTGACCAGCACGAGGTTGCCCGCGGACTTGGCCATCTTCGCCCCGGTCACGCGGACGACACCGGCATTGAGCCGCGCCCGGGCGAACGGGGACACGCCGGTGAAGGTCTCGGCCAGGGCGGCCTGGTAGGCGTGATGCGGGAAACGCAGGTCACCCCCGCCGACCTGTACGTCGATGGCCGGGCCGAAGGCGTGCAGCGCCATGGCGGCGCATTCAGCGTGCCATCCCGGCCGGCCGGGTCCCCAGGGGCTGGCCCAGGCCGGCTCCCCGTTCCGGGAGGCCTGCCAGATCGCGACGTCGAACGGGTCGTCCCGGCGCGGGTCATCGGGCCGGTCCCCGTACTCGGTGGCCAGCCGCAGCGCTTCCACGTGATCCGGGACCGCCTGGCGGGCGACAGCCGCGCCGCGGAAGTAGACCTGGCCCGCACGCTCGTAGGCGGCCCCGCGGTCCAGCAGCCCTGCGGTGAGCGCAATGACCGCCGGGATGAATACATGGGCGCGGGGTTCCAGCGCCGGGCGGCTCACGCCCAGCGCGGTCATGTCCTGGTCGAAGTAAAACTGCTGGATGGCGGCGAACTGGTCGTACGGCGAGCCGTCCCGGTTCGCCGCGGCCAGCAGCACGTCGTCGACGTCGGTCACGTTCCGGCACATGATCACTTCGGCACCGCCGGCGTGCAGCACCCGGGCGAGCGTGTCCGCCCAGACGAACGTCGCGGCGTGCCCGAGGTGCGTCACGTCGTAGGGCGTGATCCCGCACGCATACACCCGCGCCCGTCCGGCAAGCGGGAGCAACGTCCCACCGAGCCGCAGTACGGGCGGCAGGCCTGCGTCGGGCAGCTGATCCGTCACGCGCCTCATCTGATCACTTTTCGCTGGCGATAGCGATCGCTAGTCCGGCCCGCGGTCGCGGCAGGACGGGCAGGATGGCGCACGCCCCGGCAGTTAACCGCCGCGCAGGGTGGCGCCGACGCGCTGCTCGGCTTCGGCGACGGCGGCGTCCCGGGCGGCGGTGGCCTCGGCCGCGGTGAGCGTCCGGTCCAGGGCGCGGAACCGCAGCGTGTACGCCAGCGACTTGCGCCCCTCCCCCACCTGTGCGCCGGTGTAGACGTCGAACAGCCGAATGTCCTCCAGCACGATGCCGTCCGCGGACGTGGCCGCGGCACCGTCCCGCAGGGCGGCCCGGACCTCGGCCGCCGGGATCCCCGCGTCCACGATGAGCGCGACGTCCTGGGTGGCCGGCGGGTACGGCGACGGCACCGGGGCCTGGACCGGGCCGGAGTTTTCCGCCGCGGCCAGGAACGCCGACAGGTCCAGCTCGACGGCGCTGGTGCGCGGCGGCAGGCCGAACGCCTGGATCACCCGCGGGTGCAGTTCGCCCGCGTACCCGGCGTGCCACCCGGACTCCTGCGAACCGTCGCGGCCCTGCACGAAGAGGGCGGCGCAGCGGCCCGGGTGCCAGGGCGCCTGCCGGTCGGCGCGCACGTCCACCGCCACCCGGCAGATCCGGCCGATCTCACGGGCGGCCTCGACCGCGTCGGCCCAGCTCTCGGAGCGCCCGGCGCCCCACCAGCCCGCCGACTCGCGGTCCCCGGACAGCACGGCGCCCAGGTGCAGCGGCTGGTCCGGCAGGGCGGCCTCGAGCGCGGCCAGTTCCTCGAAGGTCGGCGCCCGGTCCACGGGCAGCGCGGGCGGGACGGCGCGGCCACCGAGCCGGGGCAGGAACACGAGGCTCATCTCGAACAGCGCGGCGTCCGCGAAGCCGCGGCCGATGTTGCGGTTGAGCACGCGGAACAGCCCGGGCAGCAGCGTGGTCTGCAGCAGCGGCTCGCCGTCGCTGAGCGGGTTGGCCAGGGCCAGCATGTCGCGGCGCGGGTCCTCGGGCGGGAGCTGGAGCGCGTCGGCGTCGGCCGTGGAGACGAACGGCATGGACAGCACTTCGACGTACCCGGCCCCGGCCAGGCCCCGGCCGATGGCGCGGCGCAGCCGCTGGCGCGGCGTCAGCCCGTGCCCGGCGAAAGCGCGCGGCCGGCGCACCGGGATGTTCTCGTACCCCTCGAGGCGGATGACCTCTTCGGCCAGGTCGGCGGGGTCGGTGAGGTCGGACCGCCACGACGGCGGGGTGACGGCCAGCGTCTGCTGCGCCCGGTCGTGCTCGGTCGCGCAGCCGACCTGGCGGAGCCGGTGGATCACCGTATCGAGGCCGTAGACGACCCCGGCCACGAGGTCCGGGTAGTCCGCCGCCATACCGATCGTGACCGGCGGGACGTCCACGTGCGCGTGCGTGCAGCCCGGAATGATGGTGCCGCCGCCGAGCGAGGCGAGCAGCGCGACCGCCTTGGCCGAGGCGCGCAGCGGCAGTTCGCGGTCGACGCCGCGCTCGAAACGGTAGGACGCCTCGCTGTGCAGCCGGTGCCGGCGGCTCATCCGGGCCGTGCCGGAGGGCGAGAAGTGCGCCGCCTCGATGAGCAGGTCGGCGGAGTTCCCGTCGATCTCGGTGGCCAGGCCGCCCATCGTGCCGGCCAGCGAGATCGGCCCGGAGTCGTCCGCGATCACGATGTCGTCGGGGTCCAGGTCCCGGACGACGTGGTCGAGGGTTTCCAGCCGCTCGCCCGGTTCGGCGCGGCGTACCACGATCGGCCCGCTGATTTTGGTGCCGTCGAACGCGTGCAGCGGCTGACCCAGCTCGAGCATCAGGTAGTTGGTGACGTCCACCGCGAGGGAGATGGTCCGGACGCCGGAACGCGCCAGCCGGACGCGCATCGACAGCGGCGTCCGCGCGCCCGGGTGGAAGCCGCGGACCTCGCGCAGCACGAACCGGTCGCACGCGGTGGGATCGGCGATGCCGGCCGGGCGGATATCCCCGGACACCCAGCCCAGATCGGCGCCGAGGCCGGCGTGCGCGGGCAGCCCGGCGTCGGCCGGGTCGGTGAAGGTGACCCCGAACGCGATGGCGAGCTCGCGGGCGACACCGCGCACGGACACGCAGTCCCCGCGGTCCGGTGTCACCGCGATGTCGAACACCTCGTCGCGCAGGCCCGCGTAGCCGACGAAGTCCGCCCCGAGCGGGGTGTCGGGCGGCAGCACCAGGATGCCGGAGTGGTCATCACCGATGCCCAGCTCGTCGCCGGCGCAGATCATGCCCTCCGACACGCGGCCGTACGTCTTGCGCTCGCCGATCTCGAAGCCGCCGGGCAGCACCGCGCCGGGCTTGGCGAACGGCACCCGGTCGCCGGCCGCGAAGTTGGTGGCGCCGCAGATGACCCCGAAGTCGCCCTCGCCGCCGGGCCCGTGGCCTTCCCCGGTCGCGACGCGGCAGTACCGGATCGGCTTCTTGAATTCGGTCAGCTCCTCGACGAGGAGGACCTCGGCGGTGACGACGCCGCTGATGTCGTGCCCGGCCGGCTCGACGGACTCCACCTCGAGCCCGGCCGCGGTCAGCCGCTCGGCCACCTCGGAAGGCTCGACGGACACCTCGACCGGCGCGTACTCGCGCAGCCAGGAAAGCGGAAGCTTCATGGTCAGATCTCCGTCCCGAAGGCCCGGCTGAACCGGACGTCACCCTCGGTGGTGTCGCGGATGTCGGTCACCCCGTGGCCGATCATGAGCGTGCGCTCGATCCCGAGGCCGAACGCGAACCCGCTGTAGCGGTCCGGGTCGATGCCGCACGCGATCAGGACGCGCGGGTTGACCATGCCGCAGCCGGCGATCTCGATCCAGCCCTGGGAACGGCAGACGCGGCAGGGCTCGCCGCCGGGCCGGGCGGACGCCCCCCGGCAGATGTGGCACTCCATGGACACGTCTGCGGATGGCTCGGTGAACGGGAAGAAGTCCGGCCGGAACCGCGTCCGCAGCCCCTCACCGAACATCGCGTCGACGAACGACTGGATCGCGCCGCGCAGGTCGGCCATGGTCAGGCCCTCGTCGACGGCCAGGCCCTCGATCTGGTGGAAGACCGGGCTGTGCGTGGCGTCGAGGGCGTCGGCGCGGTAGCACCGGCCCGGGCTGACCACGAACAGCGGGAGCGGCCGGCTGAGCATGGCGCGGATCTGCACCGGGGACGTGTGCGTGCGCAGGATCACCCCGGAGTGCGCGCTGCTCTTACCCCCGGGGCCCGCATCCCCGGGAGCGGCCACGAACAGCGTGTCCTGCGCCTCGCGGGCGGGATGGTCGGGCGGGAAGTTCAGCGCGTCGAAGTTGTACCACTCCGCCTCGGCCTCGGGCCCCTCGGCGACCTCGTAGCCCATGGCCACGAAGACGTCGGTGAGCCGGTCCGCGGCCATCGTCACCGGGTGCCGGGCGCCGGGCGGCATCCGGTCCCACGGCAGCGTGACGTCGACGGCCTCGGTGAGCAGCACCTGCCGGTCCCGCTCGGCCTCAAGCTCGGCCGTCCGTTCGGCGAGGGCCCGCTTGACCTCGGCGCGGGCCGCGCCCACCCGCTTGCCCGCCTCGGCGCGGGCCTGCGGCGGCAGCGCGCCGATCTCCGCGTTGGCCAGCGTCAGCGGCGCCTTGTCACCGAAGTGCGCGATCCGCGCCTCCTTCAGCTCCTCCAGCGTCCGCGCGGACGCGATGGCGGCCAGCGCCTCGTCGCGCATCCGCGCGACCTCGTCGGGTGACAAGGGCGTCACCTCTACGGGGTCGTAGTTCGTATTGGGTCCGGACATCGCCTTCCCTCGCGGGCCGTGCGGTTCTACTACCGGTCTGATGGTGGTTATGGCGTTCAACAACTGCTTAACGGACGTAGTGCGAGCCCGGCACGCCACCGGGCATCCGCATGGGACGGCCAGGTGAGGCAGCCGGCTGGGCGCCGGGGTAGGTGGCGAGCGTGCCGGGGTCCGGCGGCCAGCGCGGGCCGCGGCGGGTGGCCCGCGGGACGTCCGGCGCGCCTAGGCGGCAGGAGCCCCTGCGGGCATGGTAAATCGGAACTCCGCTCCGCCGCCGGGCGCACGGCCAACGCTGATCGTGCCCCCGTGCGCCTCAACCAGCCCCTTGACGATGTAGAGGCCGAGGCCGGTCCCCCCGCGCCGGTGACCCCGCCAGAACTGCCGGAACACGCGTGACGCCAGGTCGGGGGCGATTCCCTCACCCTCGTCCTGGACGGACACCGTCACGGCGCCGGTTCCGGCGGCTGGCTCTACCACGACAGTCACCGTACCAGCCCCGTGCCGCACGGCGTTCTCGATCAGGTTGCCGAGGATCTGGTCCACCTTGTCGGGATCGAGCCAGGTCTCGGGCAGCCCGGCGTGGGTCTCCAGCCGGAAGCGCTCCTCGGGCTCCCCCGCCGCGACCCGCCCGGCGATGATCTTGCGGGCCCGCTCAGGCACGTCGACGAGCTGGCGGTGGACCTCCAGCCGCCCCGATTCGATCCGGGAGACGTCGAGCAGTTCGGTGATGAGCCGGGTGACCCGGTCCGCGTCGGCGTTGACCGTTTCCAGCATGACGAGCTTCTGGTCCTCGGTGAACCGGTGCCATTTGGCCAGCAGGGTGGCGGTGAAGCCCTTGACGCTGGTGAGCGGGGACCGTAGTTCGTGCGCGACGGTGGAGACGAGGTCGGCGCGGCTGCGCTCGAGGCGCGCGCGCTGCCCGGCGTCGTGCAGCGCGACGACGAGCCGCAGCACATCGTGGCGGCGGCGCTCGCGGATATAGCGGACGACGACGAGGACCTCGGTGCCGTCGCGCAGGTAGAGAGGCCGTTCCGGGTGCCGGGTGCGGATCTGCAGGCCGTGGTACGGGTCGGTGCACGCCCACCAGTCGCGGCCGTCGGCGTCGTGCAGCGGGAGCACGTCGTACAGGTCCTTGCCGAGCGCCTCGGCCGGGTCGACGTCCGTCAGGCGCGACGCGGCGGCGTTGAAGACGGCGATGCGGCCCGCCTCGTCGGCAACCACCAGGCCGTCGGGAAGCTCGTCCGCGATGACGAGCCAGCCGGGCTCGCTGGGCACGGCGTACGGCCCGGCGAGCACGTCAGCCCCGGAAAGCGAATCAGGCACCGGCAGGCTGCCCGCAGCTACGGGCTCCCTGGGTTTGCCGGGCACACTGGGTTTACCGGGCACGCCAGCCCCGCCCAGGGTTGATCGGCTCGTCATTTTCTGCCCACTCGAACGCCGCCTCCATCTGGCACGTCCGCCCGCTCCGGCCCGCCCGCCGCAGCAATACCGCCACTCGATCTCTGCGTGACAGAATGTGCTGCGACTCTAGCGTGCCCTCGTGTTGGGCCATAGCCCCACACCACCGATTGTCCGCCACTATGCGCAAAAAGCCATATCACGTAAGCGTTCTGTCATATCGAATTGCGCTCAAATCGAGTTGCGCTGGCTTATCGAGTTGTGCTGGGCGCGGGCACAGGCGTAGAGGCAGACGGCGGCGGCGGTGGCGAGGTTGAGGCTCTCGGCCCGGCCATAAATGGGCACCGCGACGCTCTCGTCGGCCAGCGCGAGCAGCGCGGCCGGCATGCCCCACGCCTCGTTGCCGAAGATCCAGGCCGTGGGCGCGGCGAGTTCGGCCGGGGTCAGTTCGTCCAGGGTGCGGCCGCCCCGCGCGTCGGCCGCGAGAATGCGCAGCCCGGCACCGCGCAGCGCGCTGACCGCACGGTCGGGCGGGACGCCGGCCACCACCGGGAGGTGGAACAGGCTCCCGGCGGACGCGCGCACGCACTTGCCGTTGCAGGGGTCCACCGACGCGTCGGAGAAGATCACGGCCTGCGCGCCCGCCGCGTCGGCGGTCCGCAGCACGGTCCCGGCGTTCCCCGGGTCGCGGACGCTGGCCAGCAGCGCCACCAGTCGCGGCTGGCCAGCGGCGACTCCCAGCGCGGCGATGGCCTGCTCCAGCGGGACGTCGACGAAACCGCAGACGGCAAGCAGCCCCTGCGGGGTGACCGTCTGGGCCAGTTCGGCCATCACCTCGCCGCTGACCGTGTGCACCGGAATCCCGGCGCGGGCCATGGCGGTGACCAGTTCCTCGTGCCGCGCCCGCGCCTCCGCGGTGACGAACAGTTCGGTGACCGGGGCGCCGGAACGAAATGCCTCCGTAACGGCCTGCGGGCCTTCCACCAGGAAGGCCCGCGCACGCTGCCGGAACGCCCGTTTGGTCAGCCGGCGCGCGGCTTTGAGCCGCGGCGAGCGGACGCTCGTGTACTCGCTCGTGCCGTTAGGCAGCGGCACTCGTTGCGCCGGTGTCTTCCGGCAGGGACTTCCTGGCTACCTCGACCAGCGCAGCGAACGCGGGGGCATCCGCCACGGCCATGTCAGCCAGCATGCGGCGGTCGACTTCGACACCCGCCGCCTTAAGGCCCTGAATGAAACGGTTATAGGTGATGCCGTTGCTGCGGGCCGCGGCGTTGATGCGCTGGATCCACAGCCGCCGGAAGGCGCCCTTGCGGTCCTTGCGGTCCCGGTAGGCATACGTCATCGAGTGGAGCACTTGCTCCTTGGCCTTGCGGTACATACGTGACCGCTGACCGCGGTAGCCGCTCGCCCGTTCGAGGACGACGCGGCGCTTCTTGTGGGCGTTAGCCGCCCGCTTCACGCGTGCCATGTTCTTAGCTCCCTGAGGTCGCGGGCCGGGCTACTTCCCCAGCAGCTTCTTGATCTCCCTGACGTCGCTAGGAGCGACCGTCTTTTCGTTAGCGAGCCGGCGCGTCACGCGGGACGACTTGTGCTCGAGCAGGTGGTTGGTGTTGGCGCGGCGGCGCATCACCTTGCCGGTACCGGTCAGCCTGAAGCGCTTCGCGGTGCCGCTGTGGGTCTTCATCTTCGGCATGGTCGCCGTCGTCTCCTCATCTGTGCACCCCGGCGGGGCGCGTTTCTTCCTTACATGGGCCGCGGCGCCGGGCCGCGCGGGTCCGGCGCCTGGCACCTCGTGCGTGGTGCGGTAGTGCGTCGTGCAGCTTGCGGTCAGCTGGCCGGGACTTCCTGTCCTGGCTGCTTGGTCTCCTGGTTAGTCCCCTGGCCGCCGTTCGCCCGCCGGGCTGCGGCGGCGTGCACGGCGCGCGGGCCGGGAACCGGCCGGGCGGCGGGCGCGCGCTCCGCGGGCTGCGGAGCGGGCTGAGCCGCCGCAGGCTGAGCTGGAGCAGGCCGTGGTGCGGGCCGGGCTGGCGCAGGCCGTGGCGTAGGCCGGGCTGGCGCAGGTCGTGGTGCCGCCTGAGCCGGTGCGGGCCGTGGTTCCGCCTGAGCCGGTGCGGGCCGTGGTTCCGCCTGAGCCGGTGCGGGCCGTGGTTCCGCCTGAGCCGGCGCAGCCTGCACTGGCGCCGCTTCGGCTGGCGCCGTTTCGGCTGGCGCAGCCTGAGCCGCTGGTGCCACCTGGGCTCGGGCCGGCTCGGCTACCGGCCGCTGGGACTGCGGGACCCGCTCGGTCTGGGGAGCACGCTCCGGGCGCTCGGCGTGCGAGCGCTCGGCCGGGGCCGCCTGGTTCGAGACACGCTCGGCACGGGCATCGCTCTTCTTGCGGTGCGGGCCGATCACCATGGTCATGTTCCGGCCGTCCTGCTTGGGCTGGGCTTCGACGAAGCCAAGCTCCTCGACGTCACCGGCGAGGCGCTGCAGCAGCCGGAAGCCCAGCTCGGGCCGGGACTGCTCACGCCCCCTGAACATGATCGTTACCTTGACCTTGTCCCCCGCCTTGAGGAACCGCTCGACGTGGCCCTTCTTGGTGCCATAGTCGTGCGGGTCGATCTTCGGCCGGAGCTTGATCTCCTTGATGACCGTCTGGGCCTGGTTCTTCCGTGATTCCCTGGCCTTAAGCGCGGACTCGTACTTGAACTTGCCGTAGTCCATGAGCTTGCAGACCGGTGGCCGCGCCGTCGGCGCGACTTCAACCAGATCAAGGTCGGCTTCCTGAGCCAACCGGAGCGCGTCGTCGATCGATACGATCCCGACCTGCTCCCCGGCGGGCCCGACCAGCCTGACCTCGGGAACACGAATGCGCTCGTTAATACGCGGTTCGGCGCTGATGTGACCTCCTTGAGTCTCACCACTGCCGCGGAATCTCCGGCGGCAGACTGCCCGTTGACTAGACCTGCTGAGCGACCCCGGAGGCGGCGAATGCCGCAACGAGAAATGCCCCGCACGCCGTGCACGCGGGGCAACCACCATGGCGGGCAAAGCCCCGCGTCACCACTGTGACACTGGCTGCCCGCCAACGCCAGACCCGCGCGGCCCCTTATGCCCGGTTTACCCGGAATCCTGGGTCGACAAATCCAGCCTGACCTGCCAGCCTGCGGCTGGCGAGGTGGGAGGTGGCCCTCCGCTTACACGTCCGGCGCTGCGACGCCGGACTAGTCGTCGGCTAAGAGTAACAACAATTTCCCCGGGGACGGAAATTCCGCGGTGATCCGCGTGGCGCGGGACCACCGTCCGCCAGCCCCAGCCCGGCCCCAGATGGCCCAGCCCCAGATGGCCCAAGCCAGCCCAGATAGCCCAAGCCAGCCCCAGCCTCAGCGCCACACCAGAGCCAGAGCCAGCGCCAGCACCCGAACGACCAGCGCGCTGACCTCGCTGTGTCAAAGTAGTTTGATCGCAACTAAATTTCCGCCGAGCCGTCGACAGCGCAGGAGGACCACGCATGCGGGTGACCGGCATCGCGCAGCGCGAGGCGTGGCTCGCCCGGGCCATGCCCGGCGTCGAGGAGGTCCGTCCGGGGCTGTGGTCCGTTCCGGTACCGATCCCGTTCAGCCCGCTGCGGTACACGCTGTCGTACCTCGTCGCGTCGGGACCGGGTGTGATCGTGGTCGACCCGGGCTGGGACTCCGACGACGGGTGGCAGGCCCTGACCGGGGGCCTCGGCGCGGCCGGGGCCACGACCGCGGACGTCACCGGGATCGTCGTCACGCACGTCCACCCCGATCATCACGGGCTTTCCGCCCGGCTGCGCGCCGCCTGCGGGGCGTGGATCGCGATGCACCCGGCCGAACGGGACTCCCTGCCGGTCCGGGTGTGGGACACCGCCAAGAGCCCCGCCCGGGACCTCCGCTGGCTGCTGGCCTGCGGCGCGCCGGCCGGGATCGCCGCCGAACTGAGCGGCAACGGCCCCGTGATGGAGATGCTGCTGGCCATGCCCGAGCCGGATGTGCTGCTGGAGGACGGGGACCTGGTGCCCGGGCCGGATCGGCGGCTGCGCGCCGTATGGACGCCCGGGCACACCCCGGGCCATCTCTGCCTGCACGAGGAGACCGAGGACGTCCTGCTGACCGGCGACCACGTGCTGCCGCGCATCACCCCCAACATCGCCCAGGTCGCGCACACCGACGACCCGCCGCTGGCGGCCTATCTGAAGTCGCTGGACCAGGTGGCCGCGTACGACAGCGCCGAGGCGCTGCCCGCGCACGAGTACCGGTTCCACGGGCTGGCCGACCGGGTCCGTATCCTGCGCGCGCACCATGATCATCGCTGCCAGGAGATTCTGGGCGTGCTGGACCGGCTGGGACCGTCCACCGTCTGGCAGGTGACCGAACGGCTGTCCTGGTCCCGGGGCTGGCCGTCGGTGAAGGGCTTCATGCGCCGGGCGGCGATCGGCGAGACCGCGGCCCACCTCGAGTACCTGCTGGAGCGGGCGCAGGTCAGCCGGGTGCCGGGCACACCGCTGAGGTACAGCGGGCCGCCCGCGGTGGCCGCCGCCACGCCCTGAACCGGGACGGCGCCCTGAACCGGGACGGCGCCCTAAGACGGGACGGCGGCGGCGGCGCGGCGGTCCAGTTCGGCCAGCCCGGCGGCGCGCATCGCCCCGAGCGGGGCCGGCCGCCGGCCGGTCATCAGCTCGAACTGGCCCGCCGCCTGGTGCAGCAGCAGGTCGAACCCGCCGATGACGACCGCCCCGGCCTTTTCCGCAGCCAGCGCGAGCGACGTCGGCCAGGGGGCGTACACCACGTCGAACACCGCACCGGGGGTCTCGCCCGCGCAGGTCCGCATCGCATAAGAATCGGCGGCACCGGCGGGAACCGTGGAAATCAGCAGATCCTTCCCGGCCAGGCCGCCCGGCGATCCCAGTGGCCGCAGGTCGACGCGGACGCCAAGGCGCTGTGCGACGGCCAGCAGCGCGGCCGCGCGGGTCTCGTCGCGGACCTCGACCGTCACCGCGCACAGGCCGGTCTCGCGCAGTGCGGCCATCGCCGAGCAGGCGGTGGCGCCCGCGCCGAGGATCACCGCCGACCGGGGCTCGGTCAGGCCCGCGGCGGCGAGCGCGTCTACTATCCCGGCCACGTCGGTGTTGTAGCCGTGCCGCCGCCCGCGCACGAACACGACCGTGTTCACCCCGCCCACGGCGGCCGCGAGCGGATCCACGCGATCCAGCAGGGGCAGGATCGCGCGCTTGAGCGGCATCGTGAGCGACAGCCCCGCCCAGTCCGCGCCGCACCTGGCGACCAGCGCGGGCAGCCCGGCTTCGCCGCACTCGATGGCCTCGTAGGTCCATCCGGTGAGGCCGGCGGCGGTGTAGGCCGCACGGTGCAGCACCGGGGACAGCGAGTGGGCAATCGGCGAACCGAGGATGGCGGCTTTCATCGAGTGCAGGCTAGCAAGGAAGGTCAGCCGTTCAGGCCAGCCAGCGTGTTGGAGAACGTGGTCACGCCGTTCCTGGCCACGAAGTACAGCCAGTTACCGGGGGCCGGATGCAGGGCCGCCTCGATGGCGGCGTTTCCCGGGCTGTCGATCGGCCCGGGCGGCAGGCCCTTGTTCTTGTAGGTGTTGTACGGCGTTTCTATGGCGATCTGCTGGTCGGTAGCGGCCGTGCCGAACTGGTGCAGACCGTAAAACACGGTGCTGTCGAACTGCAGCGGCATGTTCGCGGCCAGCCGGTTGAGGATCACACGCTCGATCTTCGGGTAGTCGGAGATCCGGCCGCCCTCGGCCTGCAGCAGGCTGGCCATCGTGATGAGCTGACCCGGGCTCAGGTGGGCCTGGGTCGCGGCCGTGGTCAGGTTGATGGACACCGCTTCCTGGTTGAAGCGGTTGACCATGGCCTGCAGGACGGTGGTGGCGGTGGCGTTCGGCTGGACCTCGTACGTCGCCGGCCACAGGTACCCTTCCGGGTTGTTGCCGGCGTAGCTGGGCAGGCCGAGCGCGCCCGGGCTGGCCAGCGCCCGCTGGTAGTCGGCCACCGGTATCCCGGTCTTGGCCGCCAGCGTGGTCTCGATCTGCGAGACCCGCAAGCCCTCCGGGATCGTGACGGTGTCCTGGATCCGCGCGGCCGGGTTGAGCAGCAGCGCGAAGGCGAGGGACGCCTTCATTTGCTTGTGCAGCCGGTAGAAGCCGGGCTCCAGGCCGTTGCTGTCCGTGCTGTGCTCGGCGGCCAGTTCGAACGCGCGGACGCTCGCGACCACGCCCAGCGTGACCAGCCGTTCGCCGACCGCGGTGGCCGTCTGGCCGGACTGGACCTGGACGATGGCCTGGCCGGTGCCGGCCGTCGCGTAGTCGGCAGGGTGGTACTTGCTCTGGTACAGGCTGAACGCGTACGCGCCCCCGATCACCACGGGCGTGAGGATGACGACGACGGCGATCAGCGGGGCGATCCAGCGCGAACGGCGGCGCTTGGACTTGCTGCCGTGGCCGGACCGGCCCCGCGGGCCCCGCGTCCCGTCACCGTCGTCGTAGCCCTCCTCCTCGTAGGCCTCGCCGTCGTCGTCCCGGTACCGGGGGGCGCCGAGACCCGGGACGAACCGGTCGTCCTCGTCCTCGTCCTCGTCCTCGTCGGATGCACCCGCCGATTCCGGCGAGCGGGGGCCGTCCGGCCTGCCCGGGGTGCGCGGCCGGGGCGGCCCCTGGGCGTGCTGTGCGGCGTCTTCGCCGAAGCTGGCGTAATCGTCTTCGCCGAAGTCGGCGTAATCGTCCGGAGCGGGCGCGTTGCTCCGGCGCCGGCCCCGGTAGGCACCTCGCTCGGCGTACCCGTCATCGGGCTGGTGGCGGCCGTCGTCCTGGTACCTGTCGCGGTCGTCGGGCAGATAACCACCGCCACGCTGACGACTCTGGTCACGCTGAGAACCGGAGTCGCGCTGAGCCGGGCGGTCACCCGAGTAGCCGTCGTCGCGCGGGTGCTGGCCGTCACGTGGGTTGAGGCCACCGCGCGGGCCGGGGACTGCGCCCGGGTAGGCGTCGCCCTCCTGGCCGGGGCCTGTACTGCCGTACTGGCCGGGCGCGTCACCGGCGTCCCCGGAGCCGGGGGCCGGGCCGTAACCGGAGGGCGGCCCGTAACCGGACGGCGGGCCGTAACCGGACGGCGGGCCGTAACCCGCACCGTCGCCGTAACCGGAAGACGCGCCGGAACCGGGGGCCGGGGCGCGGTAACCCGCGGTCCTGTCGCCGTTGCCGCCGGCCTCATAGCCGCGGGCTCCGTTGCCGCCAGCCTCAGTGCTGCGGGCCCCATTGCTGCGGGCCCCATTGCTGCGGGCCCCATTGCTGCGGGCCCCATTGCTGCCGGTGCCGGTGCCGCCGACCTCATAGCCGCGGGTGCCGTTGCCGCGGGTGCCGTTGCCGCCGACCCCGTTGCTGCCGGTGCCGTTGCTGCCGGTGCCGTTGCCGCCGACTCCATTGCTGCCGGTGCCGGTGCCGCCGACTCCATTGCTGCCGGTGCCGGTGCCGCCGACCTCATAGCCGCGGGTGCCGTTGCCGCCAGCCTCATAGCCGCGGGTGCCGTTGCCGTAACCCGCCGGGGGCGTGCCGGGGCGGCGGGTGTCATCCGGCCCGGGGCCGCCGCGCCGGGGCTGCGGGGAGCGGGCCAGCCCGGTCCCGGGCCGCAGGGCATAGCTGGGATCCGTCAGCGGATCGGTACGGTCCTGTGGCCTGCCCGGCGTGACGCCCGGCTGGGTAGCGTCCGGGCGGCCTGCGTAGCCCGCCGGAGTTCCGTTGGGCGGTACGTTGCGCCGGCTGCCCTGGTACGAGCCCGGCGCGCGGTCCGCGCTGTCTTGTCCCGCGTGCCGCCCCGGCGGCAGCGCCTGCTGCGGGCGGCCCGGGGGGATTTTGCGCGGTCCGGATGGCCCAGTGCCAATTTGACCGGGGCCATTTTGACTGGGGCCAGACTGCCCGGCGCCAGACTGCCCGGGGCCGGACTGCCCGGCGCCAGACTGCCCGGGGCCGGCTCGACCGGCGCCGGATTGCCCATAGCCAGACTGCCCGTAGCCGACGGGGGACTGCCCGTTTCCTCGGGGCGCGGGCCTGCCGGCCGGGACGTTCGGCACGCTACTTTCTTCACCCGGCCACGGCGGTGGCGGACCGGGCTGACGGGGGCGGCCGGATCGGCGTGCGCCCCGGCCTGGCTCGGTCCGTTCGTCGTCGGTCATCCCTCGGCACCGCCCGCCGCGGGCACGAGTTCCCCGGGGGGACGTCCCATCGCCCGCTCCGCGTCCAGTGCCGCCTGCAGGAGCACGGCCGCCGCCGCCTGATCGACCATGGGCCGGCGGGCCCGGGAGTTCTTCCCGCTCTGGCGCAGCACGGCGTGCGCTGTCGTGGTCGTGAAGCGCTCGTCGAACAGCCGCACGGGTACCGGGGAGATCCGCGCCGCCAGCACCGAAGCCACCTGGCGCGCGCCGGCCGCGGCCGGGCCCTCACGCCCGGCGAGGGTCGTGGGCAGCCCGACGATGACCTCCAGGACGTCGTGGCGGGCGACGATTCCCGCGAGCCGGTCCATGTCCCCCCGGCCCTGCGGGATCACCTCGAGCGGGCTGGCCAGCACGCCGTCGGGATCACTGCGCGCCACCCCGACTCGCACCGAACCGACGTCGACACCCAGCCGCACGCCCGTTCTCACGGCGGCGGAGCCAGACACCAGGGACAGCATGCCATCACGTTAACCTGCCGGCCTACGCTTCGTCCCTCAAAGCATCCCGAACCGCCGCAAACGCCCGATCGATCACGGTTGTCCCGCCGTCCCCGAGCGGCGCGCCGCCCCCCTGGGCGACGTCGGGCTTCCCGCCGCCGCCGCCGCCGAGCGCACGCGCCGCGGCACCGACCAGCTTCCCGGCGGCGAGGCCTCCCTCGCGGGCCGCGTCGTTGACCGTCACGACCACCACCGGCCGGTCGGCGGGGACGCCCAGCACCATGGCCACGGCCGGGCGCCCGGCCGGTATCCGGCCCCGGATGTCGAGCGCGAGCTTGCGGATGCTGTCCGCGTCGGTCCCGTCGGGGGCCCGGTACGCGACGAACGCGATGCCGCCGATGTCTTCCGGCTGGGCGGCCAGCTCGCCGGCCGCTTCGAGCAGCGACGCCGAACGGAGCCGCTGCAGCTCACGTTCGGCGTCGCGGAGCCGGGTGACCAGGGAGGAGACGCGGTCGGGCAGCTCTTCCCGCCGCGCCTTGAGCTGCTCGCTGAGCTGGCTGACGAGGATGTTCTCCTTGGTCAGGAACCGGAAGGCGTCGATGCCGACGAGCGCCTCGACGCGGCGCACCCCGGAGCCGATCGACGATTCGCTGAGCAGCTTGACCAGGCCGAGCTGGCCGGAATGCGCCACGTGCGTGCCACCGCACAGCTCACGCGAATAGTCGCCGACCTCGACGACACGGACCTCGTTGCCGTACTTCTCGCCGAACAGCGCGAGCGCGCCCATCGCCCGCGCCTCGTCGATGGAGGTGTGGAAGGCGCGGACGTCCAGGTCATTGATGAGAACCTGGTTGACCTCATCCTCGGCCTCGCTCAGCACGGACCGTGGCACGGCGCCGGGCGCGGTGAAGTCGAACCGCAGCCGGCCAGGCGCGTTCTCCGACCCGGCCTGCGCGGCCGCGTCGCCGAGCGCGCCGCGAATCGCCCGGTGCACCAGGTGGGTCGCGGTGTGCGAGCGGGAGATGGCCCGGCGCCGTTCGACGTCGATCTCGGCGTACGCGGGCGCCCCCACCGTGACCTCGCCGTACCGCACCTTGCCGCGGTGCACGATGAGCCCGGGCAGCGGCATCTGGACGTCGAAGACCTCGATCTCACTGTCCGGCGTGCCACCACCGCCGGCGCCGGCACCGACGAGGATCAGGCCGCCGTCCGGCAACTGGCCGCCACTTTCGGCGTAGAACGGCGTCCGGTCAAGCACGACCGACACCGCCTCGCCCTGCGCGGCGGAACTGACCGGGACGTCGTTCACGAGCAGGCCGGCCACGGTCGCCTCGCCCGTGAACTGGTCGTAGCCGGTGAACACGACCGCCCCGGTGCGCTCGCGCAGGTCCGCGAACACGGAGATGTCGGCGTTGCCGGTCTTCTTCTGCGCGGCGTCGGCCTTCGCGCGCCCGCGCTGCTCGGACATCAGCCGCCGGAAGCCCGCTTCGTCGACCGAGAGCCCCTGCTCCTGGGCCATTTCCAGGGTCAGCTCGATCGGGAAGCCGTACGTGTCGTGCAGCTGGAACGCCTGGTCACCGGAGAGCGTCGACGACTTCTTGCGCCGGGTCTCCTCCATCGCCGCGTCGAAGATCGCGGTGCCGGTGCGCAGCGTGCCGAGGAATGCCGCCTCCTCCGCGTCGAGCACGGTCTGGATGTTGGCCGTGTCGCGCAGCAGCTCCGGATAGAGCGGGGCCATCGCCTCGACCGCGGTGGCGCCCAGGTCGTGCAGGAAGCGCTCATCGCCGCCGGAGTGACGGCCGCCGCTGGAGGCACCGCCCGCCCCGCCGCGCTGGCCGCCGGACAGCATGCGGAGGTTACGGATGCTGCGGCGGAGGATCCGGCGCAGCACATAGCCGCGTCCCTCGTTGCTGGGCAGCACGCCGTCCTCGACCAGCATCACCGAGGCCCGCACGTGGTCGGCGACGACCTTCAGCGCAACGTCGGCCCGGGGGTCGTGGCCGTACCGCTGCTCGGTGAGCTCGGCCGCGCGGTCCAGGATCTTGTACGTGGTGTCGATCTCATAGATGTTGTCGACACCCTGCAGGATGGCCGCCATCCGCTCCAGGCCCATCCCGGTGTCGACGTTCCGGAACGGCAGCGGCCCCTCGATGTCGAAGTCGGTCTTGCTGCGGACCGCGCTGAGCTGGTCCTGCATGAAGACGAGGTTCCACACCTCCAGGTAGCGGTCCTCGTCCGCCTCCGGGCCGCCGTCCCGGCCGTACTCCGGGCCCCGGTCGTAGTAGATCTCCGAGCAGGGACCGCCCGGACCGGGTACGCCCATGCTCCAGTAGTTGTCGGCCAGGCCCCGGCGCTGGATGCGGCTTTCCGGGAGCTTGACCACGTCCCGCCAGATCGAGTAGGCCTCGTCGTCCTCGGGCAGTACCGTCGCCCAGAGCCGGTCCTCGGGGAAGCCGAACCCGCCGTCGTGCTCGGAGCGGGTCAGCAGTTCCCAGGCGTACGGGATCGCCATGTCCTTGAAATAGTCGCCGAACGACCAGTTGCCCAGCATCTGGAAGAACGTCGCGTGCCGGCTGGTCCGGCCGACTTCCTCAATGTCCAGGGTCCGCATGCACTTCTGCACGTCCGCTGCCCGCTTGAACGACGGGGTCTGCTGGCCGAGCAGGTACGGCTTGAACGGCTGCATGCCGGCGATGACGAACAGCACGGTGGGGTCGTCGGCCACCAGGCTGGCTGATGGGACGATCGTGTGCCCGTGCTGCTCGAAATACCCCAGGAAGCGGCGTGCGATCTCTGCCGACTCCATCAGCGGCCATCCTTCACATGATCAGTACGGCCGCGCGGGCGGCCGTACGGTGCCGTAGCTCTCGGTACGGTGGTTGCCGTAGCTCTCGGTGCAGGAGCTGTTCGTGCCGTTCCCGCCAGCGTAGAGCCTGGCGGCTCATCGTGACGATTCATATAAATGGCCATGCCCTCACGCACGTCGCGGGCGAACCGGCCGACCGCTCTGACCTGGGAAATTGCCGCCTTCTGGGTGCGCCAGGCGGCCCGTGAGGTGCGCCACGCGGCCCGTGCGGTACTCCACTGGGCCTGCGGGTGGGCCTGCGGGTGGGCCTGCGGGCGGGGCCGAGCCGGGCCGGGCTGGATCGGCCGCGGCGGGTGGCCTGGGCGCGACCCCTCCCCCGGCTGGGGCACCGGGGGCGGCCAGAAGGGCCCGGGCCCGGCCGCCGAGCGGTCGCCGGTCACCCGGACCGATATTGCGCGGCCCACGGCGCTGACGCGCCGGTAGGTCGTGATCCCGGCCGCCGCGCCCACCGACAGCCAGAACGCGCGGCGGATCACCGTCGTCCCCCGGACCGGGCGAGCGAGCGGCGCGTGCCGCCGATGGCCTTCGGCTGCTTTTCGTGATCGAGCGGCTGCTGGCCATGGTCGGGGCCGACGGCTCGTTCCGGCCGCACGGTGCCGTCACGAACCGCGCCGTCACGGACAGTGCCATCACGGCGGATCGAAACGGCGTGGCGCACGCCGTAGACGAGGGCCCCGACGCGCCCGGCGGGGCCGGCCGCGATGGCCCGGCCCAGCCCGGCCAGGGCCGACACCTGGTCGGTGAGCTGCGACATGCCCTCGTTCAGTTCGTCCATGCCCGCGGTGACCGTGCTGGTGGCGTCAAGCTGCTGATTGGCCCGGTCCACGGCGGCCTGTACCTGCTCGAAAACGGTGTCGGTGCGCGAGCGCATGCCGGCGACCAGGCGGGTCCCCTCGGAGATCAGCCGGGCCAGCCGGATCAGGACGTAGACGCCGACGCATACGAGCACGGCGAAGAAGAAGGCGGCAACGAGCGCAGCCAGATCCCCTGCGTTATGCATGCGGGCTTCCTTAACGTGGCAGGCGTTGGTTGTCTGGCCGACCCTATCGTGCGGCGGATCCGCCTGGCCTGCGCAGGATGGCACGGATCCGGCTGGCGCGCTCCGCGAAGCGGGCCTCCATCCCGTGGGCGGAAGGCTCGTAGTACACGCGATCGGCCACCGAGTCAGGAGCATAACGCTGAGTTACGACTCCTTCCTCGTAATCGTGCGGGTAGAGATACTCCTCGCCGTGGCCGAGCGCCTGCGCGCCCGCGTAGTGGGCGTCCCGGAGGTGCGCGGGAACCGGTCCGACCAGCCCCGCGCGGACGTCGGCGGACGCCGCGGTGATCGCCTTGATCACCGCGTTCGACTTCGGCGCGAGAGCCAGGTGGATCACGGCCTGGGCCAGGTTGATCCGCGCCTCGGGCAGGCCGATGAGCTCCACCGCCTGCGCCGCGGCGATCGCCACCTGCAGGGCCGTGGGGTCCGCCATCCCGACGTCCTCGCTGGCGTGCACGACGATCCGGCGGGCGATGAACCGGGGATCCTCCCCCGCCTCGATCATCCGGGCCAGGTAGTGCAGCGCGGCGTCGGCGTCGCTGCCGCGGATGCTCTTTATGAACGCGCTGATCACGTCGTAGTGCTGGTCACCGGCCCGGTCGTAACGGACGGCCGCGCGGTCCACGGCGCGCTCGAGAGCGGCGGTGTCGATGAGGCCCCCCGCGGGCATGCCGAGCGCGGCCGCCTCCAGGTAGGTCAGCGCGCGCCGGGCGTCACCGCCCGCCAGCCGGACCAGGTGATCCAGGGCCTCGTCGTCCAGCCTGACCGACCCGCCCAGGCCCCGCTCGTCGGTGATGGCGCGGCGGATCACCCCGCGGATGTCGTCGTCGCCGAGCGGGGTGAGGGTCAGCAGCAAGGACCGGGACAGCAGCGGGCTCACCACGGAGAAGAACGGGTTCTCCGTGGTGGCACCGATAAAGGACACCCACCGGTTCTCCACGGCGGGCAGCAGCGCATCCTGCTGGGTCTTGCTGAACCGGTGTACCTCGTCGATGAACAGCAGGGTCTGCCGGCCGGACATGCCGAGTTCCCGCCGCGCATTCTCCACCGCGGCCCGGACGTCCTTGACCCCGGCCGTCACCGCGGACAGCTCCACGAACCGCCGCCGGGTGACCTGGGAGACGACGTAGGCGAGCGTCGTCTTGCCGGTTCCCGGGGGGCCCCACAGGAGGAGGGACATCGGCGCGTCGTTGTCAGTTAGCTTGCGGAAAGGCGTACCCTCGCCGGTCAGGTGCTTCTGCCCGACGACCTCATCGAGGGTGCGCGGGCGCATCCGCACCGCGAGGGGCGCGGCGGCGGCCGCAGCCTGCTCCTCGGCTTCGTCGAACAGGCTGCCGGACTGGGCCGCCTGGCCTCCATATGCTCTGGCCACACACTGACAGTAACCCGACGGCGGCGCAAAACGTTACATCTTTAGCCCGGGGGGGCGACCCCCCGGAGCCCCCCGCATGCGCTTCGCGCCCCGCTGAGGTACTTCACCGGCACACCGGCCACTCACCGGGCACAAGGCCCGGTTCGTTAGGCCGGTAACGATCGCCTCGCCGTAACCCGCGCGGCTTGCTCGCCGACAGCACCGGCCGCTCACCCAGGCCTTCGGCCCGGGGTCGCTGGGCCGGTAACGATCGGCTCGCCGTAACCGTCTGACGCCCGGGACGGCTCAGTGGGACACCCCGGCGAGGTCCACGTCGCCCCAGATGCCACATGGAGGCACGCCAGTCACAGCCGTCCCGGACCGGGCCGGGCACGACCATGATCGGCGTCGCCTTTCGGTACATGCTGCGGAAAACCGGCACCGATCAAGGAAAACATCACTGGCCTGGCTAGGCTCCAGGAACCGGGGGCTTCTGGGAAGCGCGGGGTTGCGGGGCGCCGGGGACTACGTCGATACCGGCTTCCTTGCGCTGTTCGGGGGTGATGGGGGTGGGAGCCCCGGTCAGCGGGTCGAGGCCGGAGGCGGCCTTGGGGAAGGCGATGACCTCGCGGATGCTGTCCTGGCCGGCCAGCAGCATGACGAGCCGGTCCCAGCCGAGCGCGATACCACCGTGCGGCGGCGGCCCGTACTTGAACGCCTCGAGCAGGAAGCCGAACTGGGACTGGGCCTCCTCCCGGGCCAGCCCGATCACGTCGAAGACCTGCTGCTGCATGTCCCGGCGGTGGATACGGATCGACCCGCCGCCGATCTCGTATCCGTTGCACACCACGTCGTAGGCGTCCGCGAGCGCCAGACCGGGCTCGGCGGTGAACTTGTCGGCCCATTCGGGCAGGGGCGCGGTGAACGGGTGGTGCACCGGCGTCCAGCCGCCGCGGCCGTCCTCCTCGAACATGGGGGCATCGACCACCCAGGTGAACGCCCACGCCGTCGGGTCGATGAGGCCGCAGCGGTGGCCGATCTCCAGGCGCGCCGCCCCGAGCAGTTCGCGCGAGGACGACGAGGGGCCGGCCGCGAAGAAGATCGCGTCCCCCGGTGACGCGCCGGTCGCGGCGAGCAGCCCGGCCTGCTCCTTCTCCGACAGGTTCTTCACCACCGGCCCGGATAGCGCCCCATCGGGCGTCACCAGCACGTAGGCCAGGCCGCGCGCACCGCGGGCCCGGGCCCACTCCTGCCATCCGTCCAGCTCACGACGCGTCTGGGACGCCCCGCCGGGCATGACCACCGCCCCGACGTAGGGCGCCTGGAACACCCGGAACCCGGTCTCGGCGAAGTAGTCCGTGAGATCGGCCAGCTCGAGCCCGAAGCGCAGGTCGGGCTTGTCCGAGCCGTAGCGGGCCATCGCGTCGGCGTAGGTGAGCCGCGGCAGCGGCAGCGGCAGGTCGTAGCCGGCGATCTCGCTCCACAGCCGGTGGAGCACATCCTCGGCGACGGCGATCACGTCCTCCCGGGTGACGAAGGACATTTCCAGGTCGACCTGGGTGAACTCGGGCTGGCGGTCGGCGCGGAAGTCCTCGTCGCGGAAGCACCGGGCGAGCTGGTAGTACCGTTCCAGCCCGCCGACCATCAGGAGCTGCTTGAACAGCTGCGGGGACTGCGGCAGCGCGTACCAGTGACCCGGGCGCAGCCGCACCGGCACCAGGAAGTCCCGCGCCCCCTCGGGGGTGGACCGGGTCAGGTCGGGCGTCTCCACGTTGACGAAACGGTGGTCGCGCATCACGTCGCTGACCAGGTAGGTGGCCTGGGAGCGGATGCGCAGCGAGCGGGCCATCTGCTCGCGGCGGATGTCCAGGTAGCGGTACTTGAGCCGGACCTCCTCGCTGAGCGCCGCGTTGCCCTCGATCGGGAACGGCAGCGGGTCGGCCTCGCTGAGGACCTCCAGGTCGTCGGCGACGACCTCGATCGCGCCGGTGGGCAGCTCGGGGTTCTCGTTGCCGGCCGGCCGGGTCTGCACGGTGCCGCGGACGCGCACGCAGAATTCGGCGCGCAGCCCGTGCCCCGCGTCCTGTTCGGCCGTTGCGTCCTCACCGCGCCAGACGACCTGGGCGACGCCGCTGGCGTCGCGCAGGTCGATGAAGACGACGCCGCCATGGTCGCGCCGCCGCGCCACCCAGCCCGCCAGTACCACCGTTTCACCGGCGTCCGACGTGCGCAGCGTCCCGGCTTCATGGGTGCGGATCATTCAGCTCTTGCCTTTCACGTTTCTTGATTCCGAAGGGACGTTGGTGACCGTGGTACCGCCTGCGGCGTTATAGGCCCCGGGCGGGCCCGTGCTCGGGCGTGAGCCCGGCGAGGAAGGGATTGCCGGTTCGCTCGGCACCGATCGTGGTCGCCGGGCCGTGCCCGGAAAGGACGATGGTCTCGTCGGGCAGCGGCAGGCACACCCGGGCCAGGCTGGCCAGGATCGTCTGGTAATCGCCGCCGGGCAGATCGGTTCGGCCGATCGAGCCCGCGAACAGCAAGTCCCCGGAGAACATCACGCCCGCCTCGGTGGGGCCGGCACCGGCGTCCGCGCCCCCGGGCCGCCGGAACGTCACCGATCCCTGGGTGTGGCCGGGCGCGTGGTCCACGGTCAGCTCAACGCCGGCCAGGGTCAGCGTCATCCCGTCGGCCAGCTCCAGCACGTCGTCGGGCTCGGTGAACGTCAGCCCGCCGAAGAGCTGCTGGGCCGCCCCGAGCGGGAAGCCGCGGCCCGGGTCGGACAGCATCGCCCGGTCGGCCGGATGGATGTAAGCCGGGATGTCGTTCGCCCCGCACACCGGCGCCACCGACCACACATGGTCCAGGTGACCGTGGGTGAGCACGACGGCGACCGGCTTGAGGCGATGCTCACGGAGGATCTCCTCGATCCCGCCCTCGGCATCCTGCCCCGGGTCCACGATCACGCATTCCTCGCCCGGAGCAGGCGCGATGACGTAGCAGTTCGCCGCGAAAGCGCCCGCGGGGAACCCGGTGACAAGCACGGTCGTCCTTTCTGAGGCAACACCCGGCGAAATTGAAGGAACACGCTGAGCTGATCCGTAACATGCAATAGCAAAGCCAGTGCACCGTGCCGCGGGGCGGCAGCCGGCCTTACTGTGCTCGGCTGCCAATGGAGCAGGTGCTGTAGAGCAACGTTCCGTGCAGCAGGGTAACCCGTACAGGCTACCGAGCCCGGCGGCACGGCTGCGAACCGATAACGGCGGTACCGCACTTACGGCTATCCAGGTACGATTCGCGAAGTTTCGATAGCGGGAGCGCCGGCACCATGGACGAGGAGGACCTGACCGGTGGCGGGTAACAAGGAGCGTCAGCGCAAGCTGGCCCGGGAGCGGTACGCGAGGCAACAGGCACGCCGCGCGCAGCGAGCGCAGAAGCTGCGCGTCCGCGCGATCGCGACGGGCGGGGTATGCGCGGTGGCGGTGGTCGGCGTCGGAACGTACTTCCTGGTGGGGACGGGCGGCGGCAAGCCGGCGCCGGCATCCGCGTCAGCGACCCCCTCCCGCACCGCGTCGGCGTCCCCGACGGCGGCGGCAGCAGTGGCCGAGCCGGCGCATCACTGCACGTACACCGCGAGCGGAACGGCGGCCCGTAAGGTGAGCCTGCCTCCGGCCAGTCCGGACTACACGGCGAGCTATCAGGCCACGATCGCGACGAACCGCGGCAGCATCGTCATCAACCTGCTCAACAGCAAGGCGACGTGCACGGTGAACTCGTTCGTGCACCTGGCCGAACAGAAGTACTTCAGCAACACCAAATGCCACCGGCTGACGACCGCGAGCATCTTCGTGCTCCAGTGCGGCGATCCGACCGGGACGGGCACCGGCGGGCCGGGGTACGAGTTCGCCAGCGAGAACCTGAAGGGCGCGAAGTACCCGGCGGGGACCGTGGCCATGGCCAACACCGGGCAGCCGGACAGTAACGGCAGCCAGTTTTTCCTGGTTTACAAGAACACGCCGCTGCCGGCGAGCTATACGCCGTTCGGCACGATCACACAGGGCCTGCCCATCCTGGACGCCGTGGCCAAGGCCGGGAGCGACAACTCCAACGGGCCAGGAGACGGACATCCGAAGGAAAACGTCGTGATCGACAGCGTCACTATTAAGCAGACCTGATGCAGACTAGCGACCAGAGCGACGGTATTACCGAGAAGACCTGAGGTCTCGGCCCCTCCGGGGGGCATGCAAAAGCAGGAGGTTCGCCGTGACCACCGCCAATCATCCGTGGGGCCGGGTTGATCCCGACGGGACGGTCTACGTGCGTACCGCCGACGGCGAGCGAGTAATCGGCTCGTGGCAGGCGGGCAGCCCGGAGGAGGCGCTTGCTTTCTACCGGCGCAAGTACAAGTCGCTGGAGACCGAGGTCTCGCTGCTGGAGCAGCGGCTCACCTCGACCGACCTGTCTCCCGCGCAGGCGCAGGCATCGGTGGAACGGCTGCGGAAGACCATCGTGGACGCGCACGCCCTGGGCGACCTGGACGGCCTGTGCGGGCGGCTGGACAAGCTGGGCGGGGTCGTCGGGCACAAGCGCGAAGAGGTGAAGGCCGCCCGGGAGCAGGCGCGGCAGAACGCCCGGGGGATCAAGGAACGGATCGTCGAGGAAGCCGAGCACATCGCGGCGGAGGCGACGCACTGGAAGAGCAGCGGGGAGCGGATGCGCGAGCTGCTCGAGGAGTGGAAGACGGCCCCGCATGCGGAGCGGGCGGTGGAGGCGGCGCTGTGGAAGCGCCTGTCGGCGGCGCGCAACGCGTTCACCAAACGGCGCAAGGCGTACTTCGCGACCCTGGAGGAGCAGCGCGAGGACGTCCGGATGCGCAAGGAGAAGCTGGTCGTCGACGCCGAGTCGCTGGCCACCTCGACGGCGTGGGGGCCCACGGCGGGGACGTTCCGGGATCTCATGCGGGCCTGGAAGGCGGCCGGCCGGGCGGGCCGGGACGCCGAAGAGGAACTGTGGAACCGGTTCAAGGCGGCCCAGGACACGTTCTTCGCCGCCCGCGCCGAGGCCCTGTCGGAGAAGGACGCCGAGCTGCGCGAGCACGCGGCGGCCAAGCTGGAGCTGCTGGAGCAGGCGCAAGCCCTACTGCCGGTGACCGACGTGCGCGCGGCCCGTTCCGCGCTGCGCGGCCTCCAGGAGAAGTGGGAGCAGATCGGCGGCGTGCCGCGGGACAACCGCGAGCAGCTCGAGGGCGGCCTGCGCAAGGTCGAGGACGCCGTGCGCAAGGCCGAGGACAGCCAGTGGCGCAAGTCCAACCCGGAGGCCATCGCCCGGGCGGAAGGCACCGTCACCCAGCTCCGCACCGCCATCGAACAGCTAGAGCGGCAACGGGCCAAGGCCCAGCAGAAAGACGACGCCGCCGCCGTGAAGAAGGCCGAAGACGCCCTGGAAGCCCGCCGCTCCTGGCTAGAAGAAGCCGAGCGCACCCTAGCCGAGTTCAGCGGCTAGTAGTTAGTAGTTAGGCCGAGCGAAGCGAAGCCCTAACTAACCGGCCTAGCGACCCCAGGCCGAAGGCCTGGGTGAGCGGCCGGTACTATCGGCGAGCACCGCAGCAGGACCTACGGCGAAGCGATCGCTACCGGCCCAGCGAACCGGGCCTTCAGGCCCGGTGAGTGGCCGGTGTGCCGGCGCAGTACCACCGCGGGGCGCGGAGCGCATGCGGGGGGTTCCGGGGGGTCGCCCCCCCCGGGCCAGCACAGCTAATTCGTGACGCGGTACACGTCGTATACGCCGTCGATCGCTCTCACGGCGCGGAGGACGTGGCCTAGGTGCTTGGCGGCGCCCATCTCGAACGTGAACCGGCTGACCGCCACCCGGTCCCGCGAGGTGGTCACGGACGCGGACAGGATGTTGACGTGCTGGTCGGACAGGACCCGGGTGACGTCCGAGAGCAGCCGGGTGCGGTCCAGCGCCTCGACCTGGATGGCGACCAGGAACACCGACTCGTCCGTCGGTGACCAGTGCACGTCGACCATGCGCTCGGGCTGGGTCTCGGCCAGGTGGATGAAGTTCACACAGTCGTTGCGGTGCACCGAGACGCCGTGCCCGTGCGTGACGAAGCCGGTGATCGGGTCGCCCGGGACCGGGGTGCAGCATTTGGAGAGCCGGGCCCACACGTCGGAGGCGCCCTCGACGACGACCCCGGAGTCCCCGGCGGCGTGCGGGCGGGCCGCCTCGACGGTGGGCAGCGCCGCCTCGGCGAGGTCTTCCTCGGCCCCGGCGAGACCACCGAGCGACCGGACCAGCTTGGTGACCACCGACTGGGCACTGACCCGCCCCTCGCCCACCGCGGCGTACAGCGCGGTGAGGTCGGGGTAATGCAGGTCGCTGGCGATCTGGAACAGCGCGTCCGCGGTGGCGAGGCGCTGCAGGGGCAGGTTCTGCTTGCGCATGGCCCGCGCGATCGAGTCCTTGCCGGACTCGGCGGCCGCCTCCCGCCGTTCCTTGGAGAACCACTGGCGGATCTTGTTCCGGGCGCGGGCGCTCTTGACGAACTGGAGCCAGTCCCGGCTCGGGCCGGCTTCCTGCGCCTTGGAGGTGAAGATCTCGACCGTGTCGCCGTTGTCGAGCGTGCTCTCCAGAGCCACGAGCCGGCCGTTCACCCGGGCCCCGATAGTCCGGTGACCCACCTCGGTATGGATGGCGTAGGCGAAATCGACCGGCGTCGCGCCCTGCGGTAGCGCGATCACCTCGCCGCGCGGGGTGAAGACGTATACCTCGGCGGCGGCGAGGTCGAAGCGCAGCGACTCGAGGAACTCGGCCGGATCGGTGGCCTCGCGCTGCCAGTCGACCAGCTGGCGCAGCCAGGCCATGTCGGGCCCGTTACCGTCCTTGACGCGGTTGCCGAAAACCGACTCTTCCTTGTACTTCCAGTGCGCGGCTACGCCGTATTCCGACCGCCGGTGCATCCCCCAGGTGCGGATCTGCAGCTCGACGGGCTTGCCGCCGGGGCCGATGACCGTCGTGTGCAGCGACTGGTACATGTTGAACTTCGGCATGGCGATGTAGTCCTTGAACCGCCCGGGCACCGGGTTCCATCGCGCGTGGATGGTGCCGAGCGCCGCGTAGCAGTCACGGACCGAGTCGACCAGGACGCGGATTCCCACCAGGTCGTAGATGTCGTCGAACCCGACGTTGCGGGCGATCATCTTCTGGTAGATCGAGTAGTAGTGCTTGGGCCGCCCGGTGACCGTCGACCTGATCTTGGCCTCGCGCAGGTCGCCGGAGACGTCCTCGATGACTTCCTGCAGGAACACGTCGCGGCGCGGGGAGCGCTCGGAGACCAGCCGCGCGATCTCGTCGTACCGCTTGGGGTACATGGTCGCGAACGCGAGGTCTTCCAGCTCCCACTTGATCGTGTTCATGCCCAGCCGGTGGGCCAGCGGGGCGAAGATCTCCAGCACCTCACGGGACTTGCGCTCCTGCTTGTCCCGGGGCAGGTAACGCAGCGTCCGCATGTTGTGCAGCCGGTCCGCCAGCTTGATGACCAGGACGCGGATGTCCCGCGACATCGCGACGACCATCTTGCGGACCGTCTCGGCCTCGGCGGAGTCGCCGTACTTAACCTTGTCCAGCTTGGTCACGCCGTCGACCAGGGCCGCGATGTCCTCGCCGAATTCGCCGCGCAGCTCGGCCAGCGAGTACGGGGTGTCCTCGACGGTGTCGTGCAGCAGGGCGGCGCTGATCGTGTCGGTGTTCATGCCGAGCTCGGCGAGGATCGTCGCGACCGCGAGCGGGTGGGTGATGTAGGGGTCGCCGCTCTTCCGTTTCTGGTTGCGGTGCCAGTACGCGGCGACCTCGTAGGAGCGCTCGATCAGCCGGACGTCCGCCTTGGGGTGCGTGGCGCGCACCGTTTTGATGAGCGGTTCTAGTACCGGGTTCACTGCGGCTCCCCGCTGTGCCCCGAGCCGGGCCAGACGGCGGCGTACGCCCGCACCAGAGGCTGGGCCGGCGGCCTGGCCGGCGCCCGCGCTACCCGCGGCGGACGCGGATCGGCCGCGTCCAGCGGATTCACGAGGCTGACGAGGTGCGCTGGCCGGAGCCGGGTCTGGTGACGGGGCCGCTGCCGCAGGCGCGGCCGGGGGCGCGGATGTGGCGGGAGGTGCTGATGCTGATGCGGCCAGGGAGGCGGACTCAGCCGGAGAGGCGGACTCGGCCGGAGAGGCCGGCTCTGATGGGCTGGGCGCAGAATCGGCGGCGGGCTCGGGTGAGCTAGGCACGGGCCTAGCGGCGGTCGGCTCGGGTGGGGCGGATTCGGAACCGGCGGTGGGCTCTGCTGAGGCGGGCGCGGCGCCGTCGGGGCGGTCCTGGGCCAGAACCGCCTGGGTAGTCCCATCCGTGGCTGACGCGTCTGTGGCCAGGGCCTGCGGGACGGCCCCTTCTTCCGCTGTTACCTCACGGGCCACTCGCGCTCCTGTCTGTCCGCCGGAACTTTATTCTACCGGCGGACGTTTACGGAGGTTGCGGGCGTGTGTCAGACCGTTACCGAGGTCACGCTCCGGCAGCGGACGGGTGCACCGGAGTTACAAAAGCGGCGTCAGACGGTCAGCAGGGCCTGGAAGCCGATGTCGCCGAGCCTGGGACGGCCCCGCAGGAAGGCGAGTTCGAGGAGCACGGCCACCCCGATGACGACGCCGCCGGCCCGCCGCACGAGTTCGGCGGTCGCCAGCGCGGTCCCCCCGGTGGCCAGCACGTCGTCCACGATCAGCACACGGTCGCCCGGGTCGAAGGCGTCGGTGTGCACCTCGATCGTGGCCGTACCGTATTCGAGCTGGTAGTCCTCGGTGTACGTGGCGGCGGGCAGCTTCCCGGCCTTGCGGACGGGGACGAACCCGGCCCCTAGGCGGTTCGCGACCGGCGCCGCCAGGATGAACCCGCGGGCCTCGATCCCGGCCACCTTGTCGACCGGCCCGTGCCCGGTGGTGAGTTCGCCGACGACCGCGGCGAACAGCGGGCCGTCGGCGAGCAGCGGCGTGATGTCCTTGAACGAGATGCCCGGCTGCGGGTAGTCGGGCACGTCGCGGATGCGCTTCCGGATGAGGTCGGCGAGCGCCCCTGGATCCAGCACCGCTCCGGAACCGGTCTCGCCGGGTACGCCGGGCTCGGAGGACTCAGAGGGCCGGTCTGGGGCCACCGTCTACCGCCTCTTCTTCTTGGCGTTCGGCCGCCGCTTGGCCGCGCTGGTGCGGCGCGGCTGCTGGCGGGAACCGGGAGCCGCGGGACGGCCAGCGGACGCGGACCGGTAGCCGTCCCGCGCCGGCGATCCGGGCGCGGCGGCACCGGACGCGGCACCGGCGTCGTCGCCCGGTTCGGCCGCGTCGTCGTAGAGGTCCACGTCATCGCCGGCTGGGCTGTCCGCGGACGGGCCGGTGGCGGTGACGGCCGTCGCGCCGGCACGCGCGGGGCCCGCCGGGACGGCGGCCTGCGTGCGGGCGGTCTGCTTGGCCGCCACGCGCGGACTGGCCGAGCGGGCCGCCAGGCGCTTGGCCAGCGCCTGGTACTGCGGCTCGCGCTCCTTGAGGTCGGCCAGCACCGGGGTGGCGATGAAGATCGAGGAGTAGGTGCCGGACAGCATGCCGACGAACAGCACCAGGGCCAGGTCGGACAGCTCACCGGTGCCGAGCAGCACGGTGCCGGCCACGAGGATCGCCGCCACCGGCAGCAGCGCGATGATCGAGGTGTTGATCGACCGGACCAGGGTCTGGTTCAGGGCCAGGTTCGCGGCCTGGCTGTAGGTGCTCCGGGCTCCGGTGACCAGGCCGGCGGTATTCTCCCGGACCTTGTCGAAGACGACCACGGTGTCATACAGCGAATAACCCAGGATGGTGAGCAGGCCGATGACGGTGGCCGGGCTGACCTCGAACCCGGCCAGCGCGTAGATGCCGACCGTGATCAGGATGTCGTGCATGAGCGCCACGAACGCCGCCGACGCCATCTTCCACTCGAACGCGATCGACAGGTAGATCACGATCACGATCAGGAACGCGATCAGCGCCTCGGTGGCCTTGGAGGAGATCTGGCTGCCCCAGGTGGGGCCGACGAACGTCGTGTTGATGTTGTTGACGTTGAGGCCGAGTTCCTTCGCCAGCGCGTTCTGCACATGCTGGGTCTGGGTGATGGTCAGCGGCGCGGTCTGGGCCTGCCACTGCGCGGCGCTGCCCAGGCCGACCTTCTGCACGGTGGCGGTCCCGCCGCCGCCGTCGGACACCGCCTTCTCCACCTGGGTGATGGACGCGGTCGGCGCCTTGACCTGGAAAATCGACCCGCCCTTGAAGTCCACGCTGAAGTTCAGCCCGCGGACGAGCAGGGCCAGGATGGCGACGACCAGGATGCAGCCGGAGATCGTGTACCAGAGCTTCTGCCGGCTGACGAAATTGATCGAGACGTCCCCGCGGTACAGGCGGCCGCCGACGTCACCGAGGCGCGACATCATGCCTCCCTTGAGGTGGTGGTCCGCGGCGTCCGCGCGGCGCCGGGTGCGGCCGGCCGCCCGGTCCGGCGGGGCACGCCGGATCGCCACGGGGCCCTGGCCCCGAGCCGCGCAGGGTCCAGGCCGGACCATTTATGCCCCTGGCCGTAGAACCGGGTCCGCGCGAGCAGGGTCACCGCCGGCTTGGTGAACAGGAACACGACGATGACGTCGATGATGGTGGTCAGGCCGAGCGTGTACGCGAAGCCCTTTACGTCGCCGACCGAGAAGAGGTACAGCAGCAGAGCGGCGAGGAAGGACACCGTGTCGGACACCAGGATCGTCCGCCGGGCGCGTTTCCAGCCGCTCTCCACGGCGCCGCGCAGCGAGCGGCCCTCGCGCACCTCGTCGCGCAGCCGTTCGAAGAACACCACGAACGAGTCGGCGGTGATGCCGATGGCCACGATGAGGCCCGCGATGCCGGCCAGCGACAGGGTGTAGCCCTGGTACCGGCTGAGCAGGACGATGGTCAGGTAGCCGAGCGCCGCCGCGAACCCCAGGCTGGAGACCGACACGATGCCCAGGCCACGGTAGTAGAGGAACGAGTACAAGACGACCAGCAGCAGGCCAATAGCCCCGGCGGTGAGGCCCGCGTCGAGCTGGTTGCGGCCGAGCTGCGCGGTGACGCTGGTCGTGTTCGTGATGTTGAACGTGAGCGGCAGCGCGCCGTACTTCAGCTCCTGGACGAGCTGGTTGGCCTGGGTCTGGCCGCCGATGTTGCTGATCTGGACCTGGCCGCCCGGGATGGCCTCCGTGATCTGCTCGGCCGAGACGACGTTCCCGTCCAGCACGATCGCGGTCATGTCCAGCACCGAGTCGTCGGCGTTGGTGTTGACGCTCGGGTAGTACTTGCTGGCATCCGTTTCGGTCAGGGCGCCGAACGCCTTGGTGGCCTTGCCGTCGAGGGACAGGTTGACGACCCAGGCGCTGCTGGTCGTGTCGATGGCCGCGGCCTCCGACGTGACGTCGGTACCGAGGATGACCGACGGCCCGAGAACGTACTTCACGCCGCCGGAGCCGCAGGACACGATCTGGCTGCCGGGCTCGTCCCACTGCGGCTCGGTGTAGCCCAGCGGTTTCTTCCAGGCGTTTATGTTCTTCGTGTTGCTGCAGTCAAGCTTGTTGAAGAGCTTCATCGTGGCCGCGGTGACCGCTGAGGGATCACCGGCCGTGGAGGCCGCGGCCGAGCTGCTCGCGGACGGGCTCGGCGTCGCGGACGCGCTGGCCTTCGGCGAGGCGCTCGTGCTGGCCTTGGCCGTCGGCGTGGCCGCGTCGTGCCGGATGTACGCCTTCGTGCTCGCACTCGGGGTCGATGATGCCTTCGCGCCGGCCGACTTCGTGCTGGTCGCACTCGGGCTCGGCGTCGGGGTCGCCGAGGCGGCCGGCGTGGTCGAGGAGCCCTCGAGCAGCACCGGGCGGATCCGGAGCTGGGCCGTCGTGCTCACCTCGTTCACCACCTGCTGCGAGCCCGCGCCCGGGACCGTCACGGTGATGTCGTTGGGCCCTTCGCGCTGCACGGACACACCGGTGCTGCCCGTGGCGTTCACCCGGCTCTCGATGATCGAGACGGCCTGCAGCATGTCGGCGGCGGGCGGGACCTTGCCCTTCTGCGTCACCGCCGCGAGCGTGGCCTGCGTACCGCTCGAAAGGTCCAGCCCCAGACCGATCTTGAAGTCCTTGTGCCACTTCCCGGGGCTGAAGGCGTTCGCGCCGACGATGCCGATGAGCATGACCACGACCAGCGCGACCAGGAACGCGATCGCGCGCCCCGGTTTCGAGCCGCTCTTCCTAGGCGGAGCCACTGTCCTGTCGTCCCTCGGTCGATTCCTGCGAGGTCCACGGAGCGGGAGACGCCGGTCCCGGCGCCCTGCTCCGTGGACGCCGGGCTTATTCCTTGGAGGCCGTGCTCTCCGGCGTGACGCCGGGAGCGGAGGAGCCGTTGGCGGTCGCCGTGTCACGCTGGCCGTTGATGGTCAGGTCATCGCCATGGCTGAGAGGCGCCTCGTGTTCGGCGGACAGGTCGTCCTCGTGCACGTCATCCTCGTGCGCGTCGTCGTCGTAACCAGTGGTCACGTCGTCGTCGTACTCCGCCTCGGCGTCCGGCTCGGCCTCGTCCTCCGCCGGCTCGTCACCCGGGGTGAGCACCTCCATGATCGCGCGCTTCATGTAGCGCACCTCGATGTCGGGCGCGACCTCGAGCACCACATCATCGCCGTCGACCACCACCACGGTGGCGTACATGCCCGCCGTGGTGCGCACCCGCGCGCCCGGCTGGACATTGTTCTGCTGCTGCTGGACCTTCTTCTGGCGATTGCGTCCGGGCCGGACGGCCATGAAGTAGATGAGGCCGATGAAGACAATGATCAGGATGATGAACGTGGAGCTGCCGGACGATTTGGTCGCCGCCGCGGCGATAGCTACTTCGTTCCCCATGAGCGGGGCACCTTTCCAGTTGGGTTCTGCGGGTTGGCCAGGCCAGACCCCCGCCCGGCCCGGGGCATATGCCCGGTTTCCCACGCGGGGTGGCGGCCAGTGGCCAACTGCCGCAGTGTAGCGACCCATCGACCACGCACCAACAGGCTACGGCGTCTGCGCCGTGATCGTGACCTGGTGGGGTTAGTCGAACAGGGTGGGCAGGCCGGGGGCGGGGGTGCTCTCGGGAGGGGTCAGGCCCAGGTGCTGCCAGGCGGCCGGAGTGGCGACCCGGCCGCGGGGGGTGCGGGCCAGCAGGCCCCGGCGGACCAGGAAGGGCTCGGCCACGACCTCCACGGTCTCGGCCTCCTCGCCCACGATGACGGCCAGGGTGGACAGCCCGACCGGGCCGCCGTCGTACCGCAGCACCAGCGCTTCGAGCACGGCCCGGTCCAGCCGGTCGAGGCCCTGCTCGTCCACTTCGTACAGTTCGAGCGCGGCGCGGGCCACCGCGCGGTTCACCACCCCGTCGCCCTTGACCTCGGCGTAGTCCCGGACCCGGCGGAGCAGCCGGTTGGCGATCCGTGGCGTGCCGCGGCATCGCCCGGCCAGCTCGGTGGCGCCGTCGTCGCGCAGGGTGACACCGAGCAGCCCGGCCGACCGGCGGATGATGATCTCCAGCTCCTCGGGCCGGTAGAAATCCATGTGCGCGGTGAAGCCGAACCGGTCGCGCAGCGGGGCCGGCAGCAGCCCGGACCGGGTCGTCGCGCCGACCAGCGTGAACGGCGCGATTTCGAGCGGGATCGCGGTCGCGCCCGGCCCCTTCCCGACCACGACGTCGACGCGGAAGTCCTCCATGGCGAGGTAGAGCATCTCCTCGGCGGGCCGCGCGAGCCGGTGGATCTCGTCGATGAAGACGACCTCGCCCTCGGACAGCGTGGACAGCACGGCGGCGAGGTCGCCGGAACGCTCGATGGCCGGCCCACTGGTAATCCGCATCGGCATGCCGAGCTCGGCGGCGATGATCATGGCGATCGTCGTCTTGCCCAGCCCGGGTGGCCCGGACAGCAGCACGTGATCCGGCGGCCGGCCGCGGCGCACGGCACTCTCCAGGACCAGGGAGAGCTGGTCGCGAACCCGCTGCTGGCCGACGAAGTCGGCGAGGCGCTTGGGCCGCAGCGCGCTCTCGATGGCGCGGTCGTCGGCGTCGGCGAGCGGCGACACCAGCCGGTCCGCGTCCGTGCGATCGGCACGCGCGCGGTCGAGGGCCTCGGCCTCCCGCGCCTCCAGTTCGTCCTCGGCGATTCGCCGGTCCGCCGCGCCCCCGGTCGCTGCCTCCCCGGTCGCTGGCTCCCGGTTCGCCGGGCGCCCGGTCACTGGCGGCTCAGCTTCTTCATGGCCGCGCGCAGCACGGTCGCGACGTCAGCCGTCTCCGGCGCGACGCCCTCCCCGGCCAGGTCGGCCGCCACCGCGGTGACCGCCTGCTCGGCGTCCCGGGCCGGCCAGCCCAGGTTGACCAGGCCGGACTGGGCCTGCTCGCGCCACGAGGGCATGGTCGCCGACAGCGGCCGGCCCATGTCCGCGGGCACGTCACCGGGCGTCCCGAGCCGGTCCTTGAGCTCCAGGACGATGCGCTGCGCGCCCTTCTTGCCGATCCCCGGGACCAGGGTCAGCGCGTCCAGGTCACCGGTCGAGACCGCGCGGCGCAGCGCGTCGGGGCTGTGCACGGCCAGCATCGCCAGCGCCAGCCGCGGGCCGACGCCAGTGGCGGTCTGCACGAGCTCGAAGACGTTGCGTTCGTCGTCGCTGGTGAAGCCGTACAGGGTGAGCGAGTCCTCCCGGACCACCAGGCAGGTCGCGACGCGGGCCGTCTCACCGGGCCGCAAGGTCGCGAGGGTTCCCGGTGTGCACTGGACGCTGAGCCCAACCCCGCCCACCTCGATCACCGCGCCGTCGGGGGCGACGCCGCTGACCGTTCCGCGCAGATGCGATATCACTGCCGCCTCCCGAGATTCGTTGCCGCCTGCGTGCCTGCCCGCGTACCTGCCCGCGTACTGGCCGCGTCCGCCGCGGCCGCTTCCAGCCGGGACCGCGCGGCCCGGCCGGCCGCTCCGGCCATCGCCGCCTCCATCCGGGACGGCGCCCCGCTCCCGGGCGCTCCGGCTGCGGCCGCCTCCAGGCGGGAACGCGCGCCGCCGCGCCAGAGGTGACAGATGGCCAGCGCCAGCGCGTCCGCGGCGTCGGCGGGCCGGGGCGGGGCGGTCAGCCGGAGCAGCCTGACCACCATCGCCGTCACCTGGGGCTTGTCCGCCCGGCCGCTGCCGGTGACGGCCGCCTTGACCTCGCTCGGCGTGTGCAGGGCGACCGGCAGCCCACGCCGCGCAGCGCACACGATCGCGACCGCGCCCGCCTGGGCGGTGCCCATGACGGTGCGGACGTTCCGCTGGCTGAACACCCGCTCCACCGCTACCGCGTCCGGCTGGTAGGCGGTCAGCCACACCTCGATCTGCTCCTCCAGGGCCAGCAGGCGCGCGCCGACGTCCGCGTCCGGAGGGGTCCGGACCACGCCCACCTGGACCAGGCTGAGCGCCCGGCCGGGGGCCCCCTCGACGATGCCGAGGCCGCAGCGGGTCAGGCCGGGGTCCACTCCGAGGACGCGGCGGGAGCGCTGCCCGTAGGCCGGCGTTATCGAGACCCCTGCCATGGTCACTCCCGCTCGCCTGGGCCCGGTGTCAAATTAGGCCCGGTGTCAAATTAGGCCCGGTGTCAAATTAGGCCCGGTGTCAAATTAGGCCCGGTGTCAAATTAGATCCCGTGTCACATCTGGCCGGGATCATGCCGCCGAACATCTGTTCGGCTCTGAAGAACTTACCGTCCCGCGCCCCGCCCGTCGCGCACTCCGGGCGGCGTGTCGCTCCCGGGGCTTCCCGGACGAGCCGTCCCGGCGGGCGGACGCGTCCGCAGCACGTCCGTTCAGATTAAAAAGAATCGAGCATGAAGGAGGAGCCCGCGAAGGCCCCGTCGAGTTCGCTGTCGGCTACCGGGTTGCCGCCGGCCGCCAGGCCCGCCAGGCGCAGGGTCGCCATCGGGATGCCCGCGTACAGCGCCGCGAACCCCCGCGCGCCCATGGTCACCGGATGGGTCGCCTCCGGGCTGTGGATCAGGTGCCCCCGGCCTCCGGTCACGGCCAGCTCCCACAGTCCCGAATTACCCGGCCGCTCGTCGTCCTCGATCCAGAGCGGCAGGCTGAGCTGGACCGACGCCGGGAAACCGCGCGCGGCGATGGCGGCGGGCGCGTCCACCACGCGCAGCATCCACTGCTCCCGGTCGCGGAGCCGGACGTCGGGCTCGCGGGTGAGCCACCAGAGCGGGTCGGCCGGGCCGATCCGGGCGCGGACGGTGGGGGCGATCGAGGAGTGCGACGCGACGATCGACCACAGGTCGCGGAGGGTCCGGTCGGTGGCGGCGACCGCGCGCTGGACGAGGATCTCGTCGTTTCCGCCGTGCCAGTGGTAGGCGAGGAAGCCGTCGGCGGCCAGGTAGGCGAACAGCTCGGGGTCGGCCAGCCAGCGCGCGATGGTGACCGGGTCGCGGGTGTTCGGGCCGCAGTCCCGGGCGCGCTCGTGGGCCCGGCCGATGACCGTCAGCACTTCCCCGGCGTCCGCGGGGCCGGCCCGCCGTATCGGGGCGGGGCGCTCGGTGCCGATGGGCTCATCGCCCGGCACGCCCGGCGACTTGCCGGCGGTGTCCGGGGGGACGAGCGCGCGCAGCGAGCGCGCGGGGATGACGGCGTATTGGTGGCCGCCCGCCAGCTCCCAGCCCAGCGACCGGTAAATCGGGGTCGTGGCCGGGTACAGCACGGACAGCGGGTACCCGCGGCTGGCGATCGCCGCCAGCAGCGCGGTCATGAGCTTCCGGCCCAGGCCCCGGCCGCGGTGCTCGGGCGCGACCATGACGCCCGAGACGCCGGCCATCGGCATGGACCGCCCGTGCCACCACTGGCGCATGTCGTGGTACCGGGCGGACGCGACCATCTGGTCACCGTCGAAGGCGGCGAAGACCCGGCGATCGTCGATGGCCGCGTCGAGCAGCGCCTGCCGGCTGGCGCGCGCGAGGGACGAATCCGGGGGCCCGGACGACGGCCCGAACGCCCGGCGGGAAAGGTCGTACAGCGCCTCGAGGTCGTCCTCGGGAGCGACCTCACGGATCTCCGTCCCGCCCTGGGAGGTCAGATAGATTGCCACAGAAGGCAACGCTACGGCCCGCACCGGACAGCGGTCACGCGGGCTGGCCCCGGTCGGCGCCCTGGGCGGGGCGCAGGCTCAGCCCGGCACCCCCGGCTTCCCGGCTCCCCGGCACCCCCGGCTCTTCCGGCTCCCTGGGGACGGGCTCAGGCTGAGGCGAGCTTTTCCATGATCTCGTCGGGGACCGAGTAGTTGGCGTACACGTCCTGCACGTCGTCGGAGTCCTCGAGGGCGTCGATGACCCGGAACACGCGCCGGGCCTGCTCCTCGTCGATCGGGACCTCCATCGTCGGCACGAACGCGATGTCGGCGGACTCGTAGTCGATCCCGGCGGCCTGCAGCGCGCTGCGCACCGCGACCACGTCGGTGGCCTCGCTGGTGATCTCGAAGGAGTCGCCGAGGTCGTTGACCTGTTCGGCGCCGGCGTCGAGGACGGCGCCGAGGACGTCATCTTCGGTGACGCCGGGCGTCTTGTTGACGATGACGACGCCCTTGCGGTTGAACAGGTACGACACCGAGCCGGGGTCGGCCATGGACCCGCCGTTGCGGCTGAACGCCACGCGCACGTCCGAGGCGGCCCGGTTCCGGTTGTCGGTCAGGCACTCGACCAGCACCGCGACCCCGCCGGGGCCGTAGCCCTCGTAGGTGATGTTCTCGTAGGTGGCGCCGCCGGCTTCCTGCCCGGAGCCACGGCGGATCGCCCGGTCGATGTTGTCGTTCGGCACCGAGCTCTTCTTCGCCTTCTGGATGGCGTCGTAGAGCGTCGGGTTGCCCGCCGGGTCTCCCCCGCCGGTGCGCGCCGCCACTTCGACGTTCTTGATCAGCTTGGCGAACAGCTTGCCGCGCTTGGCGTCGACCACCGCCTTCTTGTGCTTAGTGGTCGCCCACTTGGAGTGGCCGCTCATGTGTTTCCCTTCACGATGTCAATAAAAAGCTCGTGGATGCGCGTGTCCGGGGTCAGTTCCGGATGGAACGACGTGGCCAGGAGGGACCCCTGCCGGACCGCGACGATCCTATCGGCGCGGGAATCCGTGCCGAGGATCTCGACGCCCGGGCCCGCCTGCTCGACCCAGGGCGCGCGGATGAACACCGCCCGCAGCGGCGGCCCGGGCACCCCGGTCAGCCGGATGTCGGACTCGAAGGAGTCGACCTGCCTCCCGAACGCGTTGCGCCGCACGGTCATGTCGATCCCGCCGAACGTCTGCTGCCCGGCGACCCCATCGCGGAGACGGTCCGCCAGCATGATCATTCCCGCGCAGGAGCCGAACGCCGGTAGGCCGGCGGACAGCATCTTACGCATCGGTTCCAGCATGTCGAAGGAGACCGCGAGGCGCCAGAGGGTGGTGGACTCTCCCCCGGGGATCACCAGGCCGTCGACGGCCTCCAGTTCCTCCGGCCTGCGGACGGCGATGGCCCGGGCCCCGGCCTGCTCCAGCGCGCGGACGTGCTCGCGGACGTCGCCCTGCAGGGCCAGCACGCCGACGACCGGCGCGGTGGGAGTATCAGGCACGGGGAACCTTCCGGGCATGGCTGAACGCGGGTAAGGAGGGGGTCACCAGGCATGAACGCGGGCGCGCGGGCCATTCTTCCCCGCGCCTCTTGCCCGCGCCGGCTCCCGGCCGGCCCGGGGCCGGCTCCCGGCGGCCCAGGACCGGCTCCCGGCGGCCCGGGGCCAGCTCCGGCGGCGGAGCGCTACCAGCCGCGGGACGCGTAGTGCTGCTCGGCGGGCAGGTCGTCCAGATTGATGCCGACCATCGCCTCGCCCAGGCCACGCGACACCTTCGCGACCACGTCCGGGTCGTCGTGGAACGTCGTGGCCTTGACGATGGCCGCGGCGCGCCGGGCCGGGTCACCGGACTTGAAGATCCCGGAGCCGACGAACACGCCCTCCGCGCCGAGCTGCATCATCATCGCCGCGTCGGCCGGGGTAGCGATCCCGCCCGCGGTGAACAGCACGACGGGCAGCCGCCCGGCCGCGGCGACCTCGGCCACGATCTCGTACGGCGCGCGCAGGTCCTTGGCCGCGCTGAACAGCTCCTCTTCCGGCAGCGACGCGAGGCGGGCGATCTCGCTGCGGATCTGCCGCATGTGCCGCGTCGCCTCCACCACGTTGCCCGTGCCGGCCTCGCCCTTGGACCGGATCATGGCCGCGCCCTCGGCCAGCCGGCGCAGCGCCTCACCGAGGCTGGTCGCGCCGCACACGAACGGGACGGTGAACTTCCACTTGTCCACGTGGTGGGCTTCGTCGGCCGGCGTCAGCACCTCGGACTCGTCGATGTAGTCGACGCCGATGGCCTGCAGGACCTGGGCCTCCGCGAAATGCCCGATCCGGCACTTGGCCATGACCGGGATCGAGACCGCCTCGATGATCCCGTCGATCATGTCCGGGTCGCTCATCCGCGCCACGCCGCCCTGGGCCCGGATGTCGGCGGGCACGCGCTCCAGCGCCATCACCGCGACCGCGCCCGCGTCCTCGGCGATCTTGGCCTGGTCCGGCGTGACGACGTCCATGATGACGCCGCCCTTGAGCATTTCCGCCATGCCCCGCTTGACCCGCGCCGTGCCGGTGGCGGAGGCCGCCCCGCCAGGGCCGTCAGTGGAGGCGATGAGGACCTCGGTGGCCCTTTCCGGGCTGCCTGCGGAGTTGACGGTGGACACGCGAAACCTCACTTGATCGGTGGAGTACCCCGGTACTCACACGGATGGACTGCCCTCTCCCCTCCATGGTAGGTGTCACCCGGCGAGACGCTGCATGTCGGCTCCCGCGCTCTCGCCGCCCTCCGCGGCGGGCGCGTCGTCCATCTCGAAAAATTCCGGGAGCCCGGCCTTGCCCGCCAGGCGGAGCAGCCGGACCAGGGGCTTGCTCCGGGCCTCCCGGATCCCGGCGACCGCGTTGTTGTAGAACGTGCGGGCCACGAAGACCTGCTGCGCGGCCGCCTCGATCTCGGCCAGCATTTCGTCGGCGCCGTCCTTCCCGGTCAGCGAGGCGCGGAAGCCCGGCTGGGCGAACGCGGCGCGCAGGGCCCGGGACAAGTTGCTCTGCGCGAGCTCATTGCGGGTGAGCTCGCTCCGGGTGAGCTCACTCTGGGTGCCGCCGCGGGCCTCGTGCGCCGCCTCGGCCAGCAGCAGGCTGGTCGCCGGGTCGAGCAGACCGGAGGAGGCCAGCTCCAGCGCGACCGAACTGCGCCGGACGAGGGTGACGTCCAGGGCCGCGTGCGCCGCCTCCAGCCGGGTGTGCATCCGGTCCAGGCGGCCGGCCCGCCAGGACACGTACACACCGAGGAAGAGCACGACCGCGGCGATGATGACGATGTTGGTGACCATGACGACGATCCCCTCAGTGAGCCACACCCACGGCGGCGGTGCCGAGCACGACGGTCTGGTACACGTTCAGCACGTCCCGCGCCACGTTGGTCCAGTCATACACGCTGACGGCGCTGGTCGCGGCGGCCGACAGCGCGGCCCGCCGGTCCGGGTCGTCGAGCAGCAGGCGCGCGGCCCGTGCGAGGTCCACCGGGTCCCCGGTGGTGAACAGCTCGCCGGCCTTCCCGCCGAGCAGCACCCGGCGGAACGCATCCAGGTCGCTGGCCACGATCGGCGCACCCGCGGCCATGGCCTCGGCGAGCACGATGCCGAAGCTCTCCCCGCCCGTGTTGGGGGCGCAGAAGACGTCGACCGAGTGCAGCATCCGCACCTTGTCCTCCTCGCTGATCTGGCCGAGCAGGACCACGCGGTCGCGCAGCGGCGCCGGCACCCGCTCCAGCACCTCGTCGGCATCACCCGGGCCGGCGATGAGCAGTCTCAGCCCGGGCCGTTCGGGGCCAAGGATCTCGAACGCCTTCAGCAGGACGGCGAGCCCCTTGCGCGTCTCGTCCATCCGGCCCAGGAAGCCGATCGCCCCGCCTTCCCCGGGCCATCCGGGCAGCGGCTCGGCCACGGCGTAGCGGCGGGTGGCGACGCCGTTGGGGATGAGCACCGCGTCGCCGCCGAGGTGCTCGACGAGCGTGGTCCGCGCGGCCTCGGACACCGCGATCCGGCCGTTGATCTTCTCCAGCGCGGTCAGCAGGGCCGGGCCGGACACGTGCATCACCCGCGACTTCGGGTTGGCCGTGTGCATGGTCGCCACGATCGGCCCGGACGCGACCCAGCACGCCAGCAGGGACAGGCTCGGCGCGGCGGGCTCGTGCACGTGCAGGACGTCGAAGTTGCCCTCCTTGACCCAGCGGCGGACGCGGCTGGCGGACAGGAACCCGAACGCGAGCCGGGCCACCGAGCCGTTGTACGGCACCGGCACCGCCCGCCCGGCCGACACCACGTAGCTCGGCAGCGGTGTGTCCTCGTCGGCGGGCGAGATGACCGAGACGGTGTGCCCGAGCTCGATCAGCGCCTCCGCGAGGTCCCGGATGTGCTGCTGCACGCCGCCGGGAACGTCCCAGGTGTACGGGCAGACGATCCCGATCTTCATCAGCCCGCCCCCGGAGGCGGCTCCGCGGCCGAGCTGGGCGCGGGCGGCCCGGACGGAGCGGGCGGCCCGGACGGGGTGGGCGGCCCGGACGGGGCGGGCAGGCGGGCGGGGTCGAGGTCGGAGAGAAAGACCCGCTGCAGCATGTGCCAGTCCTCCGGGTGCTCGGCGATGCCCTTCTCGAAGGCCAGCGCGAGCTGCTGGGTCATGGCCGCCGCCTTTTCCTTGCGGCTGCCCTCGGCCGGGACCGGGATCCGCGGGCTGGCGTCCGCATACCAGCCGCCTTCGGTGAACGACAGCGTGATCGCGTGCAGCGCGGCGCCGGTCTGCACGGCGAGCGCGGCGGGCCCGGCGGCCATCCGCGCCCGCTCGCCGAAGAAGTCCACCTCGACGCCGCTTTCGGTGAGATCACGGTCGCAGAGCAGGCAGATCATGTACCCGGCGCGCAGCCGCTGGGCCAGTACGCCGAACACGTTGGCGCCGCCCAGCGCCAGCACCTCCATGCCCAGGCCCTCGCGGAACTTCACGAACATGTCGAACACCGACGCGGGTTCGAGCCGTTCGGCCACGGTGGTGAACTTGATGCCGCGCCCGGCGACGTAGGCGCCGGCGACCTCCCAGTTGCCCATGTGCGGCAGCGCGAAGATAAGGCCCTTGCCCTCACCCTTGGCCACGTCGTTGAGGGCCTCGTCGGCGTAGGTGTTGATCTTCATGTCGCGGAGGATGCGTTCCCGGCTGATAGCCGGGAGCCGGAACACCTCCATCCAGTAGCGGCCATAGGAGCGCATCGCGGCCCGGGACGTGGCGCGCAGTTCCTTGCCGCTGGTACCGGGCCCGAGCACGCGCAGCAGGTTGCCCTCGAGAACCTGGACCCCGTGCCCCTGGCGCCGCCAGGCGATTTCCGTCGCGGTGGAGAACGCCCAGCTCACCCACGACTCGGGCAGGTGGCAGATCGCCTTCCAGCCCAGCCAGTATCCCGTCCCGGCGAGCAGGTCCTTTACTCGAGACAACGCCGCGCCTCTCTCGCTGCTCCGGCTGTCCTAGTCGATGGCGTGCGTGGCCTGGGCGGCCGGAGCGGGGGGCTCCGCGTCCAGGGCCGCTATGTTCCGGCGGACGGCGTGCATCCGCTGGGCCAGTGTGACGACGCTCGCCGCCGCGAGCCCCCAGAGGCCGACCTGAAGAATGTAGGGCACACCGAGGCCCGACAGGCCCACGGCCACGAACGTGATCACCATCCGCTCGGGGCGTTCGGCAATGCCAACGTTAGCCTTGACGCCGAGGCCCTCGGCCCGCGCCTTGACGTAGGACACGAGCGCGCCCACGACCAGGCAGAACAGCGAGACCGCGGCCAGCAGCTGGTTGTGGCCGCCGCGGACGAACCACACGGCCAGGCCGGAGAAGACGGCCGCGTCCGCGACCCGGTCCATGGTGGAGTCGAGGAACGCGCCCCAGGGACCGCTGGTGCCCTTGAGCCGGGCCAGCACCCCGTCCAGCATGTCCAGGAACACGAAGATCGTGGCCACGAGCGTGCCGAGGAACAAGTGCCCGGTCGGGTACCCCCACAGCGTGCTGGCCGCCACGCCGACCGTGCCCGTCACGGTCACCATGTTCGGCGTGACCGGGGTACGGGCCAGCAACTCACCGGCGGGGGTCATCACCCGGGTGAAGAAAGGACGCGCCTTGTTCAGCATGGCCGTTAGATCCTACTGGCGGCACGCGAACAACATGTCACGCGAACATTTCCGGCCGCTTTCCCGTAACCCGCCCGATTCTCCGCGGGGGTCTTGTGGTAACGGCACCGACGGGCTAAGCCTGAGTCCACGGGCAGCAGCGCAGCACCTACACAGGAGGCGACGGGAGTGGCGGATACAACAGGCACATCAGGGGCCGCCGGAGGCGTACCACTGGCCGGCCAGCCGGGCAAGATTCGCAATGTCGCGCTGGTCGGCCATTCCGGCGCAGGCAAGACGACGCTTGTGGAGGCCCTGCTGACCGCGACGGGCACCATTCAGCGGCCGGGCCGGGTCGAGGACGGGACCACGGTCAGCGACTTCGATGAGATCGAGGTCCGCCAGCAGCGCTCGGTCAACCTCACCCTGTCCCCCGTCACCCACGCCGGCGTGAAGGTCAACCTCCTGGACACGCCGGGGTACGCCGACTTCACCGGAGACCTGCGGGCGGGCCTGCGCGCGGCGGACTCGGCCCTGTTCGCGGTGCCGGCCACCGACGGCGTGGACGGCCTGACCCGGATGCTGTGGGAGGAGTGCGCCCGCGTCGGGATGCCGCGAGCGGTCGTCATCACCAAGATCGACCACCAGCGAGCCGACTTCGAGGCCGCGCTGGCCGCGTGCCGGGAAGCGTTCGGCGAGGCCGTGGCGCCGCTGTACCTGCCAGTGTCCGACGGGGAAGGATCATCGGTCCACGGCCTGATCGGGCTGCTGTCGCAGAAGATGTTCGACTACTCCGGCACGGGCCGCTCCGAGCGGGCCCCGGACGCGGCCGACGCCGACCGGACGGAAAGCCTCCGCGGTGAGCTGATCGAGGGCATCATCCAGGAGAGCGAAGACGAGACGCTCATGGACCGGTACCTGTCCGGCGAGGAGATCGACCCGAAGGTCCTGATCGCGGACCTGGAGAAGGCCGTGGCGCGGGGCAGCTTCTACCCGGTGCTCGCCGTGTCCGCCACGCGCGGCATCGGCATGACCGAACTACTGGAGGTGATGACCCAGGCGTTCCCGTCACCCGAGGAGCACCCGATGCCGGTGGTCACCACGCTCGACGGCAACCCGGTGAGCGGGCTGTCCTGCGACCCGGCCGGCCCGCTGCTCGCGGAGGTCGTCAAGACCACCTCCGACCCGTACGTCGGCCGGGTGAGCCTGGTGCGCGTGTTCTCCGGGACGCTGCACGCCGACGCGTCCGTGCACGTGTCCGGGCACGGGCGCGCCGGGCAGGGCCACGCCGACCACGACACCGACGAGCGGATCGGCGCGCTGACCTGCCCGCTCGGCAAGCAGCAGCGCCACGTCACCGAGGCCGTGGCCGGGGACATCTGCGCCGTGGCGAAGCTGGGCACCGCCGAGACCGGCGACACGCTTTCCGCCAGGGACGAGCCCCTGCTGATGGAGCCGTGGGTGATGCCGGAACCGCTGCTGCCGATCGCGGTCTCGGCCAAGTCCAAGGCCGACGACGACAAGATGTCCCAGGCGCTGTCCCGGCTGGTGGCCGAGGACCCCACGCTGCGGCTGGAGATCAACCCGGAGACGCACCAGCTTGTGCTGTGGTGCATGGGCGAGGCTCACGTCGACGTGCTGCTCGACCGGCTGTCCGGGCGTTACGGGGTAGCCGTGGAGACCTCCGCGCCGCGCGTCCCGCTGCGGGAGACGGTCGCGGGCAAGGCGAGCGGCCTGGGCCGGAACGTCAAGCAGACCGGCGGGCACGGCGAATACGCGATCTGCCACATCGAGGTCGAGCCGATGCCCGATGGGGCCGGCTTCGAGTTCGTGGACAAGGTGGTCGGCGGCGTGGTCCCGCGCCAGTTCATCCCCTCGGTGGAGAAGGGCGTCCGGGCCCAGATGGAGCAGGGCGTGGTCGCGGGCTACCCCATGGTGGGACTGCGGGTCACGCTGTACGACGGCAAGGCGCACTCGGTGGATTCCTCCGACATGGCGTTCCAGAAGGCGGGCCGCGCCGCGCTGCGGGACGCGGTCGACAAGGCGCAGTCCATGCTGCTGGAGCCGGTCGACGAGGTGTCCATCCTGGTGCCCGACGACTACGTGGGCGCGGTCATGTCCGACCTGTCCTCGCGCCGCGGCCGCGTGCTGGGCACCGAGCCGGTGCCGGTCGGCCGGACCCTGGTCAAGGCGGAGGTCCCGCAACTGGAGATCACCCGGTACACGATCGACCTGCGCTCGGTGTCACACGGAACCGGCTCGTTCAGCCGCTCCTACCTGCGCCACGAGCCCCTCCCCCCGCACCTGGCCGCCAAGCTCGCCGCCGAGGGCTGAGTTACCCGGGGGGGCGACCCCCCGGAACCCCCGCATGCGCTCCGCGCCCCGCTGCGGTAACTCGCCGGCACACCGGCCACTCACCGGGCCTGAAGGCCCGGTTCGCTGGGCCGGTAGCGATCGCCTCGCCGTAACCCATGCGGCTTGCTCACCGATCCGTGACGACTTTTCCGCAGTATCCGCGGAAAAGTCGTCACGTACACCTGCATGGTCCCTACGAACAGGCGCTCATACCGGCCCAGCGAGTCCCGGGCCGAAGGCCCGGGCGAGTGGCCGGTGCTGCGGCGAGGACCTCAGCGGGTAGCGGGGGGTCCAGGGGGGGCGTCCCCCCGGACGGCGTCAATCCCAGGCTTCCGCTAGGAGTTTGCGGGTGTCGCGGAGGAGTTCGGGGAGGACCCGGGTCTGGCCGACGACGGGCATGAAGTTGGTGTCGCCGCCCCAGCGCGGGACCACGTGCTGGTGCAGGTGGGCCGCGATGCCGGCGCCGGCCACGCCGCCCAGGTTCATGCCGACGTTGAAGCCCTGCGCGTTGGACGCGGTGCGCAGGGCGCGGATCGAGCGCTTGGTGTGGTCGGCGAGCTCGGCGGTCTCGCCCGCGTCCAGTTCCGTGTAGTCGGCCACGTGCCGGTACGGGCAGACCAGGATGTGGCCGCCGTTGTAGGGGTAGAGGTTCAGCACCGTGAACACAAACCGGCCGCGCGCGACGATCAGGCCTTCCTCGTCGCTGAGCGACGGCGCGCGGCAGAACGGGCAGCCCTCGCCCTCGCCGGACCCGGTCGGCTTGTTCTCGCCCTTGAGGTAGGCCATCCGGTGCGGCATCCACAGCCGCGCGAACGCGTCCGGGATGCCGACCCCGGTCTGGGGCCAGGTCATCTCGCCGGATCCCGGGCCACCGGCCGCTGCGCCGCCGGTTCCTGCGTCGTTAGCTCCTGAATCGCTGGTCACCTGGCATCACACCTGGGCGCGTTCGCGGACTGCGGCCACGATTTCCGTCACCGCGTCCCCGATCGGGACACCGTTCTTCTGCGAGCCATCCCGGTAGCGGAATGACACCGCGCCGGCGGCCACGTCGTCGTCACCCGCGATCAGCATGAAGGGGATCTTCTGCCGCTGGGCGGTCCTGATCTTCTTCTGCATCCGGTCGTCGCTGGTATCCACCTCGACCCGGATGTTCTGCTCGCGGAGCAGGTCGGCCACCTTGTCCAGGTACGGCGCGTGCGCGTCGGCGATGGGGATACCGACGACCTGGACCGGCGCGAGCCAGGGCGGGAAGGCGCCCGCGTAGTGCTCCAGCAGGATGCCGAAGAACCGCTCGATCGACCCGAACAGCGCCCGGTGGATCATCACCGGCTGCTGCCGGGTGCCGTCCGCGGCCTGGTACTCCAGCTGGAACCGCTTGGGCAGGTTGAAGTCGAGCTGGATGGTGGACAGCTGCCAGGTCCGGCCAATCGCGTCCCGGGCCTGCACCGATATCTTGGGGCCGTAGAACGCGGCACCGCCCGGGTCGGCTACCAGTTCCAGGCCCGACTCCTCCGCGGCCTCCCGCAGGATCGCGGTCGAGTGCTCCCAGATCTCGTCGTTGCCGGCGAACTTCTCCTTCTCCTCGTCGCGGGTGGACAGCTCGAGGTAGAAGTCGGCCAGGCCGTAGTCCCGCAGCAGGTCGAGCACGAAGGCGAGCAGGTTCTTCAGCTCCTGGGCCGCCTGCTCGATGGTGCAGAAGATGTGGGCGTCGTCCATGGTGAGGCCGCGGACGCGGGTCAGCCCGTGCACCACGCCGGACTTCTCGTACCGGTACACCGTCCCGAACTCGAACAGGCGCAGCGGGAGCTCCCGGTAGGACCGCCCGCGGGAGGCGTAGATCAGGATGTGCATCGGGCAGTTCATCGGCTTGAGGTAGTAGCGGGCACCCTCCACTTCCATGGGCGGGAAGATGTTGTCCGCGAACCAGCCGAGGTGCCCGGAGATCTCGAACAGCTCCGACTTGGTGATGTGCGGGGTGTTCACGAACTCGTACCCGGCCTCGTCGTGCCGGCGCCGCGAGTAGTCCTCCAGGACCCGCCGGACGGTGCCGCCCTTGGGGTGGAACACCGGCAGCCCGCTGCCGATCTCGGCCGGGAAGGAGAACAGGTCCAGCTCGGCGCCGAGCCGCCGGTGGTCCCGCCGCTCGGCCTCGGCCAGCATGGTCAGGTACTGGTCCTGCGCGTCCCGGGACTCCCACGCGGTGCCGTAGATCCGCTGCAGCTGCGGGTTCTTCTCGCTGCCCCGCCAGTACGCGCCGCCGGTGCGCATCAGCTTGAACGCCGGGATGTGCCGGGTGGTCGGAATGTGCGGGCCGCGGCACAGGTCCTTCCAGACGACCTCGCCGGAACCGGCGCTGAGGTTGTCATAGATGGTCAGCTCGCCCGCGCCCACCTCGACCGACTCCTCGGCGTCCTGGTGGCCCTTGAGGCCGATCAGCTCCAGCTTGTACGGCTCACCGGCCAGTTCCGCGCGCGCGTCCGCATCGGTCACGACGCGGCGGGAGAAGCGCTGGCCCTGCTTGACGATCTGCCGCATGCGCTGCTCGATCGACTTGAGGTTCTCCGGATCGAACGCACGGTCGGTGTCGAAGTCGTAGTAGAAGCCGTTCTCGACCGGCGGGCCGATGCCCAGCTTGGCCTCCGGGTACAGGTCCTGGACGGCCTGCGCCATGACGTGGGTGGTCGAGTGGCGCAGGATCGCGCGCCCGTCGGGGTCGTCGATCCGGACCGGCTCGATCACGTCCCCGTCGGCGGCCTCGCGGTCGAGGTCACGCAGTTCCCCGTTGACCCGCGCCGCGATCACCGCGTGCGGCCCGGGGGTCTGCTCGCCCTGGCCCGCCTCCGCCAGGGCCGACCCGGCCGTCGTGCCCGCCTCGACCACATGCTCGCGTCCGGCGAGAGTGATACGAAGCGGCTGCGTTGACACGGTGAACTCCTTGGTACGGAAAAACGAATGGATGGGCTTACCCCTTGGATGATGCTATCGGGGAGCGTCCCGTGACGCGTCAGCGTTATCCCGGCGCTCGATCTTCCCGGACCCGGGCCCCGGCCCCGAGCCCGGCCACTCGATCTTCCCGGACCCGGGCTCAGCCCCCGAGCCCGGCCAGGCGCAGAAGATCGTCGAGTATCTCGCCGTAGTGGCGCTCGGCCAGGCTGAGATGGCCCTCACCGGGCAGCAGGTGGACCTGGGCGCCGGGAACGCGGGCCGCGAGCCATTGACCATGACTGAACGGAACCATGCGATCGTCGTCCCCTTGCCAGAGGGCGACCGGCACCGGAAGCCCGGCCGGCCCGAGCGGGAAACCCCAGTCGGCGACGAAGGCGATGTCGTCGTCGCGCCATCCGGCGATGCCGGTCCGCACCGACGCCTTCAGCGCCGACGCCTGGTAGTCGGCGTATTCACCGGTGAGGACGGCCTTGTCCGCGTCCCCGATCAGGCCGCCGAGCCCGTCGATGATGTCGGCGCCGGTGAGGTTACCCAGGCCGGCCGCCTCCTTTTCCAGGAAGGCGGTGAGGTCGGCCTCACCGCGCTGCGCGGCCCCGAACTCCTCGATGTTCTCCGGCCCCATCCCGGCCAGCCAGTCCAGGCCTTCGGCGTCGCTCGGGGCGACACCGGCGATGGTGGCGGCCGCGAGACAGCGGTCCGGCAGCAGGGCGGCGCACGCCAGCGCGTGCGGGCCTCCGCCGGAGGCGCCCCAGGTGATGAACGTGGCCACCCCGAGCGCGTCGAGGATCCCCTCCACGTCGCCGGCCACGTCCGCGACGGCCCGGCCCGGCTGGGGGGTGGAATCACCGTAGCCCGGCCGCGCGAAGTGAATGGCCCGCAGGCCGCGGGCGAGTTCGGCCTCGGCCTTGGGCGGGTAGGTCACCAGCCCGCCGCCCGGCGTGCCGTGGTGGATGACGAGGGGCAGCCCATCCGGCGGCCCTTCGGTGAGCACCTCCACCGTGCGGCCGTCCGCCAGGGTGATCATCGAACGTTCGGCGTCCATCGCAACAGCCTCCCGGCTCCTGAGGTTAACGGGAATTAACAGATTTAACGGACCTAACGGGGCCTATTGCGGCGGGTTGGAGTAGACCCGTTCCGGGGTGAGCAGGACCGCCGCGCGGCGCTCCTTGGCCATCACCTGGTCATAGGTGTCCCAGTCGTCATGGGTGCCGCCGGCCGCGGCGAAGATCTCGCGCAGCAGCAGGCGCAGCCGCTCGGCGTCCACGCCCGCCATCGGGTCGTCCGGGCCGGCCAGCTCGGCCGTGCCCTCGGCCGCCGCCCACTCCCACCCGGCCCTGATCACCACCGTGGCCCGCGGACGGGCCCGCAGGTTGTCCAGCCTTGCGGGTGCCGCCGCGGACCACGAAACCGACGGCCGGCTGACCGGTCAGCGGATGGTTCAGCACCCCGGCGTTCACCACCGACGACTGGATGGTCCCGTCACCGCGCAGCGTCGATATGACGATCAGGCCGTGCTCGCGCGGGACGAGCCGGCCGAAATCGGCAAGGTCCGTCATCGTTGCAGTACCTCTTTCACCTGGCGGGCGATCTCGATGTCCTCCCGGGCGGCCACGACGAACGCCCGGACGGCCGCGCCGGGGACGGTGATGTCCGTGTCGCCGTCCGCGCGGGTGTTGCGCTCCTCGTCGAGGGCAACACCGAGAAAGCCGAGTCCATTCGCGGCGCCGGCCCGGATCTCCGGGGCGTGCTCGCCGACGCCGCCGGTGAAGACCAGCGTGTCCAGCCCGCCCAGGGCGGCCGCCATCGACGCGACCAGGCCCCGGAGCCGGTGCAGGTAGACGTCCAGGGCCAGGCGGGCGGTGCTCTCGCCGCCGTCGGCCCGGGCCAGCACCTCGCGCATGTCCGCGGTCCCGGCCAGGCCCTGGAGCCCCGAACGGAATTCCAGCGTGGCCGCGAGCTCGGCAGGCGGCGTCCCGGCGTGCTCGGCCAGCCAGAGCACGAGTCCCGGGTCGACCGAGCCGGAGCGGGTGCCCATGACCAGGCCCTCCAACGGCGTGAAGCCCATCGTGGTGTCGACCGACCGACCGTCGCGGACCGCGCAGAGCGATGCCCCCGAGCCGAGGTGGCAGACCACGAGCCGCTCCGGGACGTGCCCGAGCAGCTCGCTGACGCGCCGGGTCGCGTACGCGTGCGAAAGCCCGTGGAACCCGTACCGCCGCAGTTCCCAGCGCTTCCGCCATTCCGGCGGGAGCGCGTAGGTCGCCGCCGCGGCCGGCATCCCGGCGTGAAAGGCGGTGTCGAAGCAGGCCACCGCGGGGATGCCGGGCAGCACCCGGCTCACCGCGTCGATCCCCGCCAGCGACTTGGGCTGGTGCAACGGCGCCAGGTCGACGAGATCGTCCAGCTTTTTCCGCACGCCCGCGTCCAGCCGGACGGCCGCCACGAACAGGCGGCCGCCGTGCACGACGCGATGGCCGACCGCGTCGGCGCAGCCCGCGCCGAGGCGGCCGAGCACACCGGCCACCGCATCGGGCTCGAACTGCCCGCGGCTGACGGGCAGGTTTTCCTCGGCCGCCGTCGTGCCGTCGTCGAGCAGGCTCAGCTTGAGCGAGCTGGAACCCGCGTTGACCACCAGGATCCGCATCAGTACGGCCAGGCCCAGTTGGCGATCCCGGGCATGTCCTCGCCCTGCTCCCGGGTGTACGCGATGGCCTCGAGGCGGTCGTCGGTCATCAGCTGGCGGACGTGCCCGGCCCGGGGAGCCAGCCCCGGGACGCGGTCGATGACGTCGATCACGAGGTGGAACCGGTCCAGGTCATTGAGCCGGACCATGTCGAACGGCGTCGTGGTGGTGCCCCGCTCCTTGTACCCGCGGACGTGCATGTTCGCGTGCCCGTGCCGCCGGTAGGTCAGCCGGTGGATCAGCCACGGATAGCCGTGGAAGGCGAAGATGACCGGCCGGTTGACCGTGAACAGCGCGTCGAACTCCGCGTCGGGCATGCCGTGCGGGTGCTCGGTCTCCGGCAGCAGCCGCATCAGGTCGACGACGTTCACGACCCGGACCTTCAGCTCCGGCAGGTGCTGGCGCAGCAGGTCGACGGCGGCCAGGATCTCCAGGGTCGGGACGTCACCGCAGCAGGCCATCACCACGTCCGGTTCTCCCGGTGAGTCGTTGCTCGCCCACTCCCAGATCCCGGCCCCGCGCGTGCAGTGGATGATCGCGTCGTTCATCGGCAGAAAGTCCGGCTGCGCCTGCTTGCCCGCGACGATGACGTTGACGTAGTTGCGGGACCGCAGGCAGTGATCGCCCACCGACAGCAGGGTATTCGCGTCCGGTGGCAGGTAGACCCGGACGACCTCGGCCCGCTTGTTCAGGACCACGTCCAGGAAGCCGGGGTCCTGGTGTGAGAAGCCGTTGTGGTCCTGCCGCCAGACCAGGCTCGACAGCAGGTAGTTGAGCGAGGCGACCGGCCTGCGCCACTCGATCCGGTTGCAGGATTCCAGCCACTTGGCGTGCTGGTTGAACATCGAGTCGATGATGTGGATGAACGCCTCGTAGCAGTTGAACAGGCCGTGCCGGCCGGTCAGCAGGTACCCCTCCAGCCAGCCCTCGCACTGGTGCTCGGACAGCACCTCCATCACCCGGCCGTCCGGGGCGAGGTGGTCGTCGGTGGGCAGGATCTCCGCGTCGAAGGCGCGGTTGGTCACCTCGAACACGTCCTGGAGATGGTTGGAGGCCGTCTCGTCCGGGCCGAACAGCCGGAACGTCTGCGGGTTACGCTTGATCACGTCACGCATCCACCGGCCGAGCACCCGCGTGGGCTCGGTCGCGCCGGTCCCCGGCTTGGTCACCTCCACCGCGTAGGCGCGGAAATCCGGCAGGTCCAGATCCCGCAGCAGCAGCCCGCCGTTGGCGTGCGGGTTCGCGCCCATCCTGCGGTAACTGCGCGGGGCCAGCGCGGCCAGGTCCTCCACCAGGGCCCCGCTGTCGTCGAACAGTTCCGCCGGCCGGTAGCTCCGCATCCACTCCTCGAGCTGGCGCAGGTGCTCCGGGTTGCCGCGGGCGTCCGGAATGGGCACCTGGTGGGCCCGCCAGGTGCCCTCCACCTGCAGGCCGTCCACGACCTTGGGGCCGGTCCAGCCCTTGGGCGTCTTCAGGACGATCATCGGCCACCGGGGCCGGGCCGGGTCGCCGTCTTCCCGCGCGCGCCGCTGGATCGCGCCGATCTCCTCGACCACCTGGTCCAGCGTCGCGGCGAGCTCCTGGTGGACCCGGTCCGGGTCGTCCCCGGTCACCCGGTACACCGTGTAGCCGTAGCCCTCGAGCAGGGCGACAAGCTCATGGTCGGGGATCCGGGCCAGCACGGTCGGGTTGGCGATCTTGTAGCCGTTCAGGTGCAGGATGGGCAGCACCGCACCGTCGGTGGCGGGGTCGAGGAACTTGTTCGAATGCCAGCCGGTAGCGAGCGGCCCGGTCTCCGCCTCCCCGTCGCCGACGACGCACACCGCGACGAGATCCGGGTTGTCGAAGACCGCGCCGAAGGCATGCGACAGCGAGTAGCCCAGCTCGCCGCCCTCGTGGATGGACCCGGGCGTGTCCGGCGCGACGTGACTGGGGATCCCGCCGGGAAAGGAGAACTGGCGGAACAGCCGCTGCATCCCGGCGGTGTCCTGGCTGATGTTCGGGTACAGCTCGCTGTAGGTGCCTTCCAGGTACGTGTTCGCCACGAGGCCCGGCCCGCCGTGGCCGGGCCCCGTGACGTAGAGCATGTTCAGGTCCCAGTTGCGGATCACCCGGTTGAGGTGCGCATAGATCAGGTTGAGGCCGGGGGTCGTGCCCCAGTGGCCCAGCAGCCGCGGCTTGACGTGCTCCGGCCGCAGCGGCTCCCGCAACAGCGGATTGTCCATCAGGTATATCTGGCCCACCGACAGGTAGTTGGCCGCACGCCAGTAGGCGTCGATTTTCTCCAGTTCGGTCGGGTTAAGAGGGGACTGCTCGATCACGGTCACGGGCTTCTCCTGCGCTCGGAATCCGGGTGCCGGACAGGCGGCACCCCCGCAACAGAATAGTCACCGGTAGTTACACCACTGGGGCCCGGTCGCGCTCCATTCGGCGTCCCACGCGGCCATCCTCCTACGGTCCAGGATCCGCCGGATGACCAGGGCGGAAACAATCACCAGCAACGTGAGGCCCGCGACCGCCAGCACACCCGCGAGCGCGGCCTGACGCATGATCTGGGCCGACCCGAGCGGAGGCCCGGTCTGCTCGCCGGACCGGCTGGTCCAGATCCTGACGGTGGCGCCGGTCCGCGTCCCGGCGGCGGCCTGGATCGTGCCGGTGTGCAGCGTCCCGTCCAGCGTCCAGCGCACCGGGACCTTGGTCAGATATGCCGCGTAGGGATTGGAGGGCCAGGGGACGCCGCGCACGATCACGGCGGCGACCGGGTACGCGCGTGCCTGTTCCACCCGCGCGGCCGCGGCGGCGTCCTGCCCGGCCCACGTCGAGGTCACGATCGCGGCGAACGGCGCTGCGGACAGAAAGGCGACCGCGAGCGCGATCATGGCCATGACTTCGATCCGGTCAATAGTGCGCCGCAGCGGATGACGGCCCGGCCACCGGGCCACCGGCATCCGGCGCGGCCAAGCCCGGCGCAGCCATCCTCCGTGCGGATTCTGCGATCCCGCGCGTCGTCTCACCGTTTGTCACCTGCATATCGCTTGCGCATCGCCGGCCATCGGGCCAGCCTGCGCCCGCTACTTCCGCTCAGGTCATTACCCGCAGGCAGGCGGTGAAACGGGTCACCCCTGCCGGTTCGGGCAGAGAAATCCGCAAATGCTGCGGAAAACTCTGCCCGAATCCGCCTATCTGCCAGGCCCCCGGCGGCGGTCCTCCCGGTCCGGGGCGCTCTCGGCATCGGCCAGGCCGGCCCGGCGCAGCGCGTCGGCCATCGCGCCACCCGCGGGCGATCCGCCGCGCTGGCCGGCGTCACGAGGACGGTTCTCGCGCTCGCGGTGGCCGCCCCGGCCGCTGTCGCGCTGGCCGCTGTCGCGCTGGTTACTGTCGCGCTGGTTACTGTCGCGCTG
>Ga0182014_10000433_pt1 | contig 55074 bp, 52 predicted proteins | sample 612S2DmetaG_FD_120489 | JGI IMG/M metagenome (GOLD analysis project Ga0182014, IMG submission 120489) | Permafrost microbial communities from Stordalen Mire, Sweden - 612S2D metaG | ecosystem: Environmental > Terrestrial > Soil > Wetlands > Permafrost | place: Sweden: Stordalen | collected... | reverse complement strand
GAAACAAAAGGAAACGAAGGTAACGAAGATGAAAATGCATTTTTTTGAAGAAGGAGTCGGAAACGCGCGATTTTTCTTCGTGATCTTCGTTGCCTTTTGTTGAAAATCCCTATGCCCGCTGGTAAAAAAAATTACGGTAAATTACGGTAAATTACGGTAGTTTTGTTGCGACGCGGGCGAGTTTGCGGGCGCGGAACCGCCCCCTGGGTTTGGTGAAAATGCGCGGGCTTATGCAGGCTTATGCACCCTTGTGCATGATAAAAAGCGCGGGGGCTGGGGCGCTTGCGCGGGCCAGGCAAGCTTGAGATCGTTGATAATCAAGGACATGCAACTCAGAATTTGGAAGTTTTTGAGGGATGCCAGGCATACGGCTCGGCGGGAGCGGTATTTAGGGAAAAGGGAGCGGCTCCGCAGGAGCGTCGCCCTACCGAGGCGTTTATGGCAAGGGCGGGGCCTTCTGCCGAGCCGGGCGTGTTCAAAAACTGACATGCGCCTGTGAGATGCTCCGGTGAGTTATCAGTATTCATAAAGCCGTCCGCATTCCGTCCTCACGCTATCAAAGAATTCGCCCACTTGTAACCTGACAGCCATTAAGTTGCCTTATCCATATGCGCAAAATCCGCCATTGAAAACGACATTCGAGCCTGATCGCCTGGTTTGCAGCGCGCCCACTCTCTACACCACGCGGCTGGCGCGCGATGCGGATGAGCTTCGGGCCGCCCAATCCTTGCGTTTCCAGGTCTTCAACCTCGAATTGAACGAAGGATTGGCGCAGTCCTACGTCACCGGTCTGGACGAAGACCCTTTTGACGCCGTTTGCGATCATCTCATCGTCGAACACATCTCATCGGGCCAGATTGTCGGCACGTACCGTTTGCAGACTGGACTGAACGCGGCGGCGCATTGTGGTTATTATTGTGAGCAGGAGTTCGAGTTCGGCATGTTCGAGCCGTTTCGGATGGAAACTATTGAACTCGGACGGGCTTGTGTCCATGTCCAGCACCGCAATCTGGTGGTCCTGGGCCTGCTGTGGAAAGGCATCGCCGATTACGCCTGCCAGCGGGAGGCGCGGTATCTGGTGGGTTGCAGCTCCCTGACCTCCACCGACGCGCAAGTCGGGGCCTCTGTCTATGCCAGCCTTTGTCGCAGGCATCTGGCGCCGCCATCCTGGCGCACCCGGCCGTTGGAAGCTTGTGAATGTTCCCTGGAGCAATTCGGCGCCGAACCTGTCGCCGTTCCCAAACTGCTTCGCGCTTATTTGACACTTGGCGCCAAAATCTGCGGGCCGCCAGCCCTGGATCGCCAGTTCAAAACCATTGATTTCCTGACCTTGCTTGACTTGGACGCCATGCCACCGAGTGCGCGGCAACATTTTCTGACCTGAGCCGCCCATGAAAGCGTGGCTCCGCAACCCCGTCGGCGTCACCGTCCGGCTGCTCTGGCTGGGCGGCGTGCTGGTTCTCGGCGCATGGAGCTTCCTGCGGTTATGGACGCTGCGCTCGAAAGAGACCTTCCCCGCGACGCGAGGTTTGTGGCTGCAATCCACCGCGCGCCGCTTGCTGCATATTTTTGGGCTTGAACCTCAATTCATCGGCGTCATCCCGTCGAAAGGTCTGCTGGTCTGCAACCATCTGAGCTATCTGGACATCGTGGTCCTTGCGGCTGGCGCGCCGGCGGTATTCGTGGCTAAAAGTGAAGTCAAGTCGTGGCCGGTTTTTGGCTGGTTTGCCAGCCGGGCGGGAACGATCTTCGTCAAACGGGAGAAGCCGGCGAAAGCGGGCCAATTCGCCAATGAGATCGAAGCCGCTCTCAACCGCGGCGCGCTTGTGATTCTGTTCCCGGAAGGCACCAGTTCCGACGGCCGGACCGTGCTGCCGTTCAAGTCCTCCCTGTTGGAACCGGCCGTCCGCCAGCCTCATCTGATTTCGGCGGCGTTCATTCATTACGACCTGGCCGGCGGCGACGTGGCCGAGGAAGTGTGTTACTGGAAAGACATGACGCTCCTGCCGCATCTCATCAATTTGTTGAGCAAGCGCGGTCTGCGGGTTTCAGTGCGCTTTTCCCAACTTCACGAAGCCAGCGCCAACCGCAAACAACTGGCGCGGCAATTGCACTCGGAAGTCACGCGCTTGATGGAATCCGGGGCCATGGCGAACGGAGCGCCCGCCGCCGGTGTCTTTTATGAAGCTTCGAGACATCCCGCTGGGAGTGCTCATCAACATCCAATCTGCGGGGAGAATTGCGGGCCGCGTGGCCCCCGATGCGAAGTTCCGCTGACCTTTATTAACGGGCTGCTAGTGCATCCGCCACCAGAGCGCCATGAGGAAGATTCCGGTCAGCCCGCCCAGGGGGACCCAGATAAAATCCAGCATGTGCCAGCGGCGTCGTCTGCCGTCTTTTTCCGGCCGGAATACCAGGACAATACAGAAGGAGTAAACGAGAAGAAAGCCGCCCATGGCGCAGAGAAGGGGGACTGACTCAAACGCTGATTGCATCATTAACTGGCACAAGCCGCTCCGGCGGTGTGCGTATGTCTCAAACCGCCAAGCCTGTTTCGCCGTATTAGTTAACGAAATGTTAGCAAGCAGAAGCGGAAGCGTCTGTCAGGAAAACCTTGATTCCCATGCGAGGCAACCCCTTACACCACGCCCATTTCCCTTGCTTGAGCCGCCAGGTGGCCGGCCTCAGTCTCCTCACGGAGAAGCGCCAGCGCCACCCGTTCCAACAGCTCGGTCGAAGCGGGCGCTCCGGGTTCCAAACCGCCCTCCGGCATCCCGCCCGGACCGGTGCCTGGACGCCCTTTGAACAGCATCGTGGGCAGCGAGCCGGTGGAAGGCAGGCACCGCAGCATGTCGATTACGTCCGGCCCGTCCATGTCCGGCAAAGTCGCATCGACGACCACCAAATCGGGCAGCAAGTTCCGCGCTTTTTTAATGGCGTCCAGGCCGCACCCCGCCACGAACACGCGGTGGCCGGCCAGCCTGAGGTTGACGGGAACGGACTGCACAACGCCGGCCTCGTGGGTTACAAGCAGAATTCGCTTCTTCATGGTGCGGGATTATCAACCCCGCCCGGCCAAACGCAACGACGGCAAGGCAAAAACCAGGTTACGTTTGGGAGTCAACGGCGGCGCCGTGGCGCGGACCTACTCGTCTTTCTTGGCTTTGACGGCGGTTTTTCTCTTGTAGGGGGAATGGAGATTGAAATAAATCCCGCACAGCGGCCGCTCATTCTCCGTCTGGCTCAGGATGATCGTGACCTGTTTGTCCAGCGCGATCCCATGGCGCAGATGCGGGCCGCGGCTGACGTAGGCGCGAATGGCCTTGTCCATCAACGATTCCAGCGCGTCCTTGCACTCTTCGGGAATCTTGTCAATGCAAACGATGTGCTTGTCGTAAGCTTCGAGGGCTTCGGCTATCTCCGAGTGAAATGTCTCGACTGTCAAATCCATGTTTTATGCCTCGCCCGCCGGCGGTTTTGGCGCGACGCGCGGGCCTAATAAAGCGCTGCCGAGGCGTATCATAGTCGCTCCTTCTTCCACCGCCACTTCAAAATCACCGCTCATGCCCATGCTCAGATGCGCCAGGGGCGCCCCCAGAATGTCCTCGCATTGCCCTTTTAACTCGCGCAGGCGCCGGAACACCGGCCGCACCTTTTCCGGGTCCGGCGCGTACGGGGCCACCGTCATCAGCCCATGCACTTCGATTTTCGACAGCGCGTTGAGCTGCTTCAATTCCCCCAGGACCCTGTCCGGCGCGTATCCGAATTTGCTCGATTCGCCCGCGACGTTCACCTCGATCAGAACGGGCATCGTCCGGGCGGATTTCTCCGCCCATTTGTTGATCTCCAGCGCCAGCGCCAGGCTGTCCACGCTCTGGATCATGGCGAAGAAATGCACCGCGTCGCGGCATTTGTTGGATTGCAAATGGCCGATCAGATGCCATTGCAGACGGCCGGGGCATTGGCCGATCTTCACCCGCGCTTCCTGCACTCGATTCTCCCCAAACAGCGTCAAACCCTCCGCCGCCGCCGCGCAAACCGTCTCCGCCGGATGCCCCTTCGAGACCGTCAACAGCGTGACTGACCCCGCCTGACGCCCGGCGCGCGCGCAGGCTCCGGCAATGCGCTGGCGCACGTTGTTTAGGTTGGCCGATATATCCATAAAAGTGCCGCCACGCGCGCGGATGTCATGTTTGAGATTTCAAACGTCAAATCTCAAACCGCTCCCCTTCAGCACAAGCCCGCCGTTTCCGGGAAGCCGCGCAAAATATTCATGCTTTGGACCGCCTGGCCGCTGGCGCCCTTGGTGATATTGTCGATCGCGCTCAGGACGATGAGCCGCCCGGTTCGCCCGTCCAACCGCCACGCGATCTCAATCACGTTGCTGCCCGCAACGGATTTCGTGTCTGGCAGTGTCTTCCCATCCAGCAGCCGGACAAACGGCTCCGCGCCGTAAGCGGCCTGGAAACAGCCCTCAATTTCTTCCCCCAACGCCGCCATTTCCTTCCCCTGCCCCGCCGGCCGCGCCGGCTCAAGATACAACGTCGTGAGGATGCCGCGATGGATCGGAATCAAGTGCGGCGTAAACTGGACCACCACCGGCTCCCCCGCCGCCAAGCTGAGTTGTTCCTCGATTTCCGACAAATGCCGGTGCTTGGGGATGCCGTAGGCCCGCGCGCTCTCGTGGCATTCCCCAAACAGGTAATCCAACTCCACTTTCCGCCCCGCCCCGCTTACCCCGCTCAACGAATCCGCAATGATCCCGCCACTCTTCACCAAACCCGCCTTCAACAGCGGCAGCACAGGCAACAAAATGCTTGTCGGATAACATCCCGGCGACGCGATCAGCGATGCCTCCTCGATCTCGTCACGATGCGCCTCCGGCAAACCATAAACGGCCCTCTCCAGCAATTCGGGCGCGGGATGGTCCTGTCCGTAAAACTCCTTGTAAACCGCGGCGCTTTTCAGCCGGAAATCCGCGCTGAGGTCGATCACCTGGCAGCCCAGTCCGATCAGCGGCGCCGCGAATTCCGCCGCCACGCCGTGCGGCAGCGCCAGAAACACCACCTCCGCCGCCTTGGCCAGAAGCTCCGGCTTCGGCTCGCTGAATCGCAGGCCCTGGGAGCGCGGATGATTGGCAAACTTACGGAAAACCTGCCCCAACTCCTTGCCGGCATGTTGCCGGGAAGTCACCGCCGCCAGTTCCGCGTGCGGATGCTGCAAGAGCAGCCTGACCAATTCTTCGCCCGAATAACCGGACGCGCCCACAATGGCAACCTTCGTCTGATGTGTCATGGGAATTTTAATGGCAAGCCTGCTCCCGCCAAGCGGGAAATTCAAGCCCGAAGTCCGCAGTTGGCCCGCCTCGGGCGCAAATCAGCTTTTGTAGCGCAGACTTCCAAGTCTGCTGTGCCGCGGGCTTCCAAGCCCGCTCCGGCGATGACTTTGCGCGGCGCGCCGATTTGGAAGTCTGCGCTACAGCTAAAGGCCTCGACAAAAGCTGATCTGCCCCACCGCCTCTTGGATGAGTCCGCATCCACATCACCGAAGATTCGGGTCTTAAGGGGCGGCGACAACTCCGCAATTACCGCTTGCTGTACTGGAAGCGTTTGCGCGCGCCGGGCTGGCCGTACTTCTCGCGCTCCCTCATGCGCGGGTCCCGCGTCAGCAGGCCCGCCGACTTCAACGTCGGGCGCAACGCCGCGTCCACCAGGAGCAACGCCCGCGCTATGCCGTGCCGGATCGCCCCGGCCTGCCCGCATGGGCCGCCACCCTCCACGTTCACCCGGATGTCATATTTGCTGGCGCTTTCCGTCGCCACCAGCGGCGCGGACACCATCGTGCGCAGAGTGTCGGTCGCGAAATAGTTTTCGAATGCCCGCCCGTTTATGACAATCTTCCCGGAGCCGGCCGCCATGCGCACACGTGCCACGGCCGTTTTGCGGCGTCCCGTGCCAAGAAACTCTTTGATCTCTGCCATAGAAAGTTCAGTGTGGGATTATTTTGCCGGCGCCAACTTGGCCGGCTGCTGGGCGGCGTGCGGGTGTTCGGCGCCCTTATAGACTTTGAGCTTGGTCATCAAGACCCGCCCCAGGCGGTTCTTCGGCACCATGCCCCGCACGGCGTGCATGATGAGCTTCTCCGGCTGCCGCGCCCGCACTTGCGCCACCGTCGCGTATTTCTCGCCGCCCTTCCAGCCCGAGTACGACATAAACTCCTTGTCCGTCTCCTTCTTTCCGGTCACGCGCACTTTTTCCGCGTTAATGACCACCACGAAATCGCCTGCGTCGAAATGCGGCGTATAGACGGGTTTGTCCTTGCCGCGCAAAATATTGGCGACCTGGACGGCCAGACGGCCCAAAACGGCCCCGTTGGCATCCACGACGTGCCATTTGCGCTGCTCCAAATGATCTTTCGGCAAATACGTTTTCATCAAAACCCTTTTCCAAGGAGCGGTGAACCTATCAAAGCCCCGCGCTAAGTCAACACCCAAAAAAACGATTTTTCTCGGCCCCCGCGATTCCCCGGGGCATTCCCGTGCGCGTCAGTCCGGCGGAGGTCCTGCGGCAAGACGAACCAGCACCCCGCCGCGCTCAATCCGCACCAACTCGCGCGCCAATGGTCGTGACAACCAATCCAACACCGTCGGCGCGTAAGGAGCCAGCGTCTCGTACCGGTTATCGCCAGCCACCATGATTTCCACCGGCAAGGGAAGCGTGGCGAGGTTTTGCTGGAACTGGACGTTCTGATCCACTGTGAGAAACGCGTCAAATTGCGGGCAGGCAGGCGCGAGCAATCTGCCATTGTTCAATCCAGACCATCCCATTTCATACGCCGTGCGGGCTTGGTGCCCCAGCAGCAGCCGGCCAAAACGTCGCGGGACACAGTGGTCAAGCAGCACTTTCACCGAACCTCTTCCATCAAGCGCAATCCGGCCACGTCCAGCACCGTGCGAATTTGTTCCCGCGTCACACCGGGAAAGTCATCCAAAAAAACCTCCGGGGAATCACCCGCGCTCAAGTGATCAAAAAGGCTCTTGACCGGCACACGTGTGCCGCGAAACACGGGTTCGCCCCCCATCCGTTCGGGGTCCTTCTCCACGCATTCAGCCAGACGGCGGGCCGCTTCCCGGGCTTCATTTTCAAATGTCACTGCCATGAGAATTACTCTAAACCATCCAACGGCTATTTGCCAACTCCGGCTGCCGTTGAACTTTTTATCGCATCCGGCATTCCACTCTACGAAGATGCTGGTAGTGGCTGAACACGAACATCTGCCCGTGCAGCAGGCCAGGGCCGGGGAACCGGAAGCCTGGAATGCTCTGTTTCGACGCTACCAATTGCCCTTGTATGTTTATGTCTTTGAATTGGCCCGCGACGAGCAATCCAGCCTGGACATCGTCCAGGAAACCTTTATTGCCGCCGCCCGCCACATCGGCAGCCTGCGCGACGACGAGAAATTCGGCGGCTGGCTCTTCGGCATCGCGCACCAGAAATTTCTCCAATCGTGCCGCAAACAGAACCGCGCCGCCGCCCTGCGCGATGAACTGGCCGCGGCGCCTCCCGATCTGGATGACGCCCCGGACGATTTGCTCATCCGCCAGGAACAGGAGGCCCAGTTTATGAGCTTGCTCAACCAGCTTCCCCCGCCCCAACGCTCCGTGTTGCTCCTCCATTTTATCGAGGACTTTTCCCTGGAGCAAATCGCCGAGATCACCGGCGCGCCTACCGGCACCGTCAAATCCCGCCTGCACTACGCCAAACGCGCCTTGCGGCAAATCCTGGAGGACACTTGAAAACTCCCCGTCAAATCCTGCTGCGACACCATCAAAGCGCCGCGCCGAAACTGGACGGCATCCGCGCCGGAGTCGTGGCGGCGATCAACCGCCCGCCTGCGCCGGAAACCATGTCCTGGCGCGAAATGGCGCGTTCGTTGCGCTGGCATCTCGCCGCTTTGAGCGCGGCATGGATGGTGGTGATGATTCTGAACATGGATCGTTCACCCAGCCCGGTGGCGATGATCCCGCGCGATAAAATGCCGCCGCCCGAACAGATTTGGGCCGCACTGCGCGAGAATCGCCAGCTCCTCATGGTGGAATACGGCGAGGCTCCGGTGGTGGAAGCGCCCGTCGCGCCGGGACGCCGGAGTGAAATCAAACCTGAACAACTGGAGGCTTAACATGACCGATCAACCAAAAACCGCCCTCTCGATGTGGGAGCGCAGCAACATCGTTCGTTCTTTCCGCTGGCTGTTCAGTTGGCGGGGGATACGGCGCGTTGTCATCGTGCTGGCATGGACCGTGACGATCATTGGCCTGTGGTATGGCGAGGAAAACTGGCGGGGACGCCGCGCCTGGAACCAACACCGGCAAGCCACTGAAGCGCGGGGAGAATCACTTGATCTCAGCGCCTACATCCCAAAACCAGTTCCCGACGACCAGAATTTTGCCCAGACGCCATTCCTCAAAGCGACTTTCCTTCAGCCCAATATTCCTGTACTTACGAATGACCTCTACGCGCGCGCCGCAGACCATGTCACGAAAACCAAATCCGTGGAAGCGGACAAGGGTCGGCGGCACTTTACGGACCTGGCGGCCTGGCAAATGGCTTCCGACGCGCTCCAGAGCGGCGCATTGAAGCGCGACCAAGAATTCAAGACCGACAAAACCGGCCTGGCCGCAAGAGCAGCGGCGGCGCCAGTGGTTCTGGATGGATTGAAAGCCGACGAGGCGATTTTTGCCGAACTGCGCGCCGCCAGCAGCCGGGAGTTTTCGCGCTATCCGCTGAAATACGACTTGGAAAATCCATGGCGTATCCTGCTCCCGCATCTGGCGAGGATCAAACAGGTCTGCCAGCGCCTGAATTTGGAAGCCTGCGCCGATCTCGCGTCCGGCCAGCCCGGCCCGGCGCTGGCCGACGTGAAGCTCATGCTTTCTCTGGCCGATTCCATCAAATCAGAACCGTTCATAATTTCATACTTGGTGCGTGTGGCTTGCGAGCAGATTGCGGTTCAATCGGTTTGGGAGGGCCTGGCCGAGCATGCCTGGACTGACCCCCAATTGCAGGAGATTCAGGCCCGATTCTCTTCCTACGATTTCCTGGCCGACGCGCAGCAGCCTCTGCTGGGGGAACGAGTCTGCGGGATTCTGACAGTTGATCTGGCCAAGAAGACGAGCTTCTTGGCTATTGGGGATTACCAGGGTCGCGATACGGGGTGGTTTGAAAAGATGTTATTCAATCGAATCTGCCCGCTCATCCCGTCCGGCTGGTATGACCAGGAGAGACTGAATTACTGCACACTGTACGACGCACAGTGGAAAGATGTCGTAAACCTGGCCGCGAAAACGGTTTCACCTTCCACCGCCGAATTCAACGCCCATGACGTGAACCGGCAAATCCAGGGCGTGAGTTCGGGAAAACCGGAATCGGGATCGGGTTTTAAAGCGCTCTTGCGCCACCGGCTGGTAGTCACAATGATGGAGCCGAGTGTTCACCGTTTCGCCGCCAAGATCGCCATCGCCCAGACCGGCGCCGACCAGGCCGCACTGGCCTGCGCCCTGGAGCGATACCGCCTGGCCAATGGCCAATTCCCCGAAACGCTGGAGGCGCTGGCCCCGCGCTTCATTTCCCACGCGCCCAACGATGTCATCACCGGCCAGCCTTACAAATATCGCCGCGACGCCGGCGGCCAGTTTATTCTTTACTCCGTGGGTTGGAATGAAAAAGACGACGGCGGCACGCCCGGCAAAACTCTCTTCGACCTTGCGCAAGGCGACTGGGTCTGGTCGTATCCCGCCATGGAGCCTTGAATCCCAATCCCAAGATCAAAATGCTCAGATGCAGGCGTCCGAATCGGTTTTCAGCCGCAAGAGCATTCACTCTGATGGAACTGCTCGTCGTGATTGCCATTATCGCCGTTTTGGCCTCGCTCCTCTTGCCGGCGCTCTCCAAGGGCAAGAGCCAGGCCCATTCCACGACTTGCAAGAACCATCTGCGCCAGATGGGGCTGGCTTTGCAATTGTATGTAAACGATCACGAGAACAGGTAGCCGTCCTACATCAGCCGTGTTGAATCCCCGCTGCACCACGGTGCGGATGACCGCAACTCGCGTTTCTGGTGGGCAAAGTTGCTGCCGTATTACCCGGTGAAATGGACGGACGTGAAATATCACTGTCCAGGATACAATGGCGTAATTGCCGGGATGGAGTTTACCAATTATCCTCCTCATTCTATAATCCACATGGGGGCTCCATTTGGCAGTTACGCTTACAACGCTTCGGGGGTTTCCATGCCTGGTTTCGGTATGCCTTATGATCCGGATTTGGGACTTAAATTCCTGCCTCCCAGCGTGTTATTGAACAGCGAACCCTTCACAGGTCTCACTCCAGTTCCTGATCAACGGATTATCGCGCCGAGCGAGATGTTTGCCATCGGCGAATCCAGGTTCTTAAACGCGCAAGTCAATGGGTTCCCGGGGGGGACTGATCGACTGATATGCGGCCTCCTGAACTGGAAAGGACCATTCATTAACGAATTTTTTGACCCGGCACGGCATGGGAAGACGTATAATCAGCTTTTCCGCGATGGTCACATCGCGGCGATGAATCCCTGGGTTCTGTTCAATCCCACTAATACCGCCGCGATGTGGAACCGCGATCACCAACCGCACCCGGAGTTGTGGGCCCCTTGATCGAAATGCCGCTCCGCTTAAATCGCTTCCCAGACCAACACGCCCTAAATCATCACGCCCGAATCGTCGTCGCGCACATGCAGGTACTCGACGATGCGCGCCACCGATTCGGCCACCGTCGCCTGGTCGGTGCGCAATTCCAGATCCGGCGCGGTGGGCGCTTCGTAGGGGGCGGACACGCCGGTGAATTCCTTGATCTGATGCGCCCGCGCCTTGGCGTACAATCCCTTGGGATCGCGCGCCTCGCAGACCTCGATCGGCGCGTTGACATACACCTCGATAAACCTCCCCTTCTCCACGATCGCCCGCACCAGTTCCCGGTCCGAACGGTACGGCGATATAAACGCTGTCACACATATAATGCCCGCGTCCGCGAACAGCTTCGCCGCCTCGCCCACCCGCCGGATGTTCTCCTTCCGGTCCTGCGGCGAAAACCCCAGGTCCGAACACAGCCCGTGCCGCACGTTGTCGCCGTCCAGGATATAAACGTGGCGCCCCAGGTTGAAGAGTTCCCTCTCCAATTCCGTGGCGATGGTCGATTTGCCCGAGGCGGACAAACCCGTCAGCCAGACGACGCACCCCGATTGCCCGTTGCGCACGTTGCGCTGCTCGCTGGTGACTTTCCCGCGGCTCCAATAAATGTTGTGGCTCTTGTGCAGGCTGTCGGCCGTGCGGCGCGGGTAATTGCCCGCCGCCACGATGCCGCCCCCCGCCACCTCGAACCCGTCCACAATCACGAAACGCCCCGTCGCGATAATGTCCGCGTGGATGTCAAAAGCAATCGGGCGCCGTGTTCGCAACGTCAATTCAGCCACTTCGTTCCTTCCCACAAAAGACTCCGGCCTCTGGATGGCTTCCAGCGTCGCGGAATCAATCACCCGCTGGATGGAGTCGATTTCGCACTCGGTCTCCTGCGTGGCCAGCTTGAGCTTGTAACTCCTGCCCGGGATGAAGGGGGCGCGGCCCATCCAGAAAAGCCGGGCGTTGAACCGCGTCAACTCGAAGGGCGGCTGCGTCTCCAGCGACGCCACCGCGCCGCGCGCCACGAAAACCTGCTCGGTCAGGGTTATGCCGATGGATTCGCCCGCCTCGGCCCGGTCGGAAGCCGGCGCGTTCCAGCGTTCAATAGTTTTGACATTGCTGACCTTGTTCGCCGGGGTGAACACCAGCCGGTCCCCCACTTTCACCGAGCCGGATTCCACCCGGCCCGCCAGGATGCGCCGCTCGTCAAACCGGTAAATGTCCTGTATCGGCAGCCGCAGCGGCTGGCCGACCGGGCGTGTGGCGGCCTGGAATTGGTCCAGCGCCTCCAACACCGTCGGCCCCGTCCACCACGGCATCAAGACACTCCGCACCGCCACGTTGTCCCCCTGGCGCGCGGCGATTGGGATGAAACATCTAGGCTCCACGCCAATCGAGGCGAGAAACTGCCGGAAGGCGCGCTCCACCTCGTCGAACCGCGCGCGCGAATAGGCGCAGAGGTCCATTTTGTTGACGAGCACCACGATCTGGCGGATGCCCAGCAGCGCAAGCAGGTAGCCGTGCCGGCGCGATTGCTCCTGCACGCCCTCCTGGGCGTCGATCAGCAGCAGGGCGGCCTCGGCGTGCGCCGCCCCCGTGATCATGTTCTTGAGGAACTCCTTGTGCCCAGGCGCGTCAATAATAACATACTGCCGCCGCGCCGTCTGGAACCAGATTTGCGCGGTGTCGATCGTGATGTTCTGGTCGCGCTCGGATTGCAGGGCGTCCATCAGGTTGGCCCACTCGAAGGGCACCCCGCGGCGCTCGGCCACCGCGCGGAGTTGTTCCAGCTTGCCGTCGGGCAGCGAGCCGGTGTCGTGGAGCAGGCGCCCCACCAGCGTGGACTTTCCGTGGTCCACATGGCCGGCGATGACGATTTTAAGCTGTTCGGAAGGTGCGGAGGAACCGTTTTGCATGGAGGTGGTTTACATGTAGCCGTCGCGGCGGAGTTTCTCGAAAGCGTCCTCGCTTTCCTTGTCCTGCGCGCGCCCGGAACGCTCGCTGGTTTTGGTGTGGCGCAGCTCCTCGATGATCTCGCCGACGGTCCGCGCCTGGGACTTGATCGGAAAGGTGCAGGGCGCGCACCCCAGGCTGCGATAGCGCTCCCCTTTGGCATTGGCAAAATAAAGCGGGATGACCGGGATGCTTTCCCGCTCGATGTACTCCCAGATGTTCAACTCCGTCCAGTGCAGCAGCGGATGGATGCGGATGTGCGTGCCCGCTTCGAAATCGGTCTTGAATTGGTCCCACAATTCCGGCGGCTGGTCCTCCACGTTCCATTCCATGTTCTTGTCCCGCGGGCTGAAATACCGCTCCTTGGCCCGCGTCGGCTCCTCGTCCCGCCGCACGCCGACAATGACGCCGGTGTAATGATGTTTGTCCAGGACGGCTTTGAGGGCGTCCTTCTTGAGAGTGCCGCAACATTCCACCCGCGTGGCGCGGCCGTTGGGATAGGTGGTTCCGGCGGCCAGGACCTTTTCATTCTTGCCCACGACCAGTTTCAAATTCCATTCCTTCACCAGCTTGTCCCGGTACTCGATCATGCTGGCGACCTTGTAAGTCGTATCGACATGGACGAGGGGAAAAGGCACATGCCCGAAAAAGGCCTTCCGCGCCAGCCACAGGAGCACGGTCGAGTCCTTGCCAATGCTCCACAACATGGCGAGGTTCTCAAACTTGTTGAACGCCTCGCGCATGATATACACGCTCTGATTTTCCAGTTCTGAAAGGTAATCCATGTTCACGTCTTCTCGTCCGCCTTCGACCTTGCCAGCCCGGCGGGTTGGAATCAAATTTGAAAATCGACTTTGTGCGTCATGAAAGTGTGGATGCCGCACTCCACTTTCTTGAAACCGGTCCACCGCCCGGCCCGTTCGTCCTCGTCCCCCCCCGCCTTCCCGGTGCAGGTCATGCACCCGATTGACTTGTACCCCTGGTCGTGCAGCGGGTTGTAGGGAATTTGATGCTGGCGGATATATTGCCAGATCGCTTCCCGCGACCAGTTGGCCATTGGGTTGACTTTCACGATGTCCGCTCCGCCCGGCCCGTCCAAGTCGTAAAGCTCAATCACCCCGATGCGCGCCCGCGTATCTGATTGATGGCGGCGCAGTCCCGTCAGCCAGCAATCCAGATCGCGCAGCTTGCTTTGAAGAGGCAGCACTTTGCGCATCGTGCAGCACAGGTCCGGGTCCCGCTTCCACAATTCCGCCCCCTGCGCCTCCGCCTGCTGCTCCACCGTCAGGTCGGGAACAATCGATTCGATATCCAGGCCGTAAAAATCCTCCAGACGCCGCTTCAATTCCAGCGTCTGCGGAAAAAGCAGGCCAGTGTCAAGTGTAAATACAGGAAACTCAAGGCCGGCCGTTTTGGCCAGATGCAGCATCACCAGCCCGGACCCTTGAAAACTCGTGCCGATGGCCGCCCTCCGGCCAAACCGGCTCCAGGCCCAACCCAGAATCTCTTCCGCGGGCTTCCCGCCATATTCCCGGTTCAGCGCGGTCGCCTCGACGCCCGTTATCTTGCCGGAAGGCGCCTCCGCCGCAAGGTTCGGTATTAAAGCAGTCGTTTGCAAAGCAGGATTTCAGGCGGACGCCGCTTCGGGCAGCAGCACGCGATGGCTGAAGTCGCCAAACCGCTCCGCGCCGATCCGTTCGCGCGCGAATCGCGCCAACAGCGGCCGCAGTTCGCCGACCAGGTCCTCGTTCTTGACACCCTCTTTGTAGAGCCGGCAGAGGCGGGTGCCCGCCTGGTTTCCGCCCAGATAAAGTTGATACTTGCCCGGCGACTTGCCCACAAGCGCCATTTCGGCCGTGTAAGGCCGCGAGCAGCCGTTCGGGCAGCCCGTCATCCGGATAATGATCTCTTCTTCCGGCAACCCCGTTTCCACCATCAAGTGCTCCAGGCGCGTGAGGACCTCCGGCATCACCCGTTCCGACTCGGCCAGCGCCAGCCCGCAGGTCGGCAGCGCAGGGCAGGCCATGGACGCCCGCCGCAACGTTCCGGCCTGGTTTTCCACTGGCACACCGTGCCCGGCCAGCAGCCGCGTGATGCCGTCGCGGTCTTCTTCCTTGATATTGACAAGCAGGATGTTTTGGGACGGGGTCAGGCGCAGATCGGGCCGGTACTGCTCCACCACCCGCCTCAGTCCGCTCTTGAGCCGGTAATCTCCAGCGTCCTTGATGCGGCCGTTCTCGACAAACAGGCCCAGAAAATAGTTGCCGTCATTTTGCCGGCGCCAGCCGTAAAGGTCCCCCTGGCGGGTGAAGGCAAAGGGCCGCGCCGCCTCCAGTTTGAAGCCCAGCCGGCGCTCCAGTTCCTCCCGAAACCACGCCGCCCCGCGTTCCTGGATCACGTACTTGAGCCGCGCGTGTTTTCGATTCGTCCGATCCCCGAAATCCCGGTGGATGGTGACCGCGCCTCTTGCCGTTTCAATCACCCGCTCCGGGCTGATGAATCCGATGACATCCGCCAGGCGCGGATACGTTTGAGTGTTGCCGTGGCTCATGCCCATCCCGCCCCCGGCCAGCAAATTGTATCCCGCCAGCCTGCCCTCTTCCACGATGGCCACGAACCCGCAATCGTTGGTGAACACGTCAATGTCGTTGAGGGGCGGGATGGCGAACGCCACCTTGAATTTCCGCGGCAGATAGCTCGCCCCGTAGAGCGGGTCCACAAACCCGGCGTCTTCCGCCGTCAGCTTCAATTCCACGCCCTCCACCCACATTTGATGATAGGCCCGCGTCTTGGGCAGAAGCGCGTCGGATACCAGCTTCGCCTGGCGCTGAATCTCATCGACCACGGGGCTGGTGGCGGGCGTCGGCGCGGCCATGACGTTGCGATTGACGTCCCCGCAGGCAGCCAGCGTCGTGGCCATCGCCTCGTTGATCGCGCGCATGAGCCGGCCCAATTTGTCCTTGGCCACGCCGTGGAATTGAAATCCCTGCCGCGTCGTGATCCGCAACGTGTTGTAGCCATATTGCGAACTGATCTGGTCGAACGCCAGATACACCGACGGTTCGACCGCGCCTCCGGGCAGACGGCCCCGGACCATGTAGATGTACTGCTTGCCTGTCTTCCGTTTATCGCGGTCATCCTGCTGATAAATGCCGTGAAACTTGAGAAACTCGCAGTCATCATCCGAAAACCGGTCCTTCGCGGGATCGGCCAAAGTCTGCGCGATGGTACCCGCCAGCAAAGGGTCTCCCGCTTTAAGCTCCTCATTGTGCGTCAGTTTGGGCGGCGTATCCGTTTTAATCATAAGCGACATACTCATAATACTAATGTTTAATTAAAACCTATTTTCAGCCCCTGTCAACCCCTTTTCAAGCCCAAAGCTCAGGGCACATTGCTTCTGGCTGGTCTTTGACCTTGAAACGCGGCTCGGTCGCGGGCAGATTGCCTCCATGCAATCTGTCTTTACAGGGTCTGTTTACGTCGTGCGCGATAATATCGACACCGACCAGATCATCTCCGCGCAGTACCTCAATCTGGTTCCCACGATTCCCGATGAGTATAAGAAGCTGGGCACTTACGCGCTGGCGGGCTTGCCCGACTCGCTTTACCCGATTCGCTTCGTCGCGCCGGGGCAGCCGGTCGGCGCCTACCCGATCGTCGTCGGCGGGCGCAATTTCGGCTGCGGCAGTTCGCGCGAACACGCTCCCATCGCGCTGGGTTCGGCCGGCTGCAAAGTCGTCCTGGCGCAGAGCTTTGCCCGCATCTTCTTCCGCAACTCCGTCGCCACCGGCGAATTGTACCCTTGCGAATGTGCGGACCGCCTCTGCGAAATCCTCAAGACCGGCGACGTCGTAACCGTCGATTTGGATAAACTGACCGTCACGGCAAAGGCAACGGGTAAGGTGTATTCGCTCAAGCCGCTGGGCGATGTCAAGCCGGTCGTTGACGCGGGTGGACTGTTCAATTACGCGCGCAAAACCGGGATGATGCCGGTATCCCCAGGCTGAAGTGCTAAATTTCCAGGTGGAGCGCCGGGGGCGGTTCGCATTGGAGCGCGTTGGCGGCCGGGCTGGGTTGATCCAGTCGCCCCTGCCAGTGGCGGATCAGGGCAAGGACTGCCGGGACGGCCAGATGTTCGTGCCGGTCGGGGTATTTCCTGAGATTGGCGTCGGCCAGCTTGAACAAAGCCGCCGCCGGGCGCGGCCGGTCCCGCCGCAGATGCACAAACGCCCCCGCCAGTTGGATCAAGCCCTTGTAAAATGAGCCGTTCGGGCCGTTCCGGCTCTTGAGCCACAAATGCTCCAACACCTCGTGCGCCTCAAAAAACAGCCCGCGGTTAAACTGGTCAAAGTAGCCGAGATAATACGGATCAACTCCCCCGGCGCAATCAGGCCCCATCAGCCGCGCAATTCGATGGCTATTCTCGCTCACCAGCCATTATAGCAGAGGCGGGGCCAAATTTCATCCTACTTTTCCCTTTGATCGCGGGCGGATTCCCTTTAAGTTTTGCGGCATGGCTAAACCAGTTTTAGGGCGCGGGCTGGGCGCATTGTTCAGTGGCGCGGGCGCGCCGCCCAAGCCGGGCGACAATGCGCCTGAGGCGCTGCCGCCGCCCGCCGCCGCCGGCCAGCGCGAAATCGTCCAACGCGTGCCGGTCGCCAGCCTGCGCCCCTGCCCTCTCCAGCCGCGCAAGGATTTCTCCGCCGACTCCCTCCGGGAATTGGCCGACTCGATAAAGGAACAGGGCATCGTGCAGCCACTGATCGTCCGGCGACAGGGGGAGATTTTCGAGTTGATCGCCGGGGAACGGCGCTGGCGCGCCGCGCAAATCGCCGGGCTGGCCGACGTGCCGGTCATCGTGCGCCAGGCCGACGACCGCGCGGTGCTGGAATTGGCGCTGATCGAAAACCTCCAGCGCGAGAATCTCAACGCGATCGAAGAAGCCCAGGGCTACGCCCAATTGGTCGGCCAATTCCAGTTGACCCAGGAACAGGCCGCCGCCAAGGTCGGCAAAAGCCGCGCCGTCGTCGCCAACGCCTTGCGTCTCCTGAAGCTGGCCCCGTCCTTGCAGGCCTTCGTCCGCGATGGCCGCCTTTCCGTCGGCCATGCCAAGGTCATTCTCGGCCTGGATTCGCCCGAAGAACAGAACCTCGCGGCCGAACGCGTGCTCAAAGCGTCCCTCAATGTCCGCAAAACCGAGGAATTGGTCAGCCGCCTCCAGAATCTCCCCGCCCAGTTAAACGGCCAAAAACCCCGGCCCGCCCCGCTCTCCCAAGATGCCCATCTGGCCGCCATGCAAACCAAGATCCAGCAACACTTCGCAACCAAGGTTTCACTGCGTTACCGTGACGGCAAGGGCGCCATTGAAATCAAATTCTTCAGCGACGACGACCTGGAACGAATTCTCAAGGCGGCGGGAATTGACCTCGATTGATCCCCCCCGCGGCAAATGCCAAAAATGAATTCAAGCCAACTCCGCGCCCAATGCGCTCAACTCTTGTTGACCAAGGCCGCCTCCGCCGCCCGCTTGACCGCCTTTGTCGGCCTGGACGGTTTTGTCGATGAAATCCTCCACGTGGTGGACAAACGCGAGAGCGCCGAAGTCTATCGCCGCCTTCCGACCATCACGAGGCTGGCCGCGCAACTGGCCGCCGCCGCGGGCAAGAGCACCAACATCGAATTAGTCAACCAAATGACCAAACTCGGCGGCAACGGCCCCATCATGGCCAACGCGCTGGCCAGCTTCGGCATCCAGGTCACCTACCTGGGCCTCCTGGGCTACCCCAGCCTCAATCCCGTCTTCGCCGATTTCGCCCGCCGCGCCGAGGTCCACAGCATCGGCAACCCCGGCACGACCGACGCCCTGGAATTCGACGACGGCAAAATCATGCTCGGCAAACACGCCTCCCTTAAGGAAGTCACCTGGGAAAACATCCAGGCCCGGTTCGGACGCGAGCCTTTTGCGCAAAAATTTGGGACCGCCGACCTCGCCGGCTTTGTCAATTGGACGATGCTCCCCTACATGAGCCAGGTCTGGGAAGCCGTTTTGCGGGAAATCTGCCCGGCCATGCAGGGACCGCGCCGCACGATCTTCTTCGACCTTGCCGACCCCGAGAAGCGGACGCGCGCGGACATTTTGCGCGCGCTGGACCTGATCGGCCAATTCGAACAGTACTTCGACGTCATCCTCGGACTGAACGAAAAGGAGGCGCACGAAATCGGCGCCGTCCTCGGACTTCCACCGCGGGACGCGCCGGATTTGTCGTTGGAGATCGCCGCCCAGCTCAAGGCCGGCACGCTGGTCGTTCATCCGGTCTCCTGCGCGCTGGCCGTCAGTCGCGGCAAAGTGGATTTCGTCCAAGGCCCCTTCACCGCCAAGCCGCTCATCACCACCGGCGCGGGCGACCATTTCAACTCCGGTTTCTGCCTCGGCAGGCTGCTGGGATTGGACAACCAGATGAGCCTGCTCACCGGCGTCACCGCCAGCGGCTACTATGTGCGCACCGGCCAAAGCCCGTCCATCGCCCAAATTGCCGCCTTCATGCAGGAACCCGTCAAAATGCAATCCGCCGCCGCACCCCCTCCCTAGCGCCATGCTCCTGGAAATCGTCAAATACGGCCACCCCGCCCTGCGCCAAAAAGGAGCGCGGCTCGAAAAAATCACGCCCGAAATCAAGAAGCTCATCGCGGACATGCTGGAGACCATGTACGCCAACAAGGGAGTCGGCCTGGCCGCGCAACAAGTCGGGCGTCCATTGCAGTTGACAGTCCTGGACGTGCGCGGCGCGACCGATCGCCCCTCCACCATCGAAGTGGACGGCAAGGAAGGCGATCTGGCGGCGCTGATGCCGCTGGCCCTCATCAACCCCGAAGTCAAACCCCTGGGCGAGCCGGTGGCGGGACCGGAAGGATGCCTGAGCTTCCCGGAAATCTATGGGGAAATCAAACGATCCCCCCAGGCGGAAGTGCGCGCCCTCAACCCAGCCGGCCAGGAGATCACATTCAAGTGCGGCGGCCTCCTCTCCCGCGCCATCCAGCACGAACTCGACCACCTCAACGGCATCCTGTTCATCGACCGCATGACCCGCTCCGAAAAAGAGGAACTGAAATCGCAGTTGGACGACCTCCAAGCCGCCACCAAAGCCGCCCTCAAGGCCAAGAAATAGTTTCAATTTGAGTCAACTCGAAGAATAAGAAATCACCCGATTATTCTTGCGCTACCCCCATTTCCGGTATAGTTTGTGACACGCGTTAGGCTGCGTTCGATGTTCGAACTCCTCATCGCTGGTTGAAGAATGGATTGATTGATTATGAACTCTTTAAACGGTTTTGATCCGGCTGACGTCATCGCCGGTTCTTTCGTCATCGGCCTAATTGTGACGAGTACGGTCTTAATGGTTCGCCGCCGCAGCTACGGGCGTATGGGATGGCGGATCCTGGCCGTGGCATTTTTATTACCGCTTCTTTTTAAACTGCTTGCCCTACTGTTCCATTGCGAATCCAAGGTACCTGCGCTCGTTCTGCTTGGAGTGGCAATACTTTTATGGTTGATTGGATCTGCTCGCTGGTATATAAGGCATAAACCATCGCCTTAAACATCTTCACGGATTAATGCAACGGGCTTTTCAGTTGCTTCAATCTTATTGAGAAAGCCATCCTTGCCCGCTGGTAATGCGCAGATCCCATTGCTCTTGCCAGCTTTCAAGAAAGGCTTTGAACTCAAACTGTTTTCGAAGTTTGTCTATCGTCTCCTTCGGAAACGCTTTGAACTGTTCCGGGATTTTGTAGCCATCAAGCAACCCGGAGTAGTCTCCATCTGTTTTGTAAGTCCCGGCACGAAGAACTCCTGTTTGCGTGGGACCGATGCCATCCACATCCTGCTTGACGTTCAACTCCAACTCGACCCGGTCATTCGGCGCGGTCTCGTATTTACTGGAGGAATTGAATTCGAAATAAATCTCACCCGCTTTTGGAATCGGAAACGCCATCGGTTCCCATCCTTCGCTCATCTTGCCGCTGGAGAAGATCACTATTTCGTTGGTTTGACCGCCGCGAATAATCCGCAGCACAAGTCTTCCCGCTAGAATGTCTTCTCGATGCATAAACGTCCAGTGGTGCTCCGTTTGTCGCAACGGCAGTTTCACAGAGATCGTCCTCATTTCCGGCTGTGCGTTTGTGGTTTGATTCTCTTTGGGCATCTTCGCCATATCAAGCGCGTAACCACGATTGTCAGCCGTCATCAAAACAACCATTGAAATACAGATACTCTTCGCGATCAGCCCCATCAGAGTGCGGATGTTATGCGGGGTTCGTTGGCCTCTAATCATATCAGTATCTTTCATCGCTTCTTCACCTACGGACGAGCTATGCTTCCCGTCGAACAGATCCCAGCAATCTTTTCCACATGCCGCACGCAACAATACTCCACGCCGAGACCAGCAACCGTCTCTGATCATCCCGCATTCCATAAAATCGCGCGCATGTCCGAGAAACGTCCTAACACACGGCCCTGGCCAATCTCTCAACGCCAAGCCACTCCCTCCACCTCCCAACAATAAGAAGACCGTGGCTTCCAAGCAAAAGATAGCTCACCAACCATTTAACAATTCCATTTTCACAACTCCTGGATACCCCCATCCAATCAAGCGGGCCTCCCAAGCAGGGACAATAGCCTCGAAACCCTATCCACGCCAGCACAAGGTGATAACACGCGAATACACCCGCAAGCCAAGCGACGCACATCAGCCTGTTTCTAACACTCCTACTATATATTAAATAACATATTACGCCAAGATCAATGATGGTTGAAATCACCATTACTTCGTGATTTGTCAACCGCGCCAAGAACGGATCTTGTTGCAAAAGGTATTTCGATCCCCGAAAAAGCTCAACGATTTTGAGCAGCACACTCCCAAACAAAATCACGCCGCTCGAACGCAAAAAGAACAGCGATAAACCATCACATCCGCTGAAATCACTACGTTTCATAAGCTATACGGCTCGAAAATGGCCCGGCAAAGCCAGCCCGCCCCACCGCCGGCGCATCCCGAAAACTGATTTGCAGTTCTTGTACTCATCGATCAACCATCGTCAGACTAACTTACCCCGTCGAAAGAGAAATGTCAACGGTGCGAGAATCAACACCAACATTACTCCGATAATGAGCGTATTCGAAAGACTATTATGATGATACCGCAACGGAGTTGCAGCGTACGGATTTTGCACCCAATCACGCTTATCCCCGTTTACCCGTTCAACGAGATAATCCGGGGGGAAAGATCGGGCAGATACGACCCGTTCATCAAAATCCGGCTTCAAGTCAACCATTTTGAAAGTCACGGTCCTTGTTATAGGGGCGTCAGCCTGGACAGACCGTTCCGTCTGGTAAAACAGGGGAAAATTTTCTGCCCGATGTCGTGGACGGGGAGATTCAATGTGGCGCTTGCGAGGGGAGCAGGACATTGTCAATTCATGAGGCTTGCTCAGGGTGAGGGGCGTTCAGCAGAGGGAACACAGAAGTCTCCGGCCAAGGTCCTGGATGGCGAACTGGATTTTTCCGTTGCAAGACGGGCAGAACAATTTCGGGGTAAGAGCCGCCTGCGCCTCCCGCCCATCAGACAGAGCCAAATTTGCAGTCTCGAGTCTGCGCTTAATTTCGCATTGTTCAATTCTCGTCTTTCTCTTTAGATTTTTGCGTAATAATGATTGTCGTTAATAATGGCAAATTACGCACAAGCCTGGCCCTTAGCTATGGGGTGTTCACCCCATGTACATCGTCAGCCCGCGCCAACCGAAGTCCGAAACCCTGCCGGCAAACCGATTATACCGCCCGCGCCTGCCCGCAGGTCAGTGCCGAACCGTCTTTTTCCCCCACAGAATGCCCCCGGTTCGCCGAAGCCGCCGCGCTTGAACTTTCATCGGTTCCCATTAACCTCCCGCCATGACGATTCTGCCCCTGATCGGGCGCGAGTTGCGGGTGCGGGCGCGCAGCCCGGCTGCCTATTGGACCCGCTGTGGAGCGGCTCTGGTCGGATTCCTCATTTGCCTGCCTTCGATCGAGAACGTGAACCGCTCCCCGCAAGCGGGCGCAGCCGCCTTCAACAGCCTGGTCGTCGCCGCGTTCATCCTGTGCTCCTTTTCCGGCTTCCTCACGGTGGACGCGATCAGCCGCGAGCGGCGCGAGGGGACGCTGGGTCTGCTATTCTTGACGCCCGTGCAGGCGCTGGATGTGCTGCTGGGCAAATTCGGGGCGGCGGGCCTTGCCAGCTTGTGCATTCTGGCCGCGTTGGCGCCGGTGCTCATCCTCCCGCTGCTGGCCGGCGGCGTCAGCGGCGGCGAGGCCACCCGCAAGGTGCTGGCTTTGTTTGATACGATGATTCTGTCGCTGGCCGCCGGTCTGTGGGCGTCGGCCCGGGGGCGGTCGTGGTGGTCCTGCGCGTGGACGGCGGCCGGGGTTCTGGCGGGCGTCATGTTCGGCCCCCTGTTTCTGGAGTTCATCTATCCGGTGCTTCGACCTCTTCGTCTCTCCTGGTCCGGGCCGTTGAGCGCCCTCACTTGGGCCGGTGATACCAATTATTCAAGTTCCCCCGCGCACTACTGGGTTTCAATCGCGAGTGTCCACGCCATTTCATGGCTTCTGGTAAACGCCGCGGGAATCCGATTGGGCCGCGCGTGGCGCGAGGGTGATGATTCGGAGCCGGTTCGCGTCCGCCATGCGACGGAGCACGAAGCGTTTGCGGCTGATGAGACGCTCCTGAACAGCGCGCCGCCGCAGGGCTTCATGCTCTTTAATGTCAACATCATCAATCCAAAGCACGAACCGCTGGCGCCCGGCCAGGCGCCCTTGGAGTGGTTGGCGGGCCGCCAGATCGGCGTGAGGACGGTTGTGTGGGCGGGGGCGCTGCTCGGGTTGGTGTTTTATCGCGGCTTTGGGTTATCCCCGCAAGGCATGCCTGTATTCGTGATGGAAGGCTGCTTGTTCGCCTGGGCGGCCAGCCGCTTTTTTATCGAGGCCCGGCGCAACGGTGAATTGGAACTTCTTCTGACCACTCCCGAGGGAGGAAAGACCATCGTCGCGAGCCAATGGAAATGGCTGTTCGCCGTATTCTACTGGCCCGTGGTGACGCTTATGGTTGCGCCGTTCGTGGAGCTTGTCGCGGCCCTGTTCGACCGCCACTCGAACTTTCTCATCATCGTCAACATGTTGCTATCTGGTGTGAACACGGTGGCCGGGATAGCGGCGTTGCTGTGGGCCGGGATGTGGTTTGGCTGGTCTCAGCGCTCACAAACCGGCGCCATCCTCCGCATTATCCTGGCGGCCCAAGGCGCGCCCTATCTTATTTTGATGGTCTTTTCCCGGGTCATTTTCCCTCTTCGTCACTCGATATATAGCCCCATCCCGGCATCCGCTGGAACCCTTCTGGGAACGACCCTGCCGCGAATTCTCATCCTGCTCTATTACCTCTGGCTCATCCCCTGGGCCTCGCGCCGTCTGACAATCGAATTGCGGACGCCTCCGCTGGAAAAGACAGGCCTATCCGCATGGCGAAGAGGCGCATTTCTCTTCAGCCCGGTCGCCGATGCCGTGGAGGACGATCAAAAGAAATCTTCCGGATGACCTCCTCACCCCTGCCCTCTTTCTCACTGGCGCGGGAGAGGAAGAATCGTCGGCCGCCCATTGGACAACCGACAGCGTAATGAGCCGGACGGCCACACATACCGCCAAGACCTTTCCATGGGCACATTACTTTTCTCAAGAGACAGGGTATTCCTCAACAATGCGATCCTTTTGATCCGTCCGCCAGGCTTTTTGCAGCTTCCAGGGGCTGTCCTTGGATGCTTGGGAAACAGTATAGTGATAGGCGCCCGTTTTGCCCTTCTTACGGATGCCGAACGTTACAGAGTTCGAGTAGATTTCAAGAGCTATCGTTCCTTTATCATTTTTCGACCAGCCGGGTTGCCGGCCTTGTTGCTTCAAGTTCCGCAGGAATTGCTCCGCCCCGTTGATTTTCTCCACGGAGATGGCCCCTCCAAGATGAAGGAATTCCAACGCCTTCTCGAAAGCGGCATCGTGGCCAGTCTGGCTGTCAGTCATGGAATTCTCCACCCAATAATCCGGTTGCAGAATGGCGCCGTTGGACGGCAGCGCCCGTTCGTCGTATTCGGTCGGCAGTGAAACCAGGATGCCTGAACGAGGGAGCTTGAAGGGCGTCATGGCGGTCGGGCCGGTGGGATTGTCGGCGGTGGTGGTCCCCACAATCGCCGCCAGCCCATTGTCCTGCATCAGCCCGGCAAGCAGGGAGGCGGCGCTGTGGGTGTTTTGATTGGCCAGAACGATGATTGTTCCGCTGAACACAGGACGGTCAGGAGGGATGTGATAAGGTGAATGTCGGTCGGTAACATTGGCGAAGAATGGACGTTCCTGATCCGGCGACGGCAACAACTCTCTGGAGGGAGGTTCAGCCCCAAACTTCTCCAGATACCACGCATGAAATTTCTGGAACTCTTTGGGATCATAAAATGCGAAAACTTCCGGATTATATTCAAACTCCCGGGAATCCAGCAGGTTGGTGCGCGGAGTGAGGAAATAAAGCAGTTGCTTGCACAACTCCGTTTCCCCGCCGCCGTTGTATCGAAGGTCAAGGATCAGGTTGGTGATGCCTTGCCGGTTGATGTCCCGGATGGCGGAGGAAAGATAATCCATCAACATCGGACGGTCCGGGTCATAAATGCCCTCCAAGACGGCGTTTGGATGCTTGCGATGGAACTCGAAACCCAGCCAGGCCCGCACCAGGGGGCGGACCCACGGATTGACCATGTGCAAGCCATCGAGAATGGCGGTCTTGTCGAAACAGGCGTTGAATTGAAGGTAGGCGAGATTCTGTTCGGTGAAAACCCGGCAGTCATACTGGTGTTGCGAGCGGGCGGTGATCAAACTAGGGACACCTGGAGCGCGCTGCCACTGCGCGTTCTCTTTCCAAGTTGGCGCAATCCAAACCGATGGATGGCCGGCGAATTCAAGATTGACGCGGTTGCTGACCGAGGAGGTCAACCCGGCAAGCCGATACATCTCCGGCCGGCTGTAGCCCAAAGGCTCAAGGGCGGTTCTTCTCATCCAGAGGTTCTCCGCGCCGACGTAGCCAAACAGCTTCTGTTCCACCTCGGAAACCGGCAGGTCATTGATCGCCGTGATTTGTTGTCCGATCAGGGAAGGGTCGCATGGGCGCGCAATGTCCGACACATACAGGTCATTGCTCGCGTAACGGATTTGGAACGGGTAAAGCCCAGTGAACTCCACCGGCTTGGGATTGTACGTGATACGCGCGTGCTCATTGTTAAACGCCGCCAGATAACGGCGGATGCTCAAGACAAACGTTTCGTGGCTGCAGCGGGCTTGACCAAGGTCCCGGAGAATTTCCTGCTCCATGGCCGCGCGCTTGTCCGGAGGAAAGTAGCGGTCCTCCAACGGAACAACTTCCTCCCCCAGTGTTTTCAGATACAGAAAATCCTCCTGATACCCATTGGGCGCGACCAGCCCCGTCACCGGTTTGATTTTCACCGGGTAAGTCTTCATTGCGTGCTCCGCCAGAAACGAGCGGCAACCAGTTGAGCCGAAGGACAGCACGACGCCCAACAACAGAAACCAGTTCAATCCCACCCGGTGCAATAGCATGGAAAAACGATTCTTCATGCCATGCAAATCCAACCGCTATCACAGCAAGGTGATCTGGAGCTTCTCCTTCTCAATCCCTTCGCTCAGGCTCTCGATGCGGGCGCGGCGGCGTTCCATGATGTGCTTGTCCATTTGCGGATCGTAGGGGACGGGATACTTGCCGTTATAACAGGCCATGCAAAAGGCGTTGGCGGGCAGGCCGGTGGCGCGCACCATCCCGGCTTCGGACAGATAGGCCAGGGAATCGGCGCTGAGGTAACGGCGGATTTCATCGATCGTATGGTTGGCCGCCATGAGCTTGCGGCGGTCGGGGAAGTCGATCCCATAGACGCACGGGTTCATGTGAGGGGGGCAACTGACCAGGACGTGGACTTCCGTCGCGCCCGCCTCCTTCAAATTGTTGACTCTGGCCTGGCAGGTGGTGCCGCGGACAATGGAATCATCCACCACGATGACGCGCTTGCCCTTGACCAGTTCAGTGATGAGATTGAGTTTGACGCGAACGTCGAAGTCCCGGATCAACTGCGAGGGCTGCAAAAAGCTCCGGCCCACGTAGTGGTTGCGGACGAAGGCCATTTCGAAGGGGATGCCCGATTCGAGCGAGTAGCCCAGCGCCGCGCAATTGCCGCTGTCGGGCACCGGGATGACCAGGTCCGCCTCCAAGGGGTGTTCGCGGGCCATTTCCCGCCCCATTTCCACGCGCACTTTATAGATGTTCCTTCCGGCTATGTTGCTGTCCGGCCTTGCGAAATAGACGTACTCGAAAATGCAGAACGCGCGCGCGGTGTGGGCGGGAAAGGCCTGCAGGCTGCGCGGGCCGTTTTTGTCAATGATGACAATCTCTCCCGGCTCGATGTCGCGCTCGAACCTGGCGGAGATCAAATCCAGTGCGCAACTTTCGCTCGCCAGGACCCACCCTTCATCCAGCCGTCCCAGGCAGAGCGGACGGAAGCCAAAGGGGTCGCGAACGCCGATCATCTCCTGCTCTGTCATGATGACCAGGGAATAGGCCCCCTCCAGGCGGCGGACGGTTTGGAGCAGATTGTTCTCGTTGCCCCCCACGGAGGGCTGGCAGAGGAGATGAAGGATGATTTCGCTATCGACCGTCGTTGTGAAAATGGCGCCACCGGCCTCCAGTTCCTCCCGGAGTTTGGCCGCATTGGTGAGGTTGCCGTTGTGGGCGATGGCGATCTGGCCGCGTTTGCCGTCGCCCGTCAGCGGTTGAGCGTTGCGGAGGTGGGAGGACCCGGTGGTCGAATAGCGGGTGTGGCCGACGGCCATGTGGCCGACGAGATCGTGGAGGATTTCGCCCGTGAAAATTTGAGACACCAGCCCCATGCGCTTGTATTCGCGGAATTGCCGGCCGTCGCACGCGACGATGCCCGCGCTCTCCTGCCCGCGATGCTGCAACGCGTACAGGCCGTAATAGGCCAGTTCGGCGGCGTTGGGATGCCCGTAAACGCCGAAGACTCCGCAATAATGCTTTGGATAGTTCTCCATTTGATGCGACTTCCAGCAACCAATGAAACTCAGCCGGAGCCGCCGCCGCAAGCTCATTCGCGCAAAACCGCACCAATGCGCCTCAAATCCAAGAAAGGCCGGGAATTTTCTGGCTGCGGCGCATGAGGCGTTACTAAAATGCCGTCATGCCATCATTTGACATAGTATCGGAAGTGAGTTCGATGGAGATCGAAAACGCGGTGAACCAGGCGAAAAAGGAACTGGCCAACCGGTTTGATTTCAAGGGGAGCAACGCGGAAATCACGCTGGAAAAAAATGAGATCAAACTGGCCGCCCCCGACCAGTTCAAGATCAACGCGCTCCACGAAATGGTCATCAACAAGCTGGCCAAACGCCAGATCAGCATGAAAAGCGTCGAGTCGCTGCCGGCGGAAGTTTCGCCGCTGGGCCATTCGCGGCAGGTGGTCAAAATCAAGCAGGGCATCGAACAGGCTGTCGCCAAGCAAATCACGGGATTTGTTCGCGACGCCAAATTCAAAGTCACCACCCAAATTCAGGGCGACGCGATCCGCGTCACGAGCAAGAGCCGGGACGATTTGCAGGCGGTGATAGCGGCGGTGCGCGGGCATGAATTTCCGGTGGCGGTGAGTTTTCAGAATTTTCGCGATTGACATGAGTTTCCCGGCGCGCATGCGTTGGCTGGCGGCGGCGTGGGTATTGGCCGCCAGCGTCCAGGCGGGACCTGTGACGTTTTATGTGGCGCCTTTCGGAAACGACCATTGGTCGGGCGGGCAGCCCGCGGCCAACGCCACCCACACTGACGGCCCCCTGGCCACGCTGACCCAAGCCCTGACAAGGTCTCGCGACGCGCGCGCAAAGGGGGCGGCGCCCATCCAGATTATCCTGCGCGAGGGCGATTACCATTTGACCGCGCCGCTGGTGTTCACGCCGGCGGATTCGGGGTTGCTCGTGGCGGCATATCGCCGCGAGAGGCCGGTGATATGCGGCGACGCCGCCATCACGGGCTGGGGCCGTTCCAGCGTCAATCCAAATTTGTGGCAGGCCCAGGCGCCGGGGGCGCGCGGCGGCGGCTGGACTTTTCATGAGCTTTTTGTCAATGGCGCGCGCGCCCAGCGGCCGCGGCTTCCACGGGTGGGCTTTTATCGTGTGGCCGGCGCGGTGCAGGGGCATCCGCTCCAGTTGCATTTTCATGCGGGCGACATCCGGCCTGAATGGGCGGGGAGCGGGGACGCGGAGTTGGTGACGCTGCAAGCCTGGGCGCAGACGCGGAATCAGCTTCAAGAGGTGAGGGAGGGGACCAACGTGGCATTGCTGGCGGGCGACGCGCTGCCGAACAATTTTGAGGAGAACGCGCGGTTTTACATTGACAACGCGGCGGTCGCTTTGCGGCCCGGCCAATGGCGGCTGGACCGCGCTTCGGGAGTGGTGACGTATCGCGCGGTGGAGGGCGAAGATGTGGCGCGCGCGAGGATCACCGCGCCGCGCCTCTACGATCTGGCGCGGCTGGAAGGGCGGGAAAACAGCCCCGTGCATGACATCGTTTTCCGGGGCCTGACTTTCGCGGGGGCGGACTGGCCTCTGAGGGGCGGGAGCGACGTGGACATCCAGGCGGCGGTGGAGGTCGGGGCGGCGTTGGAGGCTCGATTCGCGCGGCGTTGCGCCATTGAACAATGTATGTTCACCCGGCTGGGCGGCTACGCCGTCGACTTCGGACACGGATGTGAAAGCAACCGGGTGATCGGGTGCGAGATGCAAGATTTGGGCGGCGGCGGGGTGCGTTTGGGGGACTCGGACGCGCGGGAAGCGATGGAAGCGCCCAATTTTGGGAACGTAGTATCCGACAATCATATACATGACATCGGAGTGGTGAGCGCGCCGGCGGTGGGGGTGCTGGTGCTGTTAAGCGCGTCGAACCTGGTGGCGCACAACGAAATCGACCACAGTTTTTACAGCACGATTTCTGTCGGATGGTCCTGGGGCTACGCGCCCAACGCGTGCCGGGGGAACATCATCGAGTGGAATCACCTGCACGATTACGGCCAGGGGATGTTGAGCGACATGGGGGGCGTTTACACGCTGGGCGTGCAGCCGGGGACGGTGGTGAGGGAGAATCTTATCCATGACGCGAACGTGTCGGTGTACGGCGGCTGGGGACTTTACACCGACGAGGGCAGTTCGGGGATCGTGCTGGAAAGCAACATCGTGTACCGCTGCCAGAGCGCGGGGATGCATCAGCATTACGGGGAGAGCAATCTATTCTACAACAACATCTTCGCGCTGAACCGGGAATGCGAGCTGGCGCGGACGCGGGCGGAGCCGCGTCGCTCGTTCACTTTCAGCAACAACATCATCTATTTGAGTTCCGGCAAGGTTTTCGGCGGGAACTGGGGGGGGGCGGGGATTGAGATGGACCACAACCTTTATTTTGACACGCGGACCGGGCCGTCGCACCCGCCGCTGGACGGGGTGGTCGATTTCGCGGCGTGGCGGCGCGGGGGCCGCGATGTTCATTCGGCGTTTTTTGATCCGGAGTTCATCGCGCCGGAAGGGGGGGATTTCCGGCTGCGCCCCGGCGGGGGGGGCTTGCGGTTCGGCATTCATCCGCTGGATTTGCGGGAGGCAGGCCCCCGCCGGAGGTTCCTGCGGCAGTAAAGCGGGGCCGGCAAGGTCACGTTCGTGCTTGCGCGGGCGGCGGCGGTGGTTGCATAGTGGGCGATATGAAGAATAAAGCATGTTTTTCGCTGATGTTTTCGGGTCTGCTGGTTTTGGCGTCCGGCTGCGTGGGGACAAATGACGGGCGCTCCACGGGGGGGCTGCCCATTGGGCGCGACACGATCTCGGACCGCTACGAGAGGCCGGTGAACCAGTTGGCGGCCGCCGCGCGCGTGGTGCTGAACCGGAATGGGAAGCTGCTGGTGGATAATTCTGTCAATAATTCATTTGAGGCGAAGGTCAACGAGCACAAGGTGTGGGTCAAGGTGTTCGCCGTTGACAGCAAGGTCAGCGAGGTTGACGTCCAGGTGCGCGGGTCCGTCGGCGGGGATTTGGTCGAAGCGCACGAGCTTTCCAAGCAAATCGCCCTGCAGTTGATGGCGGCCGGGAATCAGTAGCCTCCGCGGGCTTCGGACGTTTTGGGGCGGAGCGGGGAGACGTAGTTGCGCCAAGGGCCGGCGGGGCTTGGGCAATCGCCTCCAGGCGTGAGAAAGCGGCATCGATTTCAAGCGGCGGGGCAATGGGGTTTCCTCTCCACTTCCGGCTTCAGGGTTGCAGGATTTCCGCGGGGAGGGAGGCGATCAACTGGGCGGGCAAACGCGGGTCGGAACTGCCGGGGACCATTCGCTCCAAGGCGAGATGGCCGTCAACAAACACCACGTTGGCGCGTTGTTGATGGCGGAATTGGGTGTTGGACTGCGGGCTGGGGAGGCCGACTTCATAGTCAATATAATACCATTCCTCGAACATCGGCTTCGAGGAGGAGGCGGGAGCTTCAAAGGTGTTGACCTGGGCGGAGTCCGCCAGAAACGCCAGATGGGAAGGCGCGGCCAGTTTTCTCGTGTTGAGGGGAGGCGCGTAGAGGGAGGTATTGTAACCGTAATCGCAAGTCGGCACGGAGGCCTTCAACTTGAACTGCGGCGAGGAATAGGCGAAGGCGGGGCAGAAATCCACGCCTGTGCCGAGCCAGGGATACAACGGGCCGCTGGCGGGATCGAAAGAGCGGGTCTCCTCCGCGCCCTGCCCAAGCAAACCAAACCAATAATAAGTGCCGTTGGTCGTGGTGGCGCCGACGTAAGGGAAGGTGAATCCGTTATTGTCATCCCAATACATCTGCCCCGCCATCACAAACTGCCGAAGATTGCCGCCGCACTTGACCGCTTGCGCGCTCATTTTGCTCCGGCTCAACACGGGCAGGAGGATGCCCGCAAGGATGGCGACGACCGCGATGGCGACGAGAAGTTCGATGAGTGTGAATGCTTGGGGCGCGGTTTTTGCGGGTGGCGTGCCTTGCTCGCACGGGGTCATGCCGCGCTCAGCCGCCACCGCCTGCCCAAGGCATTCCGGGCAAAGGCAGTCGGATGCCGCCTGGACGGCAGCGAGCCGAGGGAAATGGCCGCACCAGCAGGCGTTGGGAGCGCGGCATGAAAACCGGGCCCCGCAACGCGGGCAGGTCTTTTGTTCCGATTCGCTCACAGGTCGTTAATCCGTCCGAAGGGCGGCCACGCGATAAAACTGGCACGACTGGATTGAATTGGTGTCTTGCAAGATCAGGTTGCCGCCCGTCCCGGCGGCCACAGGTCCGTTGGGGGACCATGTGACAAGGTCGGGGCTGCTGAAGAGAAGGTAGTTCCAATTGGTGAGAGAGGCAAATTGCACCTGCGCCACTCCATTGGTGAGTGCAGCTTGCAAGAGAGTGACCGGCAGCGGCGGCACCGTCAGAACTATGTTGGCAATCGTGCCGTGGGCCAGGATCGAACCGGGAGGTTCCGAATTGACCTGGGAGTAGCTTTCCACCGCGAAGGCGTCCAGATGATAATCGCCGAAATTCGTGCCCATTTCGCTCAAATCCACGACGATGCTCGGAAGGACCGGCACCCCATTGGTGGTGATGCTCAGGACACACGTCTCATCGGCCGCCGTGTAAATCATGGCGACATGCATCGCGATGTTCACCGGCAATTCCACCACGCCGTAAGAACTGTCGCCCGCGTAGTAAAAGTCATTCGAGCTGTCAACAAATACCGGCCAGACGGTATTGGTGTCGGGGTAGGCTCCGACGTCGTCCCATTGGTAGAAGTCAAATTCGGCCAAGTCCGGCTGGGTTGGATAGCCATTCCGGAAAAAATTCGCGCTGGTCGCCTCGCCATAATTGAGCAACCCGGTGGAGATGGGAAAGTCCGACGGAAAGCCTGGATTTACCCCGATGGCATAGTCCTGGAGAACCAAATCAAACGACATGGAAAAACTGTCGTTGGTGCCCAGAATGGCGCCCAGAGGATGGTAGAAATAACTGTTCGATTGGGAGGAATCCCAGGTGACGTCGAGCAAGTGGTTGGTGGAATCCCACTGGAACAGGTTGGTGTCGCCGAAAATTTGCCAGCCGTTTTGCAACGGATTGGCGGCAAAATTCTCGGTGATGGTGGCCGCGCGCGCGGCGCAGAGCAGGGACAAGCCGGCCAGGGCCGGCGCCAGTAACGATCTTATTTTCATGACTGATCTATCAACGGAACGATTGCGATTGAGAGACCAGAGCGAAGCCTGAAAAGCAAAAAACCTTCAGACTCCGGCAAAACCGAGAATGAAGGCATTCAAAGAGTCCGCGGCAAAACAGTTGCGGCGGGCTGGCCTCATCCTTCTCTTTGTCGGAGAAGTGGCCGGAATTGATTCCGGCCCGACGAGCGTAACCGCGCTGATGTCCTGACTAGGGGGTATCTGACCTTGCTCCCGCCTTCCCGGTCCACGAAATGGAACCAGTGGCGTTGGGAGTTTGTAACCCGTCACAGTGGCGCAACCGTCCTCGAATCTCACGAGGTTCCCAGCGTTGGCTACGGCTTGGATGGATAACCATCCTTCGACTTTCAAAGAACGCGCCATTGATATCCCATCCCGTCCGCGAACGCAAGGGGAATCGTGTTTTATTAACAATCACAGCCGCTCCAGCGTCACTTCCGCTGAGACGGCCGGGGGCGGCGGTTTGGGGCTGGTGAAGCAGCCGCGCCAGAAACCCAGGCCATAAAAGACGTGGCTGGTGAAGATCAAACCGAGCATGGCCGGCAGCCAATGCGGCTTCTTGACAGGAACAATGGCCGCCGCCTGGACAAACGCCGCCGCGCCGTAGGCCGCCAGCGCCCAGCGCGCCACCGGCGGCAGCCACGGCAACGCCACCAAAAACAAACAAAACAGCGGCGGAACGAAGTTCGGCGCGGAACGGAGGGTCGGATGAAGACGGAATTGTTCCGCGCGGCCGCGGCCGTAGTTCAAGAGCATCTTGCGGAAGGCCTTGAATGTTGGACGCGGGTGGCGATAAACCAGGAGCTGAGGGTCGTAGAGCAGGCGGCCGCCGCGTTTCTGCAATTCGTCCATCAGGGCGTTTTCTTCATTCGGATACAGCGCCTCGTTGAATCCTCCCAGTTCCAGCAGGGCGTCGCGCCGGGCCAGGAGATTGCAGAGGATCAGTTCCTTCTCGCTGGTGGCCCGCAAACGGCCGACGCTCCGGTAACGCGCGCAACTAGGCCCAAACGCCAGCCATGCGCCCATAGCCAGCGCGAACATCTGTTCCAGGGCGGGCGCTTCCGGCGGACACACGTTCGGACCGCCCACCATTTTCACGTCCGCGGAACTGAATTGGTCCGCGGCGCGCCGGAGATTTCCCGGCAGGGGGCGGGAATCGTCATCCAGGAAGTAGATGATTTCGCCCGCGGCGGCGCGGAGGGCGGCGTTGCGCTGAACAGAGGGCTGTTTGCCGCGAGCCAGGAGGATTTCCACCTTTTCCGGCGGATAATCCAGTTGCCGGGCCGCCGCCACCGCGCGCACTTCGCACTGGTCCGGGCGGGCCGCGATGATGACGGTGACTTTCGGCAGAGGGTCGATCACGGGAAAAAGCTAAAGTCTTGCCGGGAAATCGCAATGCGGAAGAAGGAAAAAAGCGGGGCGAGGGCAGCTCACCGTTTTGCTCGACGGCGGGGCGGGGATGGCGTATGATTTTCCAATGCCGGTTTATCTGCCGCCTATCTCCCGGAGACGTTTCCTCAAGCGTTCGCTGGCCGCCTCGGCTCTCATGCTGGCGGGCGGATGCGCCACGCCCAAATCAACCGCCGACGGGGAAGGTTGGGCATTGCTTTCGGATATTCACATTGCGGCGGACGCCAATTTGATCCACGGCAACGTCAATATGACCCGCAATTTGCGGTTGGTGACGGAAGAGGTTGTGGCGCGGCCCGAACCTGTCTCCGGCGTGCTGATAAGCGGCGACCTTGCCTATAAAAGCGGTGAGGTGGCGGATTACGCGGCCGTGCTTGGTTTGCTGCGGCCCATGCGCGAGCACGGCTTGCCGATTCATCTGGCGCTGGGCAATCATGATCAGCGCGAGCATTTCTGGACGACCCTGCCGGACGATAAATCAACGCTTGTCAATCCGCCCGCGCGCCAGACGGCCATTGTGCGGACCCGGCACGCCAATTGGTTTGTGCTCGATTCTTTGATGGTGACGGGTGCAAGCCCGGGAATACTGGGCGGCGTCCAAAGGGCCTGGCTCGCCCGCGCTCTGGATCAAAACACGGACAAACCGGCCCTCATCGTCGTTCATCATAATCCCGCCCTGCCTGGAGCCATGGGCAGCCCCCTGGAAAGAAGCGCGCAGAGCATGGGGATTCTACGCCCGCTCGATTCCCTCCTTGGCGCAGCCGCTTCGCTGGAGGACACCACGGAGCTGCTGGAGATTTTGCGCCCGCGCCGGCACGTCAAGGCCTGGTTCTTCGGCCACACGCATCGGTGGGGCGTCACCCACGATGAAAGCGGGCTGTGCCTGGTCAATTTTCCGCCCGTCGCCTACCTATTCGACGAAGGGCGTCCCAATGGATGGGTTCATGCCATGTTGAAACCGGGTGGTGCGCGTCTTGAACTCCGCTGCCTGGACCACGCGCACAAGGACCACGGCCAAGTCGTCAATCTTGTTTGGCGCGCGTGAGGCGGGCGAACGGGACCAGAGCCTCAGATTCCGGCGGATTTAAAAATCCGAATCCAAATGCGATCACGGTTGTTTAATTGTGAGTGCGTCAAATGCCTCAACTTGCCATGTTGCCGGGAAACGTGGAGATTGTAGGGAAGCCACTCTTATGAAATGGTCGCGCCTGATTCTACTCGCTGTCGTCGCCGCGCTGGGCGTTTGGGCTTGGACGGCTTTGCATCCCAGCGCCGAACGGCTCATTCGCAAGCAACTGGATGGCGTCGCCCGTGCCGCCTCATTCGGATCCGGCGAAGGCAGTTTGGCCACTTTGGCCGCCGCGGATAACCTGGGAGATTTCTTCTCGACAAATGCCGATGTCCAGGTGGAGCTTCCGGACCGCCAGGAACACAGACTCGCCGGGCGGGAGGAGATTCGGCAGGCGGCGATGGCGGCGCGGGCGGCGGTGCAGGCTTTGAGCGTCACCTTTCCCGGTGTCACCATTATTGTGAACGCGGACCGGGAATCCGCCGTGGCGGATGTATTGGCCTTGGCGCGGGTCCCCGGCGAGCGGGACACCATCGAGCGGCAAATGAAATTCACCCTCCGCAAAATCGATGGCCAATGGCTGATTGTCAAAGTGGAAACCGTGCGCGCATGATTTCCCCCGAGGCAATCATTCCAATGCGCGACCAACTGAGAATGCCTGGCCAATGAACTTGCCAATCCCGTAATAGCCCTGCGTGTCCGGCGCAAACACCAGAGGTTTGACTTTGGTTATATCAGCCAAGCCGCCTGTGCCCATCACGCTCTCGTCCGCTTTCACGTCCACGACCTCGCCAACGAACTGCGTGTGGAGACCCAGCTCAAAGACATGGGCCAGCTTGCATTCCACGATCAGAGGGAACTCCTTCACATACGGCGCATCCACCAGATCGCTTCTCACCGGCGTCAACTTCGCGGCCGCCAACTTGTCCCCGCTCCTGCCGGAAACCACTCCGAAGTAATCCGCCTCCCGGACGTGCCCTTCCGACGGGATGCTGATGGTGAAGGCCTTTCGAGCCAGGATATTGCCGTGAGTGTAGGTAGCCTTGCGCAGCGACACGGCGACACAAGGCGGTTGGGAGCAGCAGATGCCGCCCCACGAGGCGGTCATCACGTTGGGCTTGCCCTCGTGATCGTAGGTCCCCACCACAAACACGGGCGTCGGGTAAACAAGGGTTTTAGCGCCTAAAGAATTCTTCATAGACGGCATGATTTTAGCGCGGATGAGCATAAACACAATATTTTCCCCGGCACCTAAAAAAGGAATTCGCCAGGCCCATCGCCGCCATGTTATAGTTTTGGGGTGGAAACAATTGAACGATTGAGCAACCCGCCGCTGGCCCGACGGCTCGGCGATGCCGTTCATGTGTCACCATTGCTGCGCAAGATCTGCCAGATGTGTGGTTGCCCGGAAGATCGTGTCGGCGAATGGCTGGTTAAATGTGCCGTCGGTCGGGGAGCCAGCCACTACGAGCGGGATTTTCCCGAAGACCTCCCTCCCGACGATCCTGAGTTGAGCGATGAAGAACTCGCTGTGGCATTGTGTCTTGGCCAGCATCCATACAACTCGACGTTCATTCGCGTCGCCGCGCAATTGCTGAGTTCACCGCGCACCAACACCCCCAAGCTCGCCAGACTCGCGGTGATGGAAAGGGTGGAACCGGTATTGCTCCATATCGCCACCGTGGCGGCGCGTTTTGCGCCGGAGGCGCAACCTTGGTCGTATTTGCTTCGCCACCTGCCCAAGCGGCTGGCGTGTCCTCAGAATGCTCTCCCCCACTGGTCCCGCTTTGTCAGCCAAACCGGCGTCACTTCTTTCGCGGGCGGCCCGGACATTAAGTGGCTCCGGAGGCGCGAACTCGGCCAATGAGCCATCCGCTTCGCATTCTCAGGGCGCTCGACCGGCGTCTGCGACTTGACTTGGGCTTGCGGAGATTGGCGGTTTTCCGTCCGGCGACCATCGACCTCATCTTGACAAAGATGGCACGCGCGGACGACGATGATTTGGAGGACATTCAGTTCTTGGTCCGGCAGGAACCGCTGCCCCAGGGCCGGTTGGAGACGGCCTTTTCCCGCGCCCGTGTTCCCGACGTGCCGGAGATTCAGGAGTTATTCAATCGCGCCCGCCCCAAAGTGCTCGCCCTGGCTGCCTTGGAGCTGTAACAGACCAAAACTCGGAAACCAAAACTTCTTGCCCCGGACAAAAATACGCTTTAACCTGCCTTCCGATGCCGAGTTGCCGCTCATTTCGCTTGTGTGGCCGGGACGCCAAAAATGCGCAAGCAATTTAGCACCAATGGTTTTGCGCGCTTAGCTCAGCGGTAGAGCATTACCTTCACACGGTAGGGGTCGCAGGTTCAAACCCTGCAGCGCGCACCATCTTTTCCGCCGTAGCCACCTGCCCCAAGGCTTGAATCCTCGCCCGGCACAATGCAGCCTTTAAAGCCACGGTCGGACAGGACGGCGGCTGGCTCCGGCGAGTTGTCAGACTGCCAGGAGCAATTGTAAATAGATTGCATCGAATCTTTGATGGAATTTTTGGCCCGCATCCCGCAAATGCGCGACCTTTTGAAATCCGAATTTCTCGTGCAGTCGAAGGCTCGGTGTCTGATCCGCCGAGATGTTCGCCAGAAGGGAGCGAAGGCCCAAGTGCCGCGCCGCCTCAATCAATGCCTGGAGCAACTGACTCCCAATCCTCTGACGGTGAAAGTCATGATGCACATAGATGGAGTCTTCCAACATGCCCGCGGCGGTATAAGCGTCTCGGAACGAGCCGAGGGAGGCCCAGCCAACGACGCGTCCACCCTGTTCGGCAACAAAAACAGGCATGGACGGGCCGTGCTCCTGATACCATGTCTTGCGTTCAGCGTCCGAACACGGCTGCGTTCTCCAAACGCAAGTGGAGTGAGCCACGTAATAATTGAAAATCGCGTTGATGGCGGCAAGGTCGTCAGGCGTGGCCGGGCGGATAATGATGTTCTGTGTCATTGTCGCTATTCTTATTTCTGACCGTCCTGGCCCAAAAGGATGTCGCGGCCAGCACCCAAAATCAAGCCTTTAACGCGACTATTTCGAGGATGGGGCGCACATCTGTTTTTGGCCAAATCCATCCTTGCCGTGCCACCCTCGCCCTCCGCCGTCGCAGAGCTATGGCGGACAGGCGGCCCTCTTCCACTGGCGCGGGAGAGGGAGAATCGTCGGCCGCCCGTTGAAAAACCGAGGGCGGAATGAGATGGACGACCACACAAACCGCCAAGACCCTTCCGTAGGTTTTCCTTCTCCTGGCGGAGAAGGCCATGAGGGCGAGCCATTCACAAAAACAGATTTGCCCCCGGGGAGCGGAGATTTTCTTCACCGCCCGTTCTTGCGACTGTGCGTTGGTTCTTGCAAACTCCTGCCGTTGTGTTACATTTCGTATGCAGGCTTGTTCTTTGAAAGGCTGTTGGCGCGGCCCGTTCTGCACCGGGCGGCGTGTGTGGCGTGAACCGTCACCCCCGCTGGGCGGGCGGTGGTGTTGGTCTTTGCACCAAATCGCACTAAACCAGCACGCCGAGAGCTTGGAACCCGCACCTCCATTAACCGACGTTCGCTCCATAAACTGTTCCTTGATGCACAGCACAGATGGGTGTAATTGAGCACCAGACTCATGAGAATTCTCCGGCCAATATGCCTCGTCGCCCTGACTTTTTTTGCGCTCCTGACGCGCGCTGCCGAGGACAATTTGCAACGGGTTCGCTTTCGCGAGGTGGACACGCTTTTCGCCAATCCCGGCCAGGGGTGGATGACCCAGCAACGCAGCCCAAACAGCGCAACCCGTTTCCCCTGCTCGGTTGCCTACATCCGGTTCGACTGGGCGGATGTCGAGCCGCAGGAGGGCCAATTCAACTGGAAGTTCATTGACGACGTCATCTCGGCATGGAAACCGCAGGGCACCGCTGTCGCGATGCGCGTCATGACCGCAAACGCGCACAGCGGTGGCTACTACTCCTCGCCCAAATGGCTGTTCGACGCCGGTTGCAAGGGGTTTGAATACAATGTTGGCGGCGGCGATCCGACCAGCGGAGGCCGGGCCATCCCGCGCATCGAACCGGATTACGCCGACCCGATCTACCTTGCCAAACACGGCGCGTTCATCGCCGCGCTGGGAAAGCGTTATGACGGCGCTCCGGGTGTGGAGTTCCTCGACGTCGGTTCCTACGGCATCTGGGGCGAGTGGCATACAACCCATCCCGCGCCCGTCGCCGTGCGCCAACATATCGTGGACATGTATTTGAAGGCCTTCCCAAAAACTGCGCTGGTTTTCATGTCCGACGATGGGGATGTAATGGGCTATGCGCTCGCCCATGGGGCGGGTATCCGGCGCGACGGCGTCGGTTCCCCCTGGCACGAGCAGAACTGGATTGGCTCGCCGCGCTACGCGGGGGTTCAAGGCATGGCGGACGCATGGAAAAAGGCGCCGGTGGTTTTTGAATGGTATGGCGATTACACCCTTGCCATCGCGTTGGTTGATCCAGCCAACCCGGCGCGAACGCTGAATTTGGCGATGGACGCGCCGGCAAAGGAAGGCTGGTATCTGGTCGGCCAGGCAAGGGTTGAATGAACCGAGACTAATTCACGATACCCAATGAAGAACTCAATCACATGGGCTGCCGCCGCGGTATTTTTATGGTGCGCCGATGTCGCACTCGCCCAAGAAAAAGCCGCCTCGTCCGCCAGCGATCAGGCTCAAGCCCGGCTTCCGGAGGACTTTCTTAAATGGAAGTTCGGCCTGTTCATACATCTTAATTTGGAAACTTTCGTCGGTCGTGAATGGGCCAGCGGCTATGAGGACCCCGCGCTGTTCAACCCCCGGAAGCTGGACTGCGGGCAATGGGCGGACGCGGCAAAGGCCGCCGGGATGAAATACGCCATGCTCACCACCAAACACACCGAAGGCTACGCCCTCTGGAATGCGCGACATGCCAACTACCTGCTCGGCGTCCCGCCTGACAACACCGGCCGTATTCCCGACTTTGACGTCAAACGTCTGAAAGAAATCGGCGCCTTGCTGAAACAGATGCCGCGCTGAGGCCGCTGCCGAGACAGATGCTTAACACCGTTTCCATTCGATTCCCGGCCAATCTCCTTTATTTACTTTGGGAGTTTTTCACCGAAGGTGGGGCTTGCGGGGTCGAGGTCGATGCCGGCCAGGTCGGGTCGAAATTCGGCGCAGGTCACGGCTCCCGTGATCGGCTTGTACCCTTCTGGAAAGCCATTTGGATAACGGCGCTCCATTTCCTTGATGACCAGTTCGCGCACCTCGGCCTCCTCGTATCTGTATTTTGCGCCTGGGCCTTCGTGCCGGCCTGTCTCTTATCTCTTTAACGGCTGGGTCCTTGTTGAGCCATTTCAGGATTTCTTTGCCCGGCTCGCCTTCGCGCGGGCGCTGGTTGAGTTCTTCACGGATGCTTTCCGGCAGGCGGGCAATTTTACCTGTGCGGGTTCGGAGCGATTCATCCCGGCGGACGATTGTCGTTGGCTTGCCGCGGACGAGGGGTTCTTGTTTTTTCTTCATGGCATATTCTTATTGCACTACACAACGTATATGGTGTAGTGCACGTATTTCTTTTCGGAAAATAGATTATTTTTATGCTTGCCTTTTCCGGCGGTCCGCGGCACAGTTTCGATCCTGGCCGCATTGGCTTTGTTCTTTGAAATCGGCTGCAAGGCATGGTACTCCCGGCGGCAAACCCGTCGGAACGCGGCCAGGAATGCGATTGCAGTCTTATGATCCGTTCGCACCTGTTCGCACCTGTTCGCACCTTAAATGAGTGGTGGGCGCCTGCGGCGGCCCGTTCCAGGGAGGCGGGGCGTGAGACGGAATTCTTCGGGGATCGCCCTCTCTGAACTCCCTCCACCGTCGCCAACGCTTTGACGAAAAGGTCCGGGAGAAGGAAAAGAAGGCGCACGGTTCTGGTGTTGCGAATGAGCGTTCGGCAAATCCAGTCGTGTGCTTTTGCGCCCCGCGGCGCGAAGAATGCCCGGCGGTTATGCAGGCTTGTGCACCCTTGTGCACCTTTTTCACCCCAGGGCAAATCCTCGGTGAATAACTTTTATGAAAAAGCCATTGGCAAGTCAGAGAACAACTTGTGTATCCAAAAAAGGGCCGGGGGATGCTGTTCCCCCGAGGCCCAAGCGAGCTTGAGAGCGTTGATAATCAAGAACATGCAACCCGGCATTGGAAGTTTTTGAGCGGCGCCAGGCATTCGGCTCCGCGGGAGCGTCCGAAATCGTGGCGGGGCGCGGCTCCTGCCGGGCCGGGCGTGTTCCGCCCCGCGGATGGAAAAGGCGCCAGTTTTCGATTGAGTTCGGCGGCGGTTGGCGGTAGTCATGGAAGCATGCTTTCCGAACAATCGGACCCTCGGGAGGGGAGTGTCCCCGCCGCGCCTAAGGAGCGCGTCCAGGTCGGACCCGTTCCCGATTGGGTTGCGCCGTGCGGCTTCCGGCTGGATTTCCGCGCGAAGCAACCGGGCCATGTGACCTGCCTGCTGTCGAGTCAGCAATTGCATGCCGAGAAGCGCCAGAGGCATTTCCATACCGCCCTGCGGCTGGAGACCATCCAGGGGGTCGAACGGCATTCGCACTGGCGAGTGGAGGTTCTGCCTCAGACTCAACGGATCACGCTGCACTGGATCAAGATTCACCGGAACGGGGCCGAAATCGATCACACGACGGTCGATAAGCTGCAGCCCGCGCAGCGGGAAATCGACGGATTGGCTTCACCGGGCCGCGTCACGCTGGGGCTGCTGCTGGAAGACGTGCGGCCCGGAGACATCCTGGAATGGAGCTATACGGTCGAGGAAACTCCGCTCCTGCTTCCCGAACATTGCGCCTGCCTCTTCGCGGTGCCAACGGACGCGCCCTTGGGCAAGTTTCATTTCTCCGCGCGTTTCAAGGAGGGTCGCCCGATGCGGTGGAAATCGTCTGCGGCTGAATTGCAGCCGGCGGAAACGAAGGAAAACGGCGCCGTCACATGGATTTGGGAGCAAGAGGGTCCGCCCGTGGCGCGCATGGAGGACGATGCGCCGCTCTGGCATATTGACAATCCGTGGATACAAGTATCGGACTGCGCGGACTGGGAGACGGTGTCGGCGGCGTTCGCGGAAGCCTGGAAGGAAGACGGGGCGGAGGCTGATGCCGGGGTGGAGGATGTGGCGAAGGAAATCAACGCTCAACCGGGCGGCGTTCTGCAACAGATCGAGAGGGCGTTCCATCTGGTGCAGGAGGAATACCGGCATCTGGACGTGGAGGACGACTTGGCCGCGCAAAAGCCGGCGCCGCCGGAAACGGTGGCACGGCGGCGGTTTGGAAACAGCCTGGACCTGTCGCTGTTCCTGGCGCGATTGCTCAACCGTCTGGGAGCCGCCGCGCGCCCGGTGCTTGTCAATACCACATTTCGCAAGTCGCTCTCCGGTTTTCTGCCCATGCCCGGCTTGTTCAACCATGTCGTGGTCGAATTTCAGGCGCGCGGGGAGACGCGCTGGATTGATGCCACGGCCAAGGGACAGGGAGGCGGCCCGCTCAACCGGGTCATCCCCGGCTACGGAACGGGCCTGCCCGTGGCGCGCGCGGCCTCCGGCTTGGTGGAGGCTCCGTTGGCCGCCATTTCCGCCAGCGCTTATGAGATCAGGGAGACGATCCTGCTGGACACGGCGGGGGCGGTGTCGCTCCTGGCGGTGGTGGTCACGGCGCGGGGCAGCCACGCCGAAGAGTTGCGCCGGGAATTTGACACGCGCGGGGCGGAATCCATCGCGCGGCGACGGCTGCAATTATGCATGGACCGATTTACCGACGCGACGCGAACGGGTCCGATGGAATACCGCGACAACCGCGCGGCGAACGAGTTTTTCCTGGCGGAGACGTTTGCGGTGAAAGATTTTCTGACGCCCGACGCCAAGGCGGGGTGGTATCGGTTGGAAGTGGCGGACGACTTTGCGGCCGGGGTCCTTCAGCAGCCCGATCCCGGCGCGAGGCGGACGCCTTTCGCGCTGCCCTACCCGTGCAACATGACGCACGTCTTCGAGGTGCATTGCGTGGCGCTGCCTCCCGCCATTGTGCAGGAACGCGTGATAGAAAACTCCTGGCTCCAGTACACCCGCCAGCGCAAAACCCTGGCTGGGTCGTGGACGATCACATCGAGGCTGGTGACCCTCGCCGACGCGGTGCCGCCGGAGCGGATGGACGAGCACCGGGATTCGTTGCGCCAGATTCGCGCGCAGGGAACGTGGTCCGTGATGGCGCCGGCCGGACAAGAGCGCCCGCATCAAAGAAGCGACTTTGGTAGATTGCCGGTTTCGTGGGAAACATCCGGCGCCGACGCGCCCGTCCTGCGGACCGCGTTGCCGGAGCAACCCGCCCGGAATCCATCGCCGCCCGTGCCGGCGCGTCTGGCGACCGAGCATCCAAAAGCGGCGACAGCCACGGGCGCTTCGGTGGCGGCGAGCGGGACGGTGCGATTCAAACGGAGAAAGCGGCACCGCCGGCACCACCGCGAGTACCGGCGGGAATTCGTGTGGCAGGCGATCCTGGCGGGGGCGCTGGTGATCGTGCTGCTGCTTCTTGTGTTCGCCCTTGTCCAGAACACGGACCGTTGGCTCCCGCGCCTGCCGCAGACTGAACTCCCGCAAAGGGACGCCCCCCAGTAAGGGCGGGCCAAAGGTCAGTGGGCGGCGCGAGCAAGGCGGTCGGCGATTCCGCGCCACTGTTCGCCCGGCGGCGGCGCCTCGGCCACGATTAATTCCGCGCCGGCTTCATCACATTGATGAAGTTCGGCATAGATGGCCCGGGCGTAGGCCTCGGCGTCGCGCGCCATGACCGCCACACGGCCGAAGGTTCCCAGCAATGGAACGCGGCTGTGCGCCAGAACGTGGACCTTCGCCGGCGCAACTCCGCGGGAGGAAACCAGCGCCGCCAATTCCGCATCGTCCCGCCACTGCCACAATGCCAGCCGGGCTTTGGGCGCGTAATGCTTTGGCAGCAGACCCGGACTGCGCAACCCGCCCGGCAATCCGCCCGTCGAATGGGAGGCGGGCACGTCCAGGCCGGCTTTGCCGATCACCGCCAGGAGCGAGGCGGCATGAATCATTCCCGGCCGCAACAACCGCGGCCGTGCGGAAACCAGGTCCAGCACCGAAGACTCGATGCCGACCTGTGTCGGGCCGCCGTCGATAATCAACGGAATGCGATCGCCCAGGCTCTGGCGCACGTGGCGGGCGCTGGTGGGGGAGAGTTCATTGGAACGATTGGCGCTGGGCGCCGCCAGCGGAAAGCCGCAGGCCCGGATGACGGCCTGCATGAGGGGATGGTTCGGCCAGCGCACTCCCACCGTGGGGCCGCCCGCCGTGACGACGAGAGGGATTTCCTCCGCCCGCGGCAACACCAGGGTGAGCGGTCCCGGCCAAAACGCCGCGGCGAGTTTCGCGGCCAGCGGGGGCCATTGCGACACGCAGCGGCGGGCCATTTCCAGGCTGGCGACGTGGACGATGATCGGGTTGTGGGACGGGCGCCCTTTGGCCTGAAAAATCCGCTGAACGGCCGCGGGGTCCCAGGCGTTGGCCGCCAGGCCGTAAACGGTTTCAGTGGGCAAAGCCACCAATTGTCCGGCGCGCAGCAATTGCGCCGCGCGGCGCACCGCCTGGTCAAACAACCCGGCGTCATCAGTGGAAAGCATCTCCGCGTTCATGCGCTCAAAAACTGCATGCTAGCAAACTTTCCCCGATCTTCCTACACTTTCCGCGTGCTGGACGCGCTGACCAAACAACTCGAAGACAACGTGCCGCTGGACGACGCGCAGATTTGCGTGGCCGTCGCCGCCTTGTCCGGCGGCGAGGCCGCGGTGGAAAGCAAGGCGGGTTTCCTGACCGCGCTGGCCCGCAAAGGAGAGACGACCGGGGAGATCGCCGGCTTCGCCCGCGAATTGCGCCGGCGGGCCATCGAGCCGCCCATCGATGCGGGCACCCGCGCGCGGCAGATACTGGACGTCTGCGGCACGGGTGGCGACCGGCTTAACACGTTCAACATCTCGACCACCGTCGCGCTGATCGCGGCGGCGGCCGGGGCGCCCGTGGCCAAGCATGGCAACCGCGCGGTAACGTCCCAGGCCGGGAGCGCGGACGTGCTGGAGGCGCTGGGCGTCAAAATAGATATGACTCCAGAACGGGCGGCCCGCTCCTTGCGCGAGCATGATTTCGCTTTTTTTTTCGCCCCCGGTTTTCATCCGGCATTCAAACAAATCGTCCCGGCGCGGCGGCTGTGCGGAGAACGGGGCCAGAAGACGATATTCAATTATCTTGGACCGCTGCTCAACCCGGCGCGGCCCGCCGCCCAACTGATGGGTGTGCCGCATCCGGGCCTCTGCCTTCCCATCGCCACGGTGTTGCAATCGCTGGGCTTGCGCCGCGCCATGGTGGTGTGCGGCTCGGTCCCGGACGGCGAGACTGAGCGGAGCCTCGATGAAATGTCCACGCTAGGCCCGACGACGGTGGCGGAGTTTTACCAGCCGCACGGCCTGGCGGAGTCATCCCTCGCTCCCGGGCATTTTCCCATTCAACGGGCGGGCCTGGTGGATTTGGCCGGCGGCGACCGCGAGACGAACGCGGAGATTGTCAGGCGGTTGCTGCGCGGGGAGGACCGGGGTCCCCGGCGCGACGCGATTTTGTTGAACAGCGCCGCGGCATTGTTCGTCGCTGAGAAATGCCGTTCGCTGGACGAAGGCTGGGCCTTGGCCGGGGAGTTGATCGACTCCGGCAAGGCGCGGGCGAAACTGGAGGAATTGATCGCCGACAGATGAGGAGCGGAGCAGGCTTGCGCCAGCCGCTCGAATTGGGCAATCTGCGGCCATGTTCAAGATAATCGGAGCGGACCAGAAGGAGTATGGGCCAATAACCGCGGACCAGCTTCGGCAATGGATCGCAGAAGGGCGTGTCAACACATTTACAAAAGTCCAGCCGGAAGGCGCCACGGAATGGAAGACGATGGGGGACTTGCCCGAATTCGCCGCCGTGCTTCCGCGGCCCATTCCCACTTTGCCGGCGATCCATCCGGGCGCGCCGCCGCCCCCGGCCGGCAACAGCGCGATGGCCGTGTGGGCGATGGTGATAGGAATCATATCGCTCCTGTGCTGCCAGTGGTATCTGGGCATCGTGAGCATCATTCTCGGAGCGGTCGCGTTGTCGCAGTTGAAGAATAATCCGCGGCAAACCGGATCGGGCTTTGCCATCGCCGGCATTGTTCTGGGCGCGCTGGCGCTGCTGCTGGCGGTGATCGTGATTGTGGCGTTCATTTCCTCGCCGCAATTGTTCCAGAATTTCCAGAACGCCCTCCAGCAATAAACCCATGAAAATTCCACTGTCGCTGCCGCCGCGGTTTCTGTTCCTGGCCGCGGGGCTGGCGGCCGCGGTTGCGGGCCTGCTGGTGCTGTATTTCTTTGATCCCGCGACCGCCGGGTTCTATCCGGTTTGTCCACTCCACGAAGCGACGGGCCTGCAATGCCCGGGCTGCGGCGGATTGCGCGCGCTGCATCAGTTGACACACGGCCACCTGGCCGCCGCCTGGGGCCTGAACCCTCTGGCGGTCCTTCTTCCGCCGGTGACGCTGGCGCTGAGTCTGTGGGAAGGCGCGCGCATGCGGGCGGGCCGGCCCTGGATCGGGCAGGCCGCCCGCCCGGCCTACGGCTGGGCGGCGGCGGCGGGACTGGTCTTGTTCGGCGTGCTGCGCAATTTGCGGTAGCGCGTTATGAAATTCTCCTTGACACTTCGTCCCCGCCGCGTGCTGCCCCGGACTGAAGCGTGGGCCTGTTTGAGCGCCAATCTGGCGCTGCCGGGAGCGGGTTCGCTGGCGGCGGGCCGGAAAGCCGGCTATGCCCAGATGGCTCTGGCCTTCGCCGGCCTGGCCGTAAGCATGGTGACGGGGATTCCCATGATCCAGTGGTGCGCCGCAAACTGGGAGCGCATCGTAAACCCCGGCCTCGCGGACGACCCGTTTGCCCTGACGCTGGAGTTGTGGCGGCACGCGTTCTGGCCGGTGATCGGCATCAGCATTTTTGGGGCGGGCTTCTTGTGGGCGGCGGTGACGGGCTGGCGGCTGGTGAGCAGCGCCCCAAAAGAGGCCGTCCCGCCGCGCATCAGTTCATAGCACGGCGGTGTGGCGGTGGGCCAGGAAATGCAGCCAGCGCCGCGTGACAGGCCGGCCATAAATCCGGCTGATGGCTTCGGCGTACAAATCCAGTTGCGGCCGGTACGCCTTGACCTTTTCCGCCACGCGGCTGGCGGGGAAGTGATCCGTCTTGAAATCGAGCAGCCAGATTTCCTCCGGCAAAAAAGCGGCCAGATCGATGACTCCTTGCACGACGACGAATTCCCCCGCGCCGACTCCGGCGAATTCCTCCGCGCCCAGGACCGCCAGGTCGGAGGCGGCGAAGCGCGCGGTGAAGGGCAGTTCGCGCCGGATGCAACGCGCCTGGCGCCGCAGTTGCCCTCCGGCTTCCGACTGCCAAAACGCCGCCAGCCCATCGAAATCCAGGCAGCCAATCTCTTCCGGCGTCAAGACTTTTTCACGGCCAAGGCGGGCGGCTTCCTCCTTCAGGACCGCCGCGACAGGCGTGATCTCCAGGGACATGACTTCCAGGAAAGCATGGTGGGCCGAGCCGATTTCGGACGCGGTCAGCGCGCCGTCCTTCCCGGAACGGGGAAGGCCGGCAGAGTCAAGTCGAAATACAAGCGGCGGCTCCTGCTCGTCCGCCCCGGCCATGCGGCGGCGCAATCCGGAAACGGAAGCCTTGGCCGGCCGCTCCGTTTCCGCCGGAAACGGATAGGACCAATCAAGGCGGTCCCGCGTTTCGGGGGCAATGTCCCCCTGGTCCGCCTCCGGGGCGGCGGTGGCCTGGGCGGCGGCGTCTTCCCGGCAGATACTCCAACTGAGAAGCTCATTCCCCCCCGACTTTGCCAGATCGTTCGAGGCGGCGAGCCAGGGTCCCAGCCAATCCAGATAGTGGTTGGCGTCGAGGATGTCCGACGGCTCCAATCCGCGCGCGCCGCGGGCCGGCCACCGCTCCAGCACGGCTTTGGGAGAGGCGGAGCCGGCCAGGATGAGCCGTTGACCGGCGCGGGTCATGGCGACGTAGAGCAGGCGCATTTCCTCGCCCAACAGCTCGCGCCTTTGGCGGCGCCGGGCCAGCCAAAAGGGCAGGCTGGGATAGAAACGGGCGGCGCCGGGGGGCTTTATTTGGGGACAAAGCCCAAAGCAATCGTCAAGTATAATTCTCTCGCGCAGATCCGCCAGATTGAATCGCTTCCCTAGGTCCGCCACCACCACCACGGGGAACTCCTGCCCTTTGCTCTGGTGAATGCTCATCAGCCGCACGGCGTCGCCATCCGGCGCGGGCGGAGGCTCGGCCCCGGCATCACTTTCCTGCTGCGCTTCGATAAAGCGCAGAAAACGAGGCAGGCTCTCGCCGCGCGCGGAGTCAAATTGGCGCGCCAGTTGCAGGAAGCGTTCGACGTTGGCCTGCCTTTGCGCGCCGCGCTCAAGGCTCAGAACCCACGGCACGTAATGCGTCTGGTCGAGGATGCATTCCAGACAGCGCGCCACGGGCGTCTGGCGGGACTGGCGGCGCCAGGCGCGATAGCGTGCCAGGAAGCGGCCCGCCTTATCGCGCAAGGCGGCGCGCGCCGGATCATTCCTCTTTGCTTCGTCGTGGTGCCAGTCCACCAGCGCCGTCCAGAAGCGGCCGCGCGGGCGGGCGGCGCGGATCACGGCCAGTTCCGCCGAAGCCAGCCCGGCGAGCGGCGAGCGCAACACGGCCAGCAGCGGCAGGTCCTGGAGGGGGTTGTCAAGCAATTGCAGAATGGCCAGCAGATCGCGCGCTTCCAGGCTCTCGTAAAAACCCCCGCGGGCCGCCGCCAGCGGGATGCCCAGGCGGTGGAATTCCTTGACGTAAGCCTCGACTTTCCCCCGGGGCGAACGCAGCAAAATGACCATGTCGCGCCATTCCATCGGGCGCGGCGCACCGCTGTCAAGAATCGGCGTTCCCCGCAGTTCCAACAGCCGCCTTCCGGCCATCCGCGCCTCCTTCTCGGCGTCGGAAGCGTCTTCCGCGGCGGGCGCGGCCTCGTCCTCTTCGCCGCCGCTTGCGGGGCAGCGCAGGAGCAATTCGACCGGCGGGCGGGACTGGGGCTGGACGGCCAGGGCGGCGCGCAGGGCGGGCGCCCCAAAACGAAGGCGGTCTTCAGCCGGATATGGCACGCCGCCCACCTCTTCGCGCATGAGCGCTCCGAAAAGGGCGTTGACGAAATTGAGGATGCCCTCGTGGCTGCGGAAATTTTCCGCCAGCCGCAATACGCGCGCCCCGCTCCCCTGCCCCGCCCACTCCGCCTGGCAGCGGACGAAAATCCCCGGGTCCGCCAGCCGGAACCGGTAAATGCTCTGCTTGACATCGCCGACAAGGAACCGGTTGGCCTCCGCGCCTTCCCTGGAGAGGGCCTCGATGATGGCCGCCTGCGCGCCGTTGATGTCCTGAAACTCATCGACAAAGACCAGACGCAGTTTCGTCCGCCACTTTTCCGCCAGGGCGCTGGGACGGCCGCCATCCCGGAGCAGGCGCAGGGCAAATTGCTCCAAGTCGTGGTAGTCGATCCCGCCATCGTGTCGTTTGGCCTGGCGAAAGGCCTCGCCGAATCGCGCCGCCGCGTCCAGCAGCGCCAGCATGGACGGGCGCGCCCATTCCCAATCCTCCGCCAGCGGGTCGGGCGGTCCCTCCGCGCAAACGGAAACCAGGAATTGCGCCTCGTCGAAAATCTCCTTGATCGGGTCGCGACACGGGCCTTTCGGGCGCGGCCAGGATTTGTCCGCCTCGACAATGGAGGCGAGGGCCGCTGCGAAATCGCGGCGGGCCGGCAAGTCGGGCAGAGCGTCCAGGGCGGCGGCGCATTGGGCGGCGTTGGCGTTGGCGGAAGGCTGGCGCCGCAAGACCGGCAGCCAGGAGCGCCGCCAAGCCTCCAATTGCTCCATGAGCCAGACGCGCCACTGATCGGGTTGGGCGGTTTGGAAACGGTCGAGTTGCGCGGCGAACCAGCCGGCTGGATCGGGCAGGGTTTGGGAATAATTGTGCAGGCGGCGGATCAATTCCCGCACCGGCTGGTCCCAATCGCCGCCCTGGGCCTGGATGAGTTGTTGGATGGCCACGTCGGCGGGAGCCTCCGAGTTGTAAACTTCCTCCAGCAGCGCGTCCAGCGTCTGGCGGGCCAGCACCTGGGCTTCTTCATCGGACAACACCCTCATTTGCGGGTCCAGTCCCAGCTCGTAGAAATGCTCACTGACAAGATGAAAACAAAAACTGTGGAGCGTGCAAATATGCGCCGTCTCCAGCAGCGCCAATTGTTCCGCCAGACGGGCCAATGACATCGGGGCGCTTTCCAGCCCGCCCCGCAAACGCCGTCGCATCTCGGCTGCAGCGGCCTGCGTGAAAGTGACCATGAGGATCTCATCGACGCCGCCCTGGTTGCTCTCATCCAAGAGCCAGGCCAGGCAGCGATCCACCAGCGTGCGCGTCTTGCCCGCGCCCGCGCCGGCCACGACCAGGACGTTGCCCCGCGCGGCGATGGCTTCCAACTGTTCTGCGGTGGGAGGAGTCGTGTTCAAAACACATCAACAATCACATTTGTTTCCCGGTCGATGCTCCACAGCGCCACTGCGGCCGAGTATCCCAGCCAGCCCTCTTGCTTGGTGGCGTTCAGCAGACTGCCTATCGCGGGCTTGGCTTTCGGACCGAGGGCCGCCAGGAGCGTAATACAGTCATCACGGTTGGCGCGGTTGGAATCATTCAGATCGGCGATCAATTGGGGAACAACTTGCTCCAGTATTGCGCCCATTGATTGCAGCGCCACGGTGATCTCTTTCTCGTCGCCGTACCTGGCCTCCTCGCGTTGGAAAATGCCCCACAGGGCGGGAAAGGCCGGGGCCGCATCCGGCCCAAGTCTGCGCAACAACTCGGCGGCGACATGTCGATTTTCGTCTTCATCTTCGGGCCAGGGAAAGAATCTTTGTGTCCAATCGGGCAGCGAATGTCGCTGTCTGAAATCCGCCCATTTCTTGGCAAGCGCGTATTTGCTGTCAGTCACGCGTGAAGCCAGAAAGAGGGGACCGCGGGGACCCATTGCTTTGAACGCAGCCGCGGCTCGTTCGAGGCTTGCGGCACTGCTTCCGTCGGTCTGGCTGAACCAATCGCTGGCGGACAAATCCTGGTATCGCGGCTCACGGTCAAATGCGCCCATGAACCAAGCCATGCCAATGGCGGCGACTGCAAACATCACCACGACCCAGGGGCGGAATATCCGCCGAATCCGGGCCGGGCCTTGTTGGGAAGCTGGCGTCATAGGCGATTCTTCTTAAAACTACGCCTTCACCCTTGTAATTCGCCAGCGGATAGTGGGCTGTTGGATGAGAGGTCCTTCAGCCATTCGTCGTCGAATTGAGAAGATTTTATCTTGACTGGGCTTGACTGGGCTTGACTGGCGTGGCTCTTTTTGGCCACTCCACCCGCCGGCGTACGGGCGGACGGCATTGCGACAATTCGCGCCGTTGCGCGCCCGCGTATCCAACTTATGCGTTAGCATGGAGCCATTACAGCACAGTCGCTGGAGGTTTGCCATCCGCCCGGCGGATCAAAATGAAAAAAGGAGCTTACGATGGTGCGCAAATATCACATTCATGGTTTGGGATGCCCGTTTCGAGGCAGCAGTGACACGAAACGCGACACGGTGAAAAAACCGAATCATTAGCCCGGATTTTTCACTGTGCGGCGAAAGCCGCTTCCATTTTGTGGGTAGGGCGACGCTCCTGCGGAGCCGGGGTCTCGTCGGTAAAAAGGCTCCGCAAGAGCGTCGCCCTGCCAAATTATATGCGGGCTAGAATCGCGCGGTCAGCCCCACGCGCACCTGAAAGGGTTCGACGGGGTGAAAAACATCCGTGAACGCCGGCGAGGCTGTCGGCCTGTCGCGCGATGTATAGGCGTAGTCGATGTCGTGATCGCGGCTGTCGAGCAAGTTCAAGAACTCGGCGAAGACTCGCCACGTTTTGTTGATTTGGCAGCCGGCTTCCGCGTTGAGCAGGAGCGTGGAATTCGAGCGATAATCTCCATCCGACGTCAAATCACGCGGGCCGAAGTAGCGCAGCCGGAGGCTCGCCGAGAATCCCCGCTCATGCAGCGTGATGCCGGAGGAAATCACCGTTCCGACCGCCTCGGGCACGCGTGTGCCGCCCGGACTGCCGGGCGCGGCGTCGGCCGCGTCCACGGAAGTGAAACGGGCGCTGGACTCGGCCAGGTCAAGGTCGAAAGTTAAATGACTAATTGGCGTGTAGTAGTTTGCCCATTCGACGCCGTAGCGGTTGCTCGGCTCTTTTGAGGCGACGGTGCTGCCGGTGTCGCCATCCTGCATCAGTTCGGAATCGCTGTACAGATACCAAAGCGAAAGGCTGCTTTGCAAATGCGGGACAACCAAAGTGCGCACGCCAATTTCCGCGCCTTTGGTTTGGACCAGGCCGGGAATTTTCCCGCCAAGCGTTCCATTAGTGGGATTGTCCGCCGAGACCGGCTCGACGGTTTGCGTCGCGCCGCGCCCGTCGTTGCTGTGAAAACTGAATCCACCCTGCGCGTAAAATTCGGTTTTTGCCCACGGGCCGAAAATCAAACTCAACTTGGGGCTGGGCAACAAAGTGGCGGAGGCGCCGTTGTTGGCCGGGGTGACCAGGCTGGTGACATCAAAGTAATCCAGGTCGCCGCGCATGGCCAGGACCGAGCGGAATTTGTCCGTCCACTGGACTTTGTTTTCCGCGTAAAGACCGACTTGGGTGTCCGTAAAGTAATCCGCTTCCGTGGTGGCCGGCAAATAGGCGCCGGTGGCGGAATCAAATTTTTCCACGCGCGCGCGGTCTTCGGTCTGGTAAAGGCCGTTGTTGATCCAGTCGTTGCGGACTTGCAGGCCGAAAGAATTCTCCACATCGCTTCCAGACCATTGACTGGAATACGCCTGTCGCGCGTCCAGTCCCGCCACCCAGCGTCTGTCCTGCTGCTCGAACTGGTCGCCTCGATTGGTGTCAGTCAAGTAGTAAGTGAAATCGGAAAACAGATCCAGATCGTAATAAAAACCGTGGGCCATGATTTTGGTCTCCGAGTTCCCGTCGGAACGATGCCATTCGGCCTGCAAGCTGTAACGCTCCGAATTGCCGCCGTCAGAGGGGTTGAGCGTGCCGAAATAACCAACCCGGGGGACGGCGTCTTCGGCGAGTTGATCGCTCGAATTCCATTTGCCATGATAAGCCCGGCCCGTGACACTGAAACCGTTGGCCTCATTGCCTTGACTATAGGTGAGAAGGCCGTTGAATTTGGAATAGTCTTCCGGATGCACCCAGGGACCGTCGTCATGATACGCTTCGCCTCCGATGAGCAAATTGCCCAAATCGACTTTTTGCGACAACCCGAACACGCCGCGCTCAAAACCAAAAGTGCCCCCTTCCACCGTCAGGAAATCCTGGGGCAGCGTCTTGTAAAACTCCAGATGGGCCGCTCCGGCCGAACCGTAGTTGCCGACGTCCGCGTAATAAGGGCCTTTCTCGTAATCGAGCCTCTGCACCAACTCCGGGATGACTGTGTTCATGTCCGAGTAACCCTCGCCATGCGCGTGCGAGGGCAGGTTGAGCGGCATCCCGTCGAGAAAGGTGGCGAAGTCCGTGCCGTGGTCGAGGTTGAAGCCGCGCAGGAAATACTGGTTGGCCTTGCCGCCTCCGGCGTGCTGCGTGATGATCATTCCCGGCACGGTTTCCATGACTTCCCCGCTGCGCAGAATTGGGCGGTCGGCAAGCTGCGCCGCGCCCGTGGTCCCCTGGCCGGCGGAATCGGCGACGCCAATCATGCTGTCCTGGCGGCCGGTGACGACGACTTCGGGCAATTGGGTCGACGGTTGATTAGTCGCGGGCTGATGGGTCGAATTTTGGGCGAAGCAGGGGGCGGCAGCCAGCATGGCCAGCGGAATCCGGCTCAACTTTGCGCGCCGCTTCATGAGGTTCATGATGTTTGAGAACAACGGGCGCAAGGCACGGCGGAACACCGCGGCATGACCCCCGAGGCGAAACAATGTTACGTTCATGGAAACGAGTAATACTCATTCCAGGAATGTTACGCAAGAGAAAACTCGTGTGCAAAGCAACCGGGGCGCAAATCTGTTTCTGGCCGGTTCCATCCTTGCCGTGCCGCCCTCACCCCTGCCCTCTCCCGCTGGCGCGGGAGAGGGAGAACCATTGGCCGCCCCACTTTAAGGGCAACCGACTGGATTGGCCGGACACGCCCACGCAAAACCAAGGCCCTGCGATTGCTGTTCCTTCTCCTGGGGCAGAGATTTTCAGGGTGAAGATAATTGGACATTTGCCGGCGTGATTTGTTTTGGCGGACCAGGGCAGGAGGTCTAATTAAATATGGCGGTAGTGTTGAGCCAAATCCCAGCCTCACCCCCTTTCGTCTCCTCTG
>Ga0182014_10000431_pt1 | contig 55269 bp, 48 predicted proteins | sample 612S2DmetaG_FD_120489 | JGI IMG/M metagenome (GOLD analysis project Ga0182014, IMG submission 120489) | Permafrost microbial communities from Stordalen Mire, Sweden - 612S2D metaG | ecosystem: Environmental > Terrestrial > Soil > Wetlands > Permafrost | place: Sweden: Stordalen | collected... | reverse complement strand
TGGAATTGAAAATGGACAAATCAGGGTTCGTGGTATCCCACCCTTCCGCAGAAAAAAGCGGAAGGATGGGGCACCCAGCTTATTGGTTAGTTTAAGGGTGGGCCACCTGCCCCTGACACAAAACGCCTTTTCGAAACACATTTCACGGGTTTTTCCGCAGCCTGTAAAGCTCGTCTGAGGAGCCACTTGCAAAATTCCATCGAGATTGCGAGAGGCGTCAGGGCACGACTTCAGTCGTGCCGCTAGTTCAGCAAGATGTTGGGCTTTAGCCCCTGCGCCGCTTTGTTTTCATCTGTTTGCAATCCAGCAGCGGCTAAAGCCGGATTCGGAATGGACCATTTTCGGCACGACTGAAGTCGTGCCCTGACGCTTATCAGCTAACAGAAAACAATTTTGCAAATGGCTCTGATTTTGCGGTATTTATGTACGGGCTAAAGCCCGTACCCTTCATCATCGGGGAGTTTCTCAGCAAGCTTCTGGTTCTATGGCCGCTTGAGTTTGTCGTTTCCCCGGTCTCAAAATCGAGACCGGGGGCACCCAAAGTTCATGGTCATGATGACCAAATCATGCGGTTGCGGTACTAGAAGAGGTTCAATCCTTCGACTCCCAGGTCCACATCGTAAACTGCCTCGTTGGTGGCGAGGATGGTGGTGCCGAGGGGGGAGAAGGCCAGGCCGACGAGGTTGGCGCCGGAGAGCACAAGGGTGGCTTCGCCTTGCGGGGTGACACGCACCAAGCCGCGGCTGCCATGGAGGCAGGCGGCCAGGTAGACATCGCCATCTTTGGAGAGTGCCAAGCCCTGGGGACGGCCCAGGCCGCGATACCAGACGCGGGTCTCTCCGTTTGGCTCGATGGCCCAGATGGCGTCGTTCGAAGAGAGGGTGGGGGCAGTGACGTAGAGCGTGCCGGCGGCGTCGACGGCCAGGTGATAGGCCGCTGGGCTTGGCTCGAAGGTGGCGTGGACGAAGATCTGGCGCTCGGGGTTGATCTTGAAGATGGTGCCGCTGCGGTCGCCGACAAAGAGATTGCCCTCGGCGTCGAAGGCCGCGCCGGTGGCCACGCCCATTCCCTCGGCGTAGAGGACAGGTTCGCCGGCGTCGTCGATGCGGTAGACGTTGCCTTCAGCGCGCGAGGTGACGAAGAGGTTGCCGTCGGGGTTGAAGGCCAGGCCGGTGGGGTTGAGGACGCCGGTGACGAAGGGAGTTCCGCGGCCGTCGGGGCTGACACGCACGATGGAAACCGGAGTCAGCTTGCCGCGTTGGCCGGAGATGGTGGCATAGATCATGCCCGAGCGGCTGACAGCCGGGCTGGTGACCGGATGCAGACCTTCAGAGAGCTGGCGGGCCACGCGCAGGGGCGCCGCGTTGCTGGAGCCGGCTGGATTGCGAACCTCGACCATGCCGGTGGCGGCCTCGGCGGGGACGCGGAAAGCCAGGCGGCTGGGGCGGCTCATCAGCAGGTGGGCTGAGACGCCATCAACCAGCACGGTGGGCAAAACAGAGGAAATCGGTCCCAGATTTGCGCCCATCAACTCGATTTCGCCGCCGGGCAATGCAACGGCGGGCACAAGGTCGTCGATGCGAGGCGCTGCAAGGGGATCAGAGGCGGATTGGGTGCTGACGTTTGCCATAGTTCGACTTAAATCCAAAGATGCAACAGCGATGCTACACCCAAAGCATACAACCCGGCGCCCACATCATCGAGGACGATACCCCATCCCTCGGGGAGCAGCTCGAGCTGGCGGAGGGGAAAGGGCTTGGTGATGTCGAAGAGGCGAAAAAGAATGAGAGCGATGAGCGCGTGACGCCAATCGGCGCGGCTGCCGAGGAGGGCGATCCACTGGCCGATGACCTCGTCGACGACGACGAATTGCGGGTCGTGGCGGCCGGATTCACGGGCGACGATGGTGGAGGCGGGGATGCCGAAGAGGAGCGCGAGAGCGATGCCGGCGAGCAGGACGAGGAGCAGAGTTTGCGGCGCGGGATGCAGGCCAAAGGCGAAGGCGGACCAGAGAAGGACGGCGGCTACCGAGCCCCAGGTGCCGGGTCCGGGCTTGCCGAATCCAGCGCCGAAGAAGGTGGCGACGGTCCAGGCCCAAAACGTCTTGTGGGCGGAAGGGGCTGGGTAAGGATCAGTTGTCATAGTTTTCTCCGTCGCTTTCGCCGGTTAGGCCGCCGAGGTCATCGAGGACTTCGGGGTCGAGGACAGGCGAGCTGATCTTGTAAACGCCCATCACCCACTTGCCGAGGTCGATCTTGCGGCAGCGGTCACTGCAAAAAGGAAAGTCCTCATCTGTGCGGCGAACCAACATCCCGCAGGTGGGGCAGCGGAGCAGGTTTACGGATTTTTTTCTGGTAGCCATCGGTTGTGGTGCTGCCAGAGGGGCAGCCGTCAATGAATATGGTACATGGCGGGGCAGGACTGCGGCGGGGGCAGCGGGGAGACTTCGGGGAAACCAAGGGAGCCGCAGCTCGGCAGGGCCATGCATGGTCAGGCGGGCAGTTTATGCGCGGCAGCGGGCGCAAACTCCTCGAAGAAGGCGGCACAGTCTACTCGAATCTGTTGCTTGAATGCGCGTTTATCCTTTGTTCGAAGTTTATGGCCATGTTTGATGGATGTGATCGGTTTTCCTTGAATTGAAACAGGTGTGGAGTAGAAGCCGTCCGCATTTTTCGGTATCCGGAGTTCGGTAAAGAAATCGTCATAGGCTTCAATGAAGGAAGCGGCGAATTTTTCGCTGTAACAGCTCTGCCTGGCGGCGGAAACAGCCACCATTTCGGTTATCCCGAAAGCGTCCGCAATACCTTGTAGAGCGGCGAGAAGCATCGCGTTCGGAGCAACGTCATGCAGAGTTCTAGTTGCAACAGAGATGGAGGGATAGGCTCCCTTGATGCCCTGAAGGCGGGAGATCAAGAGAATCTCCGCTGCCGGGGAATGAACTACCGATCCAGGAATAAAGGTGAAGGCGAGAAGAAAAACGATTTTGTCATCCACGCGCAGGTCAAGGGAAAGTTCGCCTTCTTCATCGTAGGGCCTGGACAAGCCCAGGGTGATGGTAAAGCGATGGGCGCCTTCGCAAATTTCGAGGAGAACTACATCCTGTTGCAGGATCAAGCGCAGAAGGCTATCGGGCAAAGCCATATGCAATCGCTTGTAGTGATGCAGGAAGCAGGAGACACGATCGGCCACCGTCAAGCCCTTAACCAGGTAGTTTTTGGTGAGGTATTTGAAGGTGAAGCTGGGGCTGCTGAAAACAAACTCAGCGTAGGCTGGAATCCCGAGGAGGAAGCGAAGAAGCCGGCGATGCGTTCCGACGTGAGTAAGACCGCGCCACAATACCCCCACCAACAGGGCCGGCAGCCTGACCTTTATCTGCGTGGGGAAAATAGCCAATTTCTCCATGGGCACACTGCTGGCAACGATGATGTGATGTTTGTTGTTGGTCGCGCAACCGGCTGCCCTGATCATTTTGCGGTTGACCTCATCGGTTCCGTCTGCCTTCGGGAGCGCCATTGCGCGTGACGCGTTTCAGGGATCCAATAAGGAGCAGCGCCAGAAGCGGAACAAGAGGAATTCTATCATCGCGGAAGTTGAACGCGATGAGGAGGTTGGATGAAGTAATCAAGGGAATCAACCGCGCATTCGTAACAAAGCCTGGTTACTAGAGAGTCTTTTCCCGGGGAATGGATCGATTACAGGGCGATGCGGATTGTTGACGAATCAAGCAAAGGAATTTACATCGGGCCGGAGAGGATGCGGGCGACTACGTCGTACTCGTGGGCTTCGGTGATCTGGGCTTTGTAGAAGCGGCCGGGTTCGAGAGTTTCCAAGTCGCCGAAGTCGTTGATGTAGACTTTGCCGTCGATTTCGGGGGCGTGGAACTGTGTGCGGCCCTCCCACAAAAGCGGCGTCTCCTCGCTTTCGCCTTCGGTGAGGACGACCAACTCGCGGCCCACCCACTGCTGTTTGGCGCGCTTGCTGATGGATTGCTGAAGCTTCATCAGGCGGCGCTTGCGGGATTCGATGGTGCGCTTGGGGACTTTGCCGTCGAGCGAGAATGCGCCGGAGCCTTCCTCGTCGGAATAGCTGAAGACGCCGAGCCAGTCGAACCTGGCTTCCTTGACGAAGTCTTCAAGAATGGTTATGTCTTCGGCAGTTTCTCCTGGAAAGCCGACGATGAACGAGGTGCGCAGGACAACGCCGGGGATGGTGGCGCGCGCCTTCTCCAGAGTCTTGAGGAAGATGTCGCCGCTGCCGCCGCGCTTCATGCGCTTGAGGACGGCGGGCGAAGCGTGCTGGAGAGGCAAGTCGAGGTACTTGCAGATGTTGTCGTGACGGGCGATGGTGTCGAGGAGACGACTGGTGATGCGGTTGGGGTAGGCGTAGAGGAAGCGGAGCCAGCGCAGGTTGGGGATGACAGCGAGGGCGTCGAGGAGCTGGGCGAGGCCATCCTTGAGGCCGAGGTCTTCGCCGTAACAGGTGGTGTCCTGGCCGATGAGGGTGATCTCCTGAACGCCGCGGGCGACGAGTTGCTGCGCTTCGGCGACGACCGATTCAAAACGGCGAGAACGGAATTTGCCGCGCAGGTTGGGGATGACGCAAAAGGAGCAGGGATGGTCGCAGCCCTCGGCGATTTTGATGTAGGCCGAGGATTTTGGAGTCGTCAGGAAGCGGGGGGTGGTTTCGTCGTAGAGATAGGTGGGGAGGAGATGAGTGGCGCCCTGCCAGTCGTCGCGGCGGAAGCGGCCCTGCTGCTCGCGGAGGTCACCTTCGGAACGGGAAGCGGCGGAGTGGCTGCCGGTGAGGATGGCGAAGGGCGACGGCACGACGGGTGCGAGGCCGGCGGCCAAGAGAATTGCATCCAGCTCACCGGTGCCGACGACGGCATCGACCTCCGGAATGCTCTTCTGGATTTCGTCGCGGTAGCGCTCGACCAGGCAGCCGGCGACAATCAGCTTTTTCGCCCGGCCGGAGGTCTTGTAGCGGGCCATTTCGAGGATGGTATCGATCGACTCCTGCTTGGCTGTGTCGATGAAGCTACAGGTGTTGACGATGAGGATTTCAGCCTCTTCGGCATGGGCGGTCAGGCGCGCTCCGGCGCGGTCCAGCAAGCCCATCATGACCTCGGAGTCCACGAGGTTTTTTGGGCAGCCTAAGGAAATAAAGCCCACGGTGGGGGGAGTGGGTGGGGATGGTTTGGTCACATTTCTATTGTATCGGGAGGCAATGTGCCTGTTCGGCTTCCGCCGGTCTCGGCTAATAAAATATGCGGATAGTGACTGGGGTGAATACCGCTGCGTGTTGTTCACTAAAAACCGGCCACTCACATATTACTGTTTAGGCAGACCTACCTTGATGATGACGCCTCTCATCGCTTTACAGTCGGTGAGGGTGTATTGCCATTTCTCAGATGACGACGAGGTTACAGTCACCAGAGATGGAAGCTGAAAACCCTGAACTGCCTGGTATGTGTAGGAAAAAGTCGCTACTCCGTCGGTGTCTGTACTGGTAGTGGACCCTGTTCTTACTGACGCCAGAAGGTAGCCATTCGGGCCATCGATGAATTCTGTTGTAAAGCGCATTGGCTGTGGAGGTTGAACAACGCCGCTGGTCACACGCATATCTGTTTTGAGTAGGAGCGTCGCCGCGACCCCGCGACCGTTCATGGTGAGCTTGTAGCCCTGGTCGATCTTTTGAAAGCTGGATTTGGTCGGTTGCACCGGGAGAATTACGTTTGTGCTAAATGGCAGCCATGCGTTTAGGCCGCTCGATACAATCGCGCTTAAGCCTTGCTCTAGCTCAGCGGCATGCGTGACGCTGGTCAGGTCCGGCGCTTTCGGTATGGCTGAGACGACGGCACCTGAACGGTCGACGAAGACGCGGTGCTGAACTGTCTGGAGACGCTCCGTGACCGGTATTGCGACCGGTGGAATGGTTCCCAGCACGTCCACAAAGTGCTTTTTCCAGTCAAACTGCACTGCGCAGTCGAATGAGATGAGCTCGCGCGTGAACGGTGCGTCGTAGAGCGCGCGTGTCTTGGCGAGCAGCTCCTCATCTGAAGCCATAGACTGCGAGAAACTTGGGGCGCAGAAACAGAACAGAATGATTGACAGTACGAGTCGACGCATGAACCATACTATCGCAAGGTTGATGACTTCTCGACCGCATCAGGTGGTAAAATCAGCAAGTGCCGGGTCCTACGCGACGTAATCCCGCCAACCCCGCCAGGTCCGGAAGGAAGCAACGGTAACGGGCTCGTACGTGTGCAGTGGGTAACCCGGCGCTTTTGATTCCGTGGGCGCTTCTTGAATGGCCTGAGAGCGCATTTTCATAGGGTTCTGGCTGCATGGCTTCCCCCCCCCCTTTCACGCAAGACGCTAAAAGTGTGGGACGGAGCCGCTGGATAAGTTTCGTGGTTTCCCACCCTTGCGCCAGAAAACTGCGCAAGGATGGGGCACCCAGAATTTGTGGCCAGGAAAGAGTGGAACGGGGCGGCTGGTTGAGGTTCATGGTTTCCCACATCTGGCGCGAAAAAACTGCGCCAGATATGGGGCACCCAAAATTTGTGGCATCCCACCCCAGGCGCAAAAACAAAGACGCGCTGAGGGTGGGGCACCCAGCATCCGGCTGTATTTGACGCTCGCTCTGGACGACAGGCTGTTTCGTTGTTCTGCACTGTATAACAAATTATTGGGACGGTGGAATTCCAGGTCCCATAGCTCAATCCGCAAGGAGAAATGCTTTGACCCTCAAAGTTCGTCCCATCGTGGGCTGCCGCGCGAAGATTACGGCGCTTGGAACGTACGTCCCCCCGCAAGTTCTGACCAACAAAGACCTTGAGAAGCTGGTGGATACGAGCGACCAGTGGATTCTGGAGCGGACCGGCATCCACGAGCGGCACATGCTGGCCAAAGGGCTGGGGCTGAGCGATATGTGTGCCGAGGCGGCCAAGAAGTGCCTGGCGATGCGGGGCATCGAGGCCAGCGAGGTCGAGGTCATCATCGTAGGCACGGTGACGCCGGACATGATGTATCCCTCCACGGCTTGCTTGGTGCAGAACAAGATCGGAGCCAAGGGGGCGTGGGGATTCGACGTTTCAGCCGGCTGCTCGGGATTTGTTTTTGCGCTGCAGGCGGGCGTCAAGCTGATTGAGAGCGGGGCGCAGAAAAAGGTTCTGGTCATTGGCGCGGACGCCAACACGCGCATGACCGACTACACCGACCGGACGACGTGCGTTCTGTTTGGCGACGGCGGCGGAGCGGTGCTGCTGGAGCCGGCCGAAGAGGGCGAGGTTGGCTTCATCGACTATGTGCATGAGATCGACGGGTCGGGCGGTGTTTCACTGTGCATGCCGGGCGGCGGCAGCCTGAATCCCTCGACCCATGAGACCGTGGACAAGAAGATGCATTACATCCACCAGGATGGGCCGGCGGTATACAAGTTTGCCGTGCGCAAGATGGCTGAGGTTTCAACAACGGTGTTGGAACGCAACGACGTGATCGGCGCGGAATTGGGCTGCTTCATTCCCCACCAGGCCAATCTGCGGATTATCAAGTCGACCGCCGACCGGCTGGGCATGAGCATGGATCGGGTCATTGTCAACATCCAAAAGTACGGCAATTGCTCGGGCGGGTCGATTCCACTGGCCATAGGGACAGCATATGAAGAAGGCAAGCTGAAGAAGGGTGACCTAGTGCTGTTGGCCGCGGCCGGTGCGGGATTTACGGCGGGAGCCGCGCTGCTGCGGTGGGAGATCTGAGGAGCAGCGAGTCAGCAAGTCAGCAAGTCAGCGGGCCGATTCCTTCGGGGATCGGCCTTTTTAGCAAGTGAGCAGTGGTTGTGGAACTGGCCTGAGTTTTTGAGTTCTGTCGACTAGGGCTTTTTCGGAAATAGTGTAGACCGGAATTTTTCGGTATCCCACCCATTCCGCAGAAAAACGCGGAATGGATGGGGCACGAAAGTTTATAGCAAAAGCCAAATGCTCTATTTTTGATCTATACGGTTGCTTCGCTCATGGAGAAGTTGTACTCGGGTAGGGCGCCAGCCTCGGCGGCCATGCGGAAGAAGACTTTCATGGCTTCGAGACATTCCTCGTCGAGGATGTAGTGGATGTTGGTGGTCAGGTAAGCGCGGAGGGTGTGCTCGGAGATGGCGATCCGGCGGGACCACTCGGCCACCAAGGTGTCTATGTTCTGGAGGCCGTGGATGCGGGATTGAATGAAATCTTCCGCAACGCTCTCGTCCAAAGGACTGTCGGGCGCAGCGGCCCAGACAGCGGAGACGAAGGGCAGGCCAGTGAGCGTGCGCCATTCCTGGGCCAAGTCGTGGTAGACCAGTTCTTCGCCGGTGCGCTCGAAGTGATTGGCGCGCTCCTCAAGAGCCAACAGGGCCGGGTCGCCGATGAGGATGGCGGCGTCAGCCCGCTGGAGCATGGCGTCCAAGTTGGCGGCCATGGGAAGGAAAGGCACGTCGGGGTTGCCCCAATGGCGGAGGAGAATGCGTGCGTGGGCCAAGGTAGTTCGGCTGGCGGTGTCAGCGGCCACTGAGCGCAGGGCAGCCAGCGGCTGCGAGGCGTGGCGGACCAGCAACAGGGAACGTACCTGCCCCTTGGAGGCGATGACGCAGCCAGGCAGAACGCGCAGGCCGGGGTTGGCAGCCAGTGCGGCGATGGGGATCAAGCCGATGTCGGCCCTGCCTGAGACCAGACGATCAGCGCACTCGGATGGCAATATGCGGTCGATCTGGTAACGAAGGGCGAGCGGGGCATTCAGAGGAGGGTGCTCAAAGTCCCACATGAGCGGCGCGGGATTGAGGAAGCTGATGGCTGCGATACGCAGATGAGGTTGCGATGTGGGATTCACGCTTCTTAGAGTACTTCCTCGGGGCAGAGGATTCCGAGGGCGTACCCGCGGCGTCAACACCCCAGCTTGACAGCAGGGTCCGCTCAGGGTAACTTGGGCAAAATCGATTAAAAGGATAGGTTTTGATTTCCTCTGAGGAAAATTGGAGTGTCCAACTCCAGGACACACAGGTCCAGCCATGAGCACACTGCCCCAAGACGCGGTTTGTGCGGCGCCGTGTGCCGCCCTGGATGAGGAGCGGATGGCCTGGCTGGCACTGGCGCTGGCGCCGGGTTTGGGTCCGAAGCGGATTCTGGACACGATGAAGATGTTGGATGCGTCCAGCCAGATCTTCACCCTGCCGTTGACTGCTCTGGAAGGATTGAAGTTACCTGCTCAGGCTGCGCAGTTTATCTTCGACGGGAAGGCGCGCCAGGCAGCTGAGGAGGAGTGGGCGCGGGTAGCGGCGCAGGGCGCGACGGTGGTCACCTACGGCTGCCCGGAGTATCCCGAGCGGCTGAAGGAAATCTACGATCCGCCGCCGGTGCTGTGGGTACGCGGCGTGACCAGCCTGCTGAGCCGTCCGGGAATCGCGATTGTGGGCACACGACACCCCAGCCCCTATGGTTCTGGCATGGCGGAGATGCTAGCGCGGGATCTGGCTGTACGGCGGCTGCTGATTACCAGCGGCATGGCCCGGGGCGTTGACTCCTGCGCGCACCGCGGGGCGCTGGCGGCTCGGATGCCCACCGTTGCCGTTTGGGGCACGGGCATTGACGTGGTATATCCCAAGGAAAACAAGAAGCTGGCCGAAGAGATTCTGGCCGCTGGCGGTGCGATCCTCAGCGAGTTGCCGATGGGGACGTTTCCAGCGCCGCAGAACTTTCCGCGCCGCAACCGCATTTTGAGCGGGTTGAGCGTGGCCGTGCTGGTGGTGGAGGCGGCAGAGAACTCCGGCACGCGGGTGACAGCCCGCTGCGCCGCCGAGCAGAATCGCGACCTGTTCGCGGTGCCGGGCAATGTGACCAACAAAGGTTCATGGACTCCCAACACGCTGATTAAACAGGGTGCCAAGCTGGTGGCCACGTGGGAGGATGTGTGGGAGGATCTGCCCTCGCAGGTGCGGTTGGAACTGGAGAACGAGGCGCCGGCTGAATCCAAATCCGAGACCACCGCATCTCTACTACCTGACCCGGTTTTGCGACCCGAGGAAGCCGTGGTGCTGGAGGTTCTTCACCAGGACGAGGCTCTCCAAATTGACGAAATTCTTGAGCTGCTGGAGACGCAACTGACTTCTTCCGAGGTGTTTACGGCGCTCTTCGAACTGGAGATTACGGGCCGGATACGGTGCTTGCCAGGCAAGAACTATGTGCGGACAATGTGAGTTGGATGGCTGCGGATCTCTGGGCGCGCGGATTCATGGGTGTGGAATTTGAGGCTTAAGATACTCAGTTAAGACATGGTGGTACCTAGAGATAACTGTTACCAAAGATAAACCCAATCGCAGGCCAAATTGCTGATAGTGCAGGTTATACTTATAGAGTCGTAGTGTCCAAAACAATAACTGCGTGATAGGAGTCTTTCGCATGAGAAAGATTAAGACAAAGATATGGGTAAAGTGTGCCCTCATTGCGATGATTGGCGCCGGTGCGGCTTCAGCGTTATACGGTGACACGATGGTGGCCACGTATCAGCCAGCGAAAGTGCAAACGTCCAATACCGCGAATTTGTGCGCCGGGACCTCGGTCTGCTGGGTCGGTGAGCAGACTTTTGATACATCGTCTGCGCCAACCGCGGGTGTATTCCCAACTCTGGTGTCCAGCGGTTCTGTTACGGGGAGCATTTCGGGAGCTTATACCGGGGCTATTACCATAGACCCCGCCAACGAATACGGTGGCGCTGGCGGAACCGGTTACTTTGCGACGGTGAGCAACAACAGCTATACGCTCAAGCTGACCACATCCGGCAATATTCCTGGCGTCAACTATTTTGGGCTGTGGTTCTCGGCGCTTGATAACGGAAACGACCTCAAATTTTACGAGAAGAACGCGAGCGGAGTCGAAACTCTTTTGTATGACTTCACGCCGAAGCTGTTTTCTAGCCTGGTTGGCGCATGCACAGGCGGTAACGCGTTTTGCGGCAACCCAACCACTACTTTCAGCGGGCAGGACTCAGGAGAGCAATTTGCCTTCTTGAACTTTTTCGATACGACGGGTTACTTCGACGAGATCGTTTTTACCGAGACAACCACCGCCGGATTCGAGTCTGACAACCACACAGTCGCTTACCTGGATCCACCAAATCCGTCCGGCACGGTGATCGGAGCGACTCCGGAGCCTGGTTCGTTGGTTTTGCTATCGACTGGCTTGCTGGCGCTGATGAGTTTCAAACGCCGGTTAGCTTCAAAGATCTGAAGCAGTGATTCGCGTCGCAGAAACCGTCTTTTCACCGTGGCCCAGGTCTCGATTCTGAGACCTGGGTTTTCGTTTACAGCCGTTCTTTTTGTCGCGCAGGTTCAGAATCAGCTGGCATGACGACGCAGCTTGCCTGGGGCAATATTTGCAATAATCAGCCAGAGTATAGTAAATATTTTTCTGCATCACCAATCAAAGTGAGTGATTTGATGGGGTTATGAGGGAATGTTTTCTCATTCCGCATACCCGAAAACGGGGCGGAAAGTGGAGAAATGATCTCTCGTGAGTGGAAATGCAACGGTGTTCCATGGTAGGGTCCAACTTTTGCGGTTGATTTCCCGGGACCTGGAAAAACTGCCGGAGTGCGTGGGCGAAAATTGGCCGCACGCAAGAGAACTGAAGGCCTATTGTCCGAACCCAAGCGGCCGGACAGGATAGAGTGGGATTGAAAACAAGGATGGCAATGAGCAAATCACTGGTGATCGTCGAGTCGCCCGCCAAGGCCAAGACGATCGAGAAGTATCTTGGCGCGGGCTTCGAAGTTCTGGCATCGGTCGGGCACATCATGGACCTGCCGAAGAACGATATTGGCGTGGAGTTGGAGAAGCGCACCTTCGAGCCGACGCTGATTGTTTCTCCGGGCAAGGAGAAGGTGGTGGCGCAGCTGAAGCGGGCCGCGGCCAAGGCAGACGAGATCTATCTGGCGCCCGATCCTGACCGCGAGGGCGAGGCGATTGCGTACCACCTGGCGTTGCAATTGGGAACGACAGCCAAGGAGCGGAAGAAGATTCGCCGCGTCACCTTCAACGAGATTACGAAGAAGGCTGTGCAGGAAGCATTCAAGCATCCCCGGGACCTGGATCAGAATCTGGTGAATTCGCAGCAGACGCGGCGCGTGCTGGACCGGCTGGTGGGCTATCAGATTTCGCCGCTGCTGTGGGAGAAGGTGCGGCGGGGGCTCTCGGCCGGCCGCGTGCAGACGGTGGCCGTGCGTCTGATTGTCGAGCGGGAGCGGGAAATCGGCGCATTTGGCCCGGTCGAATACTGGACGCTGAATGCGCTGCTCCACCCGGAGAAGCAGGCGGAGAAGACACTCAAGGCGCGCTTTGTGGGCATCGATGGAGAGCCGGCGCGGGTGGCTTCGGCCAAGGACAAGGACGGCAAAGATCAGTTCATCGCCAATGCTCTGCCGGACAAGAAGTCGATGGACGAAGTGGTTGCGGCGCTCGATAAGGCGCAGTGGTCGCTGGTTTCGGTTCAGTCCACCGAGAAGCAGAGGAAGCCTCTGGCGCCGTTCATCACCAGCCAGTTGCAGCGCGACGCGGCTAGCAAGCTGGGCTTCAACGTGCGGCGGACGATGGGCGTGGCGCAGCGGCTCTATGAGGGCATCGATGTGGGTGCCGATGGTATCACAGGCCTGATTACCTATATGAGAACGGACTCGCCGCGCGTGGCGCCGGAGGCGGTTGCAGGGGCACGGGAGTGGGTCGGGAAGCATCTGGGAGCGCGGTATCTGCCCGCATCGCCGAACGTGTACAAGGGCAAGAAGGCCGCGCAGGACGCGCATGAAGCGATCCGGCCCACTGATGTTTCGCGGACGCCGGAATCGATTGCGCACCACCTGACCGAGGAGCAACTGAAACTCTACCGGCTCATTTGGCAGCGGTTTGTTGCCTCGCAGATGGCACCAGCTGTCTTTGACGTGACCACGGCGAAGATAGCCGCAGTTAGTGCGAAGACAGGGAAGAGTTACGATTTTCGGTTGAGCGGTTCAGTGGTGCGCTTCGACGGATTTCTGAAAGTCTACGAGGTTGCCGAGGACAAGAAGGACGAGGACGACGAGGCTGCCAACAAGCTGCCTAACCTGGATAACGTGAAGCGGCTGGAGCTGGAAAAACTGGAGAGCGAACAGCACTTCACAACGCCGCCTCCGCGCTATAACGAAGCTTCGTTGGTGAAGGTTCTCGAAGAGCGGGGCATCGGGCGGCCCTCGACTTATGCGTCGATCATCAACACCATCCAGGACCGCGAGTATGTAAGCAAGATCAGCGGCCGGTTTTATCCGACTGAGATCGGGATGGTGGTTTGTGACCTGCTGGTAAAGAACTTCCCGTATATCTTCGATGTTGCGTACACGGCCAAACTCGAAGAGGAGCTGGACGGGATTGAAGAAGGCACGGAGAAGTGGACTGACCTGCTCAACGGCTTCTATGGCCACTTTGAGGATGAGTTGAAGGACGCCGGCGCGAAGATGGAAGACATCAAGCGCATGGAGAAGAAGACGGACGAGAAATGCGATCTGTGCGGGTCGCCTCTGCTGTTGAAGTGGGGTAAGTTCGGGAGCTTCTACGCTTGTTCGGCATATAACAAGAAGGATAAGTCGAGCTGCACGTTTACCAAGGAAAACACCGCGGCCAAGCCCGACATGAACACGCCCGAGGCACAGGAAGCGGGCGAGACTGAGGAGTATTGCGATAACTGCGGGCGCGTGATGGTGCTGAGGCGCGGGCCGTTCGGGATGTTTATGTCGTGCCCAGGGTTCAACGAGGATCCGCCCTGCAAGACCTTCCGCAAGTTGAGCAGCAAGCAGCAGCAGAAGCAGGCCGTGCCCAAGCCTACCGGCGAAGACTGCCCGCAATGCGGCAAGCCGCTGGTGCTGCGCCAGGGGAGTTATGGGGAGTTTGTTTCCTGCTCTGGCTATCCCAAGTGCAAGTACGTGAAGCAGAACCTGATTGAAGGGATGAAGTGCCCCAAGTGCGGCGTGGGCGACCTGGCCGAGCGCAAGGCGCGCAGGGGCAACGTATTCTGGGGTTGCACGAGTTATCCAAAATGCGACTTTACCTCCAATAACAAGCCGGTGGCGAAGAAGTGCCCGGAGTGCGGCAGCCCGTATCTGGTGGAGAAGACGCTGCGCTCAGGCATCTACCTGGAATGCCCGAACAAGAAGAAGGCCGCCGAGGAAGAGACGGCGCCGAAGAAGCGTGCCAAGAAGGGTGCTGGAAAAGGCGCAACGCCGGCGGAGAGCGCCGTTACGTGCAGCTACTCGAAGCGGATCGGCGACGCGCCGCCGCCTCCGACGGCCGAGACGCATGGGCCGGTGTTGGAAACGAGCGTCGATACGAAGGCCGCGAAGAAGGGCGGCAAGAAGGCGTTGCAACCGGCCTAGTGAACAGAGCCGGTTGTGGCCTCGCAGGCTCGGCGGAAAGTAGTTCAGCAACAATTACCGTCTAAATCCGGTAGCATGGGCAAAGGAGAACTCTCAATGGAACGTATGCTTGCAACCCCGGCCGATGCCGAAATTATTCTCGGACTTTATGAATTACGCACCGAAGCGGTGATGCGTCAGGCTCGCGCGTGGGTGACCGGCGAGTTCTGGCCGGAGACGGCCGATGAGTTCTTCGCTGTGGCGTTGAATCCCGCGGACCCGCACAACGCCTGGCTGCGCCAAGTGCTCAGCTATTGGGAGATGGCGGCGGCGATGGTGCTGCACGGGGCGGTTTCGGCGGAGCTGTTTGTGGATTGCAATGCCGAGGGATTTTTCCTGCTGGCCAAATTTGCGCCCATTCTGGAGGCGATCCGGGAGAAGAATCAAGGTTTTCTGATCAAGACCTCGGAGTTGGTGAACCGGTTTTCAGCCGCCGCCCAGCGCTACGAGGCGGTGCTGAAGAACGTGGAAGCTCGCCGCAACAGCCTGCCCGTCCGGCAGAAGGCGCTTGGCCAGTAATTTTCCTCAGGCATGGAACCAGAAACCTGCTGGCGAATGCGGGCACAGGCGCGGATCCACTCCGCAGCCGGGGTCAGGGTTGGTTTTATATTTTTTTGTCTTCGATTCAGACTCGCAATGAGGGCGAATCTCTGCTAATGTCTTATCCGTCGCTCTCGCCGCCTCCCTCCGGACTGAGAAAGACAGAAAGGGATTTAACCGGAACAACCCATGGCACGAGCTATTTGGAACGGCACAGTCATTGCCGAAAGCGACGCGACGGAGACCATCGAGGGAACCGTCTATTTTCCCGAATCCAGCCTGAAACGCGAGTATTTTCGCCCCAGCAGCACCACGTCCCTGGACCCGATCAAGGGGCAGGCGCGCTATATGACCTTGCTGATCGACGGAGAGGATAACCCGGACGCCGCTTGGTACTACCCCGACCCCAATCCGGTTGCGCGCAAGATCAAGGGATATATAGCCTTCTGGCGGGGCGTGGACTTGGAGCCATAGCGGCCGGCTCCACAGGTGCAATCTGCCTGCGGGCACGGGAATTTCAGAGCGGCGTGTGATACATTGGCCGCATGAGGCTCATGGGTTTGGCGATATTCGGAGTGTTGTTGGCCCTCACGCAGGCGCCTGCGGCAGTCGCCGTTCAGACAACCGGTAACGCCGGTACGAATCGGCCAGCTCCTCCCCGCCCGGCGGCTCCCGTCGCCGCCCCGCAAAAGGCCACTACTCCAGCGTCAAATGTCAATCAGCAAGGCGGCGTCCACGATGAGCAACCACCGCATATCACAGTTACCGTTCCGCCTCCCGTGCCGTTGACTTGGGAGTTGCACGAAAAAATCGCATGGGCGGCGAACCTGGTGCTGGTCATTTTGGGGTACGCAGGTATTCTGCTTGCCATCTCTCTGCTGAAAAAGATAGATCGCCAAACGGGGTACGCGGAAACTGCCGCCGAGGCCGCCGCCGCCAGCGCTCAGGCCGCCTTGTTGAATGCTCAAGCTGTCATGCATTCTGAGAGACCCTGGATTCTGATCTCCGTCGAGCCGTCCAGGAGCGTGGAGAATAGTTTTACCGTCATGGCCACGAATCGGGGACGCACTCCCGCCAGAATCCTCGCAACCGCGGAAGTGACCAGGATTGCCATCGACGAGAAGCACCTTTCCAGCACTCCTGAGTATAGGAATGAGAAACCAGTGGCGCTGGTTACTCCAGTCGTTCTGCTTTCGGGTGAATCCACGGCAATCAAGCTATTCCGGCGAGAAGATGTGAGAGGGCTCTGCGATTCGGAGGAAAGATTCAAGCTGATCGAAACCTGGGAAGAGAAGATCTTTTTATACGGAAAAGTCATCTACGGGGATTTGATTGCGCCCGCCGAGAGTCAAGCCCATGAAACCAATTGGTGTTGCTGGTATATCCACGGGCGGCAGAATAGCGGGCTGGTCGTTGCGGGGCCGCCCGAATACAACACGCACACTTGAGATGATGGCCACCTAGGCAAAGAAGAGGAAAGGTATTAAACGATAAATTCAAGGCGCCAGGACTGCTGTGCTCAGGCAGTCTCTACTTCGCGTAGATTATGTTCTTCATGAAGATTCTGGTCGAAGGCCGCGTCGGGTTCAGCAAGCCTGATCAAGCGATGCAAATAAGCGCGGGAGATGCACAGGCTGCGGGCTGCCAGCGTCTTATTCCCATTGTTCTCCCGAACAGCGGCAACAGCCAGTTTGATCTTATAGTCGCGAAGCTGCCGTTCAAATGACCCCGCAGGATGGTAATCGCCGATATCTGCAACGTCGTCGATGTCGCCGATGTCGACATCGGCTTCTTCGACATTCAGGTTTAAATCTTCAGCGCGAACAGTCTTCCCGGGGGCGAGGATGATGGCTCTCTGCACAGCGTTTTCCAACTCGCGCACATTGCCGGGCCACTGGTAACTCTGGAGTAGAGCGACCGCATCGGGCTCAATCTCATCCATCGGCTTTTGAAACAATTGCCCATACTGGCGCAAAAAATGCCGGGCGATGCGAGGAATGTCTTCCGGATGCTCCTGAAGGGCTGGCGATTCAATCCGCATGACGTTAATGCGGTAGAAGAGGTCTTGGCGGAATTTTCCTTCGACAACCAATTTGCCCAAGTCCTGGTGGGTGGCGAAGATCAGGCGCGCCCGCAGGGGGATGAGCCGGTTGCTGCCCAAGCGGCTGAATTCCATCTGCTGCAGGACGCGCAAGAGCTTGACCTGCGTGAAGAGGCTCAGATCGCCGATCTCATCGAGGAACAAGGTGCCGTCAGCCGCTTGCTCGAAGTAGCCTTCGCGCGCCCCGACCGTGCCAGTGAAGGCTCCCTTTTCATGGCCGAACAACTCGGCCTCGATGAGGGTTTCAGGGATGGCGCCGCAGGAAACAGCTACAAAGGGACGGTTGGAGCGGCAGCCCAGATTGTGAATGGCGCGAGCGATCAACTCTTTTCCGGTTCCGCTTTCGCCGGTCACCAGCACCGCGGCATTGAGGTTGGTCACGCGATGCACGAGTTGATAAACCCGCTGCATCTGCGGACTCGCTCCAATCAGCCGGTCGCAAGTGGCGGGTATATCCAGTTGCTGCTGGACGGTCTGCAGCTGTTGCCTCAGCGTGGAGTTCTCGTAGGCCCGGCTGAGCATGGTCTTGAGATCTCGAATGGAGGGCGGCCTGCGGCAGTAACCGAAAGCTCCTGTCCGAACGAGTTCAAAAGCGGTCGACCGCAGACTGTCGTCGGCCATAATCACAGAAGGAACCTGAGATGCAATCAGGCGCTGGGCGCACCCAATACGTTCCTGCAACGCATCATGCTTGGACTGCAAATCCAGAATCATGACGTCGCAATCCCCGGCAGCCCGGAGCAGTTTCATCCCATCTTCATCCGGCTCAAGGAGAAGTTCGAAATCCTTCCCGAGTGCTGAGGAAAGCAGCGTGTGGAGCGTGCGGTCTTCAGAATATAAACCGATTTTGATCATTGCTGGACCCGCTCTCTAACAATTACGCTGCCAAACCGCTTCCAAGGTGAGACATGGAGACATCGCGATCATCCTTGATTCGGCAGGAATGCCAAAGGCTGTTTACAGCCAAGCTCATGCCGCCTTGGCAACACACCCGCCTGCAACAAGGCCCAAAGAACTCAATCGACAATGGCTTATACTACCCATCATCTTAGTTGCAGATGATCAATGTGTCGAGGTTACTCTAGTACTTATTTTCTAGATGTGTTGACTTTTTGGATACACGGGCCAGGGGAAGATGGGGCGGGAAAGTGCGCTCCCCGCATCTTTCTGTGAAATTGGTATGCGGAGGATGTTCTTGATTCCTTTGCGGTTTGCGCTGGTAAAGCGGTTTCAGGAGAGGATGACGTGGCGAACCTGTCAGCAGAATCGATGATTCTGTTGACCTATGACAATGCACTGTTGGTGTATTCTGAATGTTCCTTTGGTAACACAAAGCGCGAGTATTTAACATTCAGGCACCCCCTGGTGAGAACCCAAAAGAACATCTGGATTGTCACTGGTTTCACGCCCTATCCTCCTCTGGTGCTCTCGTATACGGCGCTTGCGGCTCAGGGAGGTGTGGTGTATACGCCCCGCTTCACCCCGGAACGCGTCTCCGTAAACATTCGTGTACACCGGCCAGGGAAGAGCGTCGACAACTATATGATTATAGGATAGTTGCAGCTTACTTCGGTTTGGTAAGACAATTGCAACAACGATCATACAATTGCATTTCCAAGTTCTTCCGGAACGCAGAGAGAGATGGAATATGGGGATTCATTCGTTTGCGTGGTGGCCAACGCTGATCGTGCTCGTCGTGGCGACGTTCACGGATCTTCGCAGTCGCCGCATCCCCAATTGGCTGGTTCTTCCTTTCCTGCTGGCAGGGATCTTGGTTTCCGGTTGGCGCCATGACTGGCCCGGCACCCAGCAGAGCTTTTGGCATGGTATCGGCCAAAGCTTCGCGGGCTTAGCGCTTGGCTTGCTGATCTATGGCTTTCTTTTCTGGCTGGGCGGCATGGGCGGCGGGGACGTGAAGCTGTGCGCCGCGCTTGGCGCCTGGATTGGCCCGGTTCAATTGTTCGTCGCGCTGGTTATGGCAAGCATCATCGGTGGAATCATGGTCCTGTGCTGGGCGGTCGTGGGCGGGTTTTTCAAGGAGCTGTTCACAGGCGCGAGCGAGCTGGCTTTCAGTTGGAAGCGGCGCAATCCGGAGTTGACTCTCGCCAATCCCTTGAAGCGCAGGATGCCTTACGCTCCGGCCATTGCAATCGGAACGCTGATGTCATTTTTTGCTCGTTGAGAATTTGGAGTTAAGTTTCATGTCCAATTCGCAGTCGTCCTATCGATTTTCGGCTATCCCGCAGGGTAAGTCGCACGCGGCAGGAGGAAGTAATTCCGTGAATTCAGAATCTTCCCAGTATCTCGATGATCAGTATCCGGACTCGCTCGGCGGCGACGTACTGTCAATCGCCCTGATCGGCCCGGATGAAGAGCGCCGCAAAGCGGCAGCCGCAGCGCTTGCCGGATGCCAAGGTGGGGAAATCCGCGAGTTCTCTTCGTATCCCCCCAGCCTGGACGATGTGCCAAAACTGCTGGAGCAGCAGTACGACGTCATCATTATTGATCTGGACACTCGCCCGGAATACGCGCTGGAACTGGTGGAGAGCATTTGCGCCAAGGGCACGGCGACGGTGATGGTCTATTCGATGAAGGCCGATTCGGAACTTCTGGTCCGTTGTATGCGGGCAGGGGCGCGCGAATTTCTCACCTTGCCGTTTGCACAAAACACCATGGCTGAAGCGCTGGTTCGGGCCTCAGCCCGCCGTCCAGCACAGCATATTCCGAAGAAAACGGGCGGCAGGTTGATGGCCTTTCTCGGCGCCAAGGGCGGGGACGGTGTGACCACGTTGGCCTGCAATTTTGCGGTCTCGATGGCGCAAGAGTCCGGCCAAAGCACCCTGCTCATCGATCTCGATCTCCCGCTGGGAGACGCCGCGCTGAACATGGGAGTGGTTACTGAATACTCGACCATCAACGCCCTTCAGAGTGCTGGCCGGCTGGATTCGAGTTTTCTCTCCAAGCTCCTGGTCAAGCACAGTTCGGGAGTCTCAGTGCTTGCTGCTCCCGGCAAGTTCCCTCAGTATCATGCCCCCGATGACGCTATCGACAGGCTGATTATGGTGGCGCGTCAAGACTTCGACAACGTGGTTGTTGATATAGGGTCCAGGCTCGATTTGACGGGAACCAGTCTCTTCAAAGATGGCGCCACAATCTACCTGGTTATCCAGGCCGGTATCGCCGGACTGCGCAATGCAAATCGCCTGATCACGCAGTTTTTCTTGACCGGAGTTCCGAAGCTGGAGATCGTGCTCAACCGGTATGAGCATCGCGCCATGGGCGTTCCGGAAGAAGAGATTACGAAGGCGCTCACCCGGCCGGCTCAGTGGAAAATTCCCAATGATTACAATGCGGTGCGGCGTATGCAGGCCACCGCAGTTCCGCTGGCGCTGGAAGATTCGCCTATCTCCCGGTTGATCCGGCAGATGGCCCGAGCGGCTTGTGGCCTGCCCCCAGCCACGAAGAAGCAGTCAGGCTTCAGCCTCAAGAGTTTCAGCCGGAGTATTTCGGCAAGGATGTCAAGCTCCGAGGAAGCGCCGTCCATCACGCAGCTTGGGCTGACGTCCGGGGAGGATCAAGCCGACGTCAAGCCTGACGCCATTGCGAAGGTCCCTGAGAAGTCCATTCAAGCTTCTGCCGCGAGTCCCGCACCGGCGGCAGAAACGCAGAAGCCGTACACGCCAGAGGACAACAAAGCGAACCACACGGAGCTTTCAGGCGCGAAGAGGGATACGCTACAAAGCGACAGCATGCCCAGCAACCATCGGGGCGAAGGCGAAACGCGTACTTACAAAGGCGCCACCTATGTGAAGGGCGCGGACGGCGAATGGCACATCAAGAAATCTGCGGCCAGTGGCGCGGATCAGGAGACGCCGACCATCGCATGGCCGACGCCCGCTCCCATTACCCACGGCACCGCTCTCAGCACCACGCAGCTCAATGCCACGGCATCGGTTCCGGGAAAATTCGTTTACGCTCCCGCGGAAGGAGACGTGCTCACGGCGGGAACGCATACACTCACAGTCACCTTCACTCCGACGGATACTGACGGCTACACGACGACTGAGGGTGAGATCTCGCTCACTGTTACCAAGGGAATGCCGGCCATCGCATGGTCGACGCCCGCCCCGATTCACTACGGCACTGCATTGAGCGCCACGCAGCTCAATGCCTTGGCATCAGTTCCGGGAAAATTCGTTTACACTCCCGCAGCGGGCGAGGTGCTTGCATCCGGAGTACAGACGCTTGAGGTTACCTTTACTCCGACAAACGGCGAGAACTACGCCACGGCGCAAGCCGCTGTTCTGCTTACGGTCACCAAGGCAGCGCCAGCCATCGCATGGTCGACGCCCGCTCCGATTACTTACGGTACCGCGCTCAGCGCCATCCAACTGAATGCCACGGCGCCAGTTTCGGGAAAATTCGTTTACACTCACGCCACGGGCGACGTGCTGACAGCAGGAGAACATACGCTTGCGGTCACCTTCATTCCGACAGACAGCGCAAATCATCCCACGGCGCAAGCCGAGGTGCGGCTTACTGTCACCCAGGCAACGCCAATCATCAAGTGGCTGGCTCCCGCTTCGATGATCTATGGCACCGCGCTGAGCGCTACGCAGCTCAATGCCACGGCATCGGTTCCAGGGAAATTTGTCTACACTCCCGCGGCAGGCGAGGTGCTCACGGTTGGGACGCAACCGCTCGAGGTCACTTTCACTCCGACGGACAGCACGGACTACGCGGCAGTGCAGGCTTCCGTATCGCTGACGATCACCAAGGCAAGGCCGGTTATCACATGGCCCAGGCCCGCTTCGATTGATTACGGTACCCCACTGAGCGCTACGCAACTGAATGCCACGGCATCGGCCCCGGGAAAGTTCGTCTACATTCCCGCGGCAGGCGCCGTACTCTCGGCCGGAACGCATACGCCTTCGGTCACCTTCACTCCAACAGACGCCGCTAACTACACCGCAGCGCAGGCCGCTGTGTCGCTCACTGTCGCCAAGGCGATGCCGGTCGTGACCTGGCCGACGCCCGCTTCGATTGCTTACGGCACCGCGCTGAGCGCCGATCAGCTGAATGCTACCGCATCGGTTCCGGGCAGGTTCGTTTACAGTCCAGCGGCGGGTGAGGTCTTCTCAGCAGGAACGCATACGCTCTCGGTCACCTTTACTCCGACCGATGGCACTGACTATGCCGTGGTGCAGTCCACTGTGACGCTCACTGTCGCAAAGGCAAAGCCGACTATGATCACGTGGCCAACACCGGCCGCCATTTCTCATGGCACTGTGCTGAGTACCACGCAACTCAATGCCACGGCGCCGTTTCCGGGAAAATTTGTCTACACTCCTGCCTCCGGCGAAGTGTTGGCGACTGGAACTCATACGCTCTCAGTATCCTTTACTCCGACAGACGCTAACTTCCCCTCGGCGCAGGCTACCGTGTTGCTCTCTGTCACCAAGGCAACGCCAACCATCAAGTGGTCGACGCCTGCTGCCATTTCCTATGGCATCGCACTCAGCACCGCTCAACTGAATGCCACGGCATCGGTTCCGGGAAAGTTCGTCTACACTCCCGCGGCAGGCGAGGTGCTTCCGGCGGGAACGCATACGCTTTCAGTGACTTTCACCCCAAGGGACAGCGCGGACGAAGCGACGGCGCAAGCTACGGCACAGCTCACTGTCACCAAGGCAACGCCCATCATCGCATGGCCGGAACCCGCGGCCATTTCCTACGGCACCGCGCTCAGCGCCACGCAACTGAATGCCACGGCATTGGTTCAGGGCACCTTCGCCTATACTCCCGCCGCGGGCACCGTGATAGCTGCAGGAGCACAGACACTTTCGGTAACCTTCACTCCAACAGAGATTACAAATTACACTACGGCGCAAGCCTCGACGTCGCTTGTGGTGGAAGGGTTGCCGAACATCGCTTCGCTCATGCCGGCAACTGCCGCTGCGGATGCGGACCGCGCTGACCAAGCGGACGCGAAACGGGAGGCGTCACAAGGCGGCAGTACCCCCAATCAGCAGGTCAAACTCGAAACGCGCAGTTATAAAGGCGCTACGTATGTGAAGGGAGCCGATGGGCAATGGTACCTCCAGAAGAAATAGAGAAGGAGCAACCCGCAACTCTTCCCGCTGATTTCAGCGAATGGGATAGCGGAGATGTTCCCGCGACACAGCCCGCCAAACTCGCGACAGCGCGAGTTGCTGTGTCGTCCGTGGCGGATCGGTTGCCGAACTCTGCTTCGCACACATCGGCGACAGCCCATGAGCTAGTCAAGCCGGTTTTTCAGCCGCGCCAGTCTCAGGGCGTGGATGAGAGAGACGAGGAGTTCGAGGAGGAGGAGAGCAAAGGAAGTCATAAGAGGGTGGTGCTGGTTGTCGCCCTCGCTTTACTTGTGATTCTGATCGGCGTTACTTTGCTGGGTTATTCCAGGTCGCGGAACACGGCGGTTATGCCAAAGCAAGCGGTTGTTCCGCAGCCGGCGATGACGAATACTCCCCAGCCGGTGACGACGACGAGTATGCCGCAGACAGTGGCGACGAATACCCCGGCGCCGGTAGCAGCAACCACGGTGCCAGACCGCCTGCGTACACAGTCGGAGATGATGAGCCATCAACTGAACGCACCCGCGCGGATTTCAAAAGACCTCAAGATGCTGGCAGGGAAAGAACCACCGCCTTCTTCGGGCTTTGCGGGGGGCAGTATGGAAGGCCTGGGCGGTGTCGGCGCGACTCGCAATGTATTCAGCGGGCAAAGCGGGCCCAAGGTGAAGGTCGAGGCTCCAAAGAGGATGAATATTTCGGCAGGCGTTGCAGGCGGCTTGCTGGTTCATAAGACCGCGCCCACTTATCCGCAAATTGCCAAGCAAGCTCGCGTCTCAGGTACGGTGGTGATTGAAGCTACTATTTCCAAGGCTGGATCGATCGAAAATCTGCGTGTCGTCAACGGACCGACCATGTTGCGGCAGGCCGCGCTGGATGCCGTGAAGACCTGGCGCTACAGGCCCTACCTGCTCGACGGCGAGCCGGTCGAAGTGCAGACCACGGTGGATGTTGCTTTCACTCTGGGCGGGAGATGAGCCATCGGGCTCCTTCCCGCTATTTGAATAGGGGCTCTCTTTGAAATGATTACTCGCGGACGAGTATCTTGTCCCGATGAAAGGTAAAACGTGGAACTGCTGAATCTGGAAAAATACAAGTCGGAAATACACCGGACGCTAATCTCCAAACTGGATCTGGAGAAATTGTCACGCGTCAATTCCAGTCAGGCACGCCAAGCGGTTGCCGGCATCGTCAAGGAGATCATCGCCGAGCAGCGGGTGCCCCTGAACTTCGACGAACAGGAAAAGATACAGGCAGATCTGCTCGACGAGGTATTTGGACTTGGTCCACTGGAACCTTTGTTGAGGGACGCAAAAATTTCGGACATCCTGGTCAATGACAAGGATCATGTCTTCATTGAAAAGGGCGGACTTTTGCAGAGGGTCGATACGACGTTTCGCGACGACCGGCACCTGCTGCAGATCATTGACCGCATCGTCTCGCGCGTGGGCCGCAGAGTGGACGAGTCCTCTCCGATGGTCGATGCCAGATTGCCCGACGGCTCTCGCGTCAATGCCATCATTCCACCGCTGGCGCTGGACGGACCCTCCTTGTCCATTCGCCGCTTCGGTACAGGCCCCCTGGCCGCCAATCAGCTGGTTCAGTTGAAGAGCGTCTCTCCGGAAATGATGGAGGTGCTTTCCTCCGCCGTGAAAGCCCGGATCAGCATCCTCATCTCCGGCGGAACCGGCGCCGGCAAGACCACTTTTCTGAATATTCTGTCTCAGTACATTCCGCGCAACGAACGACTGGTCACCATCGAAGACGCAGCCGAACTCCGCCTGGCCCAGGAAAATATCGTGCGTCTGGAAACCCGTCCGCCCAACATCGAAGGGCAGGGGGCGATTCGCCAGCGCCAACTGCTGATCAACTGCCTCCGTATGCGCCCCGACCGCATTATCATTGGCGAGGTGCGCGGCGAAGAAGCCTTTGATATGCTGCAAGCGATGAATACAGGCCACGAAGGTTCGATGACCACAATTCACGCCAATACTCCCCGCGACGCCATCTCCAGGCTCGAATCGATGGTCGCCATGACCAATATGAACCTGCCAGAAAAATCCGTTCGCCAGCAGATAGCATCAGCCATTACCATTGTCGTTCAAGCCTCCCGTATGAGCGATGGCACGCGCAAGGTGACCAGCATCTCCGAGATCACCGGCATGGAAGAAAGCGTCATCAGCATGCAGGAAATATTTACTTTCACCAAGAGAGGAATCGGGCCCGATGGCAAGGTGATTGGCGTGTTCCAGCCAACGCATATCCGTCCGCGCTTCCTTGAACGGCTTCGCGTAGCGGGTATCATCCTGCCGCCGGTTCTATTCGAGCGCGAAACAGAGGTCAATTGAGCGGGAGGTAGGGGGACCGATATGGGATTACTGATAGGTTTGATATTCCTGGGCGTGTTCGCGGTCGCTGTTCTGGTGATGATGGCTGCCGGGAGCGGGGCATCTGAGCAGGCCAAACAGGTTCATGCCACGCTCGACTCGGCCCTGGCCACCGACAGCCCGGAAGTGAGCGACCAGCGCGTCAATCTTCGCAAGGACGACCTGCTCAGCAGTATCCCCTGGCTCAATCGCAAGCTGCTCCAGTTCGATATCGCACCACGCCTGCAGACTTTGCTCTATCAGGCCGACAGCAAGTGGACCGCCGGAGTGCTGCTTGCCATTTGCGGGCTCTGCTTTGTGGTCGGGTTTATGTTGATCGACCTGCGCTTCAACTCCCTTCTGATGGCTTTGCCGGTTGGATTGCTGCTGAGCGGCGTGCCTTTTCTCTGGGTGTTTCATCAACGCCAGAGACGCCTCGACAAGTTTCAACAGGGGCTGCCGGAAGCCCTGGATTTGATGGTGAGCGCTCTCCGCGCGGGGCATAGTCTTGTCGCCGCACTCGGCTCGGTGGCTCGGGAATGCGCCGATCCCATCGGCTGCGAATTCAAGGCGTGTTTCGAGGAGCAGAACTACGGCCTGGAGCTGAAGACCGCGCTGGACAACTTGCTCAAACGCGTTCCTCTGCAGGACCTACGCATTTTCGCAACCGCGGTTATGATCCAGAAGGAGAGCGGGGGAAACCTTGCCGAAGTTCTCGACAAGACCTCTCATGTCATTCGGGAGCGGTTTCGCCTCAAACGGCAAGTCGGGGTACACACGGCTCAGGGACGCATGACGGGGTGGGTACTTACTTTTCTTCCGGTGGTGCTGGGAGTTGCCTTGTATTTTCTCAACCCTGAAATGATGAGCATCTTGTGGAAGAACCCAACAGGCGTCAAGCTTCTCTGGACGGCTAGCGGCATGATCGTGGTAGGCGGTTTGATTATTCGCCATATTGTCAACATGGACGTTTGAGGGGGACTGATGAGAATTGAGATTTTTACCTTTTGTGTCATTTTTCTGCTGATTGTGAGCGGGGGACTGCTCCTGTTCTATCGCGAAGAAATGCTTCAGCGGATCTCCGAAGCGATCAATCCCCACCCCAAGACCAAACCAAAATCCCTGGCGAGCGCCATCCAGCAGACAGGCGTTTCGATTGGCGGCGTAGTCGAGCACTTTGAGAACGTCGTGCCGAAGAGCCAGGCCGAGATCTCCGTGACCCTGACGCGTCTGCGGCGCGCCGGTTTTCGCAGTGAGTCCGCGATCAAGCTGTTCTATGGTTCCAAAGTAGTGGTTCCCCTCCTGCTTTGTGTCATCTGCTTCGTCACCGGACTCGGGAAACTGAGCCCGCTCTCATATATCATGTCTCTGGCGCTCGGCTTCCTGGCGCCGGATTTCTGGCTGGGGAAGCGGATCTCCACTCGTCAAGGCCGCATTCGGCGCGGCTTGCCGGATGCGCTGGATCTGCTCGTGATTTGCATCGAGGCCGGACTGAGCATGGACCAGGCAACAGCACGCACCGCACTGGAGTTGAAACAAGCCCAACCTGAAGTGTGCGATGAATTGGGCATTGTGGTGCTGGAGCAACGTGCCGGGCGACCTCGTGGCGAGGCTTGGAGACATATGGCGGAACGCACAGACGTCGACTGTGTGCGCAATCTTGTTACCATGCTGGTTCAGGCGGAACAGTTTGGAACCAGCGTCGGCAAGACATTGCGTATTCATAGCGACACTCTCAGAACGCAGCGTGTGCAGGCAGTGGAGGAGGCAGCGGCAAAGACCACTATCAAGCTGATTTTTCCGCTTGTGCTGTTCATCTTCCCCTCGCTTTTCGTTGTGGTTCTTGGTCCCGCTTTCATTTCCATCATGGAATCATTCAAGGGTCTCAATCAATGAGGAAGGAGGAATCGACATGGGCAGTACGACTATTCAGATTGTTGCCGGCGTGTTGGCAGTTATCATCCTGATTGTTTTGGTCCAGCGGCGCCGTACGCGGGTCAAGTAGCACAGATCGTGTTTTTGTTCCGGCGGCACCGTCAAGGTGCGCGCTTTGCCGTCGGTCCGCAGTCATGCGGACCGGAGATTTCGCCGCTTTGGCGCCCGGTGTTGCTCGTGTTTCGCTCAAATCGGGGAGCGCATCAAGAATTTTGCTGTAAGAAAGAGGGGTTGTTATGTCCACTACTACTGTTCAGATTATCGCCGGCGTGTTGGCAGTTATTATCCTGATTGTTTTGATCCAGCGGCGCCGCACGCGGGTCAAATAGGTCGGGTTTTACGAGTAGGCCAGTGGCGCTGCGGAACAGCGCGGGGTCCACTGGTCAGCCCATTCATCCTGCTGGCCGGGAACATTGCCGTTTTGGCGATGGTTGTCTCTGTTTCCAATCCGGGTAGCGGTAAGGGTGAAGTGTGTTTTATGTGCTTCAGAACTGATGCAACTATTTCCTCCGCTCCACGTAGAGCAGGGCTCGTTCCTGGTATGGCGATCACAGGGAAAGGGCTTGAAGAAATGCATCTGAGGCAAGGGACTGAGTTCATGGTTGGAACTCTGAGTTAGCACTGGTTGTCGGGTTCTCGCCGAGGACCGGAGGTTTGATGGAATCACGTAGACTTTGCGCATACAACCAGACTCGCGAATGCTTTCTCGGCTTGGAGATCGCCCTAGCCGATCTGGCCAGCGCAGACCTCAAGAATGTATTTCGGAAGCTCTTACTCAAGTCCGGGGAGGGGCTCTGGATGTCGCCGTTTCGTGGAGTTCCAGAAACGGATATGAGAGCCCCGCTGGATCTGATTTACCTGGACGAGGATTGCCGGGTCATCGAAGTGGTCGAGTCATATCCCACATTTCGTGTCTCCCCTTCGAGTCCGCGGGCTACAAGCGTCCTGGCGCTGCCAATTCACTCAATCTACTCGTCGCAGACTCAAGCGGGTGATCAACTGGCGCTCTGCGCGGCCGAGGAGATGCAGGGCCGCTTGGAGAAGTTTTCCAGGTCGAGCGGCAGTGGCGGCATGCAAAGCGCTGTTCTTCTGCGGGGCAAGCCGCTTTGGAGCGGCGGTCCTGGAGTGGTGGAATTGGGGGAGCGATCCGGGGAGGAGGGACATCTCAATTCTCATCAGACGTATGAGATGGACCTTATCGAACCGGGGATGACGGACGTGAAGCCGCCGAAAAATTGGTTGCAGCGCTGGTGGTCTCCTGATCCCAGAATAGCGCCCAATGCGAGAAGTGCACCTCGGGAGTCCGCGCGTGGCCTGGCTGCCTATTATTGGACAGGTGGCACTCCGAAGGCGCACCCCATACGGGACATCAGCACGTCAGGATTATATGTGGTGACGGAGGAGCGTTGGTATCCCGGAACCCTGATCCTGATGACGCTGCAGGAAGCAGATAGCGGAGAGGAAGGCGCCGGGCGTGCGATCTCCGTCCATTCCAGGGCTGTTCGCTGGGGAAATGACGGCGTAGGCCTTCAGTTCATCCCGCTGGATATACCGGCTGCACACAAGGGACTGAATCCGCTGGTGAACGGAGCGGATAAGAAGGAACTGAAGCAGTTTCTGGAGCGGCTGCGAAAGGTCAAAGGCTAGGCTTCAGACGGGTTTGGCTGTGAGGTGCTTGACTAATTTGGTGCAAAAGATGTAATATGCATTGCCAAACTGGTCCTATTGGGGGACAATGAGATGATGAAGATACTGAGCCATCTGCGCATCCGGGTTCTCGCGGCAGCATCAGGGAGAGTAAGCGCCGAAGCTCGATTCATCGGTAACCGGCTTCGTTCGGGCCTTGGCATTGGCGACAAGGGTCAGGCGCTGGTTGAGGCCGCCATTGTACTGCCATTGATGCTAATGCTTCTGGTGGGTATGTTTTCCGTCGGCGTAGCTATGATCCAGTATGAGATGCTCGGGGAAGCCACGTTTGCCGGTTCCCAGCAGTTTCAAAATGGCCGCGGCATCCTCACAGACCCATGCGCATCTGCCGCTACAGCAGTTACCGCAGCGTTGCCGAACTGGGTGGCGGCGAATATCACCTATTCGGCAACGATTACAGACAATACTGGTACTGCTCAAACGATTCCCGCATCGACGGGATCCTTCTCCTGCATTTCGGGATCGAACTATTTGACGCAGTACGAACCAGCCACCTTCACGGTCAGCTATCCGTACACCTGGATACCAATTTACGGCATGAAACTAGGTACAGGAGCCCTGACCAGGTCACAAACCGTGTTAGTCGAGTGAAAGGGGTATCTCCAATGAAGTTGCGCAGAGTGTCTTTCGTACACAGATTGCTGGCGGATGCGCAGGGTCAGACGCTATATCTCGCAGCAGTTGGTATGCTTGCCTTCGTAGGTGTCGCAGGACTATCGATTGACCTTGGCCACGCCTATTACGCCCGTCAGCAGCTCCAGGAATCAACAAATGCGGCGGCTTTGGCGGGAGCCACGGTCTTGCCCGACACGGATTCCGCGGCGGCCAATGCTACGGCTTACAGCGCCATGAATGGGCAAATGAACGCCAGTCCAAATTTGCAAAACGCTGCGGTTTCCTATGCCTTTGCATGCGTTGGGAAAGTAACCAGCCTGGGAATTCCGTGCGTGACCTCTACCGGTTCCACGTCGGGGAGTTACAACACCTTCATCGTGACGCAGACGGCAAAGGTTCCTACGTTTTTCGGGAGGATTTTCTCAGTTCCCACATTCAACGTTTCGACGATCGCGACCGCCGCAATGGCCAGTCCCTCGCCGTACAATATCGCGCTTCTGATGGATACGACGCTGTCTATGAATGCCACGGACGACAACTGCGGAACCGGGGTGACGCAGATGCAGTGTGCTTTGCAGGGTGCTCTGCAATTGCTGTATTATTTGTATCCCTGCTCGCCAGCCCTCGCGAGCTGCACAATTTCCGGCGGAGTTGCCAGTCAGTCGGTCGATCGGGTGGCCTTGTTTTCTTTTCCTAACGTGACCATCAGTACGGCTGCAATTGATTCCAACTGCACCGCTCCTGTTACCGCGGCTTGGGGCTCCAAGTATGGCTGGTCGAATAACGCTGCCTACGGTGGTTATTATTCGATGTCTCCCCAGACCGTCTGGCCACAGTGGCCAACGGCTACAGGGTATGATTACCCCTCGGCAACGGCAACGTCCTATCATCCCTCGGGATCGACCACGCCGAACTATGAGGTTTCATTGGGGCTGAGTGCTGGCGATGCAAATGGTTTCTTCAGCGATTATCGTACTGCCGATACGCCTGGCACGGTGCCGATGTCGCGCACGCTGAACACCAGTTCCTTGCTTGTGAAGATGCTGGGAGGAGCTAGCAACTGCGGTGGCCTGGCTACTCCGAACTACGATGGAGACGAGGGTACCTGGTATGCGGGCGCGATCTACGCGGCGCAGGCGGCGCTGACTGCTGAGAAGGTAGCCAATCCGGGGTCGACCAATGTGATCATCCTCCTTGGTGACGGCCAGGCAAATGCCCAGCAGGCCAATATGCAATCTTCCTCTAAAACAGGGGGACCCTCACTCACATCAAGTGGAACGTACCCCTCCTATAAAGATGATTGCCAGCAGGCGATTATTGCAGCCCAGAAGGCCACGAAGGCTGGAACTGTTGTGTATGCAGTTGCCTATGGTTCGGAATCAACCGGATGCGGTGTAAGTGGAGGTAGTTCTACTGCGACCGATACGACGCTAGTTGCAACAGGCACAAACGCTCCATTCACGCTTTCGACGCTTACCCCATGCATGACGATGGAGAACATCGCTTCCAACATGTCGAAGTTCTTTTCTGACTACATGCAGAGCGGATCGGGCAGTACATGCAAGAATACGAAGGATACCGAGAACAACAACAGCCTCAATGCTATCTTCAAGCTAATCGCTGGTGGTTTGGGGTCTGCCCGGTTGATTCCCAACGGTACTACATAGCCATCTGAAGAAGATCAGGGAGGGGTTCTCCCTGGCGAGTTTTGACGGCAGGTTATTCCAACCATGAAGGGCACGAGCCAAGGCTCGTGCCCTTCATTTTGCTGTCTCCAATGAATGACGTTCTCCCCGGGCAGTATCCGTGGGTTGGAATCTCCGGAAGGCGGCTCTCATTCCGTTTCTTCGGGAATGATCAGCAGGATTTCCACCTTTACATTTTGCCCATTCTGCGTCGCAGGCCTGAATTGCCATTGGGCAAGCGAGTTGAGGACGAACTCCGTCTGAGCAAAATGCGGTGGGAAGGCAACGGTGAGCGCCTCGAAACGGCCAGCCTGGTTTACAAACCCGTGAATCATGAGGGCATCGGCATCGATTGTGCCCGGTGCGATGTTAGGCCGCACGATGTTATACGGCCAAGGGGCCTCAATGCGCGCGATGTTGCCTGCAGAGGCCGCACTGTCAGCGCGGGAAAGCGTGTACTGGAGAATCCAGCTCTTCGCCAGGCCGACGTGCAGATAAACGGTGTAAGACACCCTGCCGCTCCATAACTCAGCCGTCTCCGGATACTTTTCTTCCAGCGAGGAGCCCACTACAACGGCTCCGAATTGGCCCCCCTTGGGCAGCGTAATATGGGTAGTCGAAAACTGGCTGCCCTGTTCGAAACCAATTTGTCCTGAAGCAGTTTGTCCTGAAGCAGTTTGCCCGGAAGCAGTTTTAGCTCCCTGGGCGGCCGAGGCAGAGCCGGGCGGGTCTCCAGCGTCGCGGGAAGCCTGTCCCTCTCCCATTCCGCCCGCCTTGTCGGTCCGGTTGCCCTGTCCGCGGTTACCCTCCCCGTGGTTGCCTTGGCCATGGTTGTTCTGCACTGCTTGCGCGGAACCCTTTGCCTGCCCGAACGACATCGCCCCATGCGAATTTGAAGAGGCCGATTCGTTGACAGGTGGCAGCGTGACGGTTCCATTCGCCATGCGCGAATCATAGAGCGATATCACCACGGTGGGAGTCGGCCGCGCAGCTCCCTTCGCCGTAGTAACCGGAGCCGGCGGCGTCGGCTTTGGCCCGTGAACAACCACAGGTGACGTTGTGCTGGCTAGGATAGGCTGCATTTGCGCGGCCAGATTCGTGGCCGGAATGGCGATATCCGCAAGGTTCTGTTCCTCGTTGGGCAATTGGGCGGCAGGCTGAATGTTGGCGACAGCCGGCTTTTCCGGCAGGGGGGCGACGAGGGCCTTGTCCGGAGACTGCTTCCCATCCAGGATCACAATCGCCGGCAGTGGAATTACCTCGGTAAGTACCACCGGCTTGGGGAGATCCGGCTGCACCAGCGTCTGTGGCCCCGGCGGGGCTTGCACCACCTGCCGCATAATTTGCGCTTGCCCCTCCGCACTTCCGCTCGGCGCAAGTGTGTGCTGGATGGAATGTGGGTGGGAAGTCTCAAGAGCGCTGGCGGCTGCGCGCTGCATCTCAGTATTAAGTTGCATTTCAGTATCTAGAGTGTGCAGGTCCAACTGCCGCACGTTATAGTGTTCTGCGAGAGCCGGGGCCTTGACCTTTGGCGCAAAGAGAATGCCCACGAACACCAGTCCAGCCACGACGCCATGCACCAGCACCGAAACCACAAAGGAATAGGGCTGCTGGTTCAGCTCCGGTCGTTCCGAAAAAAGGGTAATCATGGAGGAAGACCGCATGACCGGATGAATCTCCTCGCTCTCGCCGCCTAGTCAATCTCGCAGTGGAGGTCGCGGTTCCGGCATCCTCAGCTTACCCGAGCGCTGAGAGTGTTCTGCCGTTCCCCCTTTGAAAGCTCAATTATAAGCTCTTCCAGAATCGCGCATCGAGGGGCTCGAGAGCAAAACCAGAGTGAATATGCCCTTCCTGAGAGTTTGCGAGGTGGCTTTTACTTCCACCCCAACGAGTAAAGATCTCTCGTTGGGGACCCTGGTGAGAAAAAAGCCACTTGAGGACGTTGCCTCAGGATACAGCAACTCTGGTTTTGCTATAGGCCATGACTCTCTTGATACCTCCCTCTGAGGCAGCAACGCTCCCGGCTATTTGCATGTTGCTTGGAGGGAATACACTGGATACGCAGTTAAACTTGTTTGGCAATGTCTTCGCGCAACCATTGTTTCGAGGTAGAATCGAAGCTAGTTTCCCGGGGGCGCAGTAATTGCCGCAAGGGACAGAAATGCGAAGCTGGCCGGGTAGCCAGTTCAGACAGGCGTCCAAATGAACCGAAGACTACTCACGATCCTTCTCGTCGCTTTCCTCATTGCTATCGGATGCACCATGCTTGTCGTTCGTCTTGTTCGCAATCAGGCAGCGGCGGCACGGCCGCCGGCTACTGCGAGCGTGGTCGCGGCTAAGACGGACATCAAACTTGGAACCATTCTCAACGCTGACAACCTGACGACCGTCGAGGTCGTGGGAGTGGCTCCTCAGGGCACGATTCCTGAGAAAAACAAGAGCATTGCCATTGGACGGGGCGTCATCTCGGACCTTTATGCAGGTGAGCCTATTATGGAGAGCCGCCTGGCCGCGATCGGTTCCGGCGGCGGATTGGCAGCCACCATCCCCCCGGGCATGAGGGCGTGCGCCGTCAAGGTAGACGACGTGGTGAACGTGTCGGGATTCGTTACGCCCGGAATGCGCGTGGATGTTCTTATCTCCGGCACGCCTCCGGGTGAGCAAAGCCCCGAGCAAGGTACTGTGGCGAAAACGCTTCTTCAGAACATTAAGGTTTTGTCCGCGGGCACCGATTATCAAAAGGATGCTGAAGGCAAAGCGAAGGCGGTGCAGGTAGTCAACCTGCTGGTCACCCCGGAACAGGCCGAGACTTTGAGCTTGGCCAGCAATCAGGCAAGAATCCAGCTCGTGCTGCGCAATCCGCTGGATACAAAGATTGCTGAGGTTCCCGGCACGGCCACGGGCACCCTCTTTGCGGGTCAGAATGGCGCTCCGGCAAAGCCACGGTCTACCGTGACTAAAAAGAGTTCCATACCTAAGGCCTTTTCCATCGAGGTGATCAACGGTTCCAAATCGAGTCAAGAAAAATTTGCTTCTCCCGGGGGGCACCAGTGAGAGCGAAGACTGGCATTTCCATCGCATTTTGCAGTGCATTGTCTCTTGTCCTCTATACTGCGGCGGGCTTGCAGGCACAAACCCCGTCGTCTCCTGCTCAACCTGCTCAACCCGTCGGCCCGGTTACTCAGGACTCGGCGAATGATCTCTCCGTCGCTGTGGGCAAGACCGTGCTGGTCGATTGTGCGGCGCCAATCGCGCGGGTTTCCATTGGCTTGGGTGATATCGCTGAAATTCATGCGACAAGTCCAACCGAGATCATGGTGTTGGGCAAAACTGCCGGGGAAACCAGCCTGATTATCTGGGACACACGAGGCGGCCGGCAATTCTTCAACGTGACGGTGCGCGCCAGCGCGTCTGTTTTGAACGACAGCCTGAGCGCGATCCGCCGCGAGCTCAGGACGGAACTTCCGGACGAACCCCTGAAGGTCAGCTTCGAGAATGGAGCCATCTTCCTTCGCGGTACCGTCAAGGATCTGAACAGCTCGAATCGCGCGGCCAAGATCGCCGCTACAGGCGGTAAAGTTGTTAACCTGCTCAACGTTACTGTTCCTGCATCCGAGCCGCAGATTCTCCTTAAGGTGCGCTTTATCAGTGTCGACCGTAGCAAGGAAACACAGCTCGGAATAAACCTGTACAGCACTGGTTTTGGGAACACGGTGGGTGGAATTTCAACCGGACAGTACGCTGCGCCGACGGTCACGCTTCCCTCCGCAACAGGAGCCGCCATGGCGACCGTTTCGGACGGGCTGAACATCTCCGCCTTTTATCCCGGCATGAATCTGGGCGCAACCATTAAGGCTATGCAAACCAAAGTCGGCGCGCAGGTTCTGGCTGAGCCTAACCTGCTGGCGGCCAACGGCAAACAGGCCAGCTTCCTGGCGGGCGGAGAATACCCCTATCCCATGGTTCAGGGCGGCTCTGGCGGCGCCGGAGCCGCAGTTACCATCATGTTCAAGGAGTATGGCGTTCGCCTGAACTTCATTCCCACTATTACTCCCCGCGGTACGATCCGTCTTCAGGTGGCCCCGGAAGTGAGCGCTCTTGACTTTGCCGATGCCGTGGAGATCTCCGGATTTCAGGTTCCCGCCATCACCACTCGAAAAGTGAAGACTGAGGTCGAGTTAGCCGACGGTCAAAGCTTCATCATCGGTGGACTGCTGGACAACACTGAGTCCGAAACATTCCAGAAGATTCCCTTTCTGGGAGACATTCCAGTTCTTGGCAAGTTCTTCCAGTCGATGCAGAAGACCAAGGCAAATACCGAGCTCATCGTGATTGTGACGCCGGAGATTGTGGCGCCCATTTCGGCTGGAGAGCCTTTGCCTGCGCTGAAGTTCCCCGCCACGTTCCTACCGCCCAACTCCGGCATCCCCTTGAATAATCCGGATGCCAAGACCGCCGCTAATACCCCAGCCCCTGCGCCGTCAACCATGCCTGTGGAGAAGCTGATCGACAGCATGAAGCCGGAGACACCGTTGACGATTGAGCAATCCTCGGGGACCTTTGGCGGTGCGTCGGGCGGAGCCGGTACCAGCGCCGCACCTGTCCTCGTGCCCCAATAATGAGATTTCCGGCTGCCCCTTCCAGACAGCCGGAAACCTTGCTAGCTATGACAGGGCCAGCGAAGTGTGCGACGGATAGCAGGCGAAAGGACCTAAGACAACCGGATGATTGCGTTCAGAGAGGGTGTATCGGGGTTGCTGGATCGCCTTTTTCCGCACCATCAGGCCCCCGCTGCTATGTGTCTGCGGATCTCAAATCTGACGCGCAATACCTTGCTCGCCACCTGCATGGAAGTTGCTGATAGCGCCTCAGCACGCAATAAAGGCTTGCTTGGGCGTGAGCGCCTCGCACCTGGAGAAGGTTTGTGGATTCGCCCGTGTGAAGCCGTGCACACCTTCTGGATGCGATTTCCCATCGACCTGATCTATCTGGACCGCAAAGGTCGAATCAGGAAGCTTCGCGGCGAAGTGCGGCCGTGGCGGCTTTCAGCCTGTCTCACTGCGCACTCGGTACTCGAGTTCCCGTCCGGCACGATCCGCGACACGCAGACACAACTCGGAGACACGCTGGAATTCTCAACCGCTTTCTTTAACGGCGACAGCCAGACTTAGAAGTTGATATTTTCTGAACGCGGTTCCGCAACCTCCGCGGCTCCGCTGTGGGCTGTGTTCTTGCCGCTGGTTGCATAAAGATACCAGGCAAGCCACGCGGGGGTGGTCCACAAATAATACGCGGAGGTCATCGGAATTTTTACGAACACTTCGATCATTGCTACTCCGGCAATGCATCCGAAGGGTAGGAGCGAGCGCCCAGATCTGTCTGCCCGATAGATTCCAGTTAAGACGGCTGGCAGCAGCAGGGCTTCATCAGTAAGAAGAGCGTAAGGCGAGCACATCACCGAGACAAGCAGCAGCAGCAATCCCTGATCCATCCAGCTCCAGCGTGTTCGCCGCGTCCAAAAGAACCATAAAGCCCAGAAGCAGCCTGCGGCCTGAGGAAGAAATTGCAGCCAAATGGCATTCCGATCGATGATCAGGCGGAAGAACTCGCTCAGCGTGGGGACAATCTCGCCCATGATTCCAGATGTATGCATCATTTGCGAATAATGAGACCAGGCATATGGGTCGAAGCAGAACGCCAGCGCGCAACTGGCGAGCAGCGCAACGCAAAATCCGGCAAGGATGCGGTATTGCTTCTTCACGACAATCCATAGGATCAGCACAATGCCGAAGGGCAGGAAAAGGTGCGGCTTGGTGGCGCAGAGCAGCAAGGCCGCTCCGGCAAGGAACGGCCGCGACTTGTGAAAGTAAAGAAAAAGCACTACGCCGAGAAGCAGAAATAGACCGAACTGCCCGGCCATCAGGCATTCCATAACGGGCGCAAAGCAATAACCAAGCAGATGAAGCCTGTCGTCTGGGCGTCCGTGCATGGTCCACAGCATCCGGATGGATGCCACGAGACTGGCAAGGAGAGCGACCATCCAAAGGACAAGCCCGGTATTCGGAGTGACTAAGCCCAGGGGTAGAGCCAGGAAGAGGGCTTCAGGCGGGTTACGCATAATGAGGGGAAAGCTCAAGTTGCATCCCGCCGAATGCTCCAACGCCTGAATGGCGGCTCCATCGTAGGGGTTGGCTCGGTGAACGAGTTGATGTCCAGCAGCCCAGTAGGTGATGAAGTCTCGCTGGCCCGCGTTGTTACTTCTGACGATAAGGACAAAAAGACCTGCCCCGACAACAACCAATAAAAATGCCGCAAGAACACGCCAGGAGATTGTTTTCATTGGGCGTCTCCGACTGCCTCAGCCGGCGTCTTCTTGGGCTTGGTTGCGATGAGATACCAAACCAGCCACGCAGGAGCAGTCCAATATGTCCAGAGATACAGTGTGGCGGGGAACCGGATGCTGAAGAAGAGCGTGACCTCAACCAGGGCGCTCAAAGTCGCAAGAATGATCAGGATGCTCTGAAACCGCGCACGAAATGCGCCGTTCAACAGTGCCGGGATCACCAAGCCCTGGTCGTAAACCCAGGAATAGGGCGCTGCAAGGAAGGAAACAAGCATCAGGGGGCTGCCATGATTGATCCAATCCCAGGCTTGGCGTCGAGGCCAGAAATAGGCCAGCGCCCAAATGCAGCCCAAGGCTGCCGGCAGGTATTGGAGCCATATCGAGTGTGGGCTGAGCCAGTTGCGCAGCAGAAAGCTCAAGCAGGGAACAAAATCCCGCTCCATTCCAGACGAGTGCACCATTCGCAGATATTGGATCCACGCCAATGGGTCAATAACATATGTGATCGCACAGCTCGCGGCCATGGCAACCGCCGCACCGGCCACGAGTTTATAGCTTTTAGAGACGATTACCCATGCCACCAGCACGACACCAAAAGGCAGAAAAAGGTGAGGTTTCAGCGCGCAAAGCCAGAGTGAGATTCCCGCCAGGAAGGGGCGTGTGCGAAGCAGGCGCAGAAACAGGACTAGCCCGAGCAGCGCGAAGAGCGAGGTTTGTCCGTAAATCAGGCTGAGCAGCGCTGGTCCGAAGGATAGCCCGAGCAGGTACCGGCGATTTCTGGGCCGGCCGTACAGGATCCAGAGCATATCGACCGATGCAGCCAGGGAAGCGAGCAGAAGCATGGCCCATAGCATCCATCCAGCCCGCGGGCTGAGGAAGCCAAGCGGATAGACAAGCGGAAGCGCCCAAGGCGGGTTCCGCATGAAGCCCATATGATATCCGGCGGGGAGCCCCTCGGAGCGCTCGATCCGCGTAATGGCAACCTCATCATAGGGGTTGGCATTGTGCGCGAGCTGCTGGGCAGTAGCCCAATAAATGATGTAATCGCGTGTGGCTGGAGCTTTGCTCGATAGCAGTACGGACAAAAAGACTCCAGCGGTGAATCCAAACGCCAGAGCGCAGAAGGTCACGAATGGCAGTGTCGCGACCGCGCGAAAAATTTTCCTTCGTGTGTTTGGCTCTCCGGTTGTAGTCATTTTGGGCACCACGGCTCCAGGATTCCAGCACAGGTGGGCGTAAGCCGCAGCGCACAGCGATCGCGGCATACGGCTTCATACAAAAGAAGATGTATCTTGCTTGCCATTGAGGCTATTCTACTTCTGTTTCTTCCGGGTTTGGTTTTTCGCTACTCTGGAATCACTGCGTTGCTGCCGATTATTTCCGCAGGTGTCTTTTTGATGGTGGTTGCGCAAAGATACCACGCAAGCCATGCAGGAGAAGTCCACAAATAGAACGATGAATATATCTTGACGTCAGAGAGAAACTCTATCTCGGTCAAGACACTGGCAAAAAGGAGAAGGAGCAAGAGAATTCGGGACCGAGTAAGATACGCGCGATGCATCAGGGCAGATATCGCCAAGCTATCATCGTAAACCCAGGAATATGGCGCAGTGACGAGCGAAACGAGCATCAACAAGCTGCCATCTTTCATCCAATCCCACGCGTGCCGGCGGCGCCAAAAAAAAGCCAGCGCCCAAACGCAGGCCAAAGCGACTGGCAGGTAGGTGAGCCATATCTTCTGCGGACTGAGCCAAAAACGAAGCGCGACACTCAAGCATGGAATGTGCGTATTCTCAATTCCCTCCGTCCGCATCATTACCGCATAATTGACCCACACGGAAGGCTCGGCGATGGATATAACCGCGCAACTGGCGGCGATGGCAACCGCTGCGCCGGCCAGTATCTTGTAGCTTTTTGAAACCAGAATCCACGCCAGCAGTACAACGCCCAAAGGCAGAAACAGGTGAGGCTTCAACGCGCAGAGCCAAAGGGAGATTCCAGCCATGTACGGATGCCTCTGATGCAGATCGAGAAACAGAACGTACCCCAACAGCGCGAAGAGAGAAGTCTGCCCCATCAACAGGCAGAGCACGGCCGGTGCGAACGAGATCCCCAACCAGTGCAGAGAATTTCCAGGCCGGCCATGCATCCGCCAGAGGATGCGGACCGAAAACAACAGACACGCAAGCAGGGCCAGGGACCACAGGAACGATCCAGCCCGCAGGCCGATGAACCCCAAAGGTAACGCCAGGGGCAGACACCACGGCAGGTTCCTCATGAAGAGTACGCCATCTTTGGAGGAAAACCCGACCGAACGCTCGATCCGCGTCATCGCATCCCGATCATAGGGATTGGCGTGGTGAATGAGTTGCTGGCCAGTAGCCCAAAAGACGACAAAATCACGCCGATCTGCGCCATTGGCCAGCGGCGTAGAGCAGAGGAACAGAGCGATGAAAGCAAGCGTCAGCGCGCCGACGGCTGCGATCAACAGATCTACAATGTTGTGCTTTGCCCGGGCCTCGGGAATATCCTCTTTGCTTGCCATGGACGCTATTCTACTTCCTTGGAGGGATCAGGTTCTTGCCTGGGCGCGGCCGGTCCGGCATCTCTCATTATGTTCCGGAAGATTTGGCCGTGCCTTCGTGTCAGGCCACCTGTACTGCTGAACTCTAATGCGAAGTCTTAGCGTCCACGGAACGAAATGAGCGACAAATCTCGCCCTTTCCACGAGCACTTTTCCGTTCTTAAGTCCCGTAACCTGCCGGACCTCTTTTGGTTACTACACTTTCGTGCTCTGTATACACGGCTGCGCTGCCTCGCTTCCGGTGTATACAAACGTTTACACCAAGTAGCGTTACCTTATCAGCGTTGATTCCCGTAGGATATTCATTTAAAAGGGGATTACCGTTTGGCCAAAAATGGCACGTCAATTGCTAAATAGAAAGTGCCCCGGTTTCAGGCCGGGAAAATCAACTTACGGAGAGGACACAAATGAATACCATGCTTCTCAAGCTGTATGTGAAGTTCCAGGACCTGATGAGCCGCGAAGAAGGCCAGGATCTGGTTGAATACGCCCTTGTTGTTGCTCTGATCGCCCTTGGCGCCACGGCCAGCATGAAGGTTTTGGCCACCGCCATCAGCACCGAGTTCACAACCATCAGCACCGCTTTCTCCTCGGGCGTCGCCTAACCCCTCGGTCAATCCACCGTCAGGCCAGCGCCTTTACGGGAGAGATACTTACGCCCGATCTGGCGTAAAGATGTACTCTCTTCAGTAATGGCTGAACCTTGCCCGACGAACAATGAGGCAGTCCTATGTGGCTCGGACACTGGCATCACGTCTTCAAGTGGCAATGCTTGCTGGCGCGGGAGGACGGTCAAGACATGGTTGAATATGCCTTGGTCATTGCTCTGATCGCAGTCAGTTCGACTGCTGCCATGAAGCCTATGGCTGTCCTTCTCACTACGGTGTTGAGCAATATAGCCACGACATTTACCAGCGCCGTCGCTTAAGCCCTGACCAGAGATGGCCTTGACACAACACTTCAACACTTTTGTTGTTTCCGGGAGAGATACGCTGGCATAATCAATTGCCCATGCGTACTCTCCCTTTCCTTTTAATCCGTGTTTTTGGGTCGCAATCGTTTCCCTCTCGGCCACGACTCAAGCTTTGAGCGGCCGGAAGTGTTGAGAGTGCAGATGAGATTGACAAGGACGCGGCGGATTGCTCTGGCTTTGATCCTGTTGAGCAGCGGGATTTCCATTTTGTGGGGTTTCTCCATTGGAGAGTCCGCCAATGGCGGACAGGTAGATTTTCAAGCAATTTACTATGGCACGCGCTGCCTGCTTCAAAATCACAACCCCTACAAGGTGAGCGAACTGGAGGGTGTTTACCGGGCCGATGGCGGAGAACGTCCTTCGGAGAACGCCAAGCGTCACCAGTTGATGACGTTATATGTTAACCTACCCACCACATTCATCTTCATAGCTCCTTTTGCAATGCTGCCGTTTTGGGCTGCGCAGACGCTGTGGCTCATTCTCTTCACCGGAGTTTTTGTTCTTGCCGCCTGGCTGATGTGGGATATAGGCGCGAGCTATGCGCCTTGGGTCTCTCTCTTCCTTGTATGCATCGTGCTTGCCAACAGCGAAATTCTCTTTGCAACTGGCAATACCGCTGGAATCGTTGTAGGCCTTTGCGTGGTGGGCGTCTGGTGCTTCCTCAAGGGTCGGTATGTGCCGGTAGGCATCCTATGTCTAGCGGCTAGCCTGGCCATCAAGCCCCATGACGCAGGTCTGGTTTGGCTCTATTTCTTATTAGCAGGCGGGGTCTATCGGAAGCGCGCGCTGCAAACCCTGGTTTTGACCGTTGCGTTGTGTCTCCCGGCCGTTCTGTGGGTTACGCACGTGGCGCCGCATTGGGTGCAGGATTGGCAAATCAATCTGGCGGCTATTTCAGGGCACGGCGGTCTCAACGAACCGAGTCCCGATTCGGTCACCGGTCACACCGCCGGCATGGTGATCGACCTACAAGCGGCCGTAAGCGTCTTTCGGGACGATCCGCGTATCTACAATTTGGTTAGCTATCTGGTTTGCGGAGCGATGCTGCTGGCATGGTCGGTTCGCACCCTCAGGTCGCGCTTTTCGCAGTCGAGGGCCTGGCTTGCGCTTGCGGCGGTTACTGCTCTCACCATGCTGGTGACCTATCATCGGCCATACGACGCCAGGCTGCTGCTCCTCACTATTCCCGCCTGCGCCATGCTGTGGGCTGAGGGCGGCGCGATTGGGTGGATTGCGCTGCTGGTGAGTGCTGCGGGACTGGCATTGACCGGGGATATTCCGTTGGCAATTCTCACCAGTCTCTCGAATAACCTGCATCTGGGCACAGCCGGGGTCTTCGGAAAGATACTCACCGTTGTACTGCTGCGGCCCGCAACGCTGATCTTGCTGGTGATGGGAATTTTCTATCTGTGGGTGTATGTGCGGCGTACTGGTCCGTCCTCATCCACAGAGTCTCAAGGCTCCGGGCAAGAACCCTAAGCGCGCACAACGGCCTGATTTGACGCTCGTTGAAATGGTCAATCAAGTAGTATGATTCTGTTTTTTGCATTATTTCTGACAGCAAGAGGTTAGAGATGACAAAGGCGCGATGGATAGCTCTGGTTTTGGTGTTGCTGAGCGGTGGAATTTCCGTTTTGTGGGGATCCGCCATTGGCCTGACCGAATCCGGGGCGCCGGATTTCAGAGCAGTTTACTATGGTGCGCGATGCCTGATTGAATACCACAATCCTTACGAAGTGAGTGAACTGGAGGGTGTTTACAGGGCCGATGGGGCGGAACTTCCATCGGATCCCATCCAACGCCAAGTCGCGACCGTGTTCATATACTTACCCACTGCATATATTTTCATAGTTCCGTTCGCAATGCTGCCATATGGGGCTGCGCAGGCGATTTGGCTGATTCTCCTTGCCGGATTTTTCATCCTTGCCGCACTCCTTGCCTGGAATCTAGGCGCAAGGTTTGCTCCAGGTGTCTCACTCTTCCTGATTTGTATTTTGCTTGCCAACAGCGAGGTTCTCTTTGCTGGTGGTAATACGGCCGGGCTCGTCGTAAGCCTTTGCATGGTGGCCGTCTGGTGTTTTCTCAAGGATCGGTTTGTACCGGCCGGCATCCTTTGCCTGGCTGCCAGCCTCGCCATCAAACCCCATGACGCGGGTCTGGTCTGGCTCTATTTTCTATTGGCTGGCGGGGTATATCGGAAACGCGCGCTCCAAACCCTGGTTCTGACCATTGCGCTAGGTCTGCCAGCCATTCTGTGGACCACGCACGTTGCGCCAGATTGGATGCAGGGTTTGCAATCCAATCTATCGGCCACTTCAGCGCATGGCGGCATCAACGGTCCCGGCCCGTCATCCATCGGGTCCCGCCGCATTGATATGGTTGTAGACCTGCAATCAATCGTCAGCGTCTTCGGGGACGATCCGCGCGTCTACAATTCGGTCAGCTATCTGGTCTGTGGAGCGCTCCTATTGGTTTGGTCTGTTCGCACTCTGAGATCGCGTTTCTCGGAGCGGAGGGCCTGGCTTGCGCTGGCGGCAATCGTGCCTCTTACAATGCTGGTGACCTATCATCGACCATGGGATGCCAAGCTCCTGCTGCTCGCCGTTCCCGCCTGCGCAATGCTTTGGGCCGAAGGAGGCCTGACTGGGTGGTTGGCACTCATGGTTACGGCTGCGGGAATTGTGTTGACTGGGGATATCCCGCTAACAATTCTCGCGATTCTCACCAAGTCCTTGCGTCTGTCCAGCGTGGAACTGACGGGGCGGATACTGACCGTTGTGTTCATGCGACCTATCCCGCTCATCCTGCTGGTGATGAGCATTTTCTATCTTTGGGTGTATCTACGGCGGACCGGTCCGGATAGAGAAAGTGGCACGTCGAGACCATTTCAGCAAGGAGGGGGTCTGACTTGAAGCAAGAATGAACAACGTCTTCACCCACGATGGTTTGTGAAGGGGATTCCGTTCTCGTTGGCCTGAATGGGCCACGCTTTCTTTGTACTCGGGACTATGCCTATCAGTTCAACTCATTGCAGGGTGGTTAGCAGTGGCCCAATTAAAGCTCAGGGGGTTGATTTCGGGAACAGAGTTCCTATCCACGGGATATTTACAAAAAGCAGGAGCACGATAAGCGTTGCACAGATACACAGGGGAATCATGAGTTGGGGTTCGCGATAGAGACGCTCTGGATTCTGCACGGCGCTTTCGTGCCGGAAGGAGAGACTGAAATAAACTGCCATTAGCCAGGCAATGAACGGGAAAGACAGAATCAATTCCACGCGATAGCGCATCATGAACGCACCAAAGAACAGCATGCAGGCCGCAGCATAAAACGTGGCGGAATTGAGCAGGGCCTCTTCGCTATAGTGACTGAACGAGCGACGATAGCTGGCCAATATCACAGGGTCCGCGATCTGACGGTATTCGGAGAAACGCTTGAGGCTCATGAAATAACATCCCAGCATCCAGTAGGAGACGAGCATGGATGCAGGGGGAAGCATGATTGTAACTACAGAGTACCAGCCAAGGCAAAAGCGCAGTGGGTTGTTGATGGATTCGCTGAGGACATCGATATAAGGAATATCCTTGCTTCGAATGGGAGGAATGTTATAGATGCATCCCATGACCCAGAGCGCGGCGGCGCTGAAAAGGAAGCCTCGGCCCAGTAAACTACCCAGCGCCATTCCCGCCAACATCATCACAATCCACTGCACATATCCCCATCCAGAATGAATCAGGCCGCGCGCGGCGGGCCGGTTCATCTTGGTGGGATGGAGACGATCAAACGGCGCATCCAGAATTTCATTGATCACATAATTGCTGCAAGCGATTAGGGTTGAGGCGGTCAGTCCGACAAGAATACGAATCAGTATCCTGGATGTCAGACTGCTTCCAGCCATAGCCATTGCTAAAACAATTCCCGGGACAATGAATAGCTGCTTAATACTGTGATCGAGTCTCATGATCTGGAGATGCGCCGAAATACGATCACGAATTTTGACGGGCCGGTGGTTGGAAGTTGTCATCCCGCCTATCATTTCACGTATCCACTCTGCGGGTCCATGACCACTTAGACCTATGCCGCGGCGCGTTGCTGATTGTGGGCGCCCAGGAGGGCACTCACCATGTTGGGGACATCGGGCTTCTGTAAGGTCACGCCTTAGCTCATGTTGGCCGATTGTGCTCGTCTGCCCTGGCTGTCAGCCGCGGAGGAAGTCCTTGGCTTTCTGGAGGAGGACGTCGCGGCTTACGTCGGAGATGGCGTTGGTGAGCGGAATGCGCTTGGGACAGACTTCGACGCAGTTTTGCGCAAAGCCGCACTCCTGAATGCCGCCGTCGCCGGCCAGGGCGCGGAGGCGCTCTTCCTTCAAGACCTTGCCGGTAGGGTGGTTGTTGAAGAGCTTGACCTGGGCGATGGTGGCCGCTCCGACAAAGCCGGTGGTCTCGTTGAACTGCGGACAAACTTCCATGCAGCAGGTGCAACTGATGCAATTGGAAAGCGGGTAGTTGGCCTCCTGCTCCTGCGGGAAGACGCGCGGGCCGGAGCCAAGATCATAAGTGCCGTCGAGGGGAACCCAGGCCTTGACCGCCATGAGATTGTCAAAGAGAACCGAGCGGTCCACTTGCAGGTCGCGCACCAGGGGGAACTTGCTGAGCGGCTCGACGCGGATGGGCTGCTCCAGGTTATCGACCAGCGCCGAACAGGCCATGCGAGCCTTGCCGTTGATGCGCATGGCGCAGGAGCCGCAAATCTCCTCCATGCAATTCGAGTCGTAGGTGATGGGGGTGGTCGGTCGGCCGTCGGCGGTGACCGGGTTGGCGGCAATCTCCATCAGGGCGGAGACGACATTCATGCCGGGACGCCACTCGAGCTCGAAGTTCTCCCAGACGGCGGGAGCATCGGGGCTGGCCTGGCGCTTGATTTCAAATTGCACGGTCTTGGTTGCCATTGTCAGTCTCCCTCGGCTCAATTGGTTGCGTCGTAGCGGCGCGGGCGGGGCTTGATGTATTGCGTATCGACGGCTTCGTAGTCGAAGCGCGGACCATCGGGCGAGCCGGTGAAGCTGGCCTTGGTGGTTTTGAGGAACTGCTCGTCGTTGCGGTCAGGGAAGTCGGGCTTGTAATGCGCGCCGCGCGACTCGTCGCGCAACCGCGCACCCTGCACCACGACGCGGGAGAGTTCCAGCATATTCTTCAACTGGAGGGCAAAGGCGAAGCTGGTGTTGGCCCACTGGCTGCGGTCGGCGAGGTTCACGTTCTTGTAGCGTTCGATCAGCTCGACGATTTTCTCATCAGCCTGTTTGAGTCCCTGATTATAGCGAATGACCGTGGCGTGCTTGGTCATGGTTTCGCCTAACTCGCGCCATAACTTGAAGGGGTTTTCCGTACCGTTGTTGTTGAGGAGCTGGGTGTTGATACGGGCCTGGCGGACGAGTTCGCGGGCATGGCCGCCATCGCCTTCCATGCTTTCCAGGCTTTTAGCGTAAGTCAAGGCTTTGGGGCCGGCCTTGAAGCCGCCGAAGATGCAACTGAGCAGTGAGTTTGCGCCCAGGCGGTTTGCGCCGTGGTACTGGTACTCACACTCGCCGGCGGCAAAGATGCCGGGAATGTTGGTCATCTGGTTGAAGTCCACCCACAGGCCGCCCATGGTGTAGTGCATACCGGGGAAGATCTTCATGGGCACATCGCGCGGGTCGTCGCCGACAAATTTTTCGTAGATGTCGAGAATGCCTTCAAGCTTGCGGTCGAGTGTGGCGCGGTCAATGTGCGTCAGGTCGAGATAGACCATCGGCTGGCCGTCGATTCCCAGGCCTTCCTCGTAAACCACCTTGTGAATGGCGCGAGTGGCGATGTCGCGTGGAACGAGGTTGCCGTACTTGGGATACCACTCTTCAAGGAAGTAGAATCGCTCGGACTCGGGAATCTGCTTGATGGGGCGCTTGTCGCCAGCGGTGCGGGGTACCCAGACGCGGCCACCCTCGCCGCGCGCCGACTCCGACATGAGGCGCAGCTTGTCTTCGCCCGGGATGCAGGTGGGGTGAACCTGAATAAATTCGCCGTTGGCGTAGGTGACGCCCTGCTGGAAGACGGCCGATTGCGCCGAGCCGGTGCAGGCCACGGAGTTGGTGCTCTTGCCGAAGATGGCGCCGATACCGCCGGTGGCCAGGATGATGGCGTCTGCGGGGAAGCTGCGGAGTTCCATGGTGCGCAGATCGAGGGCGGTGATGCCGCGCGCCACGCCCTTGGAGTCGAGGACGGCGGAGAGAAACTCCCAACCTTCGTACTTGCGGACCTTGCCTTCCGACTCGTGGCGGCGGACCTGCTCGTCGAGCGCATAGAGCAGTTGCTGCCCGGTGGTTGCGCCGGCAAAGGCGGTGCGGTTGTAGAGCGTGCCGCCGAAGCGGCGGAAGTCGAGCAGGCCCTCGGGTGTGCGGTTGAAGGGCACGCCCATGCGGTCGAGCAGATCGATGATGGCTGGTGCGGCCTCGCACATGGCCTTGACCGGCGTCTGATTGGCCAGGAAGTCGCCGCCGTAGACGGTGTCGTCGAAGTGCTTGTCGGTGGTGTCGCCCTCGCCCTTGAGGTTCTTCGCGGCGTTGATGCCTCCCTGGGCGCAGACGGAGTGCGAACGCTTGACCGGGACGATGGAGAAGAGGTCAACCTTACCGCCAGCCTCGGCGATCTTGATGACTGCCGACAGACCTGCCAGTCCTCCGCCAACCACGATGATTCTGGGTGCTGCCATGAAGTCGTCCTTCTTTCTTTCGGACTGATGCGTCGGCGCTTAAAGAGAAACGGCTCCGGCGGCTGCCGGGGCAACGATGAGGGAAACAGATGGGGCTGGATTCTCGGAGGCATTGGGATATTGGCCGCCAACAAAGGCCCAGATGCTGACCAGCCCCATGATTGCCAGCGCAATGCCCAAGGCTGCGCAGACGAAGCCGAAACGCTTGCGGGCGCGTGTGCCGGGGGTGATGCCCCACTTGGCGGCGAAGAGCCAGACGCCATAAGAGAAATGCCAGCAGATAGCGATCATGGCCACGACATAGACGGCTAGCATCCAGGGGTTGGCCAGCTCGTGCTGCACCTTGGCGAAGGCGGCCATGGGGTGCTCGGGAAGGCTGATGCCCATGAATCGCTGGCGGATGACGTGTTGCGCGATGTAAGCGAAGGCGATGAGGCCGGTGTAGCGCTGGGCGGTGTAGAGCCAGTTGCCGGCCCAGGGATAGTAGACGATATTCGACTTGCCGCGCAGCCAGATGTAAACGCCGTAGCAGGCGTGATAGAGGAGGGGAAGGAAGATGAAGACCCACTCCAGCACACGCACCAGCGGCAGGCTGTTGAGGAAGCGGACCTGCGCGCCGTAAGCGGCTGGGCCTTTGAGCGCCTCGAAGTTTGAGAGCAGGTGTTCCAGCAGAAAAGCGCCGAGGGGGACAATGCCCAGGAGCGAGTGGAGCTTGCGCCAGAGAAAGGACGAGCCTTGGGCGGCGCGCAGGGGCTGGACTCCGCGTTGAACGGTGGGCACGGCAGAGGTTTGAGCGGTTGCCATAACGATGTCTGCTCCTAAGGGCTCCAGGTCCAGGTTCATGCAGGCGGCGGTTTTGGTTTTTGGAGGCAGGGAAGCGCGGCCTGATTGTGAATCATTATTAGTGTCCTATATCACATCCGTCAAGGCGCTCCGCGCCTTTGATCTTTTGCGGTAGATATGTGGTAACTCAGGCGCCCAGCAAGGGCAGCAGCGCGGCAATGGCGCGGCCGCGATGGCTGAGGGTGTGCTTGGTTTCGAGATCCACTTCGGCCATGGTGCGGTTGAGCGCGGGCAGATAGAAGAGCGGGTCGTAGCCGAAGCCGCCCGTGCCGCGGGGCGCCGCAAGAATCAGCCCCTCGACTGCGCCCTCAGCGGTGTGCAGAACGTGGCCATCGCGAGCGGCTGCCAGCACGCAGCGATAGCGCGCGGTTCGTTTGGATTGGGGAATGCCGGCCAGCTTTTGCAGCAGAACCAGATTGTTCCGCGCATCGGTGCTGCCGGTGGAGGTGGGCGAGTCGATCAGGCCGGAATCAGCGGCAAAGCGGGCCGAGCGCACGCCGGGAGCGCCGTCGAGGGCGTCCACTTCGAGGCCGGAGTCGTCGGCCAGGACCAGTTCGCCGGGGGCAAAACGCGAGTAATAAACGGCTTTGAGCGCGGCGTTGGCGGCGAAGGTCAGGCCGTCTTCTTCCGGCGCTGGGATATTCTCCATTTTTGGCAGGGGCGCGATACAAATCGAGTGAGCTGCGGCAGCGGTGCGGAAGTCGCGCAGCTTACCCTGGCTGGTGGTGGCGGCATAAAGACGGAGGGCCATGAAGAAAGTGTAACGGGCCAGTTCTATGACCGCTTGAATTTGTCGTTTCCCCGGTCTCAAAATCGAGACCGGGGGCACCCAAACTTCATGGTCATGATTACCAAATCATGCGGGCGCGGTACTAGGGCTTATTCCACTGCTGGCAAGGGAAGCTCCGAATCAAGACCGGCGGCAATCAGGTCCTGGCGCAGGCGTTCAACGCTGGAGAATTGGATGGCCTGGATGCCCAACGCCCGCGCGGCTTCTATGTTGGGCCGCTTGTCGTCGATGAAGAGCGTTTCTTCGGGCTGGGTGCCGAGCTTGGCGAGCGCGTGTCGATAGAGCTCCGGATTGGGCTTGACGACGCCGAGTTGACAGCTCCACACCAATACATCAAAGCGGTGAATCCAGTCGAATTCACGCTCGACGCTGGCCAGCACGTCGTCGCCCATATTGGAGAGGATGGCAGTGAGCAGGCTGCGCTGCTTGAGCGCAAGTTGCCAGGCGAGCATGATGGGGTTCTCGACGGTCCAGAGGCGCTGATCCCAGCGATTCAGCTCTTCCACCATAGCCTGGTTCGGCGGCAGGCCGGCCGCGCGCAGAAACTTCTGCCAGAAGGCGGTGCCGGTCAGCTTTCCTTCGTCGTAGGCCGGCCTGTCGGCCCAGTAGAGAGGCTCGAAGCGGTCAACAGGCAGGCCGGTGATGCGCAGCAGGGCGTCGTGTGCCGCGGCGTCCGGCGGGCCAGTGAGTACAATTCCATAGTCGAAGACAACCGCACGCAAAGCCAATCTTCCTCCCGGGTACGCCCGTGTACTGTTGAAAGGGACGCCTGTTTCCATTGTGCCTGACCCATGCGGGGGCAGACCGTTCAGATTATCGTTAAGGTAAGAGGATGCGCTTTTCGCGGAGAACAAACTGGAATACCGAAGAGAGCGAGCTGGGGCGGGCTCACCGGCTGCGCGTAGCGGCTGGCCAGCCCATTGCCGACCTGACGGCCTCGAATCCCACGCGCTGCGGCTTCGACTATGATCCCAACTTGCTGGCGGCACTCAAGGATGAGCGGGCGCTGGACTACGATCCGCAGCCGCGGGGGCTGCTGCGTGGGCGCGAGGCGGTTTGCGGTTACTACGCGAGCCACGGCGTGGCGCTGAAGCCAGAGCAGATTGTGCTCACCACCAGCACCAGTGAGGCGTACAGCTTTCTTTTTCGGCTACTTGCGGACCCAGGCAGCGAAATTCTTGTCGCCCAGCCGGGCTATCCGCTCTTTGATTTTCTGGCCGGGCTGGACGATGTGCGCCTGAAAGCGGCTCCGCTGGTTTACGACTACGGTTGGCAGATTGTGCCGGAGGGATTCCGCCGCGCCATTACGCCCGCGACGCGGGCCATCGTCCTGGTGCATCCCAACAACCCCACCGGCCACTTCACCAAGCCGTGGGAGGCTGAGGAACTGGCGCGGCTCTGCCGGGAGTTCGACTTGGCGCTGATTGTGGATGAGGTCTTTCTTGACTATAGCTTGGGCGCAGCGCCGGAGAGCTTTGCCGCCGGGCTTGAAGGCGTTTCGGTTTTCGTGGTGAGCGGGCTGAGCAAGATTGCCGGTCTGCCGCAGATGAAGGCGGCCTGGATTGTGGCCACCGGGCCGCAGGCCGTTCCGGCGCTGGACCGCCTGGAGGTCATTGCCGATACATTTCTCTCAATGAATGCGCCGGTGCAGTGGGCGCTGCCCGCCTGGCTCGAAGGCCGTGAGGCGATTCAGCGGCAGATCCGGGCGCGGGTGACGGCAAACCTGGCTGAGCTGGACCGGCAACTGGCGCGGTTGCCGGAGGTGAGCCGTCTGGAGGCCGAGGGAGGGTGGTACGCGGTGCTGCGCATTCCGGCGCTGCAACCCGACGAGCAGACGGTGCTGGCCCTGCTGGAGCGCGGCGTCTGGGTCCATCCCGGCTATTTCTTCGGGATGGCGGAGTCGGGCTGGCTGGTGGTGAGTTTGCTGGGGCCGGAGGCAGAGTTCAGCCGCGGAGTCGCCGGGCTTGTTGGCTATTTAGAGACGCATCCAACAGAACAGTGAGTCAAAGCTGGACAGACTCACTGCCCGTGCAGAAACGGGTTGCTCCGGCGTTCGGCGCCGATGGTGGTGGCGGGGCCGTGGCCGGTGAGGACGCGAGTATCGTCGGGCAGCGGGAGCAGGCGGGTGTGGATGGAGTCGATGATCTTGTCGTAGTCGCCGCCGGGCAGGTCAGTGCGGCCGATGCTGCCGGCAAAGAGCGTATCGCCGGCGATGAGCAGCTTGAGCGGGGCAAAGTGGAGACAGACCGAGCCTTGCGTGTGGCCGGGGGTGAGGAGGACTTTGGCGGGGTAGTGTTCCAGGCCCACGAGCAGGCCGTCGGCCAGGTTTTCGTCGGGCGGGGCGGTTTCAGGTGTTGCGACGCCCAGCCAGCCGGCCTGCGAGTCCATCATCTTGAGCAGCGGTAGGTCGTTTTCGTTCAATAAGATAGGCGCACCAGTGAGCCTCTTTAGGCGGAGCGCTCCGCCCACGTGGTCGATGTGGGCGTGGGTGACGAGAATCTGCTTGAGTGTGAGGCCAAGTTCAGTGAGCCGACGGTAAATAAGGCCCACCTCGTCGCCGGGATCGATGACGATGGCTTCGCGCGTCTCCGGGTCGCCAAGGATGGTGCAGTTGCAAGCTAGCGGGCCGACGGGAAAGGTTTCCAGAATCATAATTTCATTGTAGGGCGCGACGGCTCAGGAATGATGCGAATTGACTTCGCCCAAATTTAACGCAGTCGACACAAAAGCGGCAGGCCGAGTGGCCTGCCGCTTTTGTGGATACGGTTTACGAAAGGGGTTACTTGCCAGACTTGGCCGGGGCGGAGGCAGGAGCTGTCTTGGAGTTCTCCAGCACGGAGTGCGAGACGCCGGTGGCTGAGCGCGCGTAGAGCACGGTCAGGCTGATGGAGGTCATCAAGAAGATGACTGCCGACCAGGTAGTGAGCCGGGTAAGAACATTGGCCGCGGCACGAGGGCCGAAGGCCGTCTGCGAACCCTGGCCGCCAAAGGCGCCTGCCAGATCTGCTGAGCGGCCCTGCTGCAGGAGGACGACTCCGATTAGAAACAGGCTGACGACCACGTGCAGAACGATAATGAAGTAGAAGAGAAAATTCATCTTTAAAGCTGCTTTCCAGGTCAGTCCGGCTGACCCGGACGAGAGAAATTTGGTGCGGAGGAGGGGACTTGAACCCCTATGCCTTTCGGCGCCAGCACCTCAAGCTGGTGCGTCTGCCAATTTCGCCACCTCCGCATTGGGGTGCTCCATACGAGTATAGCAAAGGTTGGGGATGGCGGAAACTGCGTTTTCAAGGAGATGTGTCTCCCCGCCAGCGCGTGGCGATCTGGTTGAGGCTCGGTATGTTCAAAGAGCCTCAGCGCAGAAGGTTGGCCTTCGCAAGATCGATTACTTCGTCGCCGCGTCCACTCAGCACAGCTCGAATCATGTAGAGGCTGAAGCCCCAGGCCTGGTCGACGCTGATTGTTGGCGGCATAGCCAGTTCCTGCCGATGCACGAGTACCTCAACCAAGGCCGGGCCATCGTGCGCCAGCGCCGCAGCCAAGGCCGGGCGCAGCTCTTCCGGTTTCTTCACGCGAGAGCCAAAGACGCCCGCCGATTCGGCCAGCTTGGCGAAATTTGGATTGGTCAGTTCCGTGCCGTAGTCGACCAGTCCAGCAGCTTTCATCTCCATCTCGACGAATCCGAGAGCGCTGTTGTTGAAGACCACCAGCTTTACGGGCAGTTTGAGTTGACGGAGCGTGAGAAGGTCGCCGAGGAGCATCGCCAGCCCGCCATCTCCGGAAAGGCTGATCACCTGCCTGTTGCGATGGCTGGCCTGTACGCCGATGGCCTGTGGCAGCGCATTGGCCATGGAACCGTGAATGAACGATCCGAGCAACCTGCGCTTACCGTTCATCTTGAGGTAGCGCGCCGCCCATACCGTAGGGGTTCCCACGTCGCAGGTAAACACCGCATCCTCAGCCGCAAGCTCGTCTAGAATTTTTGCCACGTATTGGGGATGAACCGGCGATTGGCCCAGCTCCCCTACGGCGAGATCATCGAGACCCTTGCGCGCATCCTTGTAGTGGTCGAGGCAGGTGTCGAGAAAGGAGCGGTCGGTCTTGTTCTCGATCAGAGGCGTCAACGCCTCCAGCGTGTCTTTTACATTGCCAATCAGGCCTAAATCGACCGGAGTACGCCTTCCAATCTGCTCGCCGAGCCGATCCACCTGGATGATCTTTGCGTCCTTGGGGTAGAACTGCTGATAAGGGAAATCCGTTCCCAGCATGAGCAGCACATCGCAGTTCATCATGGCGTGGTAGCCGGAAGAAAATCCCAACAGTCCTGTCATTCCTACGTCATAAGGGTTGTCGTACTCAATAAATTCCTTGCCGCGCAGCGCATGAACGATGGGGGCTTTCAACTGCTCGGCCAACGCAACCAGTTGTGCGTGAGCGCCGGCACAGCCTGCGCCGCCAAGAATGGCGACTTTGCGCGCCTTGTTCAGGATTTGAGCGGCTTTGCCGAGTTCATTGTCCGATGGGCGAAAGATCGGGGCGCAGTCCTGAATGCCGAGCGAAAGCGCTGGAGCGGAACAGGCGCGCAGCGCTATATCCCCAGGAATCACCACCACCGCAACGCCGCGCCGGGCAATCGCCGTGCGCATGGCGATGCCCAACACGCGCGGCATCTGCTCTGGTTGCGAGACCAATTCGCAGTAGTGACTGCAATCCTTGAATAGTTGCTCAGGATGCGTCTCCTGGAAGTAGCCGCTGCCTATTTCGCAACTGGGAATCTGCGCCGCAATCGCCAGCACCGGCACGCGGCTCCGATGGCAATCAAAGAGGCCGTTGATGAGGTGAAGATTGCCCGGCCCGCAACTGCCCGCGCATACGGTTAGTTCTCCTGTAAGGTGAGCCTCGGCCCCGGCGGCAAACGCAGCCACCTCTTCATGCCGCACATGCAGCCATTCAATCTCTTTGCTCTTGCGGATGGTATCGGTCAGGCCGTTCAACGAATCACCAGCCACCCCATAGACCCTCTTTACGCCCGCATTCACGAGTGTCTCGATGAAGACCTCAGCCACATTCTTCGCCATTTAGAATCATGCCTCTGTAATTATTGATGCAGAAATGTCCGCGCGGGTATGTCCATTTGTGCTCAGGTAGTTTAGCGGCCTCACGTCTCGATGCCGGCGCAACGCGCCCGTTGTCTCTGCGTGGATATGGCCGCTGAGCCTACTTCCAAGTGTTTCCATCGGGGACCGGGTTCCTGGCTATTGAATGCGCTCGAAGCGGAAGCCGCCTTCGAGCAGGGCGTGGCTGATGGCGGTGATGTGGGAGGCGCCGCGGGTTTCGATGGTCACATCGATTACCGTTTCGCTCAGGCTGACGCCGTAGTAGGCGCGATTGTGGATAGTTTCGACGATATTGGCGCGTTCGCGGGCCAGGATTTTGGTGAGGTTCAGCAGGGCTCCGGGGCGGTCCTGCAAGTA
>Ga0182014_10000426_pt1 | contig 55528 bp, 51 predicted proteins | sample 612S2DmetaG_FD_120489 | JGI IMG/M metagenome (GOLD analysis project Ga0182014, IMG submission 120489) | Permafrost microbial communities from Stordalen Mire, Sweden - 612S2D metaG | ecosystem: Environmental > Terrestrial > Soil > Wetlands > Permafrost | place: Sweden: Stordalen | collected... | reverse complement strand
GGCCTTCTTGGCTACGGCCTTCTTGGCAGGAGCCTTCTTGGCTACGGCCTTCTTGGCAGGGGCCTTCTTGGCTACGGCCTTCTTGGCTACGGCCTTCTTGGCAGGAGCCTTCTTGGCTACGGCCTTCTTGGCAGGAGCCTTCTTGGCTACGGCCTTCTTGGCAGGGGCCCTCTTCTTTACTACCTTCTTGGCTGGAGCCTTCTTAGCTGGAGCCTTCTTCTTCGCGGCTGTTGCCACTTGCCCTCCTTGGGACTCAACGTTGAATCAACTTGGAACCTCGAAAACACCACCGTGGCGCTTCCAATCTTGGTGCCGCCTTGATAGACGTGAACTCGAACATGTGCCACCCAGCTTCACAGCTGTGCAGCGACTGTTCGCAGTGCACGGTCCTCGCGGAAGATCACGACACAAAAGCATTGCGAGCAAGACTTTTGCAATTCTCGTTCCTCCTCCGCAGAAGGACATCTAAAAGTTCACTCGCTTTACACACCAATGTCAAGCATTTCGAAGTTTTTTACAACATTTGTGTCGCGTGAAAATTTCCGACGGAATTTATCTCGGGCGTGCGAACGATTGCGACGCATCGAGTGGGCCGCAACGTTCGACCCTCGTGCTCGGTCCGAGTCGAAGTGGAAAGACAACATCACTCATCATTCCGAACCTTCTTCTCACTTCACGCAGTTGCGTAGTCACGTCGACGAAGAACGATGTCGTGTCGTTGATGGCGCGTACGAAACGTGATGGTGCGACGCTACTCTTCGATCCCTCCGGCACAGTAGAGACTCCGCCCGGCGTGCGAAGGATCGGCTACTCACCTATTCGTCAGTCACTCGAGTGGGATGGCGCGGTGCTCGCGTCGCGCAGCCTCGTCGACGTGGCGCGACGGGGCCCGGGTGACCGTGCGGACGACCATTGGACTGAGCGCGCCGGAGCCCTCGTCGCTCCACTGCTGCATGCGGCGGCGTTGAAAGACGAGACGCTCGGACGACTAGCGACGCGAGTCGACGCGAGGAGCGGGGACGAGGCACTGCACGTGCTCGAGGACCGCTACGGCGAACAGCATCCCGCGGTGGGCCTGCTTCGAAGCGTGCTCGCGACCGAGGAACGTGAGCGCTCGGGCATATGGTCATCGGCGTCAGGCCTCTTCTCGGGAATGCGCACCGACGCGGCTCGGGCGTCGGCCCGCGAGGCGCCGCTCGACGTCGAGGCGTTCCTTTCGGGACCCCACCAACTCCATATCGTCGCTCCTAGCCGCCACCAGGCAGTGACGACGCCGTTGGTCGTCGGACTGGTTGAGGAACTCGTACACGCGACCTACGACCGTCACGAGCAGGGTGCACGATTGCTGCTGGCCCTGGACGAGCTCGCGAACGTCGCGCCGCTACCGCGCCTTGCGAGCATCGTCTCCGAAGGAGGCGGCCAGGGTGTCCTCACGCTCGCGTGCCTGCAGGACCTCAGCCAGGCCCGCAGCCGCTGGGGGGCATCGGGCGAGGGGTTCCTCTCCCTCTTCCCGACGACCGTCGTACTCCCGGGAATCGCCGACCGTGGCACGCTCGAACTCCTCCAACATCTGGCCGGACGTTCGCTCGTTGCGAGCTCCTCGGTGCAGGTGGGCCGACGCGGCAAGTCAACCGGTCACTCAACCAGCTGGGTCGAGCGCGACCGTGCGACCCTCGCCACCATTGCCCAAGGCCGTCCCGGCTACGGGCTCGGCCTCGACGCCGCTAAGTCGATGAACTGGGTCGAGCTGACGCCGGCGTACAGGAGCGAGCGCTTTCGCGACTACCTCGACCGCTCGGACCGGTCAGATCGCTCTGAGCGGTCACGCGATCGTTGACGCCACTGCTCGAGTTCGCGCTCGACCAAGGGTCGCGGTCCCCTCTGACGCACGAGGGCGGTCATGCGCGCCTGGTCGACACTGATCGACTTCTCGCGCACCCCGCGTGATTCGACCAGCGCCGGGTACAGCGCATCGATGCAGCGGGCCATCTCTCGAGGGTTCTGGCCGAAGCGCGCAGCATTGGACCACGCTTCGACGATGTGTCGGCGAGTCACATCGAATCTTCCCTCGAACGAACCCGCGAAGGAGTGCTCGTCGAGCCCCTTTCGATTGACGACTGGCGCCGCCACCGGCCCTTGCGACTCGAAACGAAGACGGTCCCGTTCCCAGGTCTCGATGACCTGTTCCCTCGACCAACTCAACTTCTCAATGGGTTGGTTGAAGTGCCCGCCCCAGAGCCCTCGATAGCCCTCGTCCAGATTCGCGACGTGGTCGACTCCGTGGAACGAACGCCAGCCCACCCACGGAGTCCGGTCACCGAGTTCGTGGCGCAGCGATGAGCGGTACAGAGCGTCGGCCGCCCTCACGTGCACGAACAGCGAGCGGCTGTCGAGAACCGTCCTCGCGTTCTCGAGTCGCGCGCCCACGAGGACGTGATCGTGGAGATGCGGCTCGCCGTGTCGGTTGATGCCGTGAGTGAAGCCGACAATGTCATTCCATCGGCCCCGCTCGTCACGTTGTTCCCCATTGCGCCGGTCACGGGTGACGAGGGCGCGTTCTTCCAAGTAGTCGACCGTCGCGCGCATCGACGCGCGATGCGCGTCGATGACGCCTCGGGCATTGGCTGGGTCAATCGCGACCAGGATTGAGACCGGTCGCGGCGCCGCTATCACGAGGTCGTAGCCCTGGACGCGCGCCCGGTCGGTCGAGGTAAACACCTTGGCGACGTCACGGGGTTCGCGCGCATCGCCTTCACCGCGCAACCACCATCCGGGTCCACCATCGCGCAAGCCCTCCAGCTCGCTCGCCCGGTCGTCAGTAAAGTACGCAACATCGTTCGAACGCCGAGTGAATATTCGAAGCACCGAGCACCTCCGCAGAGGCACGCAACGGTCGCTCTACAGCTGGGCGGCGATCCTTCTCGCAAGTTCGTGTCCGGCCTTGGCGTACTTAGCGGTTGCCACGACCGCACCAGAGCCCGCGAGGAGCATCAGGTGGTCGAGGAACGACTCGTTGGACACCCGGAACTTCACGGCGTGGCGTCCGTCGCCCAAGGCGGCCCACTGCGCGCTCGGCAGTGGCTCGAAGAGGAATCGCTGGGCAGCCTCGACGACCACGACGACCTCGTCGCCCTCCGAACCCACCTGGGTCAGCCAGTTCAGGGCGGTGTCTTTCGGCCGCTCCTCGGTCGTAGGAGACTTCGCCAGCACCGCGTTAATCCGGTCAACGCGGAACGTGCGCCACGCCTCGCGCGTGGTGCAGTACGCGCGCACGTACGTGCGCCCATTCAGGACCTTTATCTCGCGAGGCTCTATCAGGCGCAACTGGGACTCCTCATCGACCCCGGGCGTGTACTGGATCTTGATCTGCTCGTGGCGCGCCACGGCGAGCTGGACTTGGCTGAGCAGCGACTCATTGGTCGCATGCTCCACCTGCACGAACGAGCTCGCGACCTGCTCGATCTTCTCAATCGCCGAGTAGATCGCCGGATCGGTGTAGACCCGCGACGCCTCGCGCAGCGCGATGTTCAGTTCGAAGAGGTCGCGCCACATGAAGGGGGAAGGTTCGTCGAATTCGTTGATGAAGTCGGCACGGTAGGTCGAGTCATCGGCGTCCTCGTTGTCCCAGTCGTCGCACTCCTTCATCACGTGCGCGGGAAACAACCCCGAACCGTCATTGGACTCGGCCATGGGCTCGAGCGAGGACAGCCGGTCCATGATGAGTCGCACTTGTGCGGGATCGAGCGAGAATCGAGTCGCCAACTCACTGATGCGCAGACCATCCTCGGCCATGTAGACCGCGTGCAGCAGTTGGAGGGTCTCACCGAGCACGTCGTTGGAGGCGGGACCCGAGAACTTCATCGTCTCGATAGGTGGCGTCTTCCCGCGGTTTACGCCGTCGAGCCAGTTCTCAAGGTCCACTTTCAAGGACTTGGGGCTCTGTAACCGGACCCGTTCGGCCGCCTCGAGCACGAAGCGCAGCGCCGACCTCGAGTTCTCGAACGAGACGCCGACCTCGACCTTGCCGTCCTTCTTCTGGGCGGCGAGCGCGTGAGGGTACTGTCGAACCAGCAGATCGGCGTAGTTGGTGTTCGTCGTGACGACGACGTCGATTGGCGACGGGATCTTCTGGAACTCCGCGCGCCACGCCCTGGCGATGGCCAGTGACTCGTCGTCGACCTGGATCACGTCGGGCAGCACGACCGGCATCGAGGTCATCCGCGAGATGCGGTAGCCCTTGATCTCGTTCGTTCCCTTCACTCGCGCGACCAGGTAGGCCGTGCCGTTGAACACGTCGATGACGAGGGGCTCAACGACTCGCATCTTGTTCGTCGACGACTGGTACGAGAAGGCCAGCGCCCGGTGCAGTTTCAGGGCCCGCACGACGGGCGTGTAGTAGGGGGAGAACTCGAGACCGCCGTCGCTCGCCGGCGCGTCGTTGAAGACGCTGAACGCTCCCGATGACCCGAAGCCGCAGAATCGAAGGGCGAGCTGGACCACGCGCTGCTCGCTCTCGGTGAAGTGGATCACCGGGGCGTAGCCGCTGGACGGGTCGATCTTGTAGCCAATGCTGTCGTCGGGCAACGTGACCGTCTCGATCTCGAAACCCAGCTCCCGGATGCGGGCCTTGTCGCGCTCGAACTTCTGGCGAACGGCCCCTTCGTTGCCCTCGTAGGCACGGATCTTCTTCGGCCCCTTCGAAGAGACCGGGTATTCGTCGATCTTCAGATCTCGCACGATCTCCTCTTGCGTGAGGGGCTTGGCGTCGGCCCAAGCCCGCTGGAGCAGCAACACCAGCGCGACGAGCCGCTCCCTGCTCTGCTCCACGCCACCACGAATGCTGCTCATTGCTTTCCCACCATTTCCTTATCGAGGGTACCCGTCTCGTGCGACAACCCAACGGCCGGACTCAGGGTTCTAATACTCAGCCCGATTGTCGGCGCTCGCGCCGAGGGCCTCCTCGCGACGCCAGGTCCCGGACCGTCCGCCGGACTTCTCCCACAGCGCCACCGCCTCGACGGTCATCGTGCGGTCGGTTGACTTGCACATGTCGTAGATCGTGAGCGCCGCGACGGTCACGGCCATCAACGCCTCCATCTCGACCCCGGTGCGGTCCACGGTATCGACGCTCGCCTCGACCTCGATGTGGGCGTCGGCAATCGTGAAGTTGACGTAGACGTTGCCGACCAGCACCGGATGCGACATCGGCAACAGCGAAGCGGCCTGTTTGGCCGCTTGGATGCCAGCCACCCTCGCCGTCGCGAGGACGTCACCCTTGTTCATAGCGTTCGCCGCCACGCTCGCGGTCGTTTCGGCGAGCATGTTCACGCGACAACGCGCGAGGGCTCGCCTCGCGCTGACCTCCGACGGGCCCACGTCGCGCGGAAAGGCCCCGTCGAGCGGTGTTCTTCGGAGTTGATGGAAGTCGTCCACGGGGCAATGTTACCGAGGAGCCGACTGAAGGGCTGGCGAGAGACGGTACACTGCCCAGGTCGCTTTGCTGTACAGGAGTTGCTCATGCCGACCTACGAATACGAATGCCAGTCGTGCCACCAGCGCGTCGAAGCCGTCCAGAAGTTCTCGGACCCGGCCCTGACGACCTGCGAGACCTGTGGGGGCGAGCTGCGAAAGGTCTTCTCCGCCGTGGGCATCGTCTTCAAGGGCAGCGGCTTCTACAAGAACGACAGCCGCGGATCGAGCACGTCGGCCACCCCGCCCGCGGCGACCTCCGCAGCTGCAAGCTCTGCCACCCCGGCGCCGGCGCCCAGTGCGCCCGCGCCCGCGAAGACCGGCAGCTAGGAACCCGAGACCGCGATTCCGCCGATGGCGAGCGACTGGCCCGCCGCAGTGCCGGGCAGCCAGTCCACGTCATTGCCCACGTAGAGCACGTCGAGGAGCATCCGCTGAAGCGTCGAGGCGACGGTGATCTCGCGCACCGGCTCGGCAAGTTGCCCGTCACGGATCATCAGACCGGTGATGCCGACCGAGAAGTCACCCGAGATCGGATTGACCCCCGAGTGCACGCCGCTCATCGATTCGACGAAGATTCCCTCGCCCACTCGACGGAACATCTCAACCTGGTCGACGTCGCCAGGTTCGAGCACCAACGCGCGACACCCCGCAGAAGGCGAGCCGGCGACGCCCCCGCGCACCGCGCTACCCGTGGAGACGGTCCCCGCCCGACGAGCCGACACGGTGTCGTAGACGAAGCCCATGAGATTCCCCTTCTCGATGAGGACATTGCGCCGGCACGCGAGTCCCTCGCCGTCAAAGACGCTCGCGGCGAAGTGACGGGGATCGGTCGGGTCATCAATCAACGTGAAGAGCGATGACGCCACGTCCTCGCCAATGCGATTCGCGAAGAACGACCGGCCGTACACGACTGCCTCGCCGCTGAGTGCCCCTCCGACGATTGACAGGAGTGTGGCGGTGCTGCGCGGATCGAACACCGCGGTGCACTTCATCGAAGCGGGCTTCACCGCGCCAAGCATCCGTGTCGCGCGTGAAATCGCGTCCGTGGCCGCTTCGCGCAGGTCGAGGTCGCGCGGGGCCCGCCCGGCGGAGAGCCCCCAGCCGGTCTGGTCGCTCACGCCGTCGGTGGCGATGGCCTCGACCGAGACGTACGCTCCCGACCTCGCGTAGGTGGCGCGGATGCCGGTCGTCGAGACGATCGCGGCCTCGGCGACGTAGTCCGAGTAGTTGGCCGAGTCGACCTGGCGAATCCGCGCGTCGCCTCCTCGCACCATGCGCTCGAGCTCGATCGCCATCGCGATCTTCTCCTCGATCGGCGTCGAGAGCACTGACGGGTCGGAAAGTTCCAACGAAGCGCCCGCGACGCCGTCGGGGCGGGCGAAGGCCAAGTACTCATCCTCAGTGGCGAAGCGCGCGTTGTCGCGCGCCTCGCGCAAGGCATCGCTGACCGCCTCCTCGTCGAGCGATCCGGCCCATGCGGTGCCCACCTGCGCGCCTGAGGCGCTGTCGCGAAGGACGCGGATGCCTATGCCCGATGACGTGGCGCTTGACAGGTTCTCGATCTCGCCCTGGTACGCCTGCACTTCGGTGTCGACGCCGCTCGACAGGTACACCTCGATTTGCTCGTCGCCCTGAACCGATTCGAGGATTCGCTGGGCGCGCTCTACGAGTTCACTCATGCCGCCGTGCCTCCGATGGTGACGCCCGTGAGTCGCATCGTCGCCTGACCGGTGCCCACCGGCACCGACTGGCCGTCCTTGCCGCAGGTGCCCGGGGTCATCGAGAAGTCCTTCGCCACCGCGTCGACGCGTTGGAGGACATCGGGTCCGTTGCCGATGAGGTTGCAGTCGCGAAGCGGTGCCGTGATCTTGCCGTCCTCGATGAGGAAGGCCGACGTCATGCCAAACACGAAGTCACCGGTGGCGGTATTGACTTGGCCCCCGCCGAGTTGGGCGACGTAGACGCCCCGCGCGGTCTGGGCGACGATCTCGTCCGCGTCGGACTCGCCCGCGAGCAAGTAGGTGTTGGTCATGCGCACCATGGGCAGATGCTGATAGCTCTGGCGACGTCCGTTGCCCGACGAGATGCGTCCTTCCTTTCGCGCGCGCAGGTAGTCCCACATGTAGTCGGTCAAGATGCCGTTCTCGATCAGCACGTTGCGGGCCCCCGGCCGACCCTCGTCGTCGATAGCAAGGTATCCCCACTCGCCCGTCACCGTGCCGTCGTCGACCAGCGTCACGAGCGAACTCGCCACCTGTTGACCGACTTTTCCCGCGTACACCGACGCGTTCTTCAAGATCGCGTCCGCCTCGAGGCCGTGTCCGCAGGCTTCGTGGAACAAGATGCCGCCCGATCCGCCCGCGAGCACGACCGGCAGGTCGCCCGACGGTGCGGGGCGAGCATCGAGTTTGGTGATGGCCTGTCTGGCCGCGCCGCGCGCGGCGTCTTCGACCGCCTGCATCGTCAGCAGTTCGAACCCCCTCGTTCCCGCGACCGGCCGGTAACCTGTTTGCATGCCAGCGTCCCCACTCGCCACGCAGGAGATGTTGAAACGAGTGCGCACCTGGTGGTCAGAGGCAAAGACTCCATCAGAGTTCGCGACGACGAATCGGCGTGTCGAATCACCCAGGGCCACCTGGACCTGGGTGATGGAGGACCCTTCGGAGCGGGCAATGTCGTCGGCGTGACGCAGCAGCTCGATCTTCTTCGCCTTCTCGACGTCCCCGGGCAGCACGACCGCGTGAGTGGGATGGTCGCGCAGATCACCCAGGGCGATCTCTCGAACCCCGCCTCCGCCTTCCCGGGCGACCGCCGCGGCGGCGTGGGCGGCGGCGAGCAGGCCCCGCTCGGACAGGTCGGCGGTATGGGCGAAACCGGTCGTCTCCCCGACCAGCACGCGGATTCCCGCCCCTCGGTCGCGACCGGAACTGAGCTCCTCAATCCGTCGTTGATCGAGCACCGCCGACGACGTGGCCCTATCTTCTACGAAGACTTCGGCGAATTCACCGCCGCGGCCGAGCGCCTCGCCGATCACTCGCTCCAGCACTTCCTTCTCAACCAGGGTTTCAGACATGGGTTTCAGCGTATCGCCGCCAAGGAAACGTCCATCGCCCGACCGGCGCGCACAAGTGTGTAATCGAGAGTCCCGGTTGACCGCGGCGAGCAGGCCAACGCGAAGAAACTGCCGCCGGCCTGTAATTACGGGGCGGCGTGGACATTATTGAGGTGGAGGGCGAATTCGATTGTTCCGCCCCAGGACCCAAGGAGCACCAATGAGTGACCACGCCGACCACACGTCCAACGACGAGCACATGCGCCATGAGGGTCCACGCGACGGGCGGCGAGGGGTCACGCGACGACGCTTGGCGGGCTTGCTCATAGCGATCGCCGCGCTGGCGCTCGTTGGCGACGTCCTCGCAGGCGTCACGCTCGGACGTTCATCGTCGTCGTCCCCGAGCTCCACCATCACGGTGACCGGATCCGGGACCGCGCACGGAACGCCCGACACCGTCAGCTTCCAGATCGGCGTGAGCACGGTTGCGAACAGTGCGACCCAGGCCCTCGCCAACAATAACGCGAGGGTCCGCGCGTTGGAGTCGGCCCTCATTGGTCACGGCGTCACGCGGCGCAACCTGCAGACGTCCGGTCTCGACCTCTACGCCAACTACGACAGCCACGGCAACGTCACCGGCTTCACCGCCGAGGACGACCTCAACGTGACCATGCACCGGATCAGCAAGGCCGGTGCCGCGATCGATGCCGCCGCCAACGCCGCGGGCAACGGCGCCCGATTGAACGGGCTCACGTTCTCCATCTCCAACCAGTCCAAGCTGCTCGCCGCGGCGAGGGCGTCAGCGATGCACAACGCCTACGTCGAGGCCTCGGACATCGTCCGCGCCGGTAAGGCGACGCTGGGCAACATCGTGCGGGTCACGGACCAGGAAAACGCCTCGACGGGCGTCGTGTATCCCGGCACGGCGTTCGCCACTGCGTCGAACGCGTCCCTCGTGCCCATCGAGGCCGGCAGCCAATCCATCAACGTCCAGGTCACCGTCGTCTACGCCCTGCACGGTTAGTCCGCCAGCGATCGGGCACGACCGGGTTGGGTGCCCATCCCGAACCGGATTGCCTGATCGCTGGCCCCCAGGGCATTGCTTTGGGCCCTACCGCCTGCCCATGGCCACGGTGAGGCCCACCAGTAGGCTGTAAAGGTGATTCTGCCGTCAATTGAAACGCCCGCCGACCTGCAAGGGCTCTCCTATAAAGAGTTGAACCGGCTGAGCGGCGAGATCCGCGATTTCATCATCTCGACGGTCAAGACCACCGGTGGTCACCTCGGCTCGAACCTCGGTGTCGTCGAGTTGACACTCGCCCTTCACCGGGTGTTCGAATCGCCGAAGGACATCCTGCTCTGGGACACGGGCCACCAGTCCTACGTCCACAAGCTGCTGACGGGACGACGCTACGGCTTCAAGGGACTTCGCCAGCGCGGGGGCCTCTCGGGCTACCCCAACCGGTCCGAGAGCGAACACGACTGGATCGAGTCCTCGCACGCCTCGACCGCGCTCTCCTACGCCCACGGCCTCTCGGTCGCGCTCGAGCAGCGCAAGGAACTCGTGGGCCGCGGGGGCAATCGCCACGTGGTCGCCATCGTCGGCGACGGCTCGCTCACTGGCGGCATGGCCTACGAGGCGCTCAACAACCTCGGCGTCTCGAATCAACGCGTGGTGATCGTGCTCAACGACAACGGGCGCAGCTACGCCCCGACGATCTCGAAGCTCTCGCACTCGCTCACGACGCTTCGACTCAACAAGACCTACCTGACCCTTCGCGAGCGTCTGCGGCGCATGGTGCCGCGCCTGCCCGGCGTGGGCAAAGCCGCCTACCTGGGCATCGACAGCTTCACCTCGGTGGTGCGCGAGATGGTGACCCCACACACATTCTTCGAGAACTTGGGCGTTCGCTACATCGGTCCAGTTGACGGCCACAACATCGAGTCGCTCGAAGCGGTGCTGAAGAACGCCTCGGGCTGGGACGGGCCGATCGTCGTGCACGTGCTCACCGAGAAGGGCCGCGGCTACGAGCCGGCGACCAAGGACAACCTGAAGATGCACGACTACAAGCTGCCGCCTCGGTTGAACGAGGAAGAGGTCCCCCAGCAGTCATTCACCCAGGCGTTCTCGAATTCGCTGATCGCGCTCGCGAGCGCCGACGAGCGGATCGTCGCGATCACGGCCGCCATGGCCGGACCAACGGGCCTGCTGGGCTTCCAGGAGCGTTTCCCCAAGCGATTCTTCGACGTCGGCATCGCCGAGCAGCACGCCGTCACCGCCGCGGCGGGCATGGCCATGGGCGGGATGAAACCGGTGGTGGCGATCTACTCGACGTTCTTCTCACGGGCCTTCGACCAGGCGCACCTCGACGTGGGACTGCTCAATCTTCCCGTTGTCTTCGTCTTCGACCGCGCCGGCATCACCGGCGACGACGGACCAAGCCACCACGGCATCCTCGACATGGCCCTCTGCCTCGCGATCCCTAACGTGACGATCTTCGCTCCTTCGAGTGCCGAGGAGGTCCCCGAGATGCTCACGACCGCGCTCTCGATGTCGACACCGACGGCCATCAGGTTTCCAAAGACGCTCCCCCAGCCGTTCGACAACAAGATCGGCGAGGGCTTGAAGGCCCGCCGGGTGGTGCGCGGCGATGGTTCGCTCTGCGTGCTCGCCGTCGGCAAGATGGCTCCGAACAGCCTTCAGGCCCTGCGACTGATGGGTGCCGACGCCTCAAAGGTCACCCTCTACGACGCGAGGGTGCTGCCGCCTGACCCCGAGATGATCGACGACGCCCTCGAGCACGACCGGATCATCACGGTCGAGGACGGCACCCGCCACGGCGGCGCGGGGACCCTGATGGTCTCGGCGGTGCGCAACCGTGCCCAGGAGATCGGAAGGGCCTTTCCGAGCACCCGGATCCTGGGCGTGCCGCGCGCCTTCCTCGAACACCACCGGCCCGACGCCCTGCTCGCCGAGATCGGACTCGATCCCGAGGGCCTGTCCGCGGCGTTCATGCGCCTGCTCGACGACAAGCCAGAGTTTGCCCGGGTGTTTCCCGAAGCGCCCAAGCCGCACTTCTTCTAGCCTGCACGCTGTAACGCGCGACGGCCCCGCCGGTACTGTAACCACATGAGTTACGACATCGAAAAGACCGACGAGGAGTGGCGCGCCGAGTTGACGCCGGACCGTTACGCAGTGCTGCGCCAAGCGGCGACCGAGGCCCCGTTCACCGGATCGCTGCTGCACGTGGACAGCGAGGGGGTCTTCACGTGCGGTGGCTGCGGACAGCGGATCTTCACGAGCGCCCAGAAGTTCGACTCAGGTTGCGGGTGGCCGAGCTTCGACGCCTGCGAACCGGGCACCATCGTCGAGCATTCTGACCGTTCGCTCTTTCGCGAACGCACCGAGATCCTCTGTTCAAAGTGCGGAGGGCACCTGGGCCACGTCTTCCCCGACGGCCCGACGCCCACCGGTCTTCGCTACTGCGTCAACTCGCTCGCCATCGACTTCGACGATTCCAAGGATTAGACGTCGAGGAACCGTCGGATGGCGATGGCCGATCCGACCGACCCGATAACGACGCCGACGATCAGCACGACTGCGTTGGTGCCGAGCAATGCGCTCGTGTTCAGCTGAAACTCGTTGTGGAGCGGGTACCACGTGTGCAGGGCCGTCACCGCGAGCATCGCCACGACGGAACCCAGGAGACCCTGGATGAAGCCCTCGGTGATGTAGGGAATTCGAATGAACCAGTTCGTCGCGCCGACGAGCTTCATCACCGACACCTCGCGGCGCCTCGAGAAGATCGCCATTCGGATCGTGTTCAAGATCAGCACCGTCGCCGAGAGCAGCAGCACGCCCGCGAGGGCCAGAAACACGATCTGGATGATCCGGATCGCGTGGTTCATCTCGCGGATCTGCTGCTCGGGGGCAGTGACGCTGTAGACGCCGGGCTGATGGGCGAACGTCGACTGAACGACGAAGGCGTTCGCCGGGACCGTAGGCACGCAACGAAACGACGACGGCATGGATGAGACGGTCAACACCTGGGATTCAGAAAGCGGGAGCAACTTCACCGCCTCCTTGTAGTCCTGGGCCTGGGTGTAGTAGTCGCAACTCTTGACGATCGGCATGTCGGCGAGCTGGCTCTGGACGCTCGAGATCTCGCTGGATGACGCCGCCGGCTCCATCCAGACCGTGACGCGCGTTCCCTGCTGCCACTGCGCGGAAGCCTGGGCGGCGCTCTGCTTCAACAAGAGGGCCGAACCCACGAGCGAGAGCGACACGGCGACCGTGAGCACCGCCGCGATGGTCATCATGCGGTTGCGCCAAAGGTTTCCCAGCGTCTCTTTGATGGCGTACCGGAAATAGACCCTCATTACAGGACAGCCCCTTCGTCGATCCCGTAGACGCCGCGGACCTGGTCACGGATCATCTCGCCCTTGTCGAGCTCGATGACGCGACGGCGCATGCGGTCCACAAGGGCCTTGTCGTGGGTCGCCATCACCACGGTGGTGCCGGTGCGGTTGATGCGTTCCAAGAGCGCCATGATCGATTCGGAGTTCGCGGGGTCAAGGTTACCGGTGGGTTCGTCCGCGAGCAGGATGAGCGGACGGTTGACGAAGGCTCGCGCCACCGCCACTCGCTGCTGCTCGCCACCGGAGAGCTCCCCGGGAAGGTTGCGTGACTTGTCCGTGAGCCCCACGAGTTCAAGGATCTGGGGGACCTGGCTTTCGACGGTTGAGCGGGGGCGTCCGATCACCTCGAGGGCGAATGCGACGTTCTCGAAGACCGTCTTGTTGGGCAGCAGCCGGAAGTCCTGGAAGACACAGCCGATGTTGCGCCGCAGATACGGCACGCGCCATTTGGGCAGGTCGCCGATGTCGCGTCCAGCCTCGAGAATGCGGCCCTGATCGGGAAGTTCCTCACGCAGGAGCAAGCGCAGGAACGTCGTCTTCCCGGAACCCGACGCGCCGACCAGGAACACGAACTCGCCCTTTTCAATGTCGAGCGAGATGTCCTTCAATGCCGGGGTGCCGTTCTTGTACGTCTTTGAGACATTTTCGAATCGAATCACGGCAACACCCCCTTCGGGTTGGTTGGTATTAGTGCCTCAGCACTGGGATATACGTACAAGCCATTCTAGTTTGGCCACCGCGATCACCGGTGCCACGAAACCCGACAGTTGCAGGCTTTCAGAAGTTCTTAGGAACGTGAACGCTGGCGACGCAGTTCGGCTTCCATGAACCCGTCAAGGTCGCCGTCGAGCACCGCTTCGACATTTCCCGTCTCGAAATCGGTCCGGTGGTCCTTCACCAACTGATACGGCGCCTGCACGTAGCTTCTGATCTGCGAACCCCACGCGTTCTCGCCGCGGTTCCCGCTCAGCGCGTCCATCTCGGACTGTCGTTCCGCGCGGGCACGCTCGGCGAGTTTCGCCTCGAGGATCTGCATCGCGCGGGCGCGGTTCTGATGCTGGCTTCGCTCGTTCTGACAGCTCACGACGATGTTGGTGGGAATGTGCGTGATCCGTATCGCCGAGTCGGTCTTGTTGACGTGCTGGCCCCCGGCCCCCGACGAACGGTACGTGTCGACACGCAGGTCCTTCTCGTCGATCTCCACCTCGCCGGCGTCGTCGTCGAGCAGCGGCGTCACGTCGAGACTCGCGAAGCTGGTCTGTCGGCGCGCCTGGGAGTCGAAGGGACTGATGCGAACGAGCCGGTGCACCCCACGCTCGGCGCAGAGCCATCCGTAGGCGAAGCGGCCCTTCACGATGAAGGTCGCCGACAACAGTCCGGCTTCCTGGCCCTCGGTCGCCTCGTCGACCTCGACCCCGAAGCCCCGTCGCTCGGCCCATCGCGAGTACATGCGCAGCAGCATCTCGGTCCAGCCCTGGGCGTCGGTGCCGCCCGCCCCCGCGTGCAGTTCGACGATCGCGTCGTTCTCGTCGTAGGGACCAGTGAAGAGGCTCTGGGTTTCGAGCGCGGCGATCTCGTGCTCGAGCTCGCTGACCGTGGATGTGAGTTCCTCGAGCAACGACCAGTCCGCGTCGCCCGCGGAGAGCGACTCACGCGAGAACTCTGCGAGCACCTGGCAGTCGTCGATGGCGCTTCGCAGGGCGTCGAAGTTCTCCAGTTCGTTCGTGAGCCGTCCCAGTTCCGTCGTGACCTCGCGCGCGTGGTCCTGGTCGTTCCAGAGGTCCGGATCGGCGGCCTCTTCGTTGAGCAGCGCGTGGCGCTCGCGGCTCTGGTCGATCTTCAGGTAGCCGCGCGCGGCGCTCCAGCGGGTCTCGAGCTCTTCAAGGGCGTTCTGCGCTTCTCGAAGGGCGTTTTCGGCCTTAGGGTCGGCCATGGCACTGCTTGAACTTCCGGCCCGAACCGCACCAGCACGGCTCGTTGCGGCCGATCTTGTCGCCCTCTTTCGGGGCCGGCTTCGCGTCGTTCTTGTGCACGGCAAGCTGCGTCGAGCCCGGCGCGACCTCGACCGCATCCACGTTCGTTACCGCGTTCTGGAGCCCCTGGTCGTTGTCGGCGGCAACCTCCTCCTCGACGGCGAGGGCCTCCACATGGGTGATATAGCGCACGTAGTCGTTGTCGACCGCTACGAGCAGGTGCTCGAACATGAGGTAACCCTCTTTTTGCCACGCGGTAAGCGGGTCCTGCTGGGCGACCTGGCGAAGGTGGATGCCGTCGCGCAGATAGTCCATGTCCGACAGGTGGTCCCGCCAACGCTGGTCCAGGATCTGCAGCATGACGTCGCGCTCGATCTCCTTGGCTGTCTCGAGTCCCTCGGGGAAGTTCTCGCACTTGGCTTCGTACTGACCAACGGCATCCTCCACGACCAGCGCCACGACGTCCTCGCGGTCCTCGTAGGCGCTCAGCTGCTCGACCGTGAGCGTCGTCGGAGAGTAGGTCTGCAGCTCGTTGACGAGGAACTTGAGGTCCCACTCCTCAGCGAACTCCCCGCCGAGCTGGTTCTCCACGAACGTCGTGAGGGTCTCCTCGATCAGGGCGACGGTGGCGTCGTGGATGTCCTCGCCGTCGATCACCTGCTGACGCCGACCGTAGATGACCTTGCGCTGCTCGTTCATGACCTCGTCGTACTTCAAGACGTCCTTGCGAATCTCGGCGTTGCGCGCCTCGACGGTGTTCTGGGCACGCTCGATCGCCTTGGAGACCATCTTCGCCTCGATCGCCACCTCGTCGGGCATCGTGCGGTCCATCACCCACGAGACGGCGCCCGTTGCGAACAGGCGCAGCAGGTCGTCCTCGAGCGACAGGAAGAATCGGCTCTCGCCGGGGTCGCCTTGACGGCCGGACCTACCACGCAACTGGTTGTCGATGCGACGCGAGTCGTGGCGTTCGGTACCGAGGACGTAGAGGCCGCCCTGGGCGCGAACGAGGTCGCCCTCGGACTCGCAGATCGGGCGGAACTGCGCGAGCGCAGCCTGGTACGCAGCGTCGTACTCTTCGGTGCCAGGCTGCAGGCCGCGACTCTGCGCCTCGCGCGCGGCGAGGCCCTCGGCGTTGCCACCGAGGATGACGTCGACGCCTCGACCAGCCATGTTGGTGGCGACGGTGACCGCGTGCAGGCGTCCGGCCTGGGCCACGATCTCCGCCTCACGGAAGTGCTGCTTCGCGTTCAGGACTTCGTGCACCACGCCCGCCTTGGAGAGCTCTCGCGAGAGCAGTTCGGACTTCTCGACCGACGCGGTGCCGAGCAGGATCGGCTGGCCCCGGTCGTTGCGATCGCGCACTTCTTTCACGATCGCCTTGAACTTCGCGTCCTCGGTCTTGTAGATCAGGTCGGGCTGGTCGATGCGGATCGCGGGCCGGTGCGTGGGGATCGGCACGACCGAGAGGTTGTAGGTGTTGCCGAACTCGCCGGCCTCGGTCTCGGCGGTGCCAGTCATGCCCGCCAGCTTCTCGTAGAGGCGGAAGTAGTTCTGCAGGGTGACCGTCGCCCAGGTGTGGTTCTCCTCCTGGATGCGCACGCGCTCCTTGGCCTCGACCGCCTGGTGGAGTCCGTCGGACCAGCGCCGCCCGTCGAGCGTGCGTCCGGTGAACTCGTCGACGATTTTCACGGTACCGGCGTCGACCAGGTAGTCCTTGTCGCGGTGGAAGAGCTCCTTGGCGCGCAGAGCCTGTCCCAGTTGGTGCACGTAGTTGGTGGCCACCGCGTCGTAGAGGTTGGTGACCCCCAGCAGACGCTCGACCTTCTCGATGCCCGCCTCGGTGGGGACGACCGTCTTCTTCTCCTCGTCAACCTCGTAGTCGGCGTCCTTGGTGAGCGAGCGCGCGATCGAGGCGAACTGGTAGTAGAGCTTGGTGACGTCCGACGCGGGACCCGAGATGATGAGCGGCGTACGCGCCTCGTCGATCAGGATCGAGTCGACCTCGTCGACGATGGCATAGTGGTGGCCGCGCTGGACCATGTGCTCCCTGCGGCGCGCCATGTTGTCGCGCAGGTAGTCGAAACCGAATTCGGTGTTCGTGCCGTAGGTGATGTCGCTCTGGTACGCCTCGCGCTTCTGGTCGAAGTCGGGCAGGTCCGGACCCACGCGGCCCACGCTCAGCCCGAGGAAACGGTGCAGCTGACCCATCCAGTTGGTGTCACGGGTGGCGAGGTAGTCGTTCACGGTCACGATGTGGACGCCGTTGCCGGCGAGCGCGTTCAGGTACACCGGCAATGTCGAGACCAGCGTCTTGCCTTCACCAGTCTTCATTTCAGCGATCCAGCCGAAGTGCAGCGCCATGCCACCCATGAGCTGCTCGTCGTAGTGGCGCTGGCCGAGGACCCGCGTCGCACCCTCGCGAACGACCGCGAACGCCTCGATGAGCAGGTCATCCAGCGACTCGCCTTCGACGATCCTCTCGCGGAACTCGTCGGTCTTGGCGCGCAACTCGGCGTCGGTCAAGCCCGCCATCTCGCCCGAAAGGTCGTTGATCGGTCCCACGAGTTCGGCGAGTTGGCGAACTCGCTTGCCCTCGCCGGCCTTCAAAATCTTCTGAAACACACTCATATCGTGATTAACCCTACCGGTCGTACTCGTACTGCTTAAGGGACTGCGGGCGCTGACCTGGTCTTTGACCCCACACTTGCCTGCAGCGGTGTCCGCTCGTATCGCCAGCAGCACGAGGCTCTCCGGCAACCAATTCGGGCACTTCACCGGCTCTCGTGGCGACCGCTTTGATCGCCCCGAGGCAGGACTTACTTCTAAACCGCGCCATGCTCAGCGTCCATAAGACGCCTTACGTGGGTCGCTTTGCCCGCGGCTGGCATCGACTTTCAACCACAGAACCACCCGCAGCCCTGTCCTCATCCTATTCGCTGGCGCGAATTACGAACTGGGGCGAAGCACCAGCACCACGCAGAGCCTGAGTCCGAGCACCAACGTGGCGATCGGGGCCAGCAGGCGCCGGAGGCCCTTCGCCGTCTGCCATTCGAAGCGCATGGCGCTGCGGTGATGCGCGATCAGCATGGCCCGCGAGGCGTGCTGGCGCGAGTGTCCCTCGATGTGGGTCACCTCGGCCGCGGTGACCGCCGCGACGCCGTAGCCGTGCTCTCGGATCTGCCAGCAGAGCGCCATGTCCTCGGCGAACATGAAGTAGCGCTCGTCGAACCCCCCGACTTCCTCGAAGACGCTGCGGCGCACGAGGAAGCAGGCGCCGGAGACCCAGTCGACGGTCCCGTCGGGGCGCGGGGAGCGGTAGCGCTTCGTCGCGGGATTGCCGGGCCACACGGGAGCGAGCAGGGCGTGCAGGCCCGCGAGCCAGAAGTTCGGAAAGACCCGCTGTGAAGGGTAGACCGTGCCGTCGGGACGGAGGATCTGCGGCCCGGCGACCGCGACCGAGGGATGGTCGTCGAGAAACTGCACCATCGTCGCCACGGCACCGTCGTGCAAGACCACGTCGGGGTTGGAGATGAGCAGATACTCCGCGGGACCCGTCGCTGCGACGCCGCGGTTCACGCCGCGTCCGTAGCCAAGGTTCATCCGGGGCTCGACGAGGGTCACCTCGTAGGTACCGAGTGCCGGAGGTGTCGAGCCTTCCTTGCCGTTCTCCACGACCACGATGTTGGTGACGCCGTTCTCGTGCAGCGAGGCGAGGCACTCGCCCAACGCTTCGCCCGCGTGGTAGTCAACGACGATTGCGGCGACCCGGGCCGCGGTCGCGCTCACGGACCGACCTCGGTGCTCGGGGCACGGTCACGCAGCAACCGGGTCACACCCTCGCGCCAGGGGGGCAGCGCCGCCCACCCGGCGTCGATCCATTTCTGTGTCGAGAGATCGCTCCGGTTGGGCCGCGTCGCAAGGGGCGCCGGGTCCAGGTCGCTGGTGGCGATAGGAGTGGCGAAGTCCTCTCCCCGTCCGAGCGCGTGCCCGGCGAAGGCCGCCACGTCGAACCAGGTGGTCGTGCCCGGGTTCGCGACGTGCCAAATGCCGCCGGGGCGCTCGCGCGTCATCGTCACGAGCGCTCGCGCCAGGTCGCTCGCGAGCGTAACGGTCCCGGTCTGATCGTTCACGAACCGCACGGTCTCTCCCGACGCGGCGCGCTGGGCGATGACGTGCAGCACGTTCTTTCCCCTGACGCCCATCACCCACGACGTGCGCACGATGGTGTCGTCACTCGCGCAGAGAAGCTCGCCCGCCCTCTTCGAGGCGCCGTAGACATTGAGAGGGTTCGTCGTATCCCCCTCGACGTACGCGCTGCCCTTCGCCCCGTCAAAGACGTAGTCGGTCGAGATCGCGATGAGGTGGGCGCCAACATCGTGGGCGGCGAGCGAGAGCGTTTCCGTGGCGCCGGCGTTGACGGCGTAGCAAGCGTCGACCTCTATCTCGGCGCGGTCGACCTGGGTGTAAGCGGCCAGGTGCACGATGACGTCGGGCCGGGTCGAGGCGACCGCGCGCGCAGTGGCGTCACGGTCGGTGAGGTCGAGATCATGACGGGTGAGCCCAAGCACCTCGAACTCGTCAGGCGCGACCGGCCTGCCGTCCGGCTGGAAGGCGAGGTCACCGCCCGGGGGGTTCACACCACGAAGGATATCGAGCAGGTCGACGCCCACCTGGCCCGCGGCGCCGGTGACGAGCACCCGGGTGGGCCTACTCATGGCTCCCTCGCACGTGGGCGCGCAGGTGCACGACGTCACCGACCGAGAAGGTCAATCGCAAGTCCTCGACGAGCACGACCAGCTGGCCCGATTCGTCGACACCCACTGCGTCGCCCACGACGGTCTCGCCGACCAGCTCGACTCGGACCCGCTGACCGATCGTTCGCAGCGCGCCCTCATACTCCTCGCGGATCTGCGCGCGACCCTCTCGGGTGTCGAGCAACGCCCGACGCCACTCGAGCTCGAAGAGGAGTATGTCGAGCAGCGCCCTTGACGTGATGGTGAGGCCCGACTCCTCGAGGATGCTCGTCGCGCGCACAGCGTCGGGACCCGCGTGGGTCAGGTTTATCCCGATGCCCACGACCGTCGCGAGTCCTTCGTCCGTCGTGACGACCTCGGCGAGCAGCCCGGCGAGTTTCTTGTCGGCGACGATGAGGTCGTTCGGCCACTTGAGATCGGGGCGTACGCCGCTGAGGCGCACCAACGCCGCCCTCGCCGCGAGCGCGACGGTCGCCACGACCAGTTGCAGCTCCTCGGGCTCGACCGGCGCGCGAAGAAGGATCGAGCACAGCAGCGAAGTGCCCGCCGGCGCCTCCCACTGGCGGTCTAGCCGGCCCCGTCCGGCCGTCTGGAAGTCGGCGTAGGCGACGAACCCCTCGGCGGCGCCGTTTTTGGCCTGATTCACCAACCACGAGTTGGTCGAATCAATCTCCTCGAAATGTTCGACTCGCCAAACTATTGGGTTCACACCCAAACATTAGGGTTTAGGAGACGAGTGGTAGAAAATAACAGTCCTTGTATGGAGGTTCGCGTGTTGAAGAAAGTCCTCATCGCCAATCGTGGCGAGATTGCGGTCCGGGTGATCCGGACCTGTCGCGAGATGGGAATCGCCACCGTTGCCGTCTACTCCGACCTCGACCGCAACGCCCTGCACGTGCGCCTCGCCGACGAGGCCTACGCCCTCGGCGGCCAGACCGCGGCCGAGAGCTACCTGAACACCGAGGCGATTCTCGACGTCATCAAGCGCTCGGGCGCCGACGCGGTGCACCCGGGTTACGGCTTCTTCTCGGAGAACACCGACTTCGCTCGCGCGATCACCGAACTCGGCGTCACCTTCATCGGGCCCCCGCCCGAAGCCATCGAGGTCATGGGCGACAAGATCTCCTCGCGCCTCGCCGCGGAGAAGGCCGGCGTCGAAGGCGTGCCCGGCCGCAGCCAGACCCTCGTGAGCGCCGATGAGATCGTCGCATTCGGCGAGGAGTTCGGATGGCCGGTCGCCATCAAGGCCGCCTACGGCGGTGGCGGACGCGGCATGAAGGTCGTCGAGGGACCAGACGAAGCGGCGCCCGCATTCGAGAGCGCGCAGCGCGAGGCCCTCAGCTACTTCGGCCGCTCCGAGTGCTACGTCGAGCGCTACCTCACCTGGCCCCGCCACATCGAGATGCAGATCCTCGCCGACGGCCGCGGCAACACGCTGTGGCTGGGCGAACGCGACTGCTCGGCTCAGCGCCGCCACCAGAAGCTCGTCGAGGAGTCGCCGGCGGCGAACTTCCCCGACGAGGTCCGCCAGGCCATGGGCGCCGCGGCGGTGAAGGTGTCGAAGGCCTGCGGGTACGTGAACGCCGGGACGGTCGAGTTCCTCTACCAGGACGGCGAATTCTTCTTCCTCGAGATGAACACCCGGCTCCAGGTCGAGCACCCTGTCACCGAGCTCGTCACCGGCCTCGACCTCGTCGAGTGGCAGCTGCGCATCGCTTCGGGCGAAGAGCTGGACCTCACCCAGGACGAGGTGCAGCGCAACGGCCACGCCATCGAGATACGCATCAACGCCGAGGATCCGAGCGGCGGACGCTTCTCTCCCTCGCCGGGCACCATTACGCGATTCGAGCAGCCGTCAGGACCGGGCGTGCGCCTCGACGCCGGGTACACCGAGGGTGACTCGATCTCCCAGTACTACGACAACCTCATCGCGAAGCTCGTGGTGTGGGCCCCGGACCGTGACAGGGCCCGACGGCGGATGCTGCGCGCGATCGAAGAAACGGTCATCGAGGGCGTCGCCACGACGCTGCCCGCCGACGTGATCATCCTGTCCGACCCAGAGTTCGTGCACGGCACCCACTCGACCAAGTGGGTCGAGACGAACCTCGACTTCTCGTCCATCGCGGGCGCCGGGCCCGTCGGCGAGACCGTGAGCGACGGCCGGATCCGCAAGGAACTCACCGCCGAGGTGAACGGTCGACGGGTCACGGTCGCCCTCTGGGTTCCCGAGGGCAGCGACGACGAGTTGCCCCGTCCCCACAGCACCGCCGCGAAGCCCCGCCGCCAGCACCACTCGGGCGTGATCGCTTCGGGCTCGGGAACCGTCTCGGTGCCGATGCAGGGAACCATCGTCAAGGTCTCGGTGGAAGTGGGCCAGGAGATCGAGGTGGGCCAGACGGTTGTCATCCTCGAAGCCATGAAGATGGAGAATGCCGTCAACGCCGAGAAGGCGGGCGTCGTGACGAGCATCAAAGTGGCGACCGGCGACTCCGTGAGCGCCGGGGACGTCGTCGCGGTCATCGAATGAGCGCTTCACAAGAAGCCGCCGACGCCATCAACGCGGCCCGGCCGGCCCTCATCGCACTCAGCCACTTCATCCACGCCCACCCCGAGCTCGGCTACGAGGAATTCGTGAGCGCAGAGGCGGTGGCGGCCGCGTGCGAGAAGGCGGGCTTCATCGTCGAGCGCGCTATAGCCTCGCTGCCGACCGCGTTCCGGGCCGTCGCGGGCAGCGGGGACCTCCACATCGTCTTCTGCGCCGAGTACGACGCGCTACCTGACGTGGGCCACGCCTGCGGCCACAACATCATCGCGGCCGCCTCGGTGGGCGCCGCGATTGGCCTCGCCGCGGTCGCCGACCAGCTCAACGTGCGCGTGACGCTGCTCGGCACCCCCTCCGAGGAGGGCGGTGGCGGGAAGATCGACCTGATCAGGGCCGGCTTCTTTGATGACGAACACGCCGCGATGATGATCCATCCTTGGCCCAACGAGCGTCTCGAGGCGGCGTGCCTCGCGGTTGACCACTTCGACGTCACCTTCGTGGGCAAGGACGCCCACGCATCCGCCGCTCCTTGGGAGGGCATCAACGCCCTCGACGCGCTCACGATTTCCCAGGTGGCGTTGGCCCTCCTTCGCCAGCAGCTCCTCCCCGGCGACCAGGTGCACGGCATCGTCGCCGAAGGTGGATCAGCCGCGAACATCATTCCGAGCCACGTCGTCGGGCGCTTCATGGCCCGCTCGGTCACGAGCGAGCGACTGGCCAAGCTGCGCCTTCGCGTCAACGCGTGCTTCGAAGCCGGCGCCCTCGCGACCGGCGCCAGGCTCACCATCGAGGAGATCGGCAGCGCCTTCTCGCACATGGAGTCCGACCCAGGGCTCCTCGCCCACTACCGCGCCGCCGCCGAATCGCTCGGGCGCAGCTTCGACCTCGACGACGCCGGGGCGCCCAAGCCCACCATCTCGACCGACATGGCCAACGTCTCGTTGGTCCTGCCTTCAATCCATCCGCTGCTGGCCATTCCCACCAACGGCGCCGTGAACCATCAACCCGAGTTCACGGCGTCCTGCATCACCGACGCCGCCGACCAGGCGGTGATCGACGGCGCGCTCGCCCTGGCGCTCACCGCCGTGGGCGTCGCCGGGGACGCAGCCCTTCGAACGAGACTGGAGAGCCGCACATGATGCTCGAGCACGCACTGCTGCAGGTGACGCCTGGCCGCGAGGACGAGTTCGAGGCATCGATGCTGACGGCGCTTCCCGTCATCACGTCGGCGCCCAACTGCTTCGGCGCCGAAGTCCGCCGCCAGCACGAGGACGGATCGGTCTATCTGCTGCTCGTGCGGTGGCTCTCGGTCGAGGCGCACATGGAGTTCCGCGACTCCGAACTCTTCCCGCAATGGCAGTCCCTCACGCACCCGTTCTACTCGACCAAGCCCACGGTCACGCACTTCCACGAGCCCCTGGGGGCCTAGCTCAGTGGGGCTGGTAGACCCCGAACTCTGTGCGTAGGACGTCGGCGACCTCACCGAGAGTTGCCATGCGCGAAAGCGCGATCTTCATCGGATAGAGGACGTTGCCCGTCCCGCGCGCCGCGCTGGCCAAGTCGTCGAGGGCGACTCGAACCGCGTCGTTGTCGCGCTCGAACTTGAGGCTCTTCACGCGCGCCACCTGGGCCTCCTGCTGGGCGACGTCGACCGGGAAGACGTCGGCCCTGGTCGATTCGCTCTCGGCGAAGCGATTGACGCCCACGACCACTTTGTCGCCGCGGTCCACGCTGCGCGCGAAGTCGTACGCGGCGGACTCGATCTCGTTCTGCATGTAGTTCGACTCGATGGCGGCGACGGCGCCGCCAAGGGCGTCGATCTCCGCGATGTACTGACGGGCGATCCGCTCCACCTCATCGGTCATCGACTCGACGAAATACGAACCGGCGAGCGGGTCGACGGTGTCCGCGATGCCCGACTCGTAGCCCACCACCTGCTGGGTGCGCAGCGCCAGCTTCGCCGCCCGCTCGGTCGGTAGTCCGAGTGCCTCGTCGAACCCGTTGGTGTGCAGGCTCTGGGTCCCTCCGAGCGCCGCGGCGAGCGCTTGGAGCGTGACGCGCACGATGTTGTTCTCGGGCTGCTGGGCCGTAAGGGTCGAGCCACCGGTCTGGGTGTGGAACCGCAGCATCATCGACTTGGGGTCGTTCGATCCGAAGCGGTCGCGCATGATCGAGGCCCACAGACGCCGCGCCGCGCGGTACTTCGCAACCTCCTCGAAGAGGTTGTTGTGGGCGTTGAAGAAGAAGCTGAGGCGCGGGGCGAAGTCGTCGAGGGCGAGACCGGCGGCGAGGGCGGCTTCCACGTAGGCGATGCCGTTGGCGAGCGTGAAGGCGATCTCCTGGACCGCGGTCGACCCGGCTTCACGAATGTGGTAGCCGGAGATCGAGATCGTGTTCCAGTTGGGCATCTCCTTCGCGCAGTACGCGAAAGTGTCGACAATCAGGCGCATCGAGGGACGCGGCGGGTAGATGTAGGTTCCCCTCGCCACGTACTCCTTCAGGATGTCGTTCTGTATCGTGCCGCGCAGCTGATCACCGGCGACGCCCTGCTCCTCGGCGACCAGCTGGTACAGGAGCAGCAGGGTCGAGGCCGTGGAGTTGATCGTCATCGACGTGGTGACCTCGTCGAGGGGCAGTCCCGCGAGCAGCAGGCGCATGTCGTCGAGCGACGAGATCGCCACGCCCACCTTGCCGACCTCACCCTCGGCGCGGGCGTGGTCGGCGTCGTAGCCCATCTGGGTCGGCAGGTCGAACGCGCACGAGAGTCCGGTCTGTCCGGCGCCGAGAAGGAACTTGAAGCGCTGATTGGTCGCCTCGGCAGTGCCGAAGCCCGCGTACTGGCGCATCGTCCACAGGCGCCCTCGGTACATCGTTGGCTGCACGCCTCGGGTGTAGGGGAACTTCCCGGGCTCCCCCAGTTGGCGAGCTTCGTCAAAACCGCTCAGGTCTTGGCCGGTGTAGACCGGCTTGATCGCTATTCCAGAGTCGGTGGTTCGTTCGTCAGTCGTCACAGTCGCAAGGTTAGGCGGTGCGACGAAGGCGGGAAAAGTCATCGCCTCCGCGCCGAGAGTCCGCTAAATCGACAAGGGGTCGGGCGCTCGGCAAAGATGGTCGGATGTTCTGTGCGACCTGCGGTAGCGAAGTCGACGGCCTGCGTTGCGCCGTATGCGGGACGGTCCTGCCGCCGATCAAGGTTGACGGCACCTCGAGCGCCCCTCGCCTGTCTGGCTGGTGGCGACGCGTGGGCGCGACCCTGGTCGACGAACTCATCCTGGTGATACCGACGTACGCCGTGCTGCTGATCGTGGGCACGTTCGCCGGGGTCATCGTCGGGGCGCTCGCGGGCAGCGCGCTCGGCGGTTTCTACCAGGTGAAGCTGCTCACCAATCCCGACGGGCAGACGATCGGCAACCGGGTGCTCTCCTCCTACGTGCGCGACGCCACGACCGGTCAGGTCCTCGCCACCGGCCAGGCGCTCAAGCGCTGGGGATTCGTCGCCGCGTACAGCCTCTTCGGGCTCACGGGAGCGCATTCGGGCACGGTCGTGGTGGGCGTCATCGGTCTCGTCGACTGCCTGTATCCCCTGTTCAACGCTCGCAAACAGACCCTGCACGACATCTTCGCCCAGACCATAGTGCTGATCAGGTGACCCTCGCCGTCGTGGCGCGGAACTGCGCCCGCATCGAATCTGCGCGGGGCGCAGGTTCCGGGCAATATCGTTCCCGCACGTAACGGGAGTGTTAAATGTCGCGGCGAACGCTCGGGTTTCTCTTCGCCATTTTTCAAAGTCGGCAATGATTGTCGGATGAACTGTCCAAAATGCGGTGCCGTGGTCTCTGAGTCGTACTGCCCGTCGTGCGGGACCGAGGTCGCGCGGTCTGGCGCCGTCGACACCATCACCAACCAGATGCTCGCGGGGTGGTGGGTGCGCGTCGCCGCCACCATCATCGACTTCCTGATCCTGGCCATCCCCGAGCTGGTGCTGCGCAGCGTCCTCGGCGACGCCGTGGGACAGAGCATCTACCTCGTCGTCTTCGGTATCTACCTCGTCACCCAGTGGACCCTCTGCGACGGGCGCAGCGTCGGAAACCGCGTGGTGAAGTCGCGCGTCGTCGATGCGAGAAACGGCCAGTCCGTGACCAGCAAGCAGTCGTTCAACCGCTACCTCTTCCTAGAGCTCTACGCCATCGTCGACCTCTACGGCGCGGTCGAGGGCTACAGCTTGGTGGTGCTGATCGCGCTCGCGTACGGGCTCGTCGACGTGCTGTTTCCACTCTTCGACCCCCGCAAGCAGACCCTGCACGACAAGTTCGCGAACACCGTCGTCATCATGTCCAACTAGCGGTACGGCGACCGCGAGGCCGCGGCGTCGCTTCGCGTCATCAGTCGTCGTCGAAGGCCGTCGTGTAGCCGTTGATCGCCGGCTGGCCGCCGAGGTGGGCGTAGAGGACCTTGGCGCCGGGCCTGAAGGCACCCTCGCGCACGAGATCGATGAGGGCGGCCATGGACTTGCCCTCGTAGACGGGGTCCACGATCATGCCCTCAAGGCGGGCACTGAGTCGAATCGCGTCGATGGTCTTCTGGTCCGCCAGCCCGTAGACGCCGGCGTGCCACCGGTCGAGCAGAACGATCTCGGTGTCGTCGAGTTCACGCCCGAGTTCGATTGCGGCCGCGGTACGGCTCGCGATCCGCTTGATCTGATCCCAGGTCTTCTCCACGGTCGCCGACGCGTCGATGCCGAGCACCGTGTTCGCCCGGTTCGAGTGGGCGAACCCGGCGATCATGCCGGCCTGCGTGCTGCCGGTCACCGAGCAGACGATGAAATTGTCGAACGCGAAGCCGAGTTCCCTCTCCTGATCCTCGACCTCGAACGCCCATCCGGCGAAGCCGTGACCTCCAAGGGGGTGGTCGGAGGCGCCGGCCGGGATCGCGTAGGGTTTGCCCCCGGCGCTCGCGACATCGTCGAGAGCGTCCTGCCAGGACTTTCGAAAACCGATGTCGAACTCGGAGGCGTCGAGGCGCACGTCGGCGCCCATGAGCCGACTCAGCAGGATGTTGCCGGTTCGCTCGTAGTTGACCTCGTTCCACTCGACCCAGTGCTCTTGGATCAGGACGCACTTGAGCCCGAGGTGGGCCGCCACCGCCGCCACCTGGCGGGTGTGGTTCGACTGCACGCCGCCTATCGAGACGAGTGTGTCGCAGCCCTGGGCGAGGGCGTCCGCCGCCAGGTACTCGAGTTTGCGGGTCTTGTTGCCGCCAAAGGCGAGGCCCGAGTTGACGTCCTCGCGCTTGGCCCAGACCTCGACCTCACCGCCGAGGAAGTCGCTCAACCGGTCGAGGCGCTGGAGTGGCGAGCGTCCGAAGGTGAGCGGGACTCTGGGGAAGGATTCGAGGGCGGCACGTGACATTTCACTCCCGAGGTGGCGATCGTTCCTACGACTCTAAGCGCTGCGCGAGCTGGACGCCGCTGCGAACCGACGTCCGGCCCTGCGGTGAGTACACCTAGGCGTTCACCGGGTGCGGCATGCACAGGTCGTCGTACTCGGCGATCTGGATCGGACCGGCGTCGACCCCGCACGCGGGGCACGCCGGGTCGCGACGCACCTTGAACGTGCGAAAGCTCTGGTCGAGCGCGTCGTAGGTGAGCAGTCGTCCGACGAGCGGGTCACCGAGCTCGAGAATCAGCTTGATGGTCTCGACGGCTTGGATCGAACCGACGATGCCGGGCAGCACGCCCAGCACACCCGCTTCGGCGCAGCTGGGCGCGAGCTCGGCGGGAGGCGGCTCGGGGATCATGCAGCGGTAGCAGGGACCGATGTAGGGGTTGAAGACCGTGATCTGGCCCTCGAACCGGAAGATCGAGCCGTGCACCACGGGGATGTTCTTCAACAGCGCGGCGTCGTTCACGAGGTAACGGGTCGGGAAGTTGTCCGTGCCGTCGACGATGACGTCGTAGCCGTCGAAGATCTCGAGGACGTTGTCCGCGCCCAGGCGGGTGTCGTACGTGACGACCTTGAGGTCGGGGTTCATCGCCTCGAGCGTCTTGCGGGCGCTGTCAACCTTGCGCATGCCCACTCGCTCGAGGTTGTGAAGGATCTGGCGCTGCAGGTTCGACGAGTCCACGACGTCCATGTCGATGATCCCGATCGTCCCGACGCCCGCCGCGGCGAGGTACAGCGCCGCCGGAGAGCCGAGCCCGCCCGCGCCGAGCAGCAGGACCTTCGCGTCCAGCAACTTCAACTGTCCGGCCTCACCGACCTCGGGCAGAAGGAGGTGGCGGTGGTAGCGGACGCGCTGATCCTGGGTCATCGAGCGAGGAGTCGTCCAGACAAGTCCTTCGTCCTTCCACTTGTTGAATCCGCCGATCACCGACACCACGTCGGTGTAGCCGAGTTCTTGCAAGGTCTTCGTGGCGAACGCCGAGCGAACACCCCCGGCGCAGTAGACGGCGATGGGCGCGTTCTTGTCGGGCAGTCGGCCCTCGATGGAGAACTCCAGGTTCCCGCGCGCCACGTGCACGGCGCCGGGCACGGCGCCCTGCTCGTACTCGTCGGGCTCGCGCACGTCGAGCAGCGTGTAGTGACTGAGGCGCGCCGCGACCTCGTGAGGATCGATCTCACGGATCTCGGCCTTGGCGGCATTGAGTAGATCTCGAGGTGAAGACAACGGTCGCTCCTTTTACGTGCCCAAATCCTACCGGCTTGGTCAACATTCAGATCGAATCGACCTGCTAGACCACTTCCAGTGGAACTGCAACGCTTGCTAAGCCAACGAAGGATGGTTCGGTCGTTCGACGGTACGCCGGTGGACATGGACTGGCTCGAGTCGCTCTGCGCCGAGGCGCTGTGGGCCCCGAGCGCCGGCAACAGCGCGGGGGTTCGAATGCACACCATCGCGCCCGGGCTCGTCAGCGCCTACTTCGACGTCGCGACCGACGAGGAGTGGCGCGAGAACTCCCGGCGGTCCGGGGGTCTTCGCCGGGCGGGCGCGGTTGTGCTCGTCACGTCTCGACCGAGCGACTACGTGGCACGCTACGCCGAGCCCGACAAGTCATCGTCGGGCCTGCACGAAGAGAGTGCCTGGCCGGTCCCCTACTGGCACGCCGATGCTGCAATGGCGACGATGGCGCTGCTGCTGCTGCTCGAGGAGAGCGACTGGCAAGCCACGCTCTGGGGCAACTTCCGATACGCCGATAGCGTGCTCGAATGGGCCGGCATTGAGGATGAGGAACTCTTCGCCGCGGTCCTCATTGGCAAAGGCGACGGCAAGGACGTCGCTTCGGCATCGCTGTCGCGGCGCGTTCCGTCGCGCGTGTCGCGGGTCCAGCGTGTGAAGCGCTAGTCCCCGTCGATCGCTTCGACGACCTCCTCGACGATCTCCTCTTCGATCTCGTCTTCGATCTCCTCTTGGATAACCCTGGCGTCGAGCGCCGTGGCATCGCCCACCTCCAGGTCGCCCTCGAGGTGGGCGACCTCGGAGAGGAACTCGACGATCGTCCGTGCGCTGAACGCGGTCGCCCCCTTGGTCGTGTAGCCGCGGTTAGCCTCGGCCCGGCCCGGCCCGGCGATGTCAAGATGCACCCAGGGTCGCCCGTCGGTGAACCGCTGCAAAAGCAGCGCCGCGGAGATCGCTCCGGCACGCGGGGGCTTGCCGATGTTCTTCATGTCCGCGATGTCGGATTCGATGTGCGACTCGTAGTTCGACACGAGCGGCATGCGCCACAACAGCTCGCCGCTTCGAGCGCTCGCCGCGCTGAAGTACTGGGCGAGTTCATCGGTGGACGCGAACATCGCTCCGACCTCGTCGCCAAGCGCCACCATCTGGGCGCCCGTCAGCGTGGCGACGTCGATGATGGCGTCGGGATTGGCCTCGACTGCGAGGCTGAGCCCGTCGGCGAGGATGAGTCGACCTTCGGCATCGGTATTGAGTACCTCGATGGTCATGCCGTTGCGGATGGTGAGCACGTCGCCGGGCTTCGTCGCGCGGTCGCCGGTCATGTTCTCGGTCATCGGCGCGATCGCCGTGATCCGCACCGGTATCTTCAGTCGGCTGACGATCGACAGCGCGGCCATGACGACGGCGGCGCCGGTCATGTCGGTCTTCATGGCCATCATGCCGTCGCCGGTCTTGATTGAAAGACCGCCCGAGTCGAAGGTCACGCCCTTTCCCACGAGCGCGATGTGAGCGAGCTCGGCGTCGGGCTTCGGGTTGTACATGGCGTAGACGAGACGAGTGGGCTGGGCCGATCCAGCGCCGACGCCCAGCAATCCCCCGAGGCCCTCTTCCTTGATCTTGGTCTCGGTCCAGACCTCCACACGCACGAAAGGCTCTTCCTCGAGCCGGCTGAGCACCTGCTTCGCGAGTTCCTTCGGCGAGAGCTGACCGGCCGGCGTGTCGATCAGTCGCTTCGCCCAGTTCACGCCCTCGCCGACGATCGCACCTCTCGCGACCCCCTCGGTCACTTCGTCATGGTTCTCGACCGACGGCAAGGGCGTGCCGAGCGGCACGACGTCGAACGTCGCGTCGCCGCCCTTCTTCTTGTAGTTGTACGACGCGAGCACTGCCCCTTCGACGAGCGCCTGGGCGGCGTCGCCGGGCTCTTCGATCCCGTCGGTGGGCAGGAAGAACGCCACCGAACCGTCTCCCGCGCTCCGCACGGCGGCGGCGCCGGCGAGGCGGTAGTTCTCCAAGTTGTTGTAACTCGAGCCGAGGCTGACGAGCGTGACGGTGGGCTCACCGAAAGAGCGCAGGATCGTCGAGCTACCCGGCTCCTCCTTCAGACCCCGTTGCGCGCACCATTCCCTCGAGAACGACCGTGGCAGCGTCTGTCCCCCCAGCGTTGTCGGGATCGACTCCGCCACCACGGCGATGGCGTCGTCGAAGACCACCGGCACCGCCAAGGTCGCGAGTTGCGCTCCTTCGATAGGCGTTGATATTCGCGCGACGTGGGTCATGTTGCCTCTCTTCTCAATGGACTCGGGCTGTTCGGTGGTGCGGCCCCTCGGCCCAGCGGGCCATGGTCCACGCCAGATCGCTCAAGCGGTTCAGGTAGCCGACGACCAGCGAACCCTCGAGCGGGTAGCCCACGGCGATGCGCTCGGCCCGGCGGATGACGGTGCGCGCGACGTCGAGCACGGCGGACAGCTGGTTCTCGCCGGGAACCACGAACTCCTTGGGCATCTCAATCTCATTCGAGAGCGCGTCGATCTCGGTCTCGAGCCTCGTGATCATCTCGGCGGTGACCAAGGACTTGTCGGCGGTGAGCTTGTGCCGGTTGGCCGGGAGCGTCGCGACCTCGGCCATGAGAACCCACAGGTCACGTTCGATGGTGATGAGCAGCTCGTTCAGGCGACTCTCGGGCTGACTCAGCGAACGCGCCCATCCCAGCGTGGCTTGTGCTTCGTCGACGGCGCCGTTCACCTCGATAGGATCCGAGCTCTTCTCGACACGTCCACCGAAGTAGAGTCCCGTCGTCCCGTCGTCGCCGTCTCTCGTGTAGATCTTCACACCGTCAGCGTAGTGACATCGGGTCGTGCGCAGGTAGCCTGATAGACCAATGGAGTCCACCGTAAACCTTCCTTTTGCCCGCCCGAGTTCGAATGACCCCTACCTCAGCGCCCTCGCGGACCGGGTTCTCGTCTACGACGGGGCCACGGGGACCAACCTCCAGCTCCAGGAGCTGGGCGCCGACGATTTCGGAGGAGCGGGCCTCGAGGGCTGCAACGAAATCCTCGTCGTCACGCGACCCGACGCCGTAGAGCTGCTGCACCGGTCGTTCCTCGATGAAGGCGTCGACGTCATTGAGACCAACTCCTTCGGTTCGTTCTCGGTCGTCCTCAAGGAGTACGGGATCGGCGAACGGGCCCACGAGCTGGCCCTCACCTCGGCGACGCTCGCGCGCCGGGTCGCCGACAGCTACGCGAGCCCCGGATCGCCGAAGTTCGTGGCCGGCTCGATCGGACCGGGCACCAAGTTCCCCTCCCTCGGCCAGATCACCTACGACGAGCTCTCCGCCAGTTACGAGGAGCTCGCCTACGGGCTTCTCGAGGGTGGCGTCGACCTGCTGCTCGTCGAGACGATGTACGACCTCCTGTCGGGCAAGGCGGCGATCGCCGCCTGCCACCGGGCGATGGTGCGCCACGGACGGGTCGTGCCCATCCAAGCCCAGGTCACTATCGAGCTCACGGGCCGCATGCTGCCCGGCACCGAAATCGGTGCTGCGATCACTGCGCTCAGCCCGCTCGGCATCGACCTCATCGGGCTCAACTGCGCGACCGGTCCCGTGGAGATGTACGAGCCGCTGCGCCAGTTGAGCGAGACTGCCCCCATGCCCGTCGCGTGCCTGCCCAACGCGGGCCTACCGAGCGTGGTCGACGGCAAGATGCACTACGACCTCACCCCCGACGCCCTCGCGGAGCACCTGGCGAAATTCGTGACCGAATACGGCGTCCAGGTGGTTGGCGGGTGCTGCGGCACGTCGCCCGAGCACCTGCGCCGCGTCGTCGAGGCCGTTCGACCCCTTGCGCGCGCCGAGCGCAAGCCCATCCTCGAGCCGGCGGTCGCGTCGATCTACGCGCCCACCTCCTACAGCCAGGACCGCTCGGTGCTGCTCGTGGGCGAGCGCACGAACGCGAACGGCTCGAAGAAGTTCCGCGAGGCGATGCTCGAGGGTGACTGGGACACCTGCGTGGGCATCGGACGCGACCAGATCAAAGAGGGCGCGCACATCCTGGACGTCTGCGTCGACTACACCGGCGCCGACGGCGTCAGCGACATGAACGAGATCATGGGCCGCCTCGCCACCCAGTCCTCGGTGCCGATCATGGTCGACACCACCGAGACCCTCGTCGCGCGCCAGGCGCTCACGTGGCTCGGGGGCAAGGCGATCCTCAACTCGGTGAACCTCGAAGAAGGTGACGGCCCCGGCACCCGCCTCGACGGCTTCCTATCGCTCGCCGCCGAGTTCGGCGCGGCGGTGGTGGCGACGTGCATCGACGAAGTGGGCCAGGCCCGCACGGCGGACTGGAAGGTGCGCGCCGCGTCCAACATCATCGACCTCGCGGTCAACCGCTACGGGTTGAGCGCCGAGGACATCTTCATCGACCCACTGGCCCTGCCGCTTTCGACGGGCATGGTCGATTCGCGCCGCGACGGCATCGAGACCATCGAGGCGATCCGGCGCATCAAGGCCGAGCTGCCGGGGGTGCGCACTATCCTCGGGCTCTCCAATATCTCCTTCGGCCTCAACCCCGCCGCGCGTCAGGTGCTCAACAGCGTCTTTCTGCACGAGTGCGCGGAGGCGGGCCTCGACGCCGCCATCGTGCACGCCTCGAAGATCCTGCCCCTGCACCGCGTCGACGAGGAGGCGCGACGGGCCTGCCTCGACCTCATCTACGACCGCAGGACCGACGATTACGACCCCCTCTCGGAGCTGCTGCGCATCTTCGAAGGGGTCTCGTCCTCGTCCTCGAGCGGACCCGCGCTCGAGGACCTCCCGCTACACGAGCGCCTTCGCCAGCGCATCATCGAAGGCGCGCGCGTCGGGCTCGAGGAGGACCTCGAGGAGGCGATGGCGGGGGGGATGACGCCACTCGACATCGTCAACGGCATCCTGCTCGACGGCATGCGCGAGGTCGGCGACCTCTTCGCCACGGGCGACATGCAGCTGCCCTTCGTCCTGCAGAGTGCCGAGACGATGAAGTCGGCGGTCGCCTACCTGGAACCGCGCATGGAGAAGAGCGACCAGGGTGGGCGCGGGCGCGTCGTGCTCGCGACCGTGAAGGGTGACGTGCACGACATCGGCAAGAACCTCGTCGACATCATCCTGACCAACAACGGCTACGAGGTCGTCAACCTCGGCATCAAGGTCGGCGTCAACGAGATGCTGAGCGCCGTCGAGGAGCACAAGGCCGACGCCCTCGGCATGAGCGGACTGCTCGTGAAGTCCACCCTCATCATGCGCGAGAACCTCGAGCTGATGAACGAGCGCGGCATGTCGGACCTGCCGGTCCTGCTCGGCGGGGCGGCGCTCACGCGCACCTACGTCGAGCGCGACCTGCGCGAGGTCTACGAGGGCCGCGTCTTCTACGGCAAGGACGCCTTCGAGGGACTGCGGGTGCTCGACCGTCTGGGCGAGCTTCGAAAGTCCGGTGAAGAGGATCCGAGCTTCGGACGCGAGATCTCCGAGCGCAAGGTCTTTCGACGCATCAAGGGTCAGGCCGGCGAGGTGGTCGAGGGCCTGCCCAGCCGCAGTCCCGACGTGGAAGAGGACAACCCCATCTTCGTGCCGCCCTTCCTCGGCAGTCGTGTCGCTAAGGGCATGTCCGTCGACGAGATCAGCGACTACCTGAACCTCACCGCGCTCTTTCGTAACCAGTGGGGATTTCGCCCGGAGAATGGCGAGGACGACCCCGCTTTCAAGGAGCGCGTCGGCGCGACGCTGCGAGAGCAGATGGCCATCGCGAAGGAAGAGGACCTGCTCATTCCCCAAGTCGTGTGGGGCCACTTCCCCGTCGCCTCGGACGGCAACGATCTGATCGTCTATTCCGACGACACCCGCGAAGACGAGCGCACGCGCTTCCTGTTTCCGCGCCAGCACCAGGCTCCCCACCTCTGCATCGCCGACTTCTTCCGCTCCGTCGAGAGTTCCGACCACGACTACGCCAGCTTCATGCTCGTGACCATGGGACCGCGCGTATCCGAACGCTGCCAAGAGCTCTTCGCGCAGAACCGCTACACCGACTACCTGATGCTGCACGGCCTCGGCGTCGAGATGGCTGAGGCGCTCGCGGAGATGTGGCACAAGCGCATCCGTGAGGAATTGGGCTTCGCCGAACAGGACGGCCCCACACTGACCGGGCTCTTTCGCCAGCAGTACCGCGGCGGGCGCTACTCGTGGGGCTACCCCGCGTGTCCTGACCTCGGCGATAACGCCAAGGTGGCCGAGCTCCTCGAGGCGAGCCGCATTGGAGTCAGCGTTTCAGAGGGGTTCCAGCTCCATCCCGAACAGACGACGGACGCCATCATCTGCCACCATCCGATGGCGAAGTACTTCGTTGCCTAGTCGCCCTCGGGCGCCTCGGTGACGGTCCTGCCTGTCGTCAGTACGTCATCCAGGTCGAGTTCGATCTCGTCGCCGTGCACTTCGCCGCCAGTCCCGTCAGTGACCTCGAACTCGGTCAGCGGGTACTCGACGCCGGTGTCCGCCGCCTCGTCGCCCTGGGTGTCCTCGTCCACGTCGATCTCCCTCGTCGGGATCGTGGCGTTGAACCCCGTCGCCAGGTCTTCAGCGTCGACCGACCCCTGAACGAACTCGTCTTCTGCCTCGTCCTCGTCGAGCAGGGCCGCGTCCAAATCGGTCTCGTCCTCCTCTTCCTCGAGGATCTCCTCGAAGACCTCGTCCTCGATCTCCAGTTCCTGTTCGTCCTTATTCATGATTCCTCCCTTTCTACGTCTTACAGTCCCGGATGCGGACCAGGTGCACGCACCGTCGCACGATTCGAGTTGGGCGATTGGCCCTCAGCCATGATTATCACCCTTCGGCGAGGGCAAACCTCACAAGTCAAATGAGACCCAAACCATCCGCAGCCCCCCGGGTAGCCACACGTGAGATTGGGCTATCGATCACGCTCAATCCCTGGATAGGTGAGATGAACCGCGAAGCGGCATTGTTGCCTCGTCGGAGAGCTGTGGGTGAATGGACTCGTGAGGATGTCCGTGACGCCGTCACAGATTGCCGGTCTGCGTTGACCGCCGTTGTGTCATGCACAATCGAACTCAAGGCTCTGGATGATCTCGACGTGTTTTTCAGGGACCTCGATCGACGAAGTTGTTGAGCACCTCGATCGCTGCCTCGACCAGTCGGGCTCGTTCGAGGTGAGCTGATTGGCCGCATCTGCCCGAAACAGATTTGGAACGATCAAAGCGCCATCGGACACGGAGGCTGCCCTAGGCGCTCATCATCGCCTGGTGGGCGCCGCGACCGGCGTGGCGTCGCTCAACGCCTCCCGGGCGTGGTAACTGGACCTGGTCAACGGCGAGGCCTGGACGTGCTTCAGGCCCAGTCGTTCACCCTTCTTCGCGAGCTCATCGAACTCGGCCGGTTCCCACCATCGTGAGACCGGGAGGTGCTGCTCGGTAGGCCGCAGATACTGGCCAATGGTCGCGATGGAGACTCCCACCGCGGCGAGGTCCGCCAGGGTCTCTTCGACTTCCTCTTTGGTCTCGCCGAGCCCCACCATCATGCCCGACTTCGTCGTGAGGCCCGACGCGGCGCTTCGCGCGAGCACGGTCAGCGACCGCAGGTAGCCAGCACTCGGACGCACCGCGCGCTGCAAACGCGCCACCGTCTCGATGTTGTGGTTCACGACGTCGGGGCGCGAGTCGAGGATCATGGCGAGCGACTCGACGTCGCCCTTCAGATCACTGATCAGCACCTCGACGTTGGTCGAGGGAGAGCGCTCCCGGATCGCGCGCACGGTCGCGGCGATCGCCCCTGCGCCCCCGTCGTCGAGATCGTCGCGCGCGACGCACGTAATGACAGCGTGCCCGAGCTTCAGACGAACGACCGCCTCGGCGACGCGTTCGGGCTCGGTAGAATCAAGGGCGAGAGGCTTGCGGGTGTCGATGAGGCAGAAGCCGCAGGCCCTGGTGCAGCGCTCGCCGTTCACCATGAAGGTGGCGGTGCCCTCGGCCCAACACTCGAAGATGTTCGGGCAACCGGCCTCTTCGCAGACGGTCACCAGACGAAGGTCCTCGGTGAGCGTGCGAAGCGATTGGTACTCCTTACCCATCTTCGCCTCGATGCGCAGCCACTCGGGCTTGCGCGAACGAAGCGCGATTCCCGCGTCGGGGTCGACGCCGGCCTTGCGCAGGCGACGAAGCAGGGGTCGCTCGCTCGAACTGGTGGACGCGCTGCGATCGACGCGAGCCACCGCGGCGGCCCCGCCGAGGCGGGCCGTCAGCTCGTCACCGAGGCGCTCTTCCACTTCCAAGGAGCTCACGTCGAGCCCGAGCGACCGCAGAGACGCGACGGGCTTGTCGGGGATGCCGCACGGCACGATCGCCTGGAAACCCGCGAGGTCGATGTCCACGTTGAGTGCCACGCCGTGCAGCGTCCTGCGCGCGCCGCGCTCGTTGCGCTCCGTGCGAACCCCCACGGCCGCGATCTTCGAGGGACGGCCCTCGAGGTGCGCCCAGACCCCGGGATAGCCGTCGAGACGCCCGACCTCGCCGAGAAGGCCAGCGGGGTCGAAGTCTCGCACCGTGGCGATGACCGCGTCTTCCAGACGCGTCACGTGGGCCTTGCCGGCCGACGGATCGTCGGCCACGGTGACGATGGCCCAGGCGACCACCTGGCCGGGCGCGTGGTAGGTCACGTCGCCGCCGCGGTCCGCGTCCACGACGACGGCGTCGAGCTCGCCAGGCGGAACGAGGAAATGCTCCTCCAGGGTGCGGATGCCGCGCGTGTAGGTGGGCGGGTGCTCGAAGAGCAGCACGTAGTCGTCGCCCGACTGGAGCAGGGCCCTCTGGAAGGCGTTGGCTTCAGCGAACGAGATCCGTCCCAGGTGGCGGCGGCGGAGCATCTAGCGCTCGCTCTCCAGGTCCATTCCCGCGAGGAGCTCTGCGACGCGCTCCAGGTAGTTGGCCGCGGACACCGGCTCGCAGACCCGATGGTCGAACGAGAGGCCGAGCACGAGGCGTCGCCCCACTTCGATCGACGTCCGTGAGTCCTTCGTCGACACGACCGGAACCAGCCGAACCGCGCCGACACTCAACACGGCGACTTCGGGCTGGATGATGATCGGTTCCACCCACAGCGTGTGCTCGGTGGGCGCGCCGACGATGGTGAACGTGCCGCCCATGAGGTCGTCCGCGTTGAGCTGGCGGGACTTCACCCGCTCCCCCAGCTCGCTCACGCGACGAGCGAGCGCGCGAAGCGTCAGTCCGGCGGCGGCGTGCACGACGGGCACGAGCATGCCGTCGTCGGCGACGTGGCGCATGAAGCCCAGGTTCACCGTGCGGTGCACCACGAGCTCGTCGCCCTGGTAGGTCGCGTTCAGGAAGTCGAACTCGGCGAGCGCTCGCACCGCGGCGAGGCTGACCACCATTTCGTCGGTGATGGCGACGCCGTCACGGGTCGTGCGACCCAACCGGTCGAGTTCGGCGAAGACCGCGCCTTCGATTTCGATGGCCACGAAACCGTGCGGCGTCGACTGCGCCGACACCGAGAGATGCTGGCCCATGCGGCGCTGGCCATTGGAGAGTGGCACCACGACTTCTTCGGTCGGCCCGCTCGCGACGGCGCGCTCGGCGTCACGGCGAGTGATCGAACCGCCGGGCCCCGAACCGCGGACTGTCGAAGGTTCGACGCCGCCGTCGCTCAGAATCCTTCGCACGACCGGTGAGACGACCACACCGTTCGGTCCACCCTCGCTCGCACTCAAAACGTTCGAGGGCGTGGGAGTGCTCGGCGCCGGCGAGGCTGGCGCGCTCGAGGGTGTGGCGGCGCCTGGCGCACCGGCAGCGGCCGACTCGTCGATCACCGCGACGCGTGCGCCGGTCTCGACCGTGTCACCTTCTTCCGCGAGGATCTGCACGAGCACGCCCGCGGCGGGCGACGGCATCTCCGAGTCGACCTTGTCGGTCGAGACCTCGAAGAGCGGCTCGTCGCGAGCGACCACGTCGCCCACCTTCTTGAACCACTGGGTGATTATCCCTTCGGTGACGGATTCACCGAGCGACGGAAGCGTGACGTCAACCAACGTGCAACCCTCGACCCGCGAGCGCCAGCAGCGTCTCGCCGAAGGTCTCCGACAGCGACGGGTGGGGCTGGATCAGCGCGGCGGCTTCCTCAGCGGTCGCTTCCCAGTTCACGGCGAAGTAGCCCGCACCGAGCTGCTCGGTGACCCACGGACCCGCCATGTGGACGCCCAGGATCTGGCCGGCGGTACCGTCGGCGCGCTTCTCGGCGATGATCTTGACGACGCCATCGGTGTCACCGATGATCTGGGCGCGGCTGTTGCCACCGAAGGGGTCCTTCTTCACGACGACCTCGTAGCCCTTCTCCTTCGCGGCGGCCTCGGTGAGTCCGCAGAACGCCACCTCCGGGTTCGAGTAGATCGCCCATGGCACGCGCTCGTAGTCGACCGGGACGACGGGCTCGCCCAGGATCGTCTTGACCGCGACGATCGCCTCGGCGAAGCCGACGTGCGCCAATTGGGGAGTGTTGGCGACGACGTCACCAACGGCGTAGACGTTGGGGTTCGCCGTGCGCTGGTAGCTGTCGGCGACCACGTACCCGCGCTCGTCGAGCACGACGTTGGTGCCCTCGCCGAGCAGTCCCTCGGTGCGCGGAGCCCGGCCGACGGACATGACGACCATGTCGACCTTCACGTCCTCGGCGCCCTCCATGTTGACCGCGGTGCCGACCTTCTTCGGTGTGTGGCCCGTGATCTTCACGCCCGTCTGGATCTCGATGCCGCGCTTCTTGAACGAGCGCTGCACGACGTTGGCCACCTCGGTGTCGCAACCCGCCAGGATCGACGGCAGGCCCTCGAGGATCGTGACCTTGGTGCCCATGTCGCAGAGCATCGAGGCGAATTCGCAGCCGATGGCTCCGCCGCCGATGACGGCCGCCGTGGCGGGCAGCGCGGTGAGGTCGAGGAACTCGTCGGACGTGAGCACGATCTTGCCGTCGACCTCGAAGCCGGGGAGCGTGCGCGGCACGGATCCGGCGGCGAGGATGATGTTCGTGCCCTTGGCGACGACGCCCGCGTCAGCCCCGTCGACGACGGTGACGGTCTGGTCGGCGTCGAGTCGCGCGGTGCCGTCGAAGATGGTGACCTTGCGACCCTTCAAGAGCCCCGACACGCCCTTGAAGAGGCGCTCGACGATCTCGTTCTTGCGGGCCTGGCTGACGGCGAAGTCGACCTGTACGCCCTTGGTGGTGAAGCCGAAGGCGCCGGCGTGCTCGAGGGTCTGGCGCACGTGGGCCGTCTCGAGGAACTCCTTCGCGGGCACGCATCCGCGGTGCAGGCACGTCCCGCCGACCTTGTCGCGCTCAACGAGAGCGATGTTCAAACCGGCAGCGGCGCCGTAGAGGGCGGCGGCATATCCACCGGGTCCTCCTCCGATTACAACCACATCGAACTGCTGGACCTCGTTAGCCACGGCCTATCCCTTCAAATCATCTAGTGCTGACCCCCTAGGGAATCCTAATGTTTCTCCAAACCGGCCGGCACGGCGAGCGCCTAGGTGTGCTGGCCCCGCTGGAAGTCCGCCGCGGCGGTCGCTAGCTCGTCGACGAAATCGTTCATCCGGTCGCCCGAATGGCCCTTCACCCACGAGAACGTGATTGTGCGTGGGCTGTCGAGCACGAGTGCGAAGAGCTGCTCCCACAGGTCACGGTTGGCGACGGGCTGTCCCTGGGAGTTCTTCCAACCCCGTCGAAGCCACCCCGCGTGCCACTTGTCGTTAAAACATTTCACCACGTAGGTCGAGTCGCTCACGATCTCGACCGGATCGTCGGGATTCTCGCGAAGCGCCTCTATGACCGCGAGGACCTCCATGCGCTGGTTCGTGGTGTGAGATTCACAGCCACTCGCGTAACTGTCGGTGCCGCTCGCCCACGCCCAGCCCCCGGGTCCAGGATTACCGCGGCACGCGCCGTCGGTATGGATTCGCTTCATATGATCCGGGTGGTCCACGAATCTGGGTCTTCGGTGAACCTCGTGATGGAAGCGGGGAACTCGCCTCGAAGCACCTGGCCGAGCGTGACGTGCTCGAGCACCTCACGCAGCGCCCCTCGCACCGCGACCCACACGTCACGCAGGTGTCTCGCCTCGCCCTCGTAGACGAGCGTCTCGGGGCGCATGCCCCGCACGCCCGCCAAAGGTCCGCTCACCACGCGCAGGATGTCGGCGATCATGATGTGCTCTGGGTCGCGCGCAAGCTTGAAGCCGCCTTCGGGTCCGCGCTGGCTCGTGACGAGCCCGCCGCGGCGAAGGTCCGAAAGGATCGCCCCCAGGAATTTGGCGGGAAGCTCCTGCTCCTGGGCGAGGTGCTCGGCGCTCACTGACGAGTCGCTCGCCGCGAGCGTGAGGAGCGCTCGAATCGCGTACTCGGCCTTGGCGGGAATCTGCATTCACCCATTCTGCACCACCGCGCCCCACTTTTCTGGCAGCACCCCAGAACTCCTAAGGTTGAGTTCGTGTTTGAACTCCAGTCGCGCAACCTCTACCTCTGCGTTCCGTGTCGCGACGACATGTCCGTCTTCCTTCCCGCCGTGCTACGCGGCGGGGTCGACGTGGTCCAGCTTCGCGAAAAAGAGCTCTCCCACGAGCAGCGCGTCGCCGCGGCCCGCCTCATGGTCCCCATCTGCCGTGATTTCGGGGTGCCGTTCGTCATGAACGATTCGCCCGAACTGGCGCTCGAGGTCGGCGCGGACGGAGTTCACGTGGGACAGGACGACGCGAGCGTCGCGCACTGCCGCCAACTGCTTGGCGACCAGGCGATCGTTGGCCTGTCGACCCACTCGACCCAGGAGTTCGACGCGGCGCTTCCCCAAGCCGCCTCGTATTTCAGCGCCGGGCCTATCGTGGCGACCCCGACCAAGCTCGGCCGGCCCGGGACGGGCGTGGGCTACGCGCTCGAGTGCCAGCGCCGCAGCGACCGACCGGTCTTCGTCACCGGCGGGGTCACCGACGCCAACGCCGCCGACCTCGTGCTCGCCGGACTGCGCCACTTCGTTGTCGTGCGCTACCTGACCGAGTCGGAGCGGCCCGAAGAGTCGGCACGCTCGCTTCGCCGCACCCTCGACGAGGCGCTCTCAGCGGTGACGGTCGAGCCAACCTAGCAAGGTCGCCACCATGCGCGGATCAGCGCGCAACTGGTGCCCCGCTCCTTGGATGATGCGCAGTTCGGCTCGGCCCTCGGCGCTCGCCACGAGGTCTCTCGCGTCGCTCGCCGGCACCTCGATGTCGTCGGCTCCGTGGCCGATCAAGAGTCGCCGAGGGGGAATCCTCGCGATCGACCCGAGGGGGTCAATGGCGACGACGTCGTCGCGCAACGCCTCAGGCGACAGAAGGTCCTTCTCGTCCGCCACGACCCCGGCGATCTGTACCGCACGATGGAAGTCGCCAGCGCTCGAGCACCACGCCTCGAGGTGAGCGGGGGCCGCGAAGGTCGCCACTCCCCTCACGCGTTCGTCGTTCGCCGCCGTAGCGAGTGCGAGAGCACCGCCGAATCCGAAGCCCGCGAGCGAGATCCGCCGCTCGCCCTCCTCGATGCGGTTGAGTATCTCGTTGAGGTCATGGCGCCACTGCGTAGCCGAGAAGGTCCCGGTGCTTCCGCCCACGCCCGACAGCGTGCCAGTGGCGACGATCCAACCGGACTCGTTCGCGAGGTGCTCGGCCAGCTCGGGCAGCAGTCCGGCCGCTTGGCGGCCCATGCCCATCGCGCGCGGCAGTCCATGCACGAGCACGAGGATGTGGTCCGTGACCGGTCTCGCGTTCGATGTTGCGATTCTCAGGTCGAGCAGCGAGCCGCCGCTCTTCAGTTGCTCGTGGGCGAGCACGCTTGGCTAGATGCCCAGGCGCTGTGCCAGCAGTTCGCGGTGGTAGGCCGGGTCCCCGAGGAACAGCTCCGAGCTCTTCGCGCGCTTGAAGTACAAGTGCGCGTGGTGCTCCCACGTGAAGCCGATGCCACCATGGATCTGTATGTTCTCGGCGGCGCAGTGGAAGTAGGCCTCCGAGCAGAAGGACTTCGCGAGACTCGCCGCGATCGGTAGCTCGTCGTTGAGCTCCTGGGCGGCCCACGCGGCGTAGTAGGCCGCGGACTTGGCGGACTCCACGTCGAGCAGCATGTCCGCGCACTTGTGCTTGATCGCCTGGAACGAGCCGATGGGCCGGCCGAACTGGACGCGGTTCTTCGCGTACTCGACCGCGTTGTTGAGCACGCGCTGGGCTCCGCCCACCTGCTCGGCGGCGAGCGCGGAGGCGGCGACGAAGAGCGTCGTCTGGAGGCCCTCGAGGGCACCGCCCTCGATCCCGACGAGGACCGCCGGGGCGTCCTTCAGCTCGATGCGGCTCTGCTTGCGGGTCTGGTCCATCGTCGGCAGCGCCTCGCGGGTGACGCCGGGCGCGTCGCCCTGCACGGCGAAGAGCGACAGTCCCTTGTCGGTCATCGCGGGCACGAGGATGAGCGACGCTACGTTGCCGTCGGTCACGTAGTTACGCACGCCGTTCAGCACGAACCCGTCACCCGACGCGGTCGCGGTGGTAGACGTCGAGGCGAGGTCCCACTGGCCGGCGTCATCGGTGAGCGCCACGGTCGCGATCGTCTCGCCCGAGGCGATGCCCGGGAGGTACTTCGCCTTGTCGGCGTCACTGCCGACGAAGAGCAGCGCGTTCGCCGCGAGCGCCACCGTCGAGAAGTACGGCGAGCACAGCAGCGCCGCGCCCATCTCCTCGAAGACGACGTAGAGCTCGACCGGGCCGTAGCCCTGGCCGCCGTACTGCTCGGGAATCCCGAGTCCCTGCAGGGCGAGTTCGTTGGCCATCTGCTCCCACACCGCGGGGTCGTAACCCTCGTTGGTCGCCATGAGCCGGCGCACTTCGGACTCGGGCGACTTCTCCTCCAGGAACCGCTTGACCATCTTGCGGAGCTCTTCTTGTTCTTCGCTAAATCCAAAGTTCATCGCGACCCTCTTCTATCCCTACCGGACAGTAATGCCAGTGACTGCGACATTAGCGAAAACTCGGACCCGGCTCGGACGTGGCATTCTGGGGACGTGGACAACGTGGAACTGGTCTGGTCGAACGCGAGCGCCGAGGTGCACCGTTTCGTCGTGGGACCAGTGGAAAACAACGTCTACGTGGTGCGATGCCGCCGCACCGGGGTGGCGACGCTGATCGACGCCGCGAACGAGCACGACCGCCTGCTTCGCGTGGCGACCCGCCTCGGAGTCACCTCGGTTCTCGAGACCCACGGCCACTGGGACCACATTGGGGCCGTCGAGCAGGTACGCGAAGCCGGCATCGACGTCTGGGTCCGCGACGAGGACGCGGCGATGCTGCCGGGCTACGACCATCTCCTGGAGGACGACACGGTCCACGTGGTCGGCGAGCTTCGGCTTCATACCATCCACACCCCGGGCCACACGCCGGGCTCGATCTCCTTCGCCCTCGAGAACACCCCGCTGCTGTTCACCGGCGACACGCTTTTTCCCGGCGGGCCGGGCAACACGACGTTCGAGGGTGGGGACTTCCCGACGATCATCAAGTCGATCGAGCACCGGATCTTTCGCGTCTACGGCGACGAGACGATCATCTGGCCCGGCCACGGCGCCAGCTCGACACTCGGAATCGAGCGCCCGCACCTCGACGAATGGGTGGATCGAGGCTGGTAATCGCTGGGCAGCCTTCGAGGCATCACCGGTAGGCTCTCATGCGTGTCAGAACCCCTCTTAGAACTACGTAACCTCCACGCCGAGGCCGACGGCGCCTCGATCCTTCGCGGGGTCGATCTCATCGTCGGCGAGGGCGAGGTTCACGCCCTCATGGGACCGAACGGGGCGGGCAAGTCAACGCTCGCGAACGTCGTGATGGGCCACCCCGGCTACACCGTCACCGCAGGAGAGATCCTGCTCAAGGGCGAGAACATCGCGTCCTGGTCGCCCGACGCGCGCGCGCGCGCGGGAATCTTCCTCGCTTTCCAGTACCCCGAAGCGATCAGCGGCGTCTCGGTGGTCCAGTTCCTGCGCCAAGCCATCGCCGCGCGCAAGGGACTCGACGAGTTGAGCGTCCTTGAGGTGCGCCTCGACCTGATGGAGTGGATGGACCGGCTGGGCATGGACCCCGCGTTCGCCGAGCGGCACCTGAACGACGGCTTCTCCGGTGGCGAGCGCAAGCGCAACGAAGTCCTCCAGATGGCCTTGCTCGAGCCGGTGATCGCCCTGCTCGACGAGACCGATTCGGGCCTCGACATCGACGCGCTTCGCGTCGTGGCCCGCGGGGTGCGCACCGTGCGCGACGAGCACCCCGCGATGGGGGCGATCGTCGTGACGCACTACGTCAAGCTGCTCGAGGAGATCGAGCCCGATCAGGTGCACATCCTGGTCGACGGCCAGATCGTCCACTCGGGGGGCGCGGAACTCGCCCAGACCATCGAGCACGAGGGCTACGACGCGTGGCGCCCGGTCACGCTGTGACCAGTTTCGACCCGCGCCGAGTGCGCGCCGACACTCCCCTCCTCAAGAGGTCCGTGCACGGACGAACCATCACCTACCTGGACACCGCGGCCTCCTCGCTCCAGCCCCGCGCCGTCATCGAGGCGATGAGCCGCTACTACGAGCTGCGCCACGCCAACGTGCACCGCGGCGTGTACCAGACCGCCAACGAGGCGACCTCCGTCTACGAGGGCGCCCGCGAGTCGGTGGCCCGCTTCATCAACGCCCCCAGCGGCGCCGGCGAGATCGTGTTCACGAAGAACGCCACCGAGTCGTTCAACCTGCTCGCGAAATCCTGGGCCAGCGCGAACCTGAAGCCCGGCGACGTGGTGCTCGTGAGTGAGATGGAGCACCACGCCAACATCGTGCCCTGGTTCCAGCTGCGCGACGTCAGCGGGATCGAAGTCCGCTTCATCCCTGTGGGTGACGACTACCGCCTCGATCTGACCAACATCGACGAATTGATGAAGGGCGTGAAGCTCGTCTCGGTCACGGCGATGTCCAACGTGCTCGGCACCGTCAATCCGATCAAAGAACTCGCCAAGACCGCGCACAGCTACGGCGCCCTCATCGCCGTCGACGGCGCGCAGCTCGTCGCCCACGCGGTCACCGACCTCGTCGACCTCGACGTCGACTTCTTCGTCTTCTCAGCCCACAAGATGCTCGGTCCGACCGGCATCGGGGTCTTCTGGACCCGTTCGGCGATCCTGCACGACATGCCGCCGTTCCTCGGCGGCGGCGGCATGATCGCCGACGTGAGGACCGACGGCTACACCCCAGCGACGGGGCCCTCGCGCTTCGAAGCGGGCACCCCGCCGATCGCCGAGGCCGCGGGCCTCGGCGCCGCGGTGCTGTACCTCGAGGGACTCGGCATGGACGCCATCGCCGAGCACGAGCGCCGGCTCACCGCGGACGCGCTCACCCGGCTCGGCCTCGAATTCGACGGCCGCGTGCGCGTCATTGGACCGAACGACACGCTCAGCCGGGGTGGAGTGATCAGCCTCGACGTTGATGGCGTCCACGCCCACGACGTCGCACAGGTCCTCGACCAGTTCGGCGTTTGCGTGCGGCCCGGGCACCACTGCGCGAAGCCCCTCATGCGAAGGTTCAACCTCACCGCCACGGCGCGCGCCTCGTTCGGCCCCTACTCATTGGTCCGGGACACCGACGTGCTGCTCGAGGCGCTCGGCCACGCCGTCACCATGTTCGGATAACCCGATGTCGAACCTGGAAGACCTCTACCGCGAAGTGATCCTCGACCACTACCGTTCGCCGCGAAACCGAGGGGAGCTCCCCTCGCCTCCCGCCATCCGCGTGGAGGGCTTCAACCCCCTCTGCGGCGACGAGATCACGGTGTACCTCGACGTCCGAGACGGCGTGCTCGTCGACATCAAACTGACCGGACATGGCTGCTCGATCTCCCAGTCGTCCTCATCGCTGATGAGTGCCGCGGTGAAGGGCAAGCCCATCGAGAAGGTCCGCGAGATCATCGCAACCTTCAAGCAACTGATGACGGTCCACGAGACGTCGCTCGATGAAAAGGCCGAACCGCAGCCGATCGACCTTCGCGCGCTGGGCGAACTCGCGGCGCTGCAGGGCGTCGTCAAGTTTCCCGTGCGCATCAAGTGCGCGACCCTCGCCTGGAACACCCTGAGCCAAGGGCTCGACGAACTGAACTAACCCCTTACGGGTTGCACGGCACCGGGTCGAAGTACTGGTCCCCGGGGGTGGCGATGGTCGTCGTGGTCGTGGGCGTCGAGGACGTCGTCGCCTGCTTCTTCGAACTCTTCGCGACGATCGTGGTGGTCGTCGACGTCGTCGTGGTCACCACCGGCGGCAGCGGCGTCTGACCCTCGGCGTTCGGCGGAGGATTAGTCGGGGTGATGAGCGTGCTGCCGAAGACGTTCACGAGCATCTGCTGGGCCTCGGGCTCTTGCACGTACAGGACGTCGCCGAGTGCCGCGGACTGGCCGGGGGTCGTCGGCAACGTGTAGGTCAGCATGTTCGCGGGGTTGATGCCGTGAAACTTGACCGCGAGCGCTATGAGCTCGTTGAGCGTGAAGTTGTCGTCCAGCGTGATCCCCTGCGGAAGCTTCGAGAGGAAGGAGTTGATCGTGAGCGGGTTGTAGAGCCGCTTCACCCGGTCGATCATCGCCCTCATGAACGCGTTCTGGCGGTCGATTCGCCCGTAGTCACTAGTGACGTCGAAGTTCCAGACGCCGTTCTGGAACCACTCGTAGTGCCGGCTCCGCGCCACGGCGAGAGCCTGAAAGCCGTTCACGAGCTGGCAACCGGCGTGCTTGATGTTGAGCCCCGAGTACGCGTCCTTCGCCGGATACGGGAAGTCGAGGTAGACCCCGCCAATGGCGACAGACGCGTTGATCAGCCCACCGAAGCTCACGACGATCGTGTGGGTGATCGGAATGCCGAAGTTGGCCGTGATCGTCTGGGCGAGCAGCGAGGGGCCGCTGCCGAAATTGACGTTGATGCGGTTGAACTTGCCGTAGATGGACTGGTTCGCGAGCAGAGTGGTGATCGTGTCGCGCGGGATCGAGAGCACCGAGATCGTGCCCGCCACGGGGTCGATATGCATGATCTTCACGACGTCGCTGCGCTGGCCCGATACCGAGCCGGTCGATGCGCCCGTCTGGGCCGCGACCGCGCCCGTGAGACCGGCCCTCGAGTCCGAGCCGATTTCGAGGATATTGAAGGGCTTGCCCGTCAATTGGGGCAACTCACCCGCCACGTGGATCTTCGGGATCTTGCTGAAGCGGTACTGGGCGTAGACGTAGCCACCACCGACGACGCCCACAATCAGCGCGAGCACGACCGCGACGCTGATGATCACGCGCCGCCTGGTGCGGTGGGCCCGCTGCTTGCGGGGCTTTCGCGTTACGCCGGACTTGTTGTCGACGGCTTCACCCAACGCGACGAGACGGTGCTCGTTCGCGAGCGCGCGCCGCTTGTCTCTGCGAGATTCGTGGGAGCGGCCCAGAGGATCGTTGTCACGTCCGTCAGCCATTGTTCGAGTTTACCAAAACGACCCCTGCGCGAATCCAATCAGCCCTTTGTCTGGCGGAATGGCTCGTAGCCGTCGCGCTCGAGGATTTCGGAGAGTTCGGGCCCGCCGGTCGCCACCACGCGCCCCTCGCTCATGACATGGATCACCGTGGCAGTGAGTTCCTGCAGCAGGCGGCGGAAGTGCGTGATCGCGAGCACGCCGCAGTCCCATTCGGAGGTGGCGCTGCTCAGGCGCCTCGCCACCGCGCCCAGCGCGTCGACGTCGAGACCCGAGTCGATCTCGTCCAGCATCGCGAACTTCGGTCGCAGGATGCCGAGCTGGACCATCTCGGCGCGTTTACGCTCGCCACCCGACAGGTCGACGTTCACGAAGCGGTCGAGCACGTCGTCACGAAGCTCGACGCGTCGCGCCTCTTCGCTCATTCGCTCGCGCAGATTCTCCTCGTCGGCACCCGCGGCGATCAGAAGGTCGATCGGACGCACGCCCGGCACCGCGAGCGGATGCTGCATCGCGAGAAACAGGCCGTGCCGGGCGCGCTCCGTCGGCGACAGGCCGAGCAGGTCGACACCGTCGAGCAGGGCGGTTCCTGTGAGGACCTGGTAGCCGGGCCGACCGCTCAGGGCGTGGGCCAGGGTGGACTTACCCGAGCCGTTCGGACCCATGATGACGTGGACCTCCCCCGAGCTCATCGAGAGGTCGAAGCCCTTCAGCACTTCCTTGCCCGCGACTTGGACACGGAGACCTTCTATAACGAGCGTTGACGTCACGGCACCATCACCTCGAGATGGCCGTCGACCGCACGGACGTCGTAGTGCGCCACCGGACGGGTGGCCGGAAAGGACATGGGCTGGCCGTCGCTGAGGCGGAACATCGCTCCGTGGCGCGCGCATTCGATCTCGCACGTCGCGACCTCGACCTCTCCGAGGGCGAGGCTGAAGTCCTCGTGGCTGCACTTGTCGTCGAGCACGTACACGTCGCCCTCGATGCGCACGACGACCAGCACGTGCCCGTCGAGACGGAGCTGTCGAGCCTGTCCGTGGACGTAATCGTCGAGCACCCCGATGTCGAGCGACCTCATGGCGCCACGACCTTCAGCAGCGACAACGCCGAGGCCACGTCCTGCTCGACGAGACCGGCGAGTTCGTGGGGAAGCGAAGTGAGCATCTCGTAGAAGAAACCCTGGATCATCAACAACTCGGCGTCACTTCGGGTGACGCCGCGCGACTCGAGGTACCAAAGTTGCAACTCGTCGAGTGGCCCGACGCTCGAGGCATGCGCGCAGACGACGTCGTTCTCGCGGATATCGAGATTCGGGACGCTGTCGGCGTGCGCGTGCGGCGACAACAGGAGATTGTGATTGGTCTGGCGCGCGTCGGTGCGCTTCGCGCCTTTCTCGATCTCGATGAGACCCGTGTAGACCGAGCGCGATTCATCGGCGACCGCGCCCTTGGAGAGCAGCGTCGACCGGGTGCGGGCCGACTTATGGAACTGGTGCGTTCGAAAATCATGCACTTGGCTGCCCGAACCGAGGAACGTGGTGCGCAACTCGTTCTCCGCTCCGGTGCCAAGCATCTCCGCGTCGTTGCGTGAGCGGTCGTAGTGGGCGCCCATGCCGATGACGGCCTGGCGAAGACGCGAGTCGCGGTGCAGGAAGCCGGTCGTGCGTGCCACGTGCCAGGCACTCTGGTCGAGGCGCTGATAGGTGACCAGCTGCAACGAGGCATTGTCGCCGATGTCGTACTCGCTCAAGGGAACGACAAGGGCGCGTGCGCCGCCCTCGAAGTACTCGACGACCGCGGCGCTGCTCGAGCGCCCCATCCTGATCTGCGTGCGCGAGAAGGACGACGAACCCGAGGTCGAGTTCACTATGACGATTGGCTTGTCGACGTTGACGCCGTCACCGATCGTGATCACGGTGGTCGACGGTGCCAGCGCGTCATTCAAGACGGCGAAGTTGTCGTTCTCGTAGCGGCTCAGGACGGACTCGCCGCTCAACGAGGGCGCGTTCTCCACGACCTCGACACGAACGCCGTCAGGCGCCGCGCCCGCGTCGACGCAGAATCCGTCAACGACACGAACCACGAGTCCCGCGCGAGCGCAAAGTTGGGCGGCGAAGGGCGAATCGTCCAGCTTGGCGGGGGCGGACGTGACCGAGAAGGCGTCCAGCACGAGGTCGTTGAGCGGGGCGTAGCGCCACACCTCATCGCTCGTGGTGGGAAGTCCCGTCTCTTCGAAGAGCGACCAGGCGCGTTGGCGCTCCTGCGCGTCGTGACGCTCGGAAATGAAGGAGAGGGCTGATTCAGCGAAGATTTTCATAGATGGGGAGACCAAAGCAGTGTAACGGTCGGGCCCAACTTCCCAGCGCCGTGCGACGTAGGCTGAACGGGAACACTGGGGGTTTCATGGATTTCTCATCCGACGTCTTGACGCTTGAGGTACACGGTCACGTCGCCACGCTGTGGTTAGACCGCGAGGAGGCACGTAACGCCATGGGCAGCGCCTTGTGGCGCGACCTGCCGAGGGCCGCGCAGGCGGTCGCGGACGACCCGTCGATACGGGTGCTCGTCATCGCCGCGAAGGGCCAGCATTTCACCGTTGGACTCGACCTGAAGGAGCTCGGGGGCAACCTCGTCAACGGAGGCTCGAGTGCGACGGCCAAGGCGCCCTCGAAGGCCGTGGCCAGCGCCAACTCCTACAACGCGGTGCGCGCCATGCAGGACTCGGTGACGTCGATAGCCGAGTTGCCCATCCCGGTGATCGCCGCCGTCCACGGGTACTGCATCGGAGGTGGCGTCGACCTCATTTGCGCGTGCGACATCCGTCTTTGCTCGGGTGACGCGAAATTCTCGGTTCGAGAGGCGAAGGTGGCGATCGTCGCCGACCTCGGAACGCTGCAACGCCTGCCCAAGATCGTGAGCGCGGGCCACGTCGCCGAGCTCGCCTACACCGGCAAGGACATCGGCGCATCGCGCGCCGCGGTGATCGGTCTCGTGAACTCAGTGCACGGAGAGGATGCGGACGATGTGCTCGAATCCGCCTACGAACTCGCCAGTGAGATCGCCGCGAACTCCCCGCTTGCGGTCCGGGGCACCAAGGCGGTGCTCGCCGCCAACGAAGGTCGCACGGTGCACGAGGGACTGGAGTTCGTCGCGCGCTGGAACACAATGTACCTACAGAGCAACGACCTCAAAGAAGCGATGACCGCGTTCCTCGAGAAGCGTCCGCCGGTCTTCACCGGGGACTAACGGCGCCAGAACTTCCAGTTCCGCCGGTCCTTCTTCTCCATCTCTTCGAGCTCGCGGCGCCGCTCTTCGAGTAGGTCGGGCGCGACGGCGTTCACGATCTCGCTCGCCATATTGAGGATTTCGCGACGGTCGTCCAACGGAGTATCTGTCTCGGGAGCCTTCTCCACCGGTCGGTCGACCAGCGAGCCGTGGACCCAGCCGACGTCGGCGAGACGCGGCTCGTAGGTCATGCAGTCCGCCGGACAGGACCACGGCTGATCAGGTGCGTTACCTAGAACGCAGAAACGCGCCACCTCGCCGGACTTATAGGTTCGACTTTGAAAGTGCTTGCATTCCTCGCGCATTCCCATTTCATAATTCTCGCACGAAATATGGGCGGGCGCGACACGTAGGTATTTCAACCCTTTCAGTCGACATGCGCCCAGCCGAACCACCCGAGGGCGAATCCTCTCGCGCAACGCGAGAGGCGACGGACGCGGGCGTCTCGGTACTCAGCCGACCGAGCCTTCCATCTGGAGCTCGATCAGGCGAGACCATTCGACCGCGTACTCCATAGGGAGCGTTCGCGTCACGGGCTCGATGAAGCCGTTGACGATCATTCCCATGGCCTGGCTCTCGGTGAGTCCCCGACTCATCAGATAGAACAACTGTTCATCACCGATCTTCGAGACGGTGGCCTCGTGGCCAATGGACGCGTCCTGCTCGCCCACTTCCATATACGGCTTGGTCTCGGACGTCGAGAACTCGTCGAGAATCAGCGCATCGCATCGGACGAAGCTCTTGGCGCCGGTGGCACCCTCTTCGACCTTCACGAGACCGCGATAGGTCGTGAGTCCGCCGTCCTTCGAGATGGACTTCGAGACAATGGTCGACGTCGTCTCGGGGGCGCAGTGGACCATCTTCGCGCCCGCGTCCTGGATCTGACCCGGACCCGCGTACGCAACGGAGAGGACCTCACCGGAAGCCTTCGGACCCATCAGGTACACCGACGGGTACTTCATCGTGAGTCGAGATCCGATGTTGCCGTCGATCCACTCGACGTGCGCCTCGGCCTCGGCGCGCGCGCGCTTCGTGACGAGGTTGTAGACGTTGTTGGACCAGTTCTGGATGGTCGTGTAGGTGATGCGCGATCCGGGCAACGCGACCAGCTCGACGACCGCCGAGTGCAGCGAGTCGGTTGAGTAGACCGGTGCGGAGCAGCCCTCGACGTAGTGGACCTGACTGCCCTCGTCGGCGATGATGAGCGTGCGCTCGAACTGACCCATGTTCTCGGTGTTGATCCGGAAATAGGCCTGCAAGGGCTGGTCCACGTTGACCCCCGGCGGCACGTAGATGAACGATCCCCCGCTCCATACGGCCGAGTTGAGCGCGGCGAACTTGTTGTCGTTCGGCGGGATCACCGTACCGAAGTACTTGCGCACCAGGTCCGGGTACTCGCGAACAGCGGTATCCATGTCGCAGAAGAGGACACCGAGGCGCTCGAGGTCCTCGCGGTTACGGTGAAACACAACCTCGGATTCGTACTGCGCGGTGACGCCCGCGAGGTACTTACGCTCGGCCTCGGGGATGCCGAGGCGCTCGTAGGTGTTCTTGATCGCGTCGGGAAGGTCTTCCCAGCGCTCCACGCGATTCTCCATGGGCTTGATGTAGTAGTAGATGTCGTTGAAGTCGAGGTCGGGCATGCGATCGGCGAACCACGGGAGCATTGGCTTCTTCTCGAAGCGCTTGAGCGCGTTGAGCCGGAACTCGAGCATCCACGGCTCTTCGTTCTTGATGCCGGACATCTCTCGGACAATGGCCTCGTTGATGCCCTTCTTGGGCTTGAAGACCGGAATTTGTTCGTCGGACCAACCCAACTGGTAACGGCTGAAATCCAGATTGTCAATCGTCATGGCGCTCCTTTGGGATTAACCCTACGGCCATAGTAGTAACTAACGAGGTCCGGATGACCGAAAACACCACGAATGGTGCTGAATTCCCTTCATGCTCGCCCGCTGCCAAGCAGCACCAAGAATGTACACGCCGTATCGTTCTCTCCAAGCAAGTACTGGAAGCGAGGCGACCCGGTGCCGATGAGAAAGTCACTCGCGCTGCTCACGACCGGGGCGGCACTCACCGCGCTGGTGAACCTGGCATTCGTGACGCCACCCGCCACGGCAAGCACGCCTCCGGTGACCAACCACAGGTGCCCGCTCCCGGGGGCGACGACCGTCTTCAAGGGCGAGCAGTACACCTGCGTGAGGTCGGGCAAGAAACTCGTCTGGAGCAAGGGGGTGCGGGTCGCCACGCCTCCCGTCTCCACGACCACCGAAGCTGCTTCGACGGACGAAGCAGTCGCGTCGGGATGCTCGAGCTCCCACAAATTCCCGATACTCACGAAGGTCGCCGGCGCGGGGTCCGCGTACGCCAAGCCGGTGGTCACCGCGTCGTGCTCGAACGGCCGGTTGAACGTGACCTCGAACGGCATGATCAGCTACGCCTTCACGCCCGTCACGCCCAACCCCTTGCTCACCCAATCGTGGTCCTGGGGGGTCCCGACGAGCCCGACGGTCGCGACGTCGACGACGTCGCTGGTGAATGCGATGGGTGCGATTGGTTTCACCGTCACGGGCCTGCCGATCTACGGTCCCGAGGAGGGCGCGCAACCCTCCGACGAGGCTTACGGCGACACGGTCGCCAACAAGATCCTCGCCAGTTGCGGGGCCACACCGGCCCGGCCGGCGAATACCACTACCACGAGATCATCGCCACCCGCGCCTGCCACCTCTCGTCGAACATCATCGGTTACGCCTTTGACGGCTTCCCGATCTACTCGAACCCGGGCAACGTCTACAAGTCCGGTTACGAAGAGACTGGCACTCCCACCACCAACTCGTGGGACGCCTACACCCACGTGGGCGGCTCCACCGACACCATCGACAGGTGCAACGGGATCACAGTGGACGGCCAGTACCGCTACTACGTGACGAGCACGTTCCCCTACATCCTCGGTTGCTACGCGGGCACCCCCGAGGCCCAGGCCGGTGGCGCGGGCCCGGTGGCGCGGTCGAGCGAGTCGTTCTCGGGACCCAACGCGCTCGCGCGTCGGGTCTGGCAAAGTGGAGCCGTGCCCAATCCCCCCTCCGTACCCCAACGTCCCTTCACGATCACCCGACACGGCGACACCAGGGTCGACTCCTACTACTGGCTGATGAACCGCGAGGACCCCGAGGTCCTCGCGCACCTGGAGACGGAGAACAACTACCTCGCCGAGCAACTCGCCTACCTGAAGCCCCTCGAAACGAAGCTCTACGAGGAGATCAAGAGCCGCATCGAAGAGACCGACATCTCGGTCCCGGTGCGCCGAAATTCGTGGTGGTACTTCGAGCGGACCCGCGAAGGACTTGACTACCCGATCAGCTGTCGGGTCCCCGCCCAGGGCGGCGAACTCACCCCTCCCACGATCGATCCCGAGACGACCCTCGAAGACGAGCAGGTCATCCTGGACGAGAACCTCGAAGCCGCCGGACACGACTTCCTGTCCGTGGGGATCCTGAGTGTGAGCCCGGACGACCAGTGGGTGGCGGTCGGCACCGACTTCGAAGGCGACGAACGTCACCACGTCACCATCAGGCCTCTCGCGGGCCAGGACGCGGTCACTGACGCGCTCGACGACGTCTACTACGGGTTCGCGTGGGCGAGCGACAGCCGCCACTTCTTCTACACCCGAGTCGACGATGCGATGCGGCCATGGCAATTGTGGCGCCACGAGCTCGGGACGCCTTCGAGTTCCGACGTCCTGGTGTTCCAGGAGAACGACGCGCAGTACACCGTCTCGGT
>Ga0182014_10000425_pt1 | contig 55544 bp, 51 predicted proteins | sample 612S2DmetaG_FD_120489 | JGI IMG/M metagenome (GOLD analysis project Ga0182014, IMG submission 120489) | Permafrost microbial communities from Stordalen Mire, Sweden - 612S2D metaG | ecosystem: Environmental > Terrestrial > Soil > Wetlands > Permafrost | place: Sweden: Stordalen | collected... | reverse complement strand
TCGCCACTCGTTCAAGAATCAGATCATGCAGATACGGATGGATGCTTCGATTGAAAAAGACCCATGGATATTTCACGACTTCAGCAAGCGTCGCGGACTGCTTCGCCGCGAGCGGGTGCCCCTCACGAAAGACAATCCGGAATGAATTGGTTGCAAGGCAGAGCGTCGTGATAGCCGCGATTTCCGGTGGAGAGGTCACGAGAGCAAGGTCGATGTGTCCACGTTGAAGCTGCGTCAACAACTCGGCGGAATACTCTGTATCAATTTCAATGGCGAGATCGCGGTAGAGCGGTAGTTCGATCGAGCGCAAAAGCTCGATCAGCTCCGACGGCATAAACGCAGAGACGCCAATGCACAGCTTGGAACACTCTCCGCGCGTGGCTTCATGGGCTTCATGGATGGCGCGATGAAACAAGTGAATGATCTCAGTGGCATAGGCAATGAAGGCAAGCCCAGAGTTGGTTGCCTTCACGCCATCGTGGCCTCTTTCAAAGAGACGCACATTGATTAGCCGTTCGATGAGTTGTATGCGCTTGCAGAACGCCGGCTCGCTGATGCCAACACGCTTGGCAGCTTGGGTAATGCTGCCTTCCTCATGCAGGGCGACCACCAGCTCGAGGTCGCGTATCTTCAGATGGGATAACATCGCTCATAGACCTCCTTGCACAGCTCGACGATTCTTCAAGGCAAGTCAGTTCTTGCGGCTTCAATCCAAACAACTGAAACACGACCTTCGAAGAGAAAAATCGCGCTTCCTAACTTCGCTCCTCAGCCTTCCATCTCTTCAGTTCTTACTTGCATTTTGGCTGCCAAACGCACGAGGCGTCTATTCCAAATGGTTACAGCCAACTTCCAAAAAGTTATTGGACAAGCTGCGCGGTTTAGGCGCAGGGTTGGCAATAGGAAGCATCCGTGCTTTGCGATGAGCATTCCCGGCAACTCGCAGCGGCATAACATCATCGACATTGCACTTTCAATACAAACGCGGCAGAGGAAGTCTTCCTACAATCCCAACGGAGGTGATAGCCATCATGAACGAACGATTTCTGAACGAATTGCAAGTTTCCGAACGCACGCGCATCAGCCTGGCCACCTTGCGCCGGTGGCGTCTTGAGAACAAGGGACCGAAATACCACAAGTTCGGCTCGCTGGTTCGCTACGACGAGGACGAGTTGAATCAGTGGGCGCAGGCGCAACCTTCCGGTGGAGACGACCCCAATCAGCGAATCACGCCTCAATCGGAACGAGGAGCTGTCCGGCTTAAACACTTTGGGTAGGAAAATATTACGCAGAAAGGTAATTTTTACACGGTCAAATTACTCCGCAACGGAAGGAGAAAAACGTGAATCGAAAAACACTCGAATTTGCAGCCAACAAAGAGTATCCTTTCTTTAGGAGCATTTCCATGCCTGCAACTGTCAAAGAAAAGTCGAAGCGCGCGGCGGCCCAGCCTCACATGCGGGCCAAAGCGCCGAAGATCAAGTTCCAGGCCGATCTTGCCCCCTCGGAAGACCAGATGGTGCGCCGTCTCAAGGCCGAACTTGAGATGGCCAGCAACTCGGATTTCTTGGCTGACGCCCTGGCTCTGTTTCGCTGGGCGGTCTCCGAGCGCAAGAGCGGGCACCGCATTGTCAGCGAAAGCACCAGCGGGGAACGCAAGGTGTTGCTCTTTCCGCGCCTGGAGCGTGTCGCGCCGGAACTGACCTTGCCGCAGGCGGAGATCGCGTGGACGCCGGCAGAATTGGAAAGCCTCGCCGCGCTTGTAACCGGCAAGCCGGCCGAACCCACCGAAGCCCTTCTTCGGGCGATGAGGCACTGAGTTGGCTGTCACGATTCGCCGTCTCGAAGAATTCGATGAGGTGGAGAGCTTCGATTGCGGAGACGCGCCGCTCAACAGTTACTTGCAGCGTCACGCGTGGATCAATCAGCAGAAGGTCTCCATCGGCGTAACCTATGTTGCGCTGGAGGAATCCGCGCCGCGAGCCGTGCTGGGCTACTTCACGCTGGCAACCTCCAGCGTTGCGCGTGAGCGGTTTCCGAAGAAGTACGTGCGCGGCTTGCCTCCCTATGAGTTGCCTTTGGTCCTGCTGGCGCGCTTGGCCGTGGACAAGCGCTTCAGTGGTCGAGGTCTCGGACACGCGCTGCTCTCCGAGGCCCTCAAGATTACGTTGCGCGTGGCCGACGAAGTCGGCTGCCGCTGCATCATCACTGACGCGTACCCTGACAAGGCAGGATGGTATGCGCATTACGGTTTCCTTCCGTTGGAAGGAGCCGCCGCAAACCACCCGCAAAAAATGTTTCTGGATGTGCGCACTATCCGGCGCGCGTCCACATCTGCATCTTCCCCTGCGGAAAAAGAGTAAGCAGGAGAACAGGAGCGATTCCCATGAGTCTCTTCCGACGCGGTGAAATCTGGTGGTATGAATTCTGGTTCTCAGGGCGGCGCATTCGCGAGTCCTCGAAATCCCCCTCGAAAACCATTGCCAAAGGGGCCGAACAAAAGCGCAAGCGCGAGTTGGAAGAGGGCTTCAACAACTTCACCGACCAGCGACACGAGCGAATCCGCACCTTCAGCGACTTGGCGGACGAGTTCCTTGCCGCTTACAAGTTGCGGCTGCCCCAGTCTGTGGTTTTTGCCGAGTACGCGGTCCACCACCTGAAGCAAATCCTGGGCAGCAAGATGCTTGTCGATTTCAACGAAGCGGCGGTCATTCACTACCAGAATGCCCGTCTCGACGAAGGCGCTTCTCCCAAAAGCGTCAATGAAGAAGTGGGCTTTTTGCTGCGCATCCTGGATGAACCGGGCGACCTGCTCCGCGTTCGCTTGCGCAAGAGAAAGATGCTCAAGCTCAAGGTCCATACAACAGTCGGAAAGGCCTTCACGCCAGAGGAAAAAGACCGGATGCTGGAAGAGGCCCGCAAGGCCCGGTCTCCGCACATCTTTCCTGCGTTATCGCTGGCGCTTAACGCCGGGATGCGCGACGCGGAGATCAAGACCTTGACTTGGGAACAAATCGACTTCACGAAGAAATATCTGACTGTGGGCCACAGCAAGACCGAAGCGGGTGAGGGGCGCACGATTCCCTTGAACTCGACTCTCTTGGAGGTCTTCGCCGAGTATTCCGAGTGGTATCGGATGAAATTCGGAGCGCCCCAAGCCGAATGGTATGTCTTTCCCTTCGGGAAACCGAGTCCGAGCGACCCCACGCGCCCCGTCACCACCCTCAAGACGGCATGGAACAACGTGCGCAAGAAGGCCCAGGTGAAAGGCCGCTGGCACGACAACCGGCACACGCTCATCACCGACCTTGCCGAGAGCGGCGCGGGCGACCAGACCATCATGGACATCGCCGGGCACGTCTCGAAACAGATGCTCAAGCACTATAGCCACATCCGCATGGAGGCGAAGCGCCGCGCCCTGGAGTCCATTGTGACGGGGCGACCTGTGGAGGAATCCAGCCAGGAAACGGGGCAGGCTGAGGGGTACCCACAAAAGTCCCCACATGGGTTGCAGAACGGGGTCAAACGGACAGGCAAGACGCAGGCAGCGGCAAAAGACGAAAGCGTGCCCGCCGCCGCCAATGCGGAGAAACAGTGCTCAGAAATACCCACAAATACGCAGGTTTTTGATGTGGGGTACCCACAAAAGTCCCCACAATCGGCATTTTCAAGGGGTTGTCAGGGGGTTCGGAAGGCTCGTAAGTCTATGAAAATAATTGGCTCCTCAGGTAGGACTCGAACCTACAACCCTTCGGTTAACAGCCGAATGCTCTGCCATTGAGCTACTGAGGAGTGTCGGGGCGCTTACTTGCTCCTTATTCACGTTATCAAAGCCTGGCGGCCGCGTCAAAAAGAGAATTTTCCCGTCCTCTGGAAAACTTGCTCGACCGCTGGACTGGTATGCCCCCGAGCCCCGGACGATACCATAAATATAAGAGCGCTGCCGCACAGCAGCGCCCTAAAATTCCGAGGAGTCTTCCCGTCCGCATGAAACTAACGTTGCCCGAAGGCACATTTCGCGCCTACCTGTTCGACTGCGATGGCACCATCGTCGACTCAATGCCGCTGCACTACGTTGCATGGAAGCAAACGCTCGGCGAGTGGGGCTGCCCTTTCGACGAAAAACTCTTCTACTCCTGGGGAGGCAAGCCGCCGCTGGAGATCATTGCGGATCTGAACCGGATGCGGGAACTCAAAATGCCGGTTGAGGCAGTCGCCGAACGCAAAGAAAATCTCTACTTTGAAATGCTGCCCCAGCTCAAGCCGGTGCCCGAAGTGCTCGAGCACATCGAAGCGCAATTCGGCCGCATACCCTTCGCCGTCGTTTCTGGCAGCAACCGCGAGTCGATCAAAAAATCGCTCACCGCCGTCGGACTGCTCGACCGCTTCCCGACCCTGGTCGGCTCGGAGGACTACACGCGCAGCAAACCCGCTCCAGACGCCTTCCTGGTCGCCGCGGAACGGCTGGGCATCGCGCCTAAAGATTGCCTGGTCTTCGAAGACACGGTAATGGGTATTGAAGGCGCAACAGCCGCCGGCATGGCCTCGGTTAAAGTGCCGCAGCCGATCGACCGAAGATAAATTCCTTCAGCATGAATAGCAAAAATTCTGCGCCGCGCCTGTTAGAGTGTAAATATCTCACAGCTAAGCTCTTTCAATTACCCACAATTCGGGTTGTCAGCATCGGCGTTGACGGAGCAGCTTCGGCCTTAAGCGAGATACTTTTCAGAGAGCGCTACTGGCATTGAGATGTTGTCGTGAAAGCAGTAGCAAAACAGGCAATCGGTCCGAAGTCTTGTGGCGGCCAGGAATGGATCGAGCAGGAATTGGCGGCCTCGAAGCTACCCGATGTACGGCTGGAAAAGCGATTGCAGCACTTGGTGGAGCAGATGCCCGTGGGCTTGGAATGCAGTATTCCCCAACGCCGATCCAGGAATGGTCTTTACGGATCTTGAACTGCGCATTCTGGAGCGTTTGGCCGTCGACAAGCCCAATGACTATTCACAACCACACACTCTCTCGCATTGTCTAATTAAGCTGGCGCTGCTGTGCGGCTATCTGTGAGTAACTCTGATCGACTCCCGGCAACGAAACGGTCTGGAGAGGATTAACTCGCCTCGTCGATATTCAACTCGGCGTCATCTTGAGCACCAAACTTGCGGGTAATTGAAAGGGCTTTACTGGGGGATACTTACTTCTCATGCTGTTTCTTGCCAATCAATCCTGCACTCTGAGAATGGCAATGCCACCAATTTTCTGCTCGCCACTGATCTGCTTCGTCATTTGAGTCTCAGCTTTCTGGCGCGGTCACGCCATTCGAGACAATTAACAGTGCGGGCGAGTGGAGATCACAAAAGATAACGGTCATCTGCTTGGTGGGGCTGGCCGAGGGCAGTGGGTATCTGGAGGATTTCCTGTACGCGGGCGTGGTTAGCCGGTTTAAAGCCCAAAGCGATCTGCGGAATCGATCGCTCGATCACTCGTGAACTCCATTACTACCGGCATCATCCTCAAAAAAATCATTGTCAATGTGCTTGACCACGTACGTGCTCTCGGTAGAGATGCCGACCTCAAAATCGAACATGAATTTGGCGAGTTCCGAGCCGTCGATGAGAATGACCTTGATGTCAAGGCCGGTGGCATACTCGTGGGCGTCTTTGGTGAACGTCGAGGTCGTCAGGAATATCCCTTTCCTCGCTCTTTTGCCGTGCAGGGCTCCAACAAACTTCTGGATTTCAGGACGGCCAACGCTGGTGTTGTTCCAACGCTTGGCTTGGATGTAAATCTGTTCGAACTCGAGCCTGTCCTCTTTGATTATGCAGTCAATACCACCATCACTCGACTTGCCAATCGCTTTTCCTGCGTCAGCCAGGGAGCCGCCGTATCCCAAGACCGTTATCAGCTTGACCACAAGATGTTCGAAAAACTCAGAAGAGCAGGATTTGACTCGCTCCAGAGCATCCTCTTCGATCTGCCTCCAGCGATTCAGATATTCGGTCGCTATGAGATCGTCCGGCGTATCTGTCTCAGCGGTCGCTACAGCAGGAGTGTCCTCTCCAGTGTTATTCGCCGTTACATGAGTCTGTAACTGGATGGGTAATAGAGATCTGATAGCTCTGCGGAAGCGTAGGTGCTCAGTACAACAGAGAAGCTTGGTCGCGTACGTCCGTAGTCGTCTCTGGTAATAAATGGAAATGCCATCGCATGAAATGTACGCGACTGAAAGCTTCCGGTGGATTTCACAAAATAGCGCGAGTTCTGATGGAAGAGAGAAGGCAAGAGCGCGCTGCCAATCACGATGCTGCTGACTGAGTCGGCGTAGTTGGCTCCGTAACGCTTCACAAATCCAGGCCGTATGCGCGCAGATTGTTGCGTGCCTGCTCATAACCGGCGATTACTCCTGTGAGCGCAAAGGTGGTTGGATCGGTCGTGCTCTTCCAAGCAAGTTCGAATTTCTGTCCCGTTGAGAGCAGCACGGCATTCCATATATAGCTGACATAGAACTCGGGGAAAATACCGGCTATCCTTTGCTTTTCTTCTTCCTTCATCTGCTCTTCCGCTACCTCGTGCCGCGAGATGCTGACGTTGACACTGCTGGAAGCGGATGAGACTTCCAGAACGATAAGCGGTAATTCGAACTGCTCACCCGTGTGGATTGTAACTGCTGAAAATGCCCAGGTTGCGAATCCCTTTGCCGTCGCCGTAATCCGATACGTTATTGGATTGAGATCTGTGAAGTTGAATACTCCAGTATCATCCGATTTTACTTAACGAATATCGGCGGATGTGGTTGCTTCGAGCGTAATGCTGGTACCCGCAATTACAGCCCCAGAACTATCCATTACCATGCCGCGGAGCGTTCCAAAATCTTCCGGCCAGGAAGTTAGCGCGTCGGGCGCATCAAGCAATTCGCGGCCGGCCCGCGAATCAACTGTAACTTGCTGAGCGGCTGTGGACGAGGTCTGCACTTGGATACAAACGGCGAATACAAAACCGGCAAAAGTTAAACGGAGAGCATACATCATAGGTCTCTGGTTCTCCTAAGCGCGCGCATCCATTCCAATGTGCGCGCCTTCTGGTCGAGTGCAGGCATCGAACAATTGCGGTTTAACTCTCTGCATTGCAGTTAACGCGCGGCAGGAAGCGCGATGTCTTCAGCGACATACACTGACAACAGGGTTCCTTGGCCAATCACGACATTGTCTCCGGTCCGAAGCAACCCCATAGGCCATTTGAGATGATAGGGCCGTCCATATTGGACATCGTTCTCCTCCGTACCATTTCTTGAAGCTCTAAGCTTGACCTTCTTATCGCCAACAAACAGGCCATCCAGCTTCAATGTGAGCCGCCCAGACCGCCCTGCAAACGCTGCCCGAACGACCCCTGTGACCTGACCGGAGGCCATGCAGCCCGCTTTTGCTACCGCTTCTCCGTTTACCGTGATGTCATTAGCTAGCACAAAGTTGACGCGGTCACCGATGACCGCGGTGCTTGTGTTTAAAGGTTCAGCAAAGGAAAGCGATACCGGTGTGCCTTGGCGCAGAACAGCAGTAGCCTGGCTCTGGGCAATGCAGCAGCCCGGTACAGCAGCTAACAACAAAAACGCGATTTGACGTATTCCGATCATTTTTTCTCCCTTGCGCAATCTTGAAATAGCGATTCAATCTATACAAGTGCCGCAAGTCTTGGATCTGAACCATGACTTCTGGCACATGCCCAGGAAACCTGATTGACTTATGATCGCTATGGGAGGCAGCTACGATCACGCCAAGACAACTCTTTCGATACGCGGGCCTGGTAGCTTGCGCGATGGTGACGCTGCCGGTTATCGTTGACCAGTGGTTCTCGCTGCCGGCGAAACTCCAAGCATCTGCTTTGCCCCATCCGGGACATTCGCAAACATTCGTACAGATGACGTTTTGTGCAGTCGTCCTTGCGATTTGCCTTGGATTTGGCGCGGCCTTCTGGTGGAATACGCGGGATAACGGAACAGACAGGCCCACAAAAGTTAGTATCATCTTGCTTGTTATTCAGCTTGCGTTATCGGTTGTATTTACCGAAACGATGTTTATTGTTTCTGCTGAGCTGCCCTTCATGATGCCAATTCGCCAGGCGTGCAAATGGTTGGTGGCCCAGTGCGTTGTATTGCTCGCACTAACAGCGATAGCTTTATCTATGGGGAATTTTGTTCCCGAGGACGCATTGGTTCACACGCCGCTGGTTATCTCCGTTCCCGGTACGATTCTCTATATGGTGACCTGGACATGGTTTGCCTTCGGCGCCGGCTATCTCGCCGTCAGCGAGACACGCAACCACCGCGAACTGGCTCGCGCCAATGCGGAACTCATGGTCACGCAAGCGCTCCTGTCCGATGAAACCCGCATGGCCGAGCGCCTTCGCATCTCCCGCGAGTTGCACGACGTAGTCGGACATCATCTGGCTGGGCTGAGTATCAACCTGCAACTGGCTTCCCACTTGGTAGAAGGTCCAGCGGCCGAGACCGTGAACGAAGCACATTTGGTTGCCAAGCTCTTGCTTGCTGAAGTGCGCGAAGTGGTCGGTGGACTGCGCGATCCGCGGCAAAGCGACCTTCGTGGTGCAATTAAACTGCTCTCGAACGGCATCACCGAGCCATCGATTCACATTGAGTTACCAGAAAATCTAGATCGGGTTGATCCGACATGCGCTCATGTGATCTTTCGCTGTGTCCAGGAGGCGATGACAAACGCGATTAAGCACGCAAACGCCCGTAATCTATGGGTAGAGTTAATACGCTCCGAGGCGGGTTGGGAGATACTGGTTCGCGACGACGGGAGAGGTGCCGCCAGCATCGTGCCTGGCAACGGGCTAAAAGGCATGAAGGAGCGACTGGAGGAAGTCGGCGGAGAATTGCAGTTTGAAAGCCATCCGGATAAAGGATTCACGGTTCACGCTTCTATTCCATTCGTTGGAGAGCTTGCATGATTCGCGTTGTCTTGGTCGAAGACGAAATGCTTGTGCGGCGCGGCATTCGAGGACTCTTGAATCTCGGTCAAGAGATCGATGTAATTGCTGAGGCCTCCGACGGCGAAGAGGCGATTTCCGTGATCCGTGAGCACCGGCCCGACGTTGTGCTGCTGGATGTCCGGATGCCCAAACGTTCCGGTATCGACGTTCTGGAAGCTCTGCGGGAAACTGGTTCACTGCCTCCCACGATCCTTCTAACGACATTCGATGACGATGAGGCGCTTTTGAAGGGGATTCGAGCTGGAGCAAAGGGCTTCCTGCTCAAAGATGTTTCCGTTGAAAAACTCACGGAGGCGATTCGTTTAGTTGCCGCTGGAGAAACAATCATTCGGCCAGCAGTAACCGAAAGCGCTCTGCGCAGACTGGAAGAAACACGGACGGAATTTGAAAGCCTCGAATCGCCCGACCCACTTACAAAACGTGAACTGGAAGTTCTGCGGCTTATGGCTGGAGGCTATAGCAATCGCGAGATCGGCGATGCTCTTGGGGCTTCGGAGGGAACAGTCAAAAACCACATTTCCAGCATCCTTTCCAAGTTGGGCGTCCGCGACCGCATACGGGCGGTATTAAAAGGCCTGGAGTCCGGACGCATTTGACGATTAGATCCGGTTGACCTGTTCGATAAATTTTATGGAATAGGCAAAACTTTCCTATATTGATGTGCGATACAGAGACTTAGCCAGTTACCTTGCCGACTATGCCGGTACTGGCCTACTTTTACTCCGCCGCAAAGCTCCGCTCTCGCGGCGTTCTGTGGCCTAATCCAAAAGGGAGTTCCACCGGTTCTGCCGCTGGATACTTACACCGATGGCGAAAAATCGATCTCAATGTGGCAATCGCGGTCTCAGCCAACCGTAAACCCAGGTTCCGGCAAGAGCGCTTACCACAGCGGCTGCCATGACGGGGACGCCGCTGCCGATGAGCGCGACAAGCGCTCCAGGGCAGGCGCCGGTCAAGGCCCATCCCACTCCGAAGATCGTGCCGCCCGCCACGTAGCGAATGCCTCTTCCCAGATGCTTATCGGGAATGGAAATGCTTTCACCCGAGGCGGCGTTGAGGTTGATTCGCTTGAGCAGTGCAATGGAAACCGCTGCCGTGAGAATAGCCGTGCCGATGATGCCGTACATGCGGAAAGACTGAAAGCGAAACATCTCCTGGATGCGGAACCAGGAAACCGCTTCCGTCCTGGTTAGCACGTATCCAAATGCGATGCCCAGCAGCAGGTAGACGGTCAGATAGATCGCTCCGCCTCCGCGGTGACCAGCGGTTTTCTCTTCGATTTTTATATCTGTTGTCATCATTCCTCACAGCAGCCACGGCAAAATAAAATGTGTGGCAACCAATCCGCCGGCAAAAAAACCGGCAACCGCAATCAGCGACGGCAACTGAAAATTGGCCAGACCGCTGATGGCATGACCCGAGGTGCAGCCTCCGGCGTAGGTTGCTCCGAATCCCACCAGGAACCCGCCCACGACCACCGATACAAATCCGCGTAGCGTGAGTAGTGCGTGCCAGTTGAAGATTTCATGCGGCGCCAATCCCGTGAAGTCGTGAACTCCCAGCTTACCCAGCGCAGCCTGCGTCTCCGCGGAAAAAGCGATGTTGTGTACCGCGCCGCTATGAAAGGCAAGAAAACCACCGATCAGGGTTCCGGTCAAAAACAGCAGATTCCAAAGTCCGGTCTTCTTCCAGTCATAGTGAAAGAACTCGACTTTGCCCGGCGCGATAATCGTGCAAAGATGCCGCAGATTACTGGAGAATCCGAACTGCTTGTTGCCTGCGATCAGCAGAGCCGGGACGAAAAGCCCAAGCAGCGGACCCGCCACATACCACGGCCACTCTCCTGTAAGCCAAGCGATCATGTGGTTCACTCCTTTTGCGCGCGGACTGCCGATTTTGCCACGCTACTTTTTGATTCTCTTCCATCCAAAAGCGATCTGGAACGAGTTCTGATACATCCTAAGATTGGCGTTGCCGCCGCCATCGGCCGCGGCAATCGAATTCACACCATTCACTGTGTGATTGTATGCATGGATATAAGCAAAATTAACTTCTTTCCCGTTTTTCAACGCCAAGGTCGCACCTGCATGAAGATGATCCTGAGTTACAGCCGGAGCCAGCAGATTGAAGAACGTCTGCGTATCGTCGAAGGGAAGGCCTGAATGATTGTAACCTGCACGGAGTGTCAAAGCCGGGTTGACGTCATAGGCCAGGCCTGTCTTAATCACGTTGATGTCGTGCCAGCCGAAGCCGGGACCATTGTCCGCCCCGAGTTGCGCCTGGTTCGAGCCGGAGTTGGCAAGCGATTTGACCGACCCGTAAAGAATGCGCTCCTCGTCATAAAGTAGCGTCGCTTTCGAGCCAAGTTTTACGGCCACACCTCCGGCGAAGTTAGCCGGAACGTCAAATCCTCCATGCTCGGCAAAGAGACCGCTGTAGCGGTTGAATTTGCTCACATACGTCCGGCTTTGATACGTCGCGCCAACGCTCACAACATGATTCAACTCGCCCAGCCAGCCCACGCGCACACCGCCTCCGGCCCCATAGGAGTGCCCAGTATTGGTAACATTCGCCGGGGAAACCGAATAGGTTGAATTTGCGAAGTTCTGCAAACCTTCCGCCGTAAAACGTTGCACGGCGATATTCGCTGCGACTCCCAACGAATTATGCGCTCCTAACTTATACGCCAAGGTAGGCGAAATAAAGATCTGCTCAATATCCACGCCGCCCCGCGTGCTGCCAAACAAAGGAATGAGGCTCTTATACGAGGTATCCAGACCGCCGTTGCCATAGATCGCTACGCCCAGGGAAAGGTTAGGCCGATAGAGACGGCTGTAACCCAGTTCGGGAAGTTCGAAGTTCTTTACGCGGTTGGCATCGTAAGTGGTGGTTGTGCCCAGATAACCATTGCCGGCAATGGTTCCGTAGCGCACCGGGCGAAAGAGTGCCAATCCAATGTCAAAACGATCGCCGACAAGAACCTGTCCGGCTGGATTGGTGGCGCCCGCCAGGCTGTCACCTGGCTTGGCAACGCCTGCTCCGCCTTGCCCCTGTTGCTTGGTGCCGAATCCGGTTAAAAAATAACCATCGGTGGCAAACGACGAATTAGCGATCAGCAGAAACGCAAAAACAACTGGCATTACCCTCTTGAAATTCAAACGCATGCGGATAGCCTCCTAGTTTTGTACGGGGTGTTTTCCAGGAAAAGCTGGGTCTCCCGGCCGGAAGTTATTCCGGTCACACGCCTGTTTCTCTTGTCTGGTGGGGGCCGTCGCCATAGTTGTCTGCGTTTTATGAGCTAAAAATAGAAAGCCCACCTGCCAGATCAACTTCTGGCGGTGGGCTAAACAATATAGCTACAGCTAGGTTCTTTGCCTAGCCTCGACCGTCCAGAGGATATCCCGCCTGTATGCGAAGACAACAGCAAGGCGTACTGACCATAACCCTCTGGAGGATTGCTAACATGGGCGTAGGCTACAAGAAGTTCCGGCACATGTCAAGGCCATTTTGCTCAGCGCATGCTGCGCCTACGCAAAGGAGAAATAACGGTGCGATCAGATTTGTTGTAAAATTTAGCTCTACGAAGATTGTATGAATGCTGAAACAAGCTAACCTCAATTCGGTGCAGATTTTCCCCCATCTACCATCTGCCTCGCCCCGATGTCGTTTCTGACATTCGGCCTCCTTTGCAATTGCGAAGTTGAGAAATGCCCTGTTAGCGCCTCAAGCTAGGATTCCTAGAAGCGCATCTTTTGCTACAGAACGCCTTGCTAGAAGCGTATACACACAAAGTTTGCAAATACGATTTCAGCGACGAATGCATTCGTCACCGCATCGAACAGTCTGTTCAGCAGGGCAAAGCGGAGAATCGACGCGACAGTATGAATACCCAATTGGGCGCCAATCTAAGGGATCGAATCGGCTCTACGCCATTGTTGCGCCTTGATCGTGTGACCGAGAATCCGCAGGATGTGCAGGTGCTGGCCAAAGCCGAGTGGGTCAATCCCGGTGGTTCGGTCAAAGATCGTGCGGCAGCCAATATCATTGCCGAGGCTTTGCAGTCAGGCAAACTGGGAACGGGCAAGATTCTGCTCGACTCTACCAGCGGCAATACCGGCATTGCCTACGCTATGCTGGGAGCGGCATATAAAATTCCCGTCACGCTCTGCATGCCATCCAATGTTTCAACGGAGCGCAAGCGGATTCTTCATGCATACGGTGCAACTATCATTTACACCGATCCTGGTGAAGGTTCCGACGGCGCCATCCGCAAGGCGCGCGAACTCGCGGCCGCGGAGCCGGAAACGTATTACTACGCCGACCAGTATTCCAACGATGCCAACTGGCGCGCGCATTACGCAAACGGGACCGCCGATGAAATCTGGCAACAGACAGAAGAGCGCGTGACACACTTCACGGCGATGCTGGGCACCAGTGGAACCTTTGTCGGAACCTCGCGCCGCTTGAAGGAGTTGAATCCGGCGATCCGCTGCATCTCGCTGCAACCCGACTCGCCCTTTCACGGTATCGAAGGCACCAAACACATGGAGACCTCGATCGTTCCAAAAATTTACGATGCCAGCATCGCCGACGCGGAGTTAGGCATCGAAACAGAAGCGGCCTATAGGATGGCCAGGAGATTGGCTCGCGAAGAGGGGTTGTTGGTGGGCGTTTCATCGGCAGGCGCTCTGATCGGCGCAATGCAGATCGCCAAGGAGGCCGCTGCCGGTTCGGTAGTCGTCACTATCTTTCCCGACTCTGGGGATAAGTATCTGAGCGAGCATTTTTGGGATGAGAGCGCATAAGTCAAGGGAGTAAATAGAAATGACGCTGAAGATTCCCCGCGCACTTTACGACCAGCTACGGCAGCACGGAGAAGCGACCTATCCGCATGAGTGCTGTGGCGTGCTGCTGGGCGAGTTCAACGAAGCGGGTGAAAAGGCGGTCAAAGCGGTGGTGCAGTGCGGCAACACGCGCACGGATTCGCCAGCCAATCGCTACCATATCGACGCCGCGGAGTTAGTGCGCATTCAGCGCGAGGCGATGCTGGCGGGTTTGGATGTAGTCGGCTTCTATCATTCGCATCCCGATCATCCCGCCCAGTGGTCTGTGACCGATCTTGCCGAAGCGCACTGGACCGGCTGTTCGTATCTGATTACCAGCGTCGAAGGCGGGCACGCTGTCCTTACCAACTCATTTTTGTTGGAGGGAGTGGAAGAGGCCAAGCATTTTGAGGATGAACTTCTCGAAGTAACCGAACAGAAACCTTAGCGAAGAAAATCAGCGCCATCAAGAAAGGAACAAGATGCCAATCAAAATCCTGATTCCCACGCCGCTTCGCCCTTATGCGGCAAAGCAATCTATCGTTGAAGTTACTGCGCAAACCGTAGGCGAAGCATTAAGTGATCTTATCGCCAAGCATCCTGATCTGCGCAAGCATCTCTATGCAGAGGACGGCAAGCTGCGTTCTTTCGTGAATGTCTACCGGAACGATGAAGATATTCGCTATCTGAGCAAGGATGCAACCCCGGTCAAGGAGTCCGATACAATTTCGATCGTTCCCTCTGTTGCAGGCGGGCGCTAGATCTGGAATCGCGCTCCACGGAAAAGATGAATGAACAGGAATATTGGAGAGTATCAATGGCCCCATTGAAGGAAAGCAGCTCGGTAACGCTGAGCAACGAGGAGATTCTGCGTTACTCACGCCACCTTATCATGCCTGAAGTTACCATGGAGGGTCAGAAAAAGCTGAAGGCCGCGCGCGTGCTGTGCGTGGGCACAGGCGGGCTGGGTTCGCCGCTAGCGCTCTATCTGACCGCCGCTGGCGTAGGAACTCTCGGCCTGGTCGATTTCGATGTGGTCGATTACACCAATCTGCAGCGGCAGATTCTTCATTACACCAGCGACGTGGGTCGTCTCAAGCTGGATTCGGCCATCGACAAGCTCAAGGCGATCAATCCCTTTGTCGAGATCGAGCGCTTCGATACCTATCTCAACAGTCAAAATGCGATGCAGATTTTCAGCGGCTTCGATATTATCGCCGACGGCACTGATAATTTTGCCACGCGCTATCTGGTCAATGATGCCTGCGTACTCAGTGGCAAGCCCAATGTTTATGCGTCGATCTTCCGCTTTGAAGGCCAGGCCAGCGTCTTTGGCGCCGCGGATGGCCCGTGCTATCGCTGCCTCTATCCCGATCCGCCACCGCCAGGCCTGGTCCCTTCGTGCGCCGAGGGAGGAGTGCTGGGCGTGCTGCCAGGATTACTCGGCATCATCCAGGCTACTGAAGTGATCAAGCTGATTCTGGGCGCGGGCGAGCCGCTGATTGGCCGTCTCCTGCTGGTCGATGCGCTGGCCATGCGCTTTCGTGAACTGCGCGTGCGCAAGAATCCCGAGTGCCCGGTCTGCGGCGTCCATCCCACGGTCAAGGCGCTGATTGACTATAACCAGTTCTGCGGCGTGCGCGGAGAAGATTCTGAAGCGCCCACGGGCGCGAAAATTCCCGAGATTCAACCCGTGGAGCTCAAGCACCGTCTCGACGCGGGTGAAGATATTTTCGTGCTCGACGTTCGCGAGCCACACGAGTATCAAATCTGCAATATTCACGGGTACTTGATCCCGCTCGGCGATCTGCCCCAGCGCGTGCATGAACTTGATTCAAGCCGCGAGATCGTCGTGCATTGCAAAAGCGGAGCGCGCAGCGCCAGGGCTGTGAACTTTTTACGTCAGTCAGGATTCAAGCGCGTTTCGAATCTGACAGGCGGCATCCTGGCCTGGGCCGATAAGATCGACCCGGCGCTGCCCAAGTATTAAATTTAATGGCAAACAAGAAAATGCCAGCCTCATTGCGAGACTGGCATTTTCTTTTGCGAGTAACTTTCTGCTAAACAAGTTTCTTCAAGCGAGTCCGGGATTGCGTCCCTGCCGCAGATCCCACAATGCCGCGACCAGTGCGTCAACTTCTTCGCAGGTATTGTAGAGTGCCAGCGTGGCGCGTACCGTGCTTTCCAAGCCAAAGCGGCGCAAGATAGGCTGTGCGCAGTGGTGGCCCGCGCGCACAGCGATGCCCTTGCGGTTCAGATAGTCGCCGATCTCCTCCGAGCGAAAACCATCCAGCACGAATGAAAGAACGCCGGCCTTTTCCTTCGCTGTGCCGATGATGCGCAGGCCGGGAATCTTCACGAGCGCGGCAGTGGCATAAGTTAAAAGCATCTGCTCCTGGCGCGTGATATTAGACATGCCAACGCGATCCACATAGTCGATGGCCGCGCCTAGGCCAACCGCATCGGCAATGTTACCCGTGCCGGCTTCAAAGCGCTGCGGCGGCGGTTGATAAAGCGTCTTCTCGAAAGTAACGTCCTGGATCATGTTGCCGCCACCTTGCCAGGGAGGCATCTGATCCAGCACCTCAGACTTGCCGTAGACCACGCCGATGCCAGTCGGCGCAAAAATTTTGTGGCCGGAGAAGACATAGAAGTCGCAGTCGATGGCCTGAACATCGACGCGCATATGCGCGACAGACTGCGCGCCGTCGATCAGCACGCGGGCGCCGTGACGGTGCGCCGCCTCGACCATCTCGGTTACCGGCAGAATTGTGCCCAGTACATTGGAGACGTGGGTGATCGAGACCAGCCGCGTTTTCGGCCCCAGCAGCTTTTCGTACTCGTCGAGCAGCACCTGGCCGGAGTCGTCCACCGGCGCCACGCGCAGCTTTGCGCCTTTTTCCGCGCACAGCATCTGCCAGGGAACAATGTTGGCGTGATGCTCCATCCAGGTGATGACAATCTCGTCATCCTTCTCAATGTTGCGCCGTCCCCAGCTTTGCGCTACAAAGTTAATCGCTTCGGTGGCTCCGCGGACAAAGACGATCTCGCGTGCCGCCCCGGCATTGAGGAAGCGCCGCGTCTTTTCGCGCGCCGACTCGTAAGCATCGGTGGCGCGCGCGGCTAACTCGTGCGCGGCCCGATGCACGTTGGAATTTTCATGCTCGTAAAAGTAACTTAGCCGGTTGATTACAGACTGCGGTTTCTGCGTCGTCGCACCGTTATCGAGCCAGATCAGCGGACGGCCATTGACTTTTTCCCGCAGAATTGGAAAATCGCGGCGAATCGTCTCCACGTCGAATGAAGTTGACGAGAGGCCGAGATCGCCGAGTGATTCGGATTGTCCGGCTGCTGGAGTAGCCGCTGGTGCCACATTCTCCGCATTGAGCGGCCGAGGCTGCTGCTGCGGATCGTAAGAAGCAGGGGCGCGATAGTCCGGTTCATGCGCTACCGTTCCAGCAAGCTGCGGCGCATTTAAATCGAGCGCCTCCGCAAAAGGGAAGTTACTCGCCGCGTGATTTCCTGCTTGCTCCGAATGATCCGGCACGGCAGCGGCCGGTACTGGTCCTGGAATCGTTGGCGGAGTCGAAAACAGTGGCCGCGCTTCTTCCAGAAATGAAAAAGTTGGAACCGCGGAGGAATCGACCACGCCCAGCGCGCCGGGAATCGCCGGTGCGGGAGGTTGCATCGGCTGGGCGGCCGGCGCGGGTTGAGAATCGGTTAACAGCGAGAAGGGAATCGCCGCAAATCCTTCTTCACTGGGCACCGTATTCTCCGCAGCTTGCGCGGGAGTATGCTCTGCCGCTGGCTTCGTGGCGGACTCGACAAAAATCGGCCGTGCATCGGCGAGGAAGGCAAAGGCAGAACTCGCCGAGGGGTCCGCACCGCCACCGGGAACCGGCGCAGTGGGAGCTGCCGTTCGCAAATCCGGCGCAACGTTTCTCTCCGGAGTTGCTGTGAACGCTCCAGGTTGCGCATCGGCCGAGCTGGCCAACGGCCCCGGAAGTGCGGGCGCAGTCGGGCTTGGCACTGCCGCATAGGGATTTCCGGTAAAGGCGGAGTTCGCCGGCAACACCGCCGCAGCCGCGTTTGCCACCGGAGGCTGGAGCGTTTCGGGCAGCGCATGGAAGAGTTCGTTGGCAATTCGCGCCAACTCGGCCGGAGCGGGAAGCCCCGGACCGACACCTTCACTCGCGTGCAATGCCGTTGCCCAGTTCGCTGTCTCCGGAAGCTCTGTCGAGACCGGCAACTGCTCACTTGTACTCATGGTATTGACCCACATTTACGTCTTCGAGCAAAGCGATGGCGTCGTCTGTGAGCACGGCCGCCGAGCAGTACAGCGACACTAAATAGGAGGCGAGCGATTTCTGATCGATGCCCATAAAACGAACCGACAAACCAGGACTCTGCTCTCCCGGAAGTCCAGGCTGGAAGAGGCCAATCACGCCCTGTTTCTTTTCACCGACGCGCAACAGCAGGATCTTGGACGTCTGGTCCTTGCTCCTGACAGCGATTTTGTTGGTGGGAATCAGCGGCACTCCGCGCCAGGTTAAAAACGGTGTACCGAATAATGTTACTGTTGGCGGAGGAACGCCGCGCCGGGTGCACTCCCGGCCGAAAGCTGCAATGGAGCGCGGATGCGCCAGGAACAGCGAAGGCTCTTTCCATACCTTGGCGAGCAGTTCGTCCAGATCGTCCGGCGTCGGCGCGCCCTTGCGCGTCTTAATTTTTTGCTTGTCAGAAACGTTATTTAGCAGCCCGTAATCGGCATTGTTAAGTAGTTCGCCTTCCTGCTTTTCCTTGACGCTTTCGATGAGCAGCCGCAACTGTTCGCGAACCTGATCGTAAGGGTTGCTGAAAAGATCGGAAACGCGGGTATGAACATTGAGAATCGCATTGATGCTGCTCAGCCGGTATTCGCGGGGCTTATCCTGATACTCGACAAAAGTCGCCGCCAGCGTCGACTCGTCCGAATGATCGCAGGTCGACTCGATGGCCTTGCTCTCATCCACCTTATTAAGCCGCAGAGTTCCCGCTTCGAGTGGCTTCCAATCCAGCAGGCGAACCAGCCACCGCGGCGTGATGGCCCCAAACTGCGGAGCGGTTTTGGTTACATTTGCAAGTTGAAATGCAGCTTCTTCGCCCAACGAGGCGCGGATTACTTCTTCTGCCACAGTTTGCCTCCTATATAGCGGGTTATTTTGAAACACCGAAATCTTATTCTTTGCAAATGAATATCGCAAGAGGCGAATTGAACTACGAAAATAATTTTTGTCGCGTATAATTCCTGCCGCGGAATCCCTGTCGCGACACCGGAAGCCTTAAGTCTGTCGCAACCGCGGTCAGTACTTCCGCACGCTATGATCGATGCGATCCGACCAGGCGTGAATGCCTCCTGCTAGATTCCAAACGTGAGTAAAACCGGCATTATAAAGAACTTGAGCAGCTTTTGCGCCCCGTGGCCCCATCTTGCAGACGGTGACAATATTCAAATTTGTGTCGAGCTCATTGACCCGTTTCGATAATTCCGCCAGCGGAATCAAATGTCCGCCTATATTAGAAATTTCATACTCCGATTCATCCCGCACATCGAGTAGAAAAAGGTTTTCGCCCGCATCCAACCGTTTTTTCAGTTCTTCGACACGAATTTCAGGAATACTCACTGTCTTCTCCCTTGCCTGTAACCTGTTCGGCGAATGCCTCTTCTGCCGCATCCGCCTCGTATTCGACCCAAAATAGAAAACCCACCTGCCAGTGCGATCTCTGGCGGTGGGTTCAAAAGAGGCGGTAACTTGTAGGTTGCTCTAGCCCAGCCAATTCCTCACGCCAAAATGCATCTGCGCACAGCACATCGCTGCACAACAACACATTTCGGCAGTCATGGGGCTAAAAGAATTCACGAGTCGAATGTAGCACACGTATTCCTGAAAGGCAAGATTCCTGCGGATTTTGGGGTCGAGAATCTGTACCGCATAAGGACTTTTCGCGCAGGATCGGGAGCTGCGGCAAACAATCGCATCGATCATCCGCCTCTCGCATGTATGAAGTCTGAAGAATGATGCGTGGCGGCCGTCGCTTGTCGCGTCGATCTTGACTCCAGTACGAGATTCGGATACGGTTTCGGTATGAAAGCGCTCCTCGCATCGTGTTGCTGTCGTACTGCAGGGCATAGGCTGGCGGAGCGCGTCCGCAGGAATAGCCTCGCGTAAAAGACTAAGGCCTCGTATCTACAGATCCGGTAGATTTGGTCCAAAAGTATTGCAACACCGTATCTTATCCTTTTCGCGCTTTTGGCGGAAAGAGTGGGACGCCCAATGCAATCGTTAACGGCCTGATTAATCATATGCATCCGCCCGGAAGCTTACTGAGATCTCTCTTCCGTTGAGAACAGCGCAGAAAACGCTGTGAGAATCAAGCCATTATCGCCGGGGGCTTGCCGCGCGGATCACATGCAACTTTTTCAAGAGGAACTTCTCCATGGCGCAGATGCTTGCTTCCCCATTTCGCACCTCTTACACACAGCCAGCCGGCGCTTCGCCGCTGCTCCTCAGTCATCGCGCTCCTGGTTCTTTGCAGTCGGAGATACGCGCCATGAGCGTCGAGTGTGACCGCGTCGGAGGCATTAATCTCGCGCAGGGCATCTGCGATACGCCGGTTCCAGCGCTGGTTGAGGAAGCGGCTATTCAAGCGATCCGCGAAGGTTACAACACCTACACGCGTCTCGACGGCATCGTTCGTCTCCGTCAGGCCATCGCGGCAAAGCAGCTTCGCGACTATGCTCTCGACTACGATCCCGACCGCGAGATTCTCGTTTCGTCCGGTGCTACCGGCGGATTCCACGCTGCGGCGATGGCGCTGCTAAATCCGGGCGACGAAGTCCTGCTCTTCGAGCCCTTTTATGGCTATCACGTTTCGACGCTCCAGTCGATGCGCGTCACTCCGGTATTTGTTCCCTTGGCCGAGCCCGACTGGGCTCTCGATATTGATGCCCTGCGCGCGGCCGTCACCTCCCGCACCCGCGCCCTGGTGCTCAATACTCCAGCCAATCCAAGTGGAAAGGTCTTTTCCCTCACGGAACTCGAAGCGATTGCGCAACTCGTTGTTGAGCGCAACCTCTTCTTGATCACCGATGAAATCTACGAATACTTCGTTTACGGAAAGGCTCGTCACATCAGTCCAGCAACACTACCTGGCATGAAAGAACGTACGATCGTTATCTCCGGATTTTCCAAGACCTTCTCCATTACCGGATGGCGTCTTGGTTATGTAACTGCGGATGCCCGCTGGCTGGGCGCGATAGCATACTTTCACGACCTGACTTATGTCTGCGCTCCCTCGGCTTTGCAGCACGCCGCAGCCGCGGGCCTGGAGCAGCTCGGCCCGGAATTCTATCGCCGTCTCGCCGCCGATCACGAGATCAAACGCGACAGGATTCTCAACGCATTGCGCAACACCGGTCTCAAGCCCTCTGTTCCTGCCGGCGCGTATTATGTCCTGGCCAATGCTTCCCATCTTCCAGGAAAAACTGCTGCGGAGAAAGCCCGCTTTCTTCTTGCCCAAACGCGAGTAGCCTCTGTGGCGGGTTCGGCCTTCTTCCGTCCTGGCCGCGGCGAAGAGCTCCTGCGTTTCTGCTTTGCCAAAAGGGAGCACGATCTCAACGAAGCTGCCGAATGCCTTAGCAAATTATGAATCTCATAGCTTCGACGGTTATCTTGTTAATTGTGCAAACGTGATCGGGAGATTCCACTCCGCGGCTGAATTGTTGCCATATCGTATATATATATGATATTTGCTGCCAGAAAATACCAACCAGATGTTCATGCGTTAACAGTCAGTGCGCGCGTATTTACGTCAGACAATACTTGGATCTCTAATCTCCGATCTTCACATCTCGGATAGGAGAGATAGCGCTTTCTTGCTGAATTTATCATATGACATAATATATTGTTTTGTAACAAATACTGACTACTGTGTATGACTGGTTCTGCGGTTTTCATCATCCACAAAAAACATAGGCTCCGTAGAGTTGAACCCTCTTTTTGATCTGCATATATTGCACAATTCCTGCTATTAACAGCGCATAAGCAATATTTCATTGCCATCTGCTGAACAGAATAGGGACTTTATCTATGCCGGTTTTCTGCACGGGCATCTCCATTTCGGCAATGCTATCGACTATCATTTTTATGACATAATATCAATAAAAAACTAAATTATTTTCTTGCGCTAAATTCCAGAATGACAACGTTACAGGGCGGCTAGACTTTTTGAAAATGCGCTACAAAATTTGGTGTATTGCCAGACTTTTAAACTCTTGTTTTGTTGCATTCACCCGACAAATATAAGAAGAAATTATTTTACAGGTCGCAATCGTAAATAACAGAATTCGGCGAAGTGCATTTGCCGGGGGACAGAATCATGAAACCATACGAGCCAAACTTACACAATCTTTGTGTCCTATTATTCTTAGTGGCCGCAACCGCGGTTCTTTGCGCAGCGCTTCTCGCGCTGATCTTGCCACCTGCGTTGAGGCAAGTTTTTATCACGTATCAGATCCCCGTTGCTGTGCTGCTGCTTGGAATGCTGGTGCTTCTGCTGATTACAGCGTTGCGGAGATGGGTGAAAACACGCCGCAGCTTAGCTAAGATCGCGATACTTGATCAATATAGCGAGGATGAGATATCACATATGCTGGTTGCACGCGAGTCGACCCAGTGCGAGCTTCAAGAATCCAAACCTTATATTGACGTCATGCACGAGCAGATCGGCGGCTCAGTGTCCGATGCCGAACGCGGAGTCGTAGCGGTGATCGAGCAGATCGATCGACTGAGCGCGCAGTCCAGTCAGCAGATGGAGCGCATCGGCCAGTCCATCCAGAGCGGTAAGAAGCTTAACGAGGTGACATTAAATCGCGCCGAGGACAACAAACGAATCGTCGCCATGCTGGAAACGCAGTTGCAGGAGCAAGGAAAGGAACTGCAACGCAATTTCGAGCGCATCCAGGATATGGCTACGGAGGTAAGTTCGCTAACTCCGCTCATCGATGTAATCAGCGCGATTGCGAAGCGAACCAACCTGCTGGCTCTGAACGCCGAGGTCGAGGCCGCGCGAGCTGGTGATGCAGGCCGAGGTTTTGCCGTGGTGGCGAATGAAATCAGAGAGCTGTCAAAGCAGACAGCAGACGCCGCCGCCAACATTGCGCGCAAAATCAATGCCGCAGCCGATAAGGTGGCTGAAGAGCTGGACGCGGCTAAGGCCACGCTCGAGAACCGCAGGTCAATTGATGATTTGCGCAAGCTAATAGCTGACTTGGGAGAAATGCAGCAGGAATTCAGCAATGGCCTTCGTTTGCTGCTCGAGACCCTTTACGGTGTAGAAGCTGGTCATCAAGAGATGGCGGAGCGGTTGTCGCAGGCGCTGGGACATATCCAATTTCAGGATGTAATGCGGCAAAGGTTGGAACACGTGCAGGCCGCGCTGCGCGAAATGAGAGAGCACTTACAAGGTTTGTCCAGTAAACTTGACGATCCTGGTTGGGACGGCCGGCTTGATCGCACCTTTAAGGAAATTCTGGCGACTCATCTTAACCACTACAGAATGGCAAGCGAGACAGTTACCCATCTCGTGGTGGCCGATGGTGTAACAGACAGCAAGCATGATCGGCCAGCCATCGAATTGTTCTGATAACTGTAAGGTTGGCCTTCGCAAAACGCGCCGGAGGTTTTATGAGGGCCGCACGCTCAAAGGGCTTGATCACCGTCAATTGAAAGCAGCGGCAAAACCCAGTAAGTTGTGACCTATCCCAGCAAAAGCGTCAAACCGCAATAGGTGCTCTCGCTGATCTGGGGGCATCACCAATAGTAAACTCACACGCGAGCAGCTCAATGCAACATCTGGGACACATGCGGTGATTCCGTCAGACTTATCTCCTCCTGTTGGGGAACAGATTCCGGTGAACCGATAATGACACTGGCACCGTACGCCTATTCACCGGGTAATCCCCTTATTTACCTTAAAGCCTCTCCATTTGCAAATCAACATTATTGTAGGGCGTGCAACCGCATCTAATTTTCCTCTAGCGGCCTCACCGTTAATTGCTATAAGGTGATGGTCAATGAAAACACAACGCACAAAACTCCCCCCTCGACAGAAGCGCCTAGTGGCCTTTTTGGATAGCTTGACTCATGCTGCTGGACACGCTGATCGTGTAGCCCCTATGTCGAATTACATTAAGGGACTGCTGTTGCCTATCAAACGAAAGAGTATCGAGTCAATGGCTTCGTATCTGGCTCCAGACCATGTGGGACGGATGCACCAGTCGCTGCATCACATCGTAGCCGAAGCGCCCTGGAACGATGATGCTGTATTGGCTGCGGCACGCGGTAAGACGTTGCCAGCCATTACCCGCTGGCATCGGTTAGCCGCCTGGATCATCAAGGATCTCGACTTCCCCAAAAAAGGCGAGCATTCGGTGGGCGTGGCTCGACAACGATGTGGTTCGGTGGACAAGCCGAAAAACCGCCGAGTTGCGGTTGGTGTGTCAGTAGCCACCTCGGTGACGAGTCTGCCGGTGGCGTGCCGACTATATCTTCCCGAAATCTGGGTTGACGATCCAGTGCACAGGCAGACGGCAGGTGTTCCGGAAAAGATTGTATTTCAAACCAAATCCGAGATTGCGATCGAGCAACTCCAACTCATGATTGAAGCAGATGTGCAGCGCGCCCCAGTCGTGGCTGACGCTACTTATGGCAATGACAAACGCTTCCGCGAAAAGCTGGAAGCGATGGGACTCGACTATTGTGTGGGTATTCAGCCGTCGACTTTGGTATGGCTGCCCGGTTCCGCGTTGACTTCGCCCAAGGTCAGGGGCAGAGCTGGTCGCCCATTGAAGCAGTTGCAGCAAGGCGGTTGGCGTTCTCCTTTCCCGGTCAAGGAACTGGTTTCGTGTTTAGTCGGGGCCGATCTGCACCGGGTGGGTTGGCGCGAAGGCATAAACGGCATGACGTACTCCCGCTTTGCCCGGCTGCACGTGCGTGTGGCGCCGCATTGGGATTGCAAGCGTAGCCGTCCGTATTGGCTGCTAATGGAGTGGCTCACGGCAGAAAAGGAACCAACGAATTTTTGGCTTTCGAATCTGCCCGAGTCGACCAATCTACAACAACTAGTGACGGCGGCAAAGATGTGCCGAGTAGCCGAACGCGGGTACGAAGAGCTTAAGAAAGAAGTGGGGCTAAACGACTATGAAGGTCGTAACTGGCGCGGCTTCCACCATCACGTGACGCTATGCATTGCGGCGTACGATTTCCTCGTCCTGATGAGGAATCTTTCTCTTTCCTATATGGAAAAAGTTACCGTATAGGCGAGCGCTTAGCGCGCATCCTCACGGTGAGTCTGCGCTTATGCTTTTCCGCAGATTTTAAATATATGACATATTAGTTTTGTCTTGAAGTAAAGTCAATATGAACCCACGTAGTTAAGCGTTTAACCAGCCAAAGTTGATTTGCTAAAAATGCCGCATAAACGCATTTGCTGATTGGCTGGTAAATATGCATTATATCTTTATATTTACTGGATAAATATAAATAATCCTTTTGCCTACATCGATGCCATAGATCGCCATTCCTCTCCTTTTGGCTTGTTCCAGTAGTTGTTTTCAGTAAAGTCTATGTATCACTTTTATGACAAAGAGTCAACGATAAGTGAGAATAGTTTTTCCAAATAATCCGCATCTGCAACGCTTTTACCGCGTTCCCCAATTCTGGGAATAGACCGCAAAATTCACCGCATTTCCGCTCCCATGACCTCACGATCGGTTACATTCAACCCGAAAGACATAGTGGAGATGAATTGCTTTATGCATCGAATTCGCGAAGCCTATAAGTCTCCGAATTTGTATTTTTAAGTCTGGGATAGATGGCAGCGGCGCGCGTGCTTGAATCACGCGCGCCCGCCTGCATCGCATTCAACGCAGCACCTACTTACGGAAGGAAAGGGCCATGGCACTTGTCAAGAAAACCGCCCCCCAGGCAACCGTTGTATCGGAAGTAAGGACGACGGCTGTAACCGCCCGCGAGGCGGAGGCACAACGCAAGAGGGCGAGAACACTCGCCAAACAGCAGCAGGCGGCCGAGCGTATTGCGACGGCTACCGGCCAGTTGGCTTCCGGCGTCGCCGAGGCGTCGTCGGCTGCCGAAGAACTGAAGCGCGCCAGCGATCAGATCGCCACCGGCGCCGAGGAGGCATCAAGCGCAGCGCAGGAGTCTCTAACGGCCTTCCAGCAAGTGGGCGCGGCCATTACCCGCCAGTTGCAGAGCTCAGAGGTCAGCAGCGGAAAGGGCGAGGCCTGCCAGACGCTGATTGTCCAAACCAATGGAGACGTGGCCAGCCTGATCAACAACATCGGAATAGCCGCGCAGCGTCAGATCGATTCCGTGGGCATGGTTTCCGAACTGGAGAAGCAGGCCGCCAATATTGGCGACATCGTCAAGGCGGTGGCGCGCATCGCCGACCAGACCAATCTGCTGGCCCTAAATGCGGCCATCGAAGCGGCGCGGGCCGGCAAGCATGGCAAGGGATTCGCGGTCGTCGCCGATGAGGTGCGTACCCTGGCCGAGACTTCGGAGAAGAGCGCCAAGCAGATTCAAGATTTGGTCGGACAAATTCAAAATGATGTGAAGTCCATTGCCGATGGCATTAAAACCTCGGCCAAAACCATTGAAGAAGAAGTGGAAAAGGGCAAGACCGTCACCGCGCAGTTGGAGCAGATCCGTCTCGACGCTGTAGAGATCGTCAAGAGCATCCAGGAGATCGCCGCTAACGCCGCGCAATCGAACACCGCCTCGCAGCAGGCGCTGAAAGGTTCGCAGAGCATTGCTTCGGCGGCCGAAGAGCAGTCATCCGCGGCCGAAGAGTCCTCCAAAACGGTGGCCGAGCAGACGCAAGCCTTGGCCGAGTGCGAGCAGGCGGCGCAGGCGCTGTCAGAGTTGGCCGAGGATCTGAAGAACTCAACGGATGTGGCCAAAAGCGCCGAGCAGGTTGCTTCTTCTTCCGAGGAACTCTCTTCGGCCATTCAGGAGATTAACCGTTCGAGCGCCCAGATCATGACCGCTCTAGGGCAGATCCGTAAAGGCGCCGAGGTGCAGTCTTCGGCCGCCGAGGAATCGGCCGCGGCCACCAACCAGATTGAGAAGGGGTTGGAGATCGCCCAGAAACGCGCCAAGGTTAGCGTGGAGAAGGTGGAGGCCATCAAGAATCTGTTGGGCGAAAACAAGACCGCCATCAATTCGCTGATCACCGGCATTTCCACTTCCGCCGATGCTTCCCGCATCAGCATCAAGCAGATGAACGATCTGGAACTGGTCTCCAGACGCATCGATAAGATCGTCGAGGCTATCAGTACCGTGTCGATCCAGACCAACATGCTGGCCGTCAACGGTGCCATCGAAGCGGCGCGCGCTGGAGAATTTGGCAAAGGCTTCGTTGTCGTGGCCACCGATATACGCAACCTGGCCCACGATTCGTCGGAGAACGCCGACCGGATCAAGGATCTGGTAAAGGCGGTGCAGGACCAGATTGGCGTTGTAGGCCGCGACCTGAGCGAAATCGTGGCATCGGCAATGAACGAGGTGGAAAAAGCCAAGAGCACGACCAATGACCTGGTTTCGATCGAGTCCGACATCCTCGTTGTGGAAAAGGGCGCGCAGGAGATTCTAACGGCGTCGGACGAAATTGCCGCCGCTATTGCCCAGGTAAAGAAGGGCATAGAGCAGATCTCCGCTGCCGCAACCGAAGCCGACAAGTCTGCCACCGAGGCCTCTGGCGCTGCGCAGCAGCAGTCGAAGGGCGCCGAGGAACTGGCTGCTGCCATCGAAGAGATCGCTTCTCTGGCCGACGAACTGCAGAGCGCAGCGTAAGGGGACGCCATGACGACAAAAAAATCGAAGCAGGACACGAGTGGGCCGCTCGTTGAGGAAGCCAACCTCGACGAGCGCTCCCCTGGCAATCAACAAGGTGAAGCGGCGGGCGAAGATCATCGTGAAAACGAAGAGGCTGCCAATGCACAACAGAGCACGCGGCAGTTCGTCACCTTCATGGCCGGCAAGGAGGTTTTCGCGGCTGACATGTCGCCGGTCAAAGAGATCATCCGCGTTCCCGAGGTTGTGCGCGTGCCCCTGGCGCCGCCCGCGCTGGAGGGGCTGGCAAATCTGCGCGGCAAGATTCTGCCGATCATCTCACTGCGCCGGCTCTTCGGCTTTGACGAGTTGGCCCATGACGACTCGACCCGCGCCCTGGTTGTGGACGTAGGCCAGCCGCTGGGCTTTGTCGTTGACCGGGTTTCCAGCGTGGTTGGCGTCGATGCCGGCCACATTGAAGATGTCGGCTCCATTAAAACCATGGTGAATACCGAGGTCCTCTCCGGTCTTATTAAGGATGTAGGCGAGCACGCCATGATCATGGTGCTCGATTTTGCCAAACTGATCGAGCAGGAGTTTGCTCAGATTGCAGCCATTTCAAAGACGGCCGGAGTCGCGGGCCTCTCGTCTGTCAACCAACAGAGTGAGGAGGAGGAGTCGAGCGATGAACTGCAACTGGTCAGCTTCGATGTCGATGGCCAGGAGTACGCCATCGCTATCGAAGACGTGCAGGAGATCGTGCAGGTTCCGGAAGAGGTGATTCATGTGCCGCACGCGGAGTCGCACGTACTGGGCGTAATGACCCTGCGCAGCCGTCTGCTGCCGCTGGTCAATCTGCGCAGCATGTTTGCCTTGCCCCTTCGCAAGTTGGATGAAAAGAGTCGCATTGTCGTGCTCACCCTCAACGGAATCTCGGTGGGCGTGGTGGTCGATGCGGTCAGCGAGGTGCTTCGGGTCTCGAAGTCGAAGGTAGATGCGCTGCCAACGCTGCTGGCCCGCGGAGAAAATCTCGCCGAGATTACCTCAATCTGCCGGCTTGACGACGGAAAGCGTCTGGTGTCGATCATCACCGCGCGCAATCTCTTCGGTCATTCCGCAATCAAGGAGGCTTTGAACACTGTGAGCGACAGCGAACAGGAAGACGGCCAGACAACCGCCGAGGTCGACGGCAATCTGGACGACGACGAACAGGTCGTGGTCTTTCGCCTGGGCAAGGAGGAATTCGGCGCGCCGATTGCCAGCGTGCAGGAGATTGTGCGCGTGCCGGAAGAACTGATTCGGGTTCCCAAAGCTCCATCCTTTGTCGAGGGCGTCATCAACCTGCGCGGAACCGTGCTGCCGGTGATCGATCTTCGCCTGCGGTTGGGCCTCGAGCAAGTGGAGCGCTCGGATCGGCAGCGGATCATGGTGTTTCTGATCTCTGGAGTGCGCACTGGCTTTATCGTCGATCAGGTAGCCGAGGTGCTGAAGATTCCCAAGGCGGCCATCGAACTGGCGCCGCAACTGTCGACCGAACAGAGCCGGCTCTTGAGCCGCATGGCCAATCTGGAGAAGCAGAAGCGCATGGTGCAACTGCTCGATCCTCCGCACCTGATGGAACAAAGCGAACTGGTGGCGCTAGCCGCCGTTACGGCGGGGTGAGGCCATGATCAAGCTGCTGATTGTCGACGACTCTGCGCTGATGCGTCGACAGTTGATGAACCTGTTTCAGGCCGAGGGGGAGTTTGAGATCCACCAGGCAAGAAACGGGGAAGAGGCAGTGAGGGAAAACCGGGAATTCCGTCCGGATGTGGTGACGTTGGACATCAACATGCCGGAGATGGACGGATTAACCGCGCTTTCCCTCATCATGGCCGAGCGGCCGGTGGCCGTGGTGATGCTCTCCTCGCTTACTGAGCAAGGGGCGCTGGCTACCTTTGAGGCGCTGAACCTGGGCGCGGTGGATTTCGTCGCCAAGCCCAGCGGCACGATTTCGTTATCGATCGATAAGATCACCGAAGAACTGCTGCGCAAGGTGCGCGTTGCCGCACACGCCCACCTCAAGGGCAAAGCCTCGGCTGTAAAAAAGATGACGCAGTCCCTGCGGGATGAACGCCAGAAGGTCGCCGCCCAATCCGCGACGGCACACTCACGGGCGGCTAACGAAGGCTTGCTGGTTATCGGCGCATCCACCGGTGGGCCGCAAGCATTGGAGGTTGTTCTCTCAAAATTGCCTGCGAAATTTCCGTGGCCGGTGCTGGTGGCACAGCATATGCCGGCCTCATTTACCAAATCCTTTGCCGATCGCCTGAATCAGAGTTGCTTACTTCCGGTGGTGGAGGCGGCGCAGCCCATGCCGGTTGAGCCGGGCAAGATCTATCTCGGCATGGGCGGTGCGGACATGTTGCTGACGAGTCGGGCCGGCAAACTTACGGTGATGCCCGCGCCGGAAAATCCCAAGCACCTGTGGCATCCATCCGTGGAGTTACTCGGACGCTCGGCGTTGGAGCACTACGATCCAACTCTGATCACGGCAGTGATGCTTACCGGCATGGGATACGACGGCTCGGATGCTTTTACCGAGATCAAAAAACGTGGCGGCCGCACGATTGCAGAATCGGAAGAGTCGGCCGTGGTCTTCGGAATGCCGGCGGAGCTAATTAAAAAAGGCGGCGCTACTATCGCTCTCGCACTTGAAAAAATCGCCGCTCAGATCGTGACGTGGATGGGGCGGTAAGAGGAAGAAGAATGGTTCTTGTTAAACAGAAAGCAACTCAACGCATCACGCGGCGCAAGCAGGAAAAAGAAGCGCATGATGCAAATCCAGTCGCCGATCTGGAAGACGCCGATCCCGCAATTCGGCGTAGCGCGGCGCGAGCGCTGGTGCACTGTCCGGATGCCGCCGACGCTCTATTGAGTCGTCTGCGGCGGGAAGAAAACTTCGCCGTGCGTGAAGTAATTCTTACCAGCCTGATCCGCATCGGCGCGTCCTCGGTGGCCAGTGAACTGGCGGAGCTACTGCGCACCGGCGACGCGGCCATGTGCAACGAGATCATCGAAGCAATGAAGCAGATGCCCGGCGAGGTGGCGCCCATGGTGCGCTCGTTGCTCGCCGATTCCGATCCCGACATGCGCATCTTTGCGGTCAATATTCTCGAGTCTTTGCGGCATCCGGAAATCGAGTCCTGGTTGATCGAGGTAATCGAAGCCGACGCGCACATCAATGTTTGCGCCGCGGCGGTGGATCTGCTCAGCGAGGTTGGCACTAACCTGGCCGTGGAACCGATCAACCGCCTGAAAGCCCGCTGTGCCGATAGCCCTTACATTCAGTTCGCCGCCGATGTGGCGTTACAGCGTATCCGCGGGGGTCGATAGACAAGGCCATGGCCGCATACACGTCTCCGCCGGAATTCGATCCGGATATCAGCATTAGCGTCGAAGATTTCATGAAGTTCAGGGAATTCTTCTATCGCAAAACCGGCATCAGCTTTGATGAGTCCAAACGCTATTTTGTCGACAAACGTCTGGTCGAACGCATCAAGGCTACCGACAACGATAGCTTTTTTGCTTATTTTTCTCTGCTGCGCTACGGAGATTCCGGAGCGGAGTTTCAGCAGCTCATTAATCTGATGACGGTAAACGAAACGTATTTTCTGCGCGAGGAATATCAGTTCCGCTGTCTGGTCAATTCACTGCTCCCCGCGATCGTCCGGCGCAAAACCAGCAGCAAGCCGATACGCATCTGGTGCATTCCCTCGTCTTCCGGCGAGGAGCCTTACTCGGTTGCGATGTGTCTGCTGGAAAAATGGTCGGGAATTAACGAGTGGGATGTGGAAATTATCTCTTCCGATATCGATACAAAAGTTCTGCGGCAGGCGCGCGCGGGCCGCTATTCAGCTCGTTCCGTGCAACATGTGCCGCCGCTATGGCTGGAAAAGTATTTCACCCAAGCCAAAGATGAGTACCAGCTCTGCGATGAGCTGCGGCAAGCGGTCGAATTCACGAAGGTCAATCTCGCGGAGTCCGCCGAGACGCAGCCTTACCGCGATTTCGACGTAGTTTTCTGCCGCAACCTTCTCATCTATTTCGACGATGTTTCGCGTAAAACCGCATCCGAAACCTTTTACGATGCACTGAATCCCGGCGGCTATATCTGCCTGGGCCACTCGGAGTCCATGAGCCGTTTTTCCTCGCTCTTCAAGGTATGCAAATTCCCTGAGGCGATTGTCTATCAAAAAAATCTGGAGGCGAGATGAAACGCATCTTGATTGTCGATGATGCAGCCACGGTGCGCATGTATCACAGCAGCATCCTGGAATCTGCCGGTTATCGAGTCGAGACGGCATTGAATGGGATCGAAGCCCTCGAAAAGGCTTTACTGCGTCCCTTCGAGTTATATCTGGTGGACATCAATATGCCCCTATTAGACGGTCACAGTTTTCTGCGCGAGCTGCGCCAGCAGAAAATTCATCAGGCGCCGGCCATCATGGTATCGACCGAAGCCGATGCTCATGACCGGACCGAGGCTTACAGGGCGGGGGCAAACAGCTATCTCGTCAAACCCGTGACGCCCACGCAGCTTCTAATGCAGGTTCGCCTGCTGCTGGGAGAAAAGCGCTCATGACTCCGTTGTTGGAACAATTTCTTTCTGAAGCCCACGAACTTCTCGATGGTACCGACAAAAAGTTGATGCAGCTTGAGAAGGCGCCGGAGGACGAAACCCTCATCAATGAGCTGTTCCGGCTGGTGCATACATTAAAGGGTAACAGCGGCCTGTTCACCTTCCCCGAGATGACGCGCGTGCTTCATGCCAGCGAAGACCTGCTGGGAATGGTGCGCGGCGGGCAGATGGCGTATTCGCGCAAGCTGACGGACCAGTTGCTGGAGGCGATGGATTTTGTCGGCCTGCTGTGCGACGAGATCGAATCGACAGAACACATCGATGCTTCACGAGCAGCCGATTCGGCCCGTCTGGCTGAGGCGTTGCGGATGCTGCTTCCGGGATCAAAGGCGGCGGATGCTCCCGGCGCGGGCACGGCGATTTCAACCGATGTCAACAAAGTGCATCCGGCGCCAGCGGCAACACCAACCCCAGACTTGCCTCCATTGTTCGAGATTCCGGAAGCAGCGCGTGCGGAGGCTTTTCGGCAATGTGGAAATGGAGAATCTCTATACTGGATCGATTACACTCCGACGCCGCAGTGCTTCTTTCAGGGGGACGACCCCTTCTACACTGCGCGCCGGACTCCCGGTCTGCAATGGGGCCGGATCGTTCCGCCCGAAGCTCTGCCACCACTCGCGGAGTTGGATACCTATCGCTGCGTGCTGCGTTTTCAACTGCTGAGCGCGGCCTCGCGTGAGGAGATTGCCGAGTATTATCGCTACTTGCCCGATCAAGTGCGCACGATAGCCATCCAGCCACAGTGGCTGGTCACTCCGCAAGGCGGCTTGAACGAAGACCCGACCGGCGCGGTGAAGGCAAGCGCACGATCCGCTGATGCGTTGCCGCAACTTGCCGAAGAAGATGCCGCCGAGCTCAGTGCTATCGTTGCGGCCCAGCGGCAGATTCTTATGCTCGACGATCATTCCGCCTGGCGCGCCGGGCAGCTAAAGTCGGTTGCGGGCGTGCTGATCAATGCGAGCAAAGTCGTCGGCGACTCCACCGCGCAAAAGCAGATTGAATCGGCTCTCGCGCAGGCTTTAACCCAAAGCCAAGGTGCCCCGCTGTTGACATGGCTTGATGCGTACGAGAAAAAGTTGTCATCGAAAACCGCTGGTCAGCCGGACGTGAGTTCTTGTTGCAACGAGTGCGAACCGGAGAGAAAACCGGATGCCCGCCGATCCGCATCCGCGCCGGAAGAGAGTTCCGCCAAGGCCGCGGGGGACGATGGCCCTAAGTTCGGCCGTCGTGCCGAAGACGCGTTTAATGCACCCAAAAGCCTCAAAGTCGATCAGGCTAAGATCGACCGGTTGATGAATCTGATCGGCGAGATGATCGTCTCGAAGAATGCTCTGCCCTATCTTGCCCAGCGAGCAGAAGTTCAGTTCGGCGTGCGGGAACTTTCGCGCGAGATCAAGGCGCAGTATGCAATCATCAACCGCATTACCGACGAGATGCAGGACGCCATTATGCAGGTGCGCATGATGAGCGTTTCTTTTGTCTTTCAGCGCTTTCCTCGCCTGGTGCGCGACATCTCCCACAAACTGGGCAAAGAAGTGCAACTGGTGCTTGAAGGGGAGGAGACGCAAGCCGACAAGAACATCATCGAGGCTTTGGCCGATCCGCTCATGCACATTGTTCGCAATAGTCTCGATCACGGTCTGGAAATCCCGGAGGTGCGGCGTGCGCAGGGAAAGTCTGCCACGGGCGTGATTACCATGCGCGCCGCGCAAGAAGCCGATCGGGTGTTGATTGAGATTATCGACGACGGCAAGGGCGTTGACCCGGCGGCCGTCAAACGCAAGGCCTATGAAAAGGGCCTGATCGATGAAGCCAAACTGGAGCAGATCAGCGACCGGGAAGCCGTCAATCTGATCTTTGCCGCCGGTTTATCCACGGCTGAAAAAGTGACGGATCTTTCTGGGCGCGGCGTGGGTATGGATGTAGTGCGTACCGCGATCGAAAAAATCAATGGTACGGTCCAGGTGGATAGCACGGTGGGTAAAGGCACCAGCATTCGCATCTCTCTGCCGCTTTCCATGGCGGTTACGCAGGTGATGGTTATCGAATCTGACGGCCAGCAGTTCGGCGTTCCCATGGATCATGTAGTAGAAACCGTGCGCATTCCCAGAAGCGCCATTCACCTCATCAAGCAGAGCCAGGCCACTGTGCTGCGCGGGCGCATTGTGCCGCTGAAGGCGCTCAATACACTGCTTGGTTTGTCTGCCGAACCCAAGGCCAACGCCGACGATGAGCTGGCGGTTCTTCTGGTCCAGGCGAACGGCGAAATATTGGGTCTGCTGGTGGATGGCTTCAGAGAAACTATCGGCATAATTCAAAAGCCATTGAGTGGTGTGCTGTCTGGGCTTTCAGCTTATTCAGGCTCGGCCCTCATGGGAGACGGTTCCGTACTTATGGTGCTCAATATCAAGGAGGTCGTGTAATGCCTATCGTATTCAAGAAAAATCAAGCGATGTTTCGAGACGTGGTAGGCGTTGAGGAGGCGGAGGAGCTGTTGGGATGGCTGCAGAAAAAACCCACCGCCACGGTGGATTTATCCGCATGCAGCCATTTGCATCCCGCGAATCTGCAAGTGTTGATGGCGGCCAAAGTCACTGTCGCCGACTGGCCGAAAGATTCAGACCTGCGCGCCTGGCTGGAAACAGCATTGAAGATTGGATGAAAGGGGAACAACATGCCAATGACTATTTTGATTGTCGATGATTCCGTCACCATGTTAATGAGCGTCAAGAGCACCCTGGTGATCAACGGCTTCCAGGTGGAAACGGCCGCCGATGGCCTATTGGCGCTCGGCAAGCTGAAAGGTGGACTGAAGCCCGCTCTCATCATTACCGATATCAACATGCCGAATATGGGCGGGCTGGAATTGATCAAGCAGGTGCGCGCTCTGCCCGGCTTTCGATTCACCCCTATTTTGACGCTTACCACCGAAAGCGAATCTACCAAACGCGACGAGGGAAGAAGGCTGGGAGCTACTGGATGGTTAGTCAAACCGGTGGCCGGCAACGACCTGATTAAGGTCATCAAACAAGTGTTGCCCGGCGCATAAGGATAAATTGCAGGTACAAGCTGCGGAACTTAAAAACAGCACTTATCCGAACACGAGATCATTGCGATGATCGAGCAGATCGACCTCCTGAATACGTACGTCCTTCAGCAAAGTAAACGCATTCGTAAGTCCATCCACAGCGGCACAAACTTGGCGGAGGCCACTCAGTTGGTCGAACGCAACAAGCATGTAATCACCGCGATTGCCAAACCTTTCAATAGAATCATATCTATCCCGCGTTAGGCACCAGGTCTTTGACTGCTTGAAGTTGTACCAACTGTGGGTGCCCCCAGTCTCGATTCTGAGACCGGGGAACCTCAGCGCTAAGGATCGAAATCATCCGGTCATGATACTAAGCCGATCAGTGTATTACGTGTTATTTCGCCAGCATGATCGGCGCGCGCCAAAAGGCTGTTTTTTGCGCCGCGGGATCGAGTACGGTAACTTGGCAGTCGTATTGACCGCGGGGCAATGCGTCGGTGTCGATATCGAAGCTGAAGGGCAGCTTGCTGAAGTTGTTGCCGGCGCCGGGCGTTATGGATGTTGGCTGAGTTTCATAGACCTTCTTGCCGTCCTGATAGAACGTGACGAAGGCGTAGAGTGGCGTGGGTGTGACTGATTTTGCTGTAGGAACGGGAGTGTTTTCCTCCTGCTGCTTTTCTTTGTAGGCCTGGAAGTAGACACCGAGCTTGTGCCCGGTAGTGATGACGCGCGTAACGCTGGGAATGATTTTTCTGCCTTCTTGCACCAGTGGGTTGACGGCTTCGGCAATGGCGCGGTCTTTAGCTTTTTCGGCATCATAGATGGCATTCTTGAGGTCGACACGCTGGCTGCTCAACACCACGGCGCTGATGGGAACGCGCCGCGTGTCCTTGTTGAGATTCGGAATGACGAAATTAGTTTGATAAGTTCCGATGCGGCCGGTTTCGTCGTCGCGCGCCAAAAACTTGATCGAGTATTTGCCGGGCAAAAGCGTGAATCCAATGTCGTATTCGATCGGACGGTGCGCCAGTTCGGCGGCCGTTGCGTCGCTGAGTTTGATGTTGACGTTGTCGCGTACGTTAGAAACGGTGGCGCCACCAATCAGGTCTTTAATTTCTCCGACAAAATCGATGAGTGTGTGCTCGGCGCCGCCGCGCTTGGCCAACGCCAGTTCGCGGCCGGGAATTTTGACGATGATGGGGACAAAATATTCGGCGCGGTTGAGCTGGAAGTAATCAATCTCCATCGCAATCGTCAGATCGGTGATGGGGTCTTCGAGCATGAGCGCATCTTCGAGTTGGCGCTCGCGGTCTACGCCGTTGAACTTGTTGAATTGCTTTTCGGCGTAGTAACCCTGGCGGTAGTCCAGTTTGGCTTCCTGGCTTTGCCCGAGCGAGATGCGGATGCGGCGGAATTTACCGTTGGGCTCGGCGTTGGTGGTGTAGTAACCGAGGATGTAGTAGTCGGAGATGGCCTGCTGCGCCTGCACAATGCCGCGCGACAGGTCGTTATTGTCGAGAAATGCCTTGCCGCCGGTGTCGCCGGCCAGAGCATAGAGCGTGTCCTGCGATTGTTGAAAGTCCGTTGTGAGCGTCTGCGCCGACGTGCCTGTGTACATCGACTGGCCGCCCGGCGAGCCTTGCGTCGCGTCGCCCATCGGTGCCGAGGCCACCAGCCCGCGCGCATCGACGGTCCAGATAGAAACGCCGGCCTTGATCGCCTCGTCCGCCGTGGCGTGCATCTGTGCCTGGTTGTCGATGCCGTTCAGCCGCAAGCCACTGGCAAAGTAGATAAGAGACTTTTTCTCGCTGACATGGCCCAGCATTCGTGCCGCGGTTTGCACTGCCGAAAGCTGACGGTCGGTATTGAAGACATTGAATTCGCTATCGTCCTGCCCGAAGGCCGCGCCTGTATCGGCGCTGCTTGTATCGTCAACGGTGTCCGACGAGCCCTGTCCCTCGCCAACAACCATGGTTTCGAGAATGCTCAAAAGGCGATTGCGGTCTGCGGTAAAGTCCTGCAGAATATCGACCGAGCCGCCTTGATAACGCAAAATTGCAATCAGGTCGGCAGTCGTCATCTGCGTGCGAACGAACTTTTCCGCGGCAGCGAGCGAACGAAGCTGATCGGGTGGCGGCAGCGCCGTCATGTCGAAGTAGAGCGCGAGCAGACGGCGATTTTTGTAGCGCTGCTTGTCCATCGATTCGGGCGCAATCTGCGTGCGCGCCAGCCGGTTGTAGACCGTAATCTCTTCGTTGGCAGGCTTTTCCGCGGGCAGCGGCTTGGCGGTTTCGGTCAGGTTTTGATGCTCGCAGTAACGGATCGCTTGTGGCGCGCCGTCTTCGGTGAGTACGAAATCTTTCGCCGTAAGTCCGTGGATGAAGTTGCCTTTTTTGTCCTTGACGGTAACGGCTTCGACCACCAGGTTCGAATTGATCTTGAGCGTAAAACCCTGCGCTTCGTCCGGCGTCTTGTTTTGGCCCACTTGTTGCGCGCGCGCGCCGGCCGCGACAGAAACGAGAATAGCAAGAAGAGCGTAGCGCCGTATCATTGGAACCTCAGATGAATCGTGGTTTGCAAACTGCGCATGGTGCCTGCCGAAGCCGGCAGGCCAAACTGCGTGCTGGTTACGTAGTTATTCCAGCTAGTAAATGCCGTATGGTTAAAAGTGTTGTTCGAGGTGATAGCGAAGTCGAGATAGATTTTTTGGCGCGGACGAAAGGTGCGCGCCAGCGAACTGTTGAAGGTGAACTGTCCGGGACCGGTAATCGAGTTGCGGCCCGCCGTTCCCCACGCGCCGCTTGGTTCCGCGTAGGCTGCCGCGTTCAAACGTGCGTTTGTGCCAGAACTATAAATTGACGCGCCCGTTAAATCGGGCCGAAGAAGGCCGCTGAATCCCGTGCCGGGAACAGTCGCCGGATAGATTGGAGTTTCGGGCAATCCTGTGCCGTAACTCATATTGCCCAGCACCGTCCACTCCTTGAGCGCGCGGCCTCGCCAGCCGCCGAGCAGCGTGCCGCCACCCAGGCCTTGGCCGCTAGTGTATTGCGCTTGCAGATTATAGAGATGGCGCTGATCGAAGGAGGAAAGCGAACGCTCGGCCCGCGGATCGCGCCAGTTCTGCGCCACGGACGCCGAAGGTGTGGAGAGCGAGGCCGATTGCGTCGAGCTGCCGGCGCTGTGCCCTTGTCCGCCCAGGTAGGCGTCGTCGTCAAGTGACTTCGCATAGGTATAAGAGAATGTCACGGCCAATCCGCTGCGCAATCTTCGCCGCAGTTGCAATTGCCCTGCATGGCGAATCGAGTTACCGCCCGAAGTTTCGTAGATAAATCCGGAAGCGCAGCTCGCGCACGGATTCGACTCGCCGAGCGGATAGCTATTGGGCATAATCTCCTGCGGCCCATGCGAACCCTTCGTGCCTGAGTAGGTGGCGGAGGCTTGCAGCGCGAAGGGCAAATCGCGCTGTACGCTCAATTGCCAACTCTGCGCGTAGCCGATGCGGAAGTTGGAATCGATGCCGAAGGTGTCGCTGGTCGTCGAGGAGCACGCATTGAATCCGTTGGCCAGCGTAAGCGGGCATAATGCGCTGTTCTGAACGCTGAGGCTCGTCGATAGCGGCGCTTGCTGCGCCATCGAGAGCACGACGTTTTGATAAACCGAAGTATCGGGATAGATGCCGTAGCCGGCGCGAATTACCACGGTCGATGCGGGAATCGGCCGCCAGGTGAGGCCGATGCGCGGCTCGATCATGCGACGGTCCGGACGGATCAACGACGAAGGATAGTGTTCTCCGGTAACTGAACCGACCGGATCGCTGCCCTTGACCGCGGCGACGGAAGTGAATCCACCTGCAACGTCGAGATTCACCAGCCGGCCGAAGAGTTCGGTAATCGGCGCGCTGTAATCCCAGCGCAGGCCGGCATTGATGGTGAGAACCGGCAGCACGCGCCAATCGTCGTTGACATAAACCGCGTAGACCGGCTCGCGAAAATATTTGTCTGCATTGCCGTAAGCGATGGCGCTGGTATCGGGCACGCCGATCAAAAAATCCGCCAAGTCGGAGCCGGTCGTCGCGCTGCCGTTCGAGTCCTCGGTGGCCGCGCCGGTAAATGTAAAACTGCCGCGCGGATTTTCCTGGAAGTTGTCGTTGTAGGACTGCTTGCGGAAATCGAAACCCGCTGTGATGTTGTGCTTGCTGCGATAAAGAAGAACCGAAGCCGAAAAGGAGTCGGTGCGATTGCGATTGAAGGAGCTGTTGGCGTCGCTCAAGCTGGCGAAGCCGGAAGAAAAATTCAGCGCCGGAGGCCCCCAGTCGTTTGCATCCTGATCGTTGCCCGCGATGCCGGCGTTGTAAGAAACGTTTACGCGATTGGCGAAGTTCGGCGTCACCTCGGTGCGCAAACGGCTAATGGCGTAACTGGAAAACAGAAACAAGCTCGGCATAAGACGGTGAGTCCAGTGGATGTTGCCGTTGATGCCCAGCGTGCCGGTGCGGTCCACAAAGTCGAAGAGGTTCACGCTATCGGTACGTGCGCTCTGGAATGCGAAACCGCCGGAGAGCTGGTCTTTGCGTCCCAGCCCCTTGTCGAGCTTTGTTTGCAGTGCGTCGATGTGCGTGCTGGAAACAACCGGCGCCTGATAGTTATAGTTCGATGCTGAGGCGATATTCGACGTGGGGAATAACTTTAGCAGCGCCGCTGCCTGCGTGCTGACCGGAACTTGATTGTTCGTGTAAGGCTGCCCCGTCGATGGATCGTAGATCGTGATCGCATTCCCCGACGCATTCGTGAGGCCGGCCAGTTTGCCGTTCCGCTCGTCGGTGGTGGGCACTAAACCTGTGTTGGTCGAGGAACTGCTATTGCGCGTCCACTGATACGAGACAAAAAAGTTTGGTCCGCGCGGCAGCAGATGCGGAATGTGAATTGGTCCTTGGAGCGCGGCGACGCCAGTGAAATCGTTGACCGAAGGTTTGTCCGCTTTCACGCCGCTTAACGCGTAGGACCGTGCATCGAGGGCGGAGTTTTCTTCTCTTGCCTCAAATCCTCCCGTGTAAAGCGCTCTGTAATTTGAGCGCGTATTGCCGAAGGCGGGACTGGTAGCATACTGCGAGGTCGCCGCGTTGTTCACGCTTCCTTGCACGAGCAATCCATCCGCGGCCTGCTCGTTCGCTTCGGGCGCCTTGGGCAGTTCCTGCGCCGTGCTCTGCCCATTACTCTTCGGTTTGATTTGTTCTTTACTTTGCGCGGGAGGTTGCGCCGCGGGTGTACTTGGCAGTGTGGCGGCCGGCGTTGGCACGGGCTTTGCCGGCTGCGAAAGCGCCGCGATCTGCTCCGGCGGCAACAACTTTAACTCCCAACTGGCAGCGGGCAGATTCGGCGCAATCGCCACTTCGGAATGAATCGGAACGAAGCCTTGCATCTCGATCGCAATGGTCCATCTTCCGTCCGGCAGATCGTCAAAGGCAAATGCCCCCGTGACATCGGAGACTGCGGTTACGGTCTTCGTGTTCTGTGTGGCCGTAACAACAACGACTGCGCCCGGCAGTGGCAACCCGCCGAAGCTTACTGAGCCACGGTAGGGAGAGGCCAAAGCAAATGCCGAATACGCAAGCCACACCGCTACGCAAATATATCGCCCGATCCGGCCCATCCGTTCTGACTCCTTACTCAAGGACTCTTCTCCTGAACTGCAAAAACGAAAATTAGCCTGCTTTATTACGTAAGTACGCAAGCGCTTCGTGATTAGTTCTCCGTAGGAACCTTATCCACATGATCGATGACAAACACATCGACCGGAACCATGCGGTTTTCCAACTTAAGACCAAGCTGTTCTTCGATAGCCGTGAAGAGCGAAGGCAGCGAGGAATCGGCGTCGGCCGTTTGCAGCGAAGCGTAGTCGATCCGAAAATCGTAATTTCCCTTCAATCCCGTCTCATTCACAACCGGTTGGCCTAGCGGGTGCGCCAGCATCGACGCAAGCGTATCGAGGGGGTTATTCTTTCCGTCTATCCGGTTGGTAAAAATGTAGGCGTATGCCGCGCCGCCGCTGCTCGTCTTCAACTTCGCTCCGCCCTTGGCAGCCACCAAAGCGTAGCCCTTCATGTCCTTTATTTCGCGGTGGTAGGCGAGATGGAATCGATCGATGAGGAGCTGCTGCAGCAGCGGTTTCATCTGTTCGTAGTTCAATCTTGCGTCGCCTTCCGGCTTGGCGGCAATCTCGTAAAACGTCGAATCGAACCACGCCGGTTTTCTCGCGAGCTGGTATTGCGTGTCGATTCCGAATGCCAGGGAAAGCAGGGTTTCCAGGGTGGCGTTTCGCGTCGTGAATTGGGTTGCTCCCCACTGACTCATATAAAACATCTGCTGCTCTATGGGGAGCTTGTCGCGATTCTGCATCAAGCGGACCGATGCCACCTCGAAGCGAGATGGCGTAGCTATCGCTTGCTCGGGCTGCGTTTGGGCATTGAGATATGCGCTCGCCGCAACTCCGCCGAATGCCAACAGAACGATTGCCGCCCCACCGACTGCACGAAATGCCCGGAACTTACTCAACGGCAGCTCCACTGCGCATCTTGCGGCCTGGCCAGCGCCAGACCGCCATGACAATTCCGCTTGCTAATTTATTGATGCAGCCTATTATATTCGCTCACCCTAATTTGCCGAGGGTTTCTCCACATGGTCGATTACAATCACATCGTCGGGAGCCTTGGTGGCTTCGATCTTCAGGCCGAGCTGCTCCTGCACGGCCGTATAAAGACTGGGCGGAGCGTTGGGGCTATCCCCCGCGGATGGAGCCGGAGTTGCGGCGCCACGGAATTGTGCAAACTGCGAATCGTCGGGCGTCCACTTCAGCGTGAAATCGTACTTGTCCTTCAAATCCGTCTGATCGACCACGGGCTTATCCATCACGCTGGACTGCATCCAGGTCGCAAACTCCGCCATGCTCAAATTCCGTACAATCAGGTCGCCATATCCTCTAAAAAGGAAGGCGGGCAGGTCATTTGGTCCGGCCGTGGTCTTGGCGATCTTCAGGCCTGCACTGCCTGCTCGGATCGCGTAAACCGAAAGTTCGCGGCTCTCATGATGGAACTTGAGCTGGAAACGATCGGCGAGTAGTTTCTGCAGCATCAGCCCCATCTGCTTTAAATTTGGCTGGCCGGGCACATCGGGCACGCCATCGATGTCGAATAGGTCGGTACCCGCCCAGGCCGGCGCGCCAATCATCTGCTTGGCATGGAATCCATAGGCTAATGCAATCAGATCGTTAAGATTTGTGTTCATGGTAACGAAGTGACGGCCGCGCTGAGTAAAGAGCTTGCCTTGCTGTCCTGGCTTGCTGGGCTTGATCGTCACCACATCGAAACCGGGATCGGCGTCGGCGGCCATGGACTTGAGCGGCTCTTGAATCGCCCACTCGGTGTCAGCCGTAGCTCGCGTTAGATTCAGCGGCAACGAGCTTGCGCCTTGCTTCCAGTTTCCGGCAATGGTCTTTCCGTCCGCTGAAGTTTTGCCTTCGTAATTTGCGCTTGCAACATCGATCGAAAACTTTAACTCGCCATTCTCAAATGAAGTCTTCGAAGCTACGATGGATTGGCTGCCTTGATCAATGCTGTAGAAGGTCGTCTTGTACCCGCCATCGGCCTTGGCAATCTTGATCACGACGCGCAGATCGCGATTGGCCTGCGCGATGTGCAGCGTTCCCTGCCAGGTTCCAACAATATCTTGCGCGGTTGCCGTAGCACTTTGCGCGGCCGCATAGTTCTGCCCGAGAGTTGCCGGCAAAACTGCGGCGGAAAGCATAGCTGCGGCCAGCAATAACTTTATCGGCAAGTTCATCCGCAACGATTGCTGACAGCTCATCATGCTCAAAATATGTTTCTTCAGATCGTTTTTCGTGATGTCCGCGGCGCAGTGCAGCGGTGATTCAACATAAAATTTACACACGCTGAGAATCCCTTCTGCATAGAGTTGCGCTATGCTTCCCGGTTTTACACCTGTTTTGTCGCAGGCACGCTCGCGCTTATCGAACAGGCGCGCCTTCATATACCAATCCAGAGGATGATACCACGGTGTCAGCCGCGACAGGATCGAGCAAAAGTTGACAGCTTTGAAGTTACCAGATGCGCGCCGGGAAAAGCGCTTGCGTTATCTGATCGAGCAGTTGGTCCAAGGCGTGGGACGGAGCATTCCCTTGACCTATCAGGATTGGGTGGCTAGAGCATTTTTACCATTGGTGTATAGGAATTAAGGAGCGCAGAGTTGACGCGAACATCAGTGAGCGGCAACCTTCTACCGGCACTCTACGGAATGGGTAAAAATGCTCTAGCCGAGGCGGAAAAGCACTCCTCTACGCTTACGCTTGAATGAATGCTAGCAGGTCCGCATTTACTTGTTTCTTGTGAGTCGAGCACAGCCCATGCGAGGCGCCAGAATATACCTTCAGCGTGGCGCTCTGGACAAGCTTGGCCGACAACAGTGCAGAGTCTGCAATCGGCACAATCTGGTCGTCGTCACCGTGAAGAATAAGCGTAGGTACGTCGAACTTTTTCAGATCGGCGGTGAAATCAGTTTCGGAAAATGCCTTGATGCACTCCAAAACGCCAATGAATCCTGACTGCATTGCCTGTAGCCAGAAGGAGTCACGCAAACCTTGCGAGACGGTTGAATCAGGCCGGTTCGCCCCGTAGAAGGTCACCGCGAGGTCTCTAAAAAACTGAGAACGATCAGCAAGCACACCGGCCCGGATTGTGTCGAAGACCGTTATTGGCAGACCACCGGGATTGGCTTCTGTCTTTAACATCAACGGTGGCACCGCCGCAATCAGCACAGCCTTGGCAACTCTTTTTGTGCCGTGCCGGCCAATATAACGCGCTACCTCGCCACCGCCCGCTGAATGGCCTACATGGATCGCTTCTTTCAAATCCAGTACTTCAACCAGCGTTGCAAGATCGTCGGCGTAAGTGTCCATGTTATTGCCATCCGAGGGCTGGCTCGACCGGCCGTGACCACGGCGGTCATGCGCAATGGCGCGATAACCATGAGAAGCCAGGAAGACCATCTGATCTTCCCAGGCATCCGCGCTGAGCGGCCAACCATGACTGAAGACCACGGGCTGTCCCGTGCCCCAATCCTTGTAGTAGATTTTGTTGCCGTCTTTGGTCGTGATCGTGGGCATTAAGAACCTCCATATTGCTGGTTATACCTGTTACTTACTTTGTTATCGCGCCAACCTGGACCACAAAGTTTCCGAAGTCCTTTCCTTGAAGCAGTCCGATGAAGGCGTTGGGAGCGTGTTCAAGCCCTCCCACAACATCCTAGCGATACTTGATCTTCCCTGCGGTGAACCATTCCAACATCTGCTTTTAAAAATCGCCGAAGTCAGTTGTAACGGGGATAGCTTGTGTTTCGACTGTAAAGCTATTGGTAACCGGCATCTCGTTGGCCTTAAGGCAAGAACGATGTGTCGATTTTCTGAATTGCTCATGCTTGGATTTACATTGAGTTGTCTGCTTGATCCCAAAAATTGCTAACTCCTAAGCGTCTTCAGATCCAGTACAAAGCGATACTTTACGTCGCTTTTGATGACCCGCTCCCATGCCTCTTCGATCTTGTCGAAGCTGGTCATCTCAATGTCAGAAACGATATGATGCGCGCTGCAATAATCGAGCATCTCTTGTGTCTCCTTGATGCCGCCGATATTCGATCCGGACAAACTTTTTCGTCCATCGACGAGGGGAAAGGCGCTGACCGCAATCGGGGAAGGGGGGATGCCTACGGTGCACAGCGTTCCATCCCTTTTCAGCAGAGACATATAAGGCGTGATGTCGTGGTCGGCAGAAACGCAATCGAGGATGAAATTGAATGAGCCAGCGTGCGGCGTATGCCAGTTCGGCTCTTTGGTCAGTATGACCTCATCTGCTCCGAGCCTCTTTGCGTCCTCTATCTTGGATGGAGACCTGGTGAACTGCACGGTATTTGCTCCAAAGGCATGAGAGAACTTCAAGGCCATGTGACCGAGTCCGCCCAGGCCGATTACTCCGACCCGCTGCCCGGCGCCGACATGCCAATGCTTCAGTGGGGAGTAGGTCGTGATTCCGGCGCATAGCAACGGAGCCACAGCGGCAGGATTGAGATTGTGGGGCACTGTCAGCACGAATGCTTCATCGACCACGATATTTTCGCCGTAACCTCCGTAAGTATAACTTCCATCTTTCTTCCTTGAGTTATAGGTCATGATCGTGGCGTGGCGATCGCAGTATTGCTCTTCGCCATCTTTGCAACTGGCGCAAACGCGGCAGGAATCGATCATGCAGCCAACCCCGGCCAGATCCCCGACCTTGACCTTGGTTACATTAGCACCGACTCGCTTGACGGTCCCGATGATCTCATGACCGGGAACCATCGGGTAATTACCGTTGCCCCAGTCATTGTGAGCCTGATGGATATCCGAATGGCAGACTCCGCAAAAGTCAATGGCAATATGGACATCGTTCGGGCCCGGCTCTCTCTGTTCGTAATCAAATGGAGCGGGAACTGAGGTGGCGGACTGGACGGCATAACCATGTGTCTTGATCATGGACGAACTCTCCTGTTGCCCGATTGTCAGAATGGTATCGGTGCAACCCAGTCCTCAAGGCTAATTGCAGAAGCATGTGCACGGATGATCTCTATTGCTCGTCTCGAAGCACTCCAGAAAGGAGCATATTGCAGTCCACAACAGTTACACACCGGCGCGACGGCAACGTATCGCATTGCTCAGCCGGTTGAGGCTAAGGGATGGAAGAATCATTGTATTGCAGTGACGCATGTCCGCGCCTGCATGAGAATTATGCCTATTATGGATAGTTACAAACCTGAGAGGCGCGATGCAAGCTGCTGCGTTCGACTCCACAACAATTATGCCGGGAATATGACTCGAGCGGATGCTCATGACTTTCTGGCACTGGCAAGCGAACTTAAGATTCAGCCGCAGGTTTCAACCTTCCCACTCAAAGATGTCAATAAGGTTCTCTTGACCGTCAAAGAAGAGACCGGGAATGGCTCCGCAGTGATTGTTCCGTAGTCCACATCTACCACGTTACGAAAAGAGGAAATCGAAATGGCATACGAAAGTGTAAATCCGTATAACGGTGAAACCGTCAAGAAGTTTCCAGAGTTGACCAATGCGCAACTCGAAAAGAAGATTACAACCGCGGCGGCCTGTTACGAGACCTGGAAGAAAACTCCGTATTCCAAGCGTGCAGAGATCATTGCTAGAGCCGCAGAGTTGATGCGGGCAAATGTGGATAAGTTTGCCAAACTCGCCACTCTTGAGATGGGGAAACTGATTAACGAAGCGCGCGGAGAAGTGAACTTCAGCGCAAACATCCTTGCCTATTACGCGAAGAATGCCGAGCGTTTTCTTGCGCCGGTAAAGCTCGATCCAACACTTGGCGAAGCCCATATGGAGTCCAGCCCCATAGGCGTGATCTTCTGCATCGAGCCATGGAACTTTCCCTATTACCAGTTGGCCCGCGTTGCAGGCCCTCACCTGATGGCGGGCAATACCCTGATGGTGAAGCACGCCAGTTGTGTGCCGCAGTGCGGCATCGCATTTGAAAAGCTCTGGACCGATGCGGGCGCGCCAGAGGGACTCTATACCAATCTCCTCATCTCGCATGAGCAATCCGATCGGGTAATCGACGACCCGCGCATCAAGGGAGTCGCACTGACCGGTAGTCTGGCCGCGGGGCAAAACGTCTCGGCAAGGGCAGGGAAGAATCTCAAGGTGTCTTCGATGGAGTTGGGCGGAAGCGATGCATTCATCGTGCTTGAAGACGCAGACCTTGAGAAGACAATTCCGTGGGCAGTATGGGGCCGTATGTATAACGACGGTCAAACATGTTGCGCTGCTAAGCGATTTATCGTCGTCGATGCAATTGCCGATCAATTTCTCGCGAAGTTCAAGACTGCTTTGCAGACTCTAAAGCCAGGCGATCCGATGGATGAGAAGACGACGCACGGTCCACTTTCTACGGAGGCCGCGCTGCTGCAACTCGTCAAGCAGGTTGAGCAAGCAGTCGCCAATGGCGCAAAGGTTGTGCTCGGCGGCAAGCGCCTTCCACGCGCAGGCTCCTTTATGCAGACGACTATCCTGACCGATGTCACACCGGAGAACCCGGCATTTCGCGAAGAATTTTTCGGTCCGGTGGCCATGTTCTTCCGCGTCAAGGACGAGAGCGCAGCGATTGCACTGGCGAACGATTCTGACTTCGGCCTGGGAGGTTCGGTATTTACCAAGAATGTCGAGCGCGGAAAGCACGTGGCTACTCAAGTGAATACCGGCATGATGTTTATCAATAATATGGATTGGTCGGACGCGGAGCTGCCGTTCGGCGGCATCAAGGATTCTGGTTATGGGCGCGAACTCGGCAATATGGGCATTCAGGCGTTTGTGAACAAGAAGTTGGTGCGCACGCACGACATGGACGCCCCTCTGGTTTAAAAGAGCGGGATGGGCACTTAGAAGAGCATCAGAAGGTCGCAAAGTCCAGGCTTGAGTAGCCCAGACTTCGCGACCTCTACTGCGGAGTCAAGAATTACTTTGTGCCGTGCAACGTCTTCAGCAGCTTGAGCAGGTCGCTGGCTGCTGGAGCGGAAGAAGCTGGATTCTGTCCGGTGATCAGGTTTCCGTCTATTTGTACAAAAGAAGTCCAATCCGGTCCCTTCGCGTAAAGACCGCCAAGACGTTTCAATTCGTCTTCCACGAGGAATGGAACCACCTTAGTGAGTTGCGCGGCCTCCTCCTCTGTGTCAGAGAAACCGGATACGCGCTTTCCTTTTACCAATGGGGCTCCATCTGCCGCGGTGACGTTCTTCAGCACTCCCGGCGCATGGCACACAAGAGCGACGGGTTTTCCCGCGCGGTCCATCGCCTCAATCAAAGCAATCGAATTTTTGTCGTTGGCCAGATCCCATAGCGGCCCATGCCCGCCCGGATAGAACACGGCATCAAACTCGTCGGCCACCACGCTGGCCAGTTTCACCGTATGGGCAAGTCCATTCTGCGCCGCCGCATCTTGCTTGAAGCGCCTGGTTGCATCGGTCTGCGCATTGGGGGCATCGCTAGTAGGATCGAGGGGTGGTTGTCCGCCTTGTGGTGAAGCCAGCGTAATGCTCACCCCCTCATCGATGAAAACATAATAGGGCGCGGCAAATTCCTCCAGCCAGAAGCCGGTTTTTTTGCCAGTATTACCCAGTTCAGAGTGTGAAGTAAGTACCATCAAAATTTTCATTTTGCAGCTTTCTTGTACGCAACTTAGGCCGTTGCAAATCCCACGAGTGCTTCCGGCGCAAGAACGCGGAAAGTAAAAGATTCGGTGATAAAGAGGCTGATCTCGTCCGCCGTGTGGCTATGATAGCCGATCGCGAAATCCTGTCCCACGGTTAATTCCGCATCGCCGCCACGGTTGGAGACAAGCAGCGCGTCCTTCAAAAACTCGGCGTAGATGACATGACCGCCGATCTCGCCTTCAATGGTCGAACGCAGCGTTCCTCCAGGGATGCAGCGGGCTAGAAATCCCCACAGGGTTGGCGAAACCACCAAATTGGCAGGCCCGCTGACGCCGTCTTTCTGCATCTGTTCCTGTGCTTTAGAAACCGCATCGACAACGGCGTTTATATCCAGCGAGATCTGAATCCGTTGACTTTTTACCGACTGCTCGAGTCCGATGATAGTGCCCGGTGCGAAGCCATTATAGATAGCTCTTTCCTCGAAGGCGGCAATTTCACGGCTGCTGTTGATGACTGCATCCAGGTCTAAATCCTTGGCGCCTCGCTCGATGTTATCCAACTCCCATATTGGCAGGCTGAAAGCGCTGCGCGTCTCAATCAGAGGCAGTACCTGATGCACGCCATAGCGGACGGCTGCGCCCTCCTGCTTTTCCGGTATGGTCAGGCGGCCAACCGGCACAGAAGCGTAGTCAAGGCCATGCGGCCCATTTACATCGACGAATTTGCGCACCGACAAATTGGCGGCCAGCGCTTTTTTTGCTACAGAATCGATTTCATTCCATCCCTGCAGGCTGATCGGAGCCAGTTCTCTACGAAGAAAATTCATGGGTTGCCGCCTTTTCAATAGGTTGATTTCGTAAACTTCCAATTCCCAAACCTTGACTGCTTGAGTCCTTGGTTGACGCGTTGCCGGTCGCGCCATTTTTGTTGAGAAATTCGTCTTCGACTTCCTGAGCGCCCTGCTGATAGAAGTCTTCCTCGTCGGGTTGAAGCTCCTTGAGCAGACGCAGAAATTCGCCGGCGTGAACTCTTTCTTCGTTGGCAATATCGCGAAGAACATTCTGCGCCAGGGCTTCATCGGTTGACTCGGCCAACTGCTCATACAACTGCGTGGCCTCATACTCGGCGGCGACCATAAAGCGGATAGCTCGCACTAACTCCTCATGAGTCAGCAAGCGATCGTTTTTCAGCACATCAAAAGGATTGCGAAAGTCAGGCATTTCTTCTCCTTGGGTACAAATTACTCATATAAGCCACAACTGGAAAATACACTTCAAGACAATTGTGGTACTGGTCAATCTTGTACAAGCAGAATCCCAGCCTGCTTCTATCGGAACAGGTTAGTACGGGCTAGATCGACGATCTCGTCTCCTCGTCCGTTCAGAATCGCCTTGATCATGTAAAGGTTGAAATCGACAATCTGGTCCAGCTTGAGGCTGGGTGGCATAGCCAGTTCCTGCCGGTTCACGGCAATATCCACCAAGGCGGGACCGTTGTGCGCGAAGGCTTGTTCGAGAGTGGGCCGAACCTTCTCCGGGTCATCCACGTGCAGCCCAAGAATCCCCGTTCCCTCCGCAATCTTGGCAAAATCCGGATTGACCAGATCCGTGGCATGGCTGAGGAATCCGGTCGCTTTCATCTCCAGTTCCACAAAGCCAAGCGACCCGTTGTTGAAGACGACGATCTTCACGGGGAGATTCAATTGCCTGAGCGATAACAGGTCGCCCATCAACATCGAGACGCCTCCATCGCCTGAGAGTGTGACCACTTGCCGCCCTGGGTGAGAGATCTGCGCGCCGATGGCCTGCGGCAGGGCATTCGCCATCGATCCGTGATTGAACGAACCCAGCAACCTCCTGCGGCCGTTCATCGTCAGGTAGCGCACCGCCCAGATTACGGGAGTTCCCACATCCGCGGTGAAAATGGCATCATCGGCAGCGAGTTCGTTGAGCACCTTGGCCACGTATTGCGGATGAATCGGCAGTTGTCCCGGCTTACCCGTTGCCAGATCGTCCAGATCCTTGCGCGCTGTGCGATAGTGGTCGAGCGATGCATCAAGATGACGGCGGTCCTGCTTCTGTTCAATTCCCGGCAACAACGCGCGTACGGTTTCTGCAATGCCGCCCACAACGCCTAAGTCCACGTGGCTGCGGCGTCCCAGTTGCTCTCCGCGAATATCGATCTGCACGATGCGCGCATTCTTCGGATAGAACTGCTGATAGGGAAAGTCTGTTCCCAGCATCAGCAGCGTCTCGCAGTTCATCATGGCGTGGTAGCCGGAAGAAAATCCAAGCAAACCTGTCATGCCCACGTCGTATGGATTGTCGTACTCGATAAACTCCTTGCCGCGCAGAGCGTGGACAATTGGAGCCTGTAACTTCGCGGCCAACGCGACCAGTTCGTCGTGTGCGCCCGCGCAACCTGCTCCGGCCAGGATCGTCACTTTTTGTGCGCGGTTCAGCTCCTCAGCCAGATGATCGAGTTCTTCCCGGCGGGGAACTATCTCCGGCTCTACGCTGGTGAAGGCGACGCGCCGGGCTTGGTTGACGGCATCAGAAAGCGCAACATCGCCGGGAATGACTACCACGGAAACACCTTTTTTCGCCAATGCCGTCTGAATCGCCACTTCAAGAATGCGCGGCATCTGCGAGGGATGTGAAATCAGTTCGCAGAAGTGGCTGCATTCTTTGAAGAGATGCTCGGGATGGGTTTCCTGAAAATATCTGCTGCCAATTTCCGGCGTTGGAATCTGCGCCGCAATGGCCAGCACCGGCACTCGGCTGCGATGGCAGTCGTAGAGGCCATTGATGAGGTGCAGATTGCCCGGTCCGCAACTGCCCGCACAGACCGCCAGCTTGCCCGTCAGGGCCGCTTCGGCTCCGGCAGCAAAGGCGGCTGTCTCTTCATGCCGTACTCCAACCCACTCGATTCCCTTGCGCACACGCACTGAATCCGTAATGCCGTTAAGAGAATCGCCCGCCACGCCATAAATTCGTTCCACACCGGCGGCGGTCAGAACTTCCACAAATAGCTCTGCAACTTTTTTTGCCATTTCGTCATATACTTCAGCCGCTCAGCAGAGAGGGAATTTATATGCTCTTTCAACTGGCTGCGGAAGTCCTTTCTTGTGTTTTGCGCTTCCGCCTAACGGCGAAGCTCGTACGGAGATGCACTTTCAATGGCACTCTTCACTTTATGCATCCCTGATCGTGATGAGATTCGAAGCCTGATTGCCGCTTTGAAAACAGCCACTTCAATTTATAAACATGTGGCCTTTCCTGGTTGTGAGCAACATTGAACACCTCTGGAACAGAGCTCGCCTAATTTTCAAAACGGTAAAATGCACGCGCTAGTGTACAGCCGTCTTTTGTCAATAATCGCCTTTGAACGCGAAGAGATGAGACGCTCTTTAATCCTGATCTACTTCTCTGCCGGTCCTGCCGTGGTCCGCTTCTGACGCTCGGTCCAGCCGGTCTTGATCTTTTCGTATGTGGTCTGCATCTCGTCAAGTTCAAGGTCACTCAGCTTTTCAATATCGATCATTTGGTTTCGAGCTTTGCCCATGGCGCGAATCAATTCATTGAGCTTGAGGTTGATCGCACGCGCATCGCGGTTTTGCGTGTTCTGGATCAGAAATACCATCAAGAACGTTGCTATGCCCATTCCGGTGTTGATGACCTGCGCCCATATTTGCGAAAAATGAAGGATGGGACCGGCGGCTCCCCAAACAATGACCGCCGCACCTGCTCCAACAAACGCCCAGGTTGATCCGAACCACGTACAGGCCACTGTTGCGAATCGGCCAAAGTAGCCGCGAACCGTTCGATCCTTTACCTCGATAAGGCTTTTGCTCATATCTTTGCCTCCGAATCCTGCATGTTCTATGACGATGTGGTTAAACCGTGGAATACAGCCGCTGCAATCGATCGCGATGTTAAGCTCAGGTGCAATTTTGACCAGATCTGAGGCAGGCGAGATGGATAGAATAATTTCTACATAGGCGGTCGCGTCCTTTGCGGAGTGACTGCACACGGTAACCCGATCAGGCCTTTGCAGTTTTGACCGATTGGAAGTTATCCTCGATCGCCCAATGTGCTCTCGAAGTTCAATGAATCCCATTACAGCCGGAGCGGTCTGGCCCTAGACATTATTTTGCGAGCGACTTCTTGATAGCCTGCAACTTGGCTCGATGCTTTTCGGTAGTTAATGGATAGGCCATCTTGAACTCTCCCAGCGCGTCAAGAACAATCTGGGAAACGATCAGTCGTGCGTTTTCCTTGTTGTCGGCGGGAACGACGTACCAGGGCGCACGTTGAGTGCTTGTCCGGTAAAAGCAATCCTCGTATGCCTTCATGTACTGCTTCCAGTATTTTCGTTCGTGAATGTCGGCAGCGGTGAATTTCCAGTTTTTATCCAGCTCCTCAATGCGTTCGCGAAATCTCTTTCGTTGCTCGTCAAAAGAAATGTGAAGAAATATCTTTACAATTTTGGTGCCGTTACGATGTAGATGCCTTTCCAGATCGACGATGGAGTCGTACCTGTTTTCCCATACGTCTTTTTCGTCGAGCAGTTCTTCGGGAAGTCCCTGGTTGCGTAGAATCTCCGGATGTACTCGGACAACCAGCACCTCTTCGTAATAGGAACGATTGAATATTCTGATCCGGCCACGTTCGGGAAGACGGCATGTAGTACGCCAGAGAAAATCATGCTCTAGTTCCTCGACGCTGGGCTGCTTGAAACTGAAAACCTCGCATCCTTCTGGATTGACTCCGGAGAGCACGTGACTGATGGCGCCGTCTTTTCCTGCGGCATCCATGCCTTGAAAGATCACCAACAACGCATGGTGATTGGATGCATAGTGAAGGCGTTGCAGCGAACTTAGCTTATCCATGTGTTCGTGCAGAACTTCCTTGTACTGCTTCTTCGACTTGCAATAGGGCGCAACCTTCGTAGGCCACTCGGAGAGGTTAACCTTTTTGTCTGGTGTTACTCGGTAGCTTTTCAACTCAATATTCATTCTGTTCCTTCTGTGTCATGCCGACGGTTGTGCGTGCTCCTTTGGTGAGGAGCATAGATACAATCCCGAGTATTGCTACCATTCCATGGCTTACTGCCATAGTCTGTTCACTCTTGCACACAATCCGGTGGCGCCAGGAACCATAATTGTCCAACGACCGATATGCGACTTCTCGTTCCGTCATCGAATCCAATTCGCAAGCCGGAGATGTTGGAATGAACCTATATTGACTTCGATTGAATGCGATTTGCATCCTACATCTCTGTGAAGAATCGAATAGATTATGAAGAATGAACTTGCAGTCTCCGTGCTGGATCTGGTTGGCCTTCGAGCCGGTGAATTGGCCGGCAATGCGATTGCCCGGTCGGTAGATTTGGCTAGATCCGTAGAACAGTCTGGCTACAAACGGTATTGGTTGGCTGAACATCACTCCATTGCCGGATTGGCTTGTTCTGCCACTCCAATATTGATCGGGCATATTGCCGGTGCGACGCATACAATCCGCGTCGGCAGTGGCGGTGTAATGCTGCCCAATCATGCGCCGTTGATTGTCGCTGAAGAGTTTGGAACGCTGGAGGCACTCTATCCGGGACGAATCGATCTTGGATTGGGACGCGCTCCCGGCGGAGATATTCAAACCATGCGTGCGTTGCGGCGCGACATGCATCAGGACGAAAATGAATTTCCAGCATTGCTTCAGGAACTGCAAACCTATTTGGGGCCGGAAAGACCGGAGCAGATGGTCAATGCGATTCCGGGACAAAACAGTCATGTGCCGATTACCTTGCTTGGCTCAGGCGTATTCAGTGCGCAGTTAGCGGCTGAATTGGGACTCCCTTTTGCCTTCGCAGCACACTTTGCACCGCAATCTCTATATGCAGCCGCAGAGCTTTACCATACCCATTTTCAGCCCAGCGATGCTCTCCAAAAGCCTTATCTAATGGTGGCTGTACCGATGATTGCCGCGGAGACGGATGCAATCGCACAACGGCTCTTCACCACTTCTCAACAGCGCTTTCTTCGCCTCATCCGCGGCCAGCCCGTTGAGTTGTTACCGCCGGTGGATTCCATGCAAGCGCTTTGGCGCAGCGGGGAACGAGAAGCAGTGCAGAGCAGATTGAGTGAGGCCATCGTTGGTTCGGAAGCTACAGTAAAGGCTGGGATGAAAAAACTAGCGAGAGAAACCGGAGCGAAGGAATTGATTATTGCAACCGACACCTTTGAGCATGCTGACAGAATCGAGTCATATCAACGTGTGGCTGGAGCTGCCATTCAGATCACTGAGGATATGGACGCTGTTACTGCAACGGGAAGATGAACCAAAATGATAGCTTTCAGAACTGCTGATTGCCACGAAAGAATCTGAGATGACAGCCGCATCACGAAGTATCATGACCAAGACGTGGCGCATGTTATAGACCCGCATGGCGGTGATAGCCTCCAACATGTTTTTCATAAGTGAACCGTAGCGGCATAGACTCATCCACGTCCTTCGAATAGTCCTGTAAAATTAATTGCAAGGCTCCAGTCCGCTACTATGCGAGGGCTCATATGCCAGCCCAAAAACTCCAGACGGCTATTCTGTCGAAAAAACTGCTTTTGCTAACTCTGCCGTAGAAGTTGCTACGGCTGTTCCCGTATTATTGGTTATACAAAAACAACCAATAAGCATGGAAAGTCCTTGCGAAACCTCCCATGGAAAGGTAGTGTCCAGTATCTTTCGCACTTTTTGATCTCCCGTCTTATTCAGGAAGGTTGTTGGTTTTTGGTTGTTTTGCTTCTGGCCCCCATGGGGGCCAGAAGCAAAGCGGTCAGGCGATGGC
>Ga0182014_10000421_pt1 | contig 55800 bp, 52 predicted proteins | sample 612S2DmetaG_FD_120489 | JGI IMG/M metagenome (GOLD analysis project Ga0182014, IMG submission 120489) | Permafrost microbial communities from Stordalen Mire, Sweden - 612S2D metaG | ecosystem: Environmental > Terrestrial > Soil > Wetlands > Permafrost | place: Sweden: Stordalen | collected... | reverse complement strand
CCACCCGTCGACCCGCCACCTGTCCACCCGCCACCAGACGACGAACGGAGCCTGTTCGACCGACCGCCCGAGGTCGTCCCGAGGCGCTGACCCCCGCGGGCGACGCTCTCCGATCGGAGGGCGCTCAGGCCCGGGGCACCAGCGCCAGCTGACGCGACTGGGCCACCAACCGACCATCGACATCCCAGACCTCGCCATCCTCCTCGAGGAAGCCCCCGGTGACGAACCGGGTGGTGAACTGACAGCGGAGCGGGCCGGGCACGGGACGCGTGCGCAGGTGACAGGTCAGCTCGACCGTCGGGGTCCAGGCGACCGGCAGGTTCGTGTTGAAGATGGTGGGTGGAAAGGCATCGAGCGCGCACAGCAAGGCAACTGTGTCCGTCGACTCACCCTGGAGGAGCTGGAACCAACCACGGACGCGGGCGATGCCGCTCCGCTCGCCTTCGGCGAATCCCACATCGTCCGGGTGGAGGTGGAGTTCGACCTTGCCCATGAACGGGGGCGGGAAGGTGTCGGTGGCCGCGACGTGCACACATTCGTCGACCGGTGGGAGGTCGGGAGGGTAACCGTCGACCAGCAGGGCACCATGGTCCTCATCGAGGTCGCCGAAGGTGCCGAGCACGGTCAGGAGCGGACGGCCATTGGCCATCAGGCTTGCGCGCCCGGTGGCGAACCGCTTCCCCTCCTTGACCACGTCGGTGGCGATCTCTACAGCACCTGGCTTGCCGGGGGCGAGGTAGTGGCCGGTAATCGTGACCGGGTCCGGGCGCCCGGTGGCGTCGAGTAGCGCACGGGCGGCGATGCTCAGCAGGTAGCCCCCGTTGGCGTTACCGGCGATGTCCCAACCGGGCAGGATCTCGGCGCTGAAGGTCCCGGCCCCGGTCGGAGCGACGGCCGTGGCCGCGGCGAAAGGTCCAGTCGTCATCCGTGACTCCGATCATGTGTAACGGCAGGACCTGGCGGTCCGGGCCGTGTGACCCGAGGGTAGCGACCACGAAACGGCGTCCGGTCGGCGTCCGGTCGCCGCGGCGTCACCCGCGAGTCCGGTCCGAACGCGTCAGACCAGCGATGCCGGATCGATACCGATGCCCCCGGACTCGTTGCTGGCGTAGGCGGCCAGGGCGAGCCGCAGCACGTCGAGGGCCTGATCGGCTCCCCACAGGAGCGGCCCCTCGCCCGTTCGCAGGAACCGCAACCAGTGGCGGCCCGAGTCACGGAAGCTGCTGGCCCAGTCGTCGTCGAGGGCGTGATGGGAGCGGAGTTCGCCGTCACGGTAGACCTCGAGACTCGGCTCCTGGAGCCCACGGGCCGTGCAGCGGTTGACGCGGGCGAAGCCATGGCGACCCGTCACCTCCCAGCGCTCGTCGTTCGTGTAGTAGTCCGAGCGCAGGAACATGTCGACGGCCAGGGTGATGTCCCACACGCCGCGCACGCCGTTCGAGTGCTCCCACACGAGCGTGGTGGGGGCGTCGACGCCGATCCCCGGGATCACCTCCGTGTTCCCGATCCAGGCCCGGACTTCCCGGACCGGTCCGAAGAGCCACAGAGCGGTGGAGAGTTTGTGCCAGCCGTCATCGAACAGGAGGGTGCCCCGACCACGCTGGGCCTGGGCGAACTGCCGGTCATAGGTGCCACCGGGTACGTTCCAGCCGCCGCGGCCGCTGGCCACCATCTTGAGGTGGTAGCCGACCACCTCCCCGATCTCGCCGGAGTCGACCACCTGCTTCAGTCGTCGCAGCGGCTCGTAGAAGACGTAGTTCTCCATCACCCGTAGGTGTCGTCCGGACGCCCCGGCGGCGGCGGCCATCCCGACCGCCTCGTCCAGGTCGTTGCAGATCGGCTTCTGGAGGTTGACGTGCCAGCCGTTGCCGAGCAGCTCGGACACACCCTCGGCATGGTGGGCGATCGGGAGCAGGGCCTCGACGGCGTCGAACTCGAGCCCGGCGGCGGCGAGCCGGTCGACCGATTCGAACGTGGCGGCGTCCGGCCAGTCGGCCTGCCGCTCGAGTCGTCGATCCTCGCTCGGGTCGACCAGGGCCACGACCTCGACGTCAGGGTTGCCCCGGTAGGCGAGACGGTTCAGGTCGTAGATCCGGCCGAGCCCGACGAAGGCAGCACGCACCGGGCGGTCGGGAACGGCAGGCGACGGCATCGCCGCAATGATGTCAGTCTTCCGTCGGAAGCAATGAATCCTGCGGCTCAGGCGCCGCCCAGGACTGTCGGCTCCACGCCGTCCCACAGGCCGACGGTGGACTTGCCGACCGGGTAGTGCCCGGGCTGGCGTCCTGAACCCATCGTCTCGAGACGGGCCTTCATGCCGGGGCTGAGTGCGTCGGCCTGGATCATCTCGATGTAGGTGGCCGTGGCATTGCCCACGTCGAAGAAGTCGCGTTGCCAGCTCCACTGGTGGTTGCCGCCGTAGCGGAACCAACTGCCGCCGAGCCCGGCGATCTCGTAGTGGCTGCCATCGGCCCGGGTGGCATCGGCCACCTGCTTCCAGAGGCCGAGGATCTCACCCTGGAGGTCGTCGATGAGGATGCGCATGTAGGGGTAGGTCCACCCGCCGAGGCCCTCCATCTCCAGGCCGACCGCATACTCCCGGATCTGGTCTCGGCCCACGGCCATGAACTCGTCGTTCGGCCCGACGTTCCATCCGTAGGTGGCGTCCTCGGTGTACATGTCGGCGAGCGGCAGCCAGTTGAGCTCCTCCTCGCACTTCTTGTTCAGGTCGAGCCAGAGCTGCATGGTCTCTTCGAGCTCACTGCGTGGGTACGTCGGCACGGGGCGACTCCTTGTCGTGTCGGATGATCGGTACGCGGGGTGAAGGTGGGATGGAACGGTGTTAGTCGTCCACCAGCGAAAGGGCATGTGTCGGGCAGAAGCGGACGGCGGCCTCGAGCTCGGATCGCCGGTCCTCGGAAGGAGCGGTGTCGAGCACGACCACTTGGTGATCCTTGCCGACCTCGAACACGCCGGGGGCCTCGGACTCGCAGACGCCGTGGCCCTGGCAGAGGTCCCTGTCGACGACGATGCGCATCAGGCGGCACCCCCGGTGCTCCGGGCCACCGCCCGCCGGCGGTAGCGGACGACGCAGGGCTGCTGGAGCTGGACGACCATCTTGGAGTGGTCGTTGCGGTAGGTCTCTGGCGACTGGGCCGGCTCGAACTCCCAGTCGAGGAGCAGGACGCTGAAGATGGCCTTGAGCTGCATCATGGCGAAGGCCTGACCGACGCAGCGGTGACGGCCGGCGCCGAACGGGATCCATGTCCATGGGTTGAGGCGGTCCTCATCACGCGGGTCGAGGTACCGGTCGGGCTGGAAGGCGTCGGCGTCGGGGAAGTCCTCGGGGATCCTGTTCGAGACGGCAGGACTGGCCGCAACCATCTGACCCTCGTGGATGGCATAACCCTCGACCTCGAGCTCCTCCTTTGCCACCCGTAGGAGCAGGATGAGCGGTGGGTGGAGCCGGAGTGCCTCCTTGATCGACGACTCGAGCAGGGGCATCTCGCGCAGTGCCTGGTAGCTCACCTCGGCGCCGTCGACGTACAGCTCGGCGAGCTCGTCGTCGACGCGGGCCAGGACCTCCGGGTGGCGGAGCCATTCGATGAGCGTCCAGGCGGCCGTGCCCGAGGTCGTGTGGTGTCCGGCGAACATCATCGAGATGAACATCCCGGTCACTTCGTCGGGAAGGAAGCGGTCGGTACCGTCGGGGTTCTTGATCGACATCAGCACGTCGACCAGGTCGCGGTCGTCGTCGGACACGGGCGGTCCGGCCGCCCGACGCTCCATGATCCCCTGGATCAGCGACACGAGCTCGGCACGGGCTGCGTCGCGCTTGTGGAAGCTCTCGATGTCGGCATAGGGGTCGACGTAGGCGATGGCGTCGGTGCCCTGTTCGAGGTCGTGGAAGAGCTTGGCGAAGCGCCCGTCGAGCTGCTCCCGGAAGCGCTTCCCGACCAGGCAGGCCGAGGAGGTGTACATGAAGAGCTCGGCGAACCACTCGAGGAGGTCGATCTCGCCCTCGTCGTCCCAGTCGCCCACCATCCGCTCGACCTCGGAGGCGATGGTGGCCGCGTGGCCGCGCATGAACTTGTCGCGCAGCGCCTGGTTGTGCAGCATCTCCCTCCGGCGCTCCGGCGACGCGTCGAACACGACACCCTCGCCGAAGACGGGGGTCATGAACGGATAGGCCTCGGCCTGGTCGAGGACGTCCTCCGGTGAGCGGAAGAAGAATTCGTTTGCTTCGGCCCCGCTGAGTAGCACGACGTCCCGGTCGGCCAGACGGAACATCCCCACGTCGCCGCACTCGGACCGGACCCGCTCCATGAGGGCGATCGGGTCGGTGCGCAGTTCCTCCAGGTGGCCCGTGGCCCCCTCGCCCCCGGAGACCCGCGCGGGCTCCCTGACTCCTGTGTCGACAGCCATCACTGGCCTCCTTGCTCGTTGTCCGGCGGCACGATGGGCGCCTCCGGTTGGATCTCCATGACGGTGGCGTGCACGCCACGGGGAAGTGCGACCACGGCGCAGACGGCCTGGGCCACGCCGTCGGGCCGCATGAAATTGGAGTGGCGGGCGAATCCCCAGGCCGCCCACTGCTCGATGATCTCGCCGGTCACCACCGGGTCCCAGTCCAAGCCCATGCCGGTCATGGTCGGCCCCGGGCGGAGGATGGTGGCGCGCACGCCGGTGCCCTCGAGCTCCATCTGCAGCGAGTGGACGTAGCCCTCGAGACCCCACTTCGAGGTGACGTAGGCGGCCATGGCCGGTCGGGGTCGCTCGGCCACATCGGAGGTGACGAAGACGACATCACCCCGGCGACGCGAGATCATGTCGGGCAGCAGCGCCCGGACCAACCGGTGGGTACCGGTCACGTTGACGGCCAGCACGTCGTCGAGCGACGAGGCATCGGTGTCGAGCACGGCGCCGGCCATGTTCATGGCGGCGTTGGAGACCACGATCTCCACTTCGCCGAGGGTGTCGACGGCCGAGGCGGCGAACTGTTCGACCGAGTCGTCGTCGGTCAGGTCCAGGTGGATGGCGACCGCCTCGCCGCCCGCCTCACGGATTGCGACCGCTGCGTCTTCGCAGTCGGCGACGCGTCGCGCCCCCAGCGCCACCGGGTGGCCGAGCGCGGCCAGGGCGGCAGCTGTCGACCGGCCGATCCCGGACGAGGCGCCCGTCACCACCGCGGGGCGTCGGTCGGGGTTCGGAGGGAACTTCGGCATCAGCGGAGCGTCACTGTCGTCGGCAGGGCGGCGAGACCGCGGACGTTGATGGAGTGGACGCGCTCGACGCCGGCCGGGTCGACGTCGTAGGTGGCGACCCGCGCGACGAGCTCGGTGAGTGCGATCCTCGCCTCCAGCCGGGCCAGTGGCGCACCCATGCAGAAGTGGCGACCACTGCCGAAGCTCACGAGGGCCTTGGTGTCGCGGTCGAGGTCGTAACGCTCGGGATCGGGGAAGACGGCCTCGTCCCGGTTGGCCGATCCGACCAGCAGCAGGACCCGGTCGCCCTCTGGGATCGAGGTGCCGTGCAGGTGGAGGGGCTGTCGGGTCATTCGCAGCAGCATCTGGCTCGAGGTGTCGTAGCGGAGGGTCTCCTCCACCCAGTTCGGGACACGGCTGGCGTCGTCGAACGGCTTCGCCCGCTCGTCGGGATGGCGCCAGCCCCAGTACCAGGCGTTGCCGAGCAGCTTCGTGGTGGTCTCGTTGCCGGCGACCACCATGAGGAAGAGGAAGGCGACGATCTCCTCGTCGGTGAGCTTGTCGCCGTCGATCTCGGCGTCGAGGAGGGCGGAGGTGAGGTCGTCGCGGCGGGACGCCCGGCGTTCGTCGACCATGGCCTGGTAGTAGACGACGAGGGTCAGGGCCGCCTCCATGCCCTCCGGCGGGACGTCGTAGACGCCGTCGTCGCGGTGCAGCACCAGGTCGGCCAGTCGGCGTAGTTCGGCCCGATCGGCCACGGGCACGCCCACCAGCTCGGAGATCACGTCCATCGGGACCTTGCCGGCGAAGTCGGCGATGAAGTCGAACGAGCCCGACTCGAGCGCCGGCTCGAGGTGCTGGAGCGTGATCTCGCGGATCCGCTCCTCCATGGCGTTCACCTTGGTGGGGGTGAACCCTTTGCCCACCAGCGACCGCATGCGGGTGTGCTTCGGTGGGTCGAGGGCCAGGAAGGACATCATCCGGTGGGCATCGGGACCGAACGCGCTCGGGTCGAGCGAGACCCCGTACGCATTGGAGTAGGCGTCGACGTTGCGGAACGCGCCGATCACGTCCTCGTGCCGCGACAGTGCCCAGAAGTCGAACTCGTCGGACCGGTAGACCGGTGCCTCCGACCGCAGCCGGGCGTACGTCGGATACGGGTCTTCGTGCATCTCGTACGCGTACGGGTTGTAGGTGACGGGTCCGTCGACCCCGGTGATCGTCATGTGGCGCCTCCGTCGTGGTCGAACAGCAGGGTGGCCGCCTCGGCCACGAAGGCCGGCACGTCGAGGAACGACATGTGCCCGATGCCGGCGGTGAGCAGTGCGCCGCGGTAGGCGGCCTCGAGTACCCGGACGGCCCGGGGATCGGGTGCGGGCCCGAGTGCAGCGGTCAGGCGGCGGTGCGTCTGCGCCCCGATCCGGTCGCGCAGGTGGCTGACATCGGGATGGGGGCTGATGAGCGCCACGGTGCAGGCGTCGACGAGGGCCGGGCTGCTGGCCGCGAACGGGGTCATCTCCCGGACGGCATGTTCCACCCGCTCGGGCATGGGGACGGTCAGGTCGGCGTCGACGGGTGGCAGTGACTCCATCCGACGCCACAGCACCTCGGCCAGCAGGTGGTCCTTCGAACTGAAGTAGGTGTAGGCGGTGGCAGGCGCCACCCCGGCACGACGGGCGACGCCCCGGACCGTCAGACCCGCGTAGCCGACTTCCTCGGTCTCCTCCTCGGCAGCCAGGACGAGCTTGGCCACCACCTCGGCCTGGCGGGCCGTGAGGCGGCGCCGCGTGGCCTCGATGTCGACGAGTCCCGGGCTCTGATCGGACAGCGCCGCGGACGAGGTCACGCGGCCACGCGGTGTTCGTTGGCCGTGGTCCGGCTCCAGGTGGTGTCGGTCATGTGTCCATACTATAGTCCAGACACGTGTCCAGCAACGGGGGAGAGGTCGTGACCACAGCAACGGGTGCAGTAGACGAGGAGTCGGCCGACCTCCCGACCGTAGGTGTCATCGGGCTCGGGGCCATCGGGGACGGGGTGGCCGGCAGTGTCCATGCCGCAGGATTCCCGCTCGTGGTCTCGGACATCCGGGAGGAGGCCACGGCCCGGCACGGCGAGCACGGCGCCGTGGCGGCCTCGCCCGCCGACCTGGCCCGGGCGGCGGACGTCGTGGTCGTGGCGGTGGTCAACGACGAGCAGGTCCACGCCGTCCTGTCCGGTCCCGACGGCGCCCTGGCGGCTGCCGGACCGGGCACCACGTTCGTGATCGTCAGCACCATCACGCCCGGGTGTGTCCGGTCGGTCGGCGCCGAGGCCGTAGCTGCAGGCGTCGACCTCGTCGACTGCGGCGTGAGCGGGGGCCCGGCCGCCGCGGCATCGGGCGAGCTGATCTGCATGGTGGGCGGCGACGAGGACGTCGTGGCCGGCCTCCGACCGGTCTTCGATGCCATGGGGTCCCTGACGGTGCGCATGGGCCCGTTCGGCACCGGGCTGGCGGCAAAGCTGGCCCGCAACCTGGTGCAGTACGGAGGGTGGCTGGCCGCCTACGAAGGTCAGGTCCTGGCCGAGGCCGCCGGTATCGAACTGTCCAAGCTGGCCCAGGTGATCCGGGCGAGCGACGCCAAGATCGGAGGCGCCGCGACCCTCATGTTCCGGCCTACGGTGGCGCAGTTCACCGAGGACGACGACCCGGGATTCGTCGGGGCGATGCGGAACGGGGCCGATCTGGCCCACAAGGACCTGCTCGCCGCGCTGGCCCTGGGCGACGAGCTGAACGTGGCCCTGCCGTTGGCAGCGATGACCGAGGCCCGTACCGATTTCATCTTCGGTGTGGCCGGGGACGAGGAGGAACGATGACCGAGGGTACGACGCAGGCGACACCGGTGACGGGGGAGGAGCGCCTCCTCATCGACGGCAGGCTTCGCACAGCTCGCGCCGGAAAGGTGTTCGAGACGGTGAACCCCGCCACCGGTGAGGTGCTCGGCGTGGCCGCCGACGGCACCGCCGAGGACATGGACGACGCCATCGGGGCGGCCCGCAGGGCGTTCGACGAGACGGACTGGTCCACCGACGTCGAGCTGCGGGTGCGCGGTCTCCGTCAGCTCCAGCAGGCATTCGAGCGGCACGCGGACGAGATCAGGGCCATGACCGTCGCCGAGACGGGGTCGCCCCTCTCGCTCACCTATTCAGCTCAGCTCGACACGCCCGTGGGGTCGCTCGGCTGGGTGGCCGATCTGGCCGAGTCCTACGAGTGGGAGACCGACCTGGGCAACGCCGAGCCGCTGGGCATCCCGTCCCACCGCTGGGTGCGCCGTGAGGCGACGGGTGTCGTCGGCGCCGTCACGCCGTGGAATGTGCCCCACCAGATCAACCTCGCCAAGCTCGGTCCGGCACTCGCCGCGGGCAACACCGTGGTGCTGAAGCCGGCACCGGACACCCCGTGGTGTGCCACCGCGCTCGGCCGCCTCGTCGCCGAGGAGACGGACATCCCCGCCGGGGTCGTCAACGTCGTCCCGTCGTCCGACCATGCCCTCGGGGCCATGCTGTCGACCGACCCACGCGTCGACCAGGTGAGCTTCACCGGTTCGACGGCCACCGGCCGCAAGGTCATGGCCGCCGCAGCCGACACGGTCAAGAAGGTCTTCCTCGAGCTGGGTGGCAAGTCGGCCTTCGTCATCCTCGATGACGCCGACCTGCGCGGTGCCTGTGCGACGGCGGCGTTCACCGTGTGCACGCATGCCGGCCAGGGGTGTGCCATCACCACCCGGCTGCTCGTTCCCCGTTCGCTGTTCGACGAGGCTGTCGACTCGACGTCGCGGGTGATGGCCAAGCTGCCGGCCGCCGACCCGACCGACCCCGGCACCATCTGTGGCCCACTGGTCAGCGCCCGCCAGCGGGACCGGGTCGAGGGCTACCTGAAGCTCGCCCTCAAGGAGGGCGGCTCGTTCGCACTCGGCGGCGGTCGGCCCGAAGGGCTCGACGGGGGGTTCTTCGTGGAGCCCACGCTCATCGTGGGGGTGGGCAACGACGCGCGCGTCACCCAGGAGGAGATCTTCGGTCCCGTGCTGGTCGTCATCCCGTTCGACGACGACGACGACGCCGTGGCGCTGGCCAACGATTCGGCCTACGGGCTGTCGGGTTCGGTGTGGTCGGCCGACCGGGAACGGGCCGTGGGGGTGGCCAACCGGATCCGGACCGGCACGATCGGGATCAACGGTGGCCTGTGGTTCAGCCCTGACGTCCCCTTCGGCGGGTACCGCCAGTCGGGCGTCGGCCGCGAGTCGGGCGTCGCCGGATTCGAGGAGTACCTCGAGATCAAGTCGCTGGCCGAGCCGGCGTGACCGGCCGTCACGGCCGCACGGGCCACCGTCGGCAGAGCGACATGGGCCACCGTCCGCGAACAGCACCAGAGGAGGCGTGATGTCAGAGGGAACCACCGGGCCGCGGGCCGCGGGCATGGCCAAGATGGACGAGGTCTACGGCTTCAGCGTCGATCCCGATACCATCGCCGGGCCCTACGTCGACGTGACGGTCGACCACCTGTTCGGGTCGATCTGGACCCGTGAGGCGCTCGACGTCCGCGACCGTCGGATGGTGACCATCGGGGTGCTGGCCGCCCTGGGTCAGGCCAACCTGCTGGAGATCCAGTTCCGCTCGGCCCTCGAGCGCGGCGAGTTGACCGAGGAGCAGGTCCGCGAGCTCGTGCTCCATCTCGCCCACTACATCGGGTGGCCGCTGTCGACCGGGGTCAACGCCTCCGCCGAGAAGATCATCGCCGAGCGGGCCAAGGCGGCCAAGGCCGCCGCCACGGCTCCTGCAGCCGACGTAACCGAACAGACCAAGGAGTCCTCACCATGACCGACAACGAGTCCCCCTCGACCGCACCCACGACGCCGACGACGACCTTCGACTTCAGTGGCAAGGTCGCCGTCGTGACCGGCTCCGCCGGCGGGATCGGCCAGGCCTACGCCGAGGCCCTGGCCGCTGCCGGTGCCTCGGTGGTCGTCGCCGACATCGACGTGGCCAAGGCCGATGCCGTTGCCGCAGGCATCCGCTCGTCCGGTGGCTCCGCCCTCGGCGTGGCCGTCGACGTGGCCGACCCGGCCTCCGCCGTGGCCATGGCCCAGGCGGCGGTCGACGAGTTCGGCGGCATCGACTACCTGGTCAACAACGCCGCCATCTTCGGCGGCATGAAGCTCGACCTCCTGCTCACGGTGGACTGGGAGTACCTCAACAGGTTCCTGTCGGTCAATATGCTCGGTGCGCTGAACTGTGTGCGGGCCTGCTGGCCCGCCATGAAGGCCCGGGGCGGGGGCGCCATCGTCAACCAGTCGTCGACGGCGGCCTACCTGTACGCCGGCTTCTACGGGCTGGCGAAGGCCGGGGTGAACTCGATCACGCAGCAGCTGGCCCACGAGCTGGGGGGCGACAAGATCCGCACCAACGCCATCGCTCCCGGGCCCATCGACACCGAGGCGTCCCGGACAGTGGTGCCGGATGCCTTCATGCAGCCGATCCTCGCCGGCCTCGCACTCAAGCGCATGGGGCAGACCTCCGACCTCGTGGGCATGTGCCTGTTCCTCCTGTCCGACGAGGCCTCCTGGATCACCGGGCACATCTTCAATGTCGACGGCGGCCAGGTGGTCCGTCCGTGACGGAGAGTCGGGCGACCGACGACGACCACCGCATCGAACTCGAGTTCCTGGACCACGTCCTTGTGGTCGCCTTCGATCGTCCCGCCGCCCGCAACGCCTTCGACTCGGCGATGTACCGGGCGGTGGCCGGGGCCCTGTCCGGCGCGCTCGGCGATGACGACGTGCATAGCGTGGTGCTCACCGGTCGGGGCAAGGCATTCACGTCCGGCCAGGACCTGCGCGAGATGGCGGCGGTGGCCACCGGTGGTGACGGGTCGGCCCTCGGCTCCGGCTTCGGAGACCTGCTCGACCTGCTCGTGACCTTCGACAAGCCGCTCCTGGCCGCGGTGCACGGCGTCGGGATGGGCCTCGGTTGCACCATCGTCGGGCATGTCGACCTCGTGCTCATGGACGAGTCCGCCCGCCTCCGGGCCCCGTTCGCCGAGATGGGTGTCCCTCCGGAGGCGGCCAGCAGCTACCTGCTCCCGGCTCGCATGGGCTGGCAGGAGGCGTCTCGCGTCCTCCTGGCGTCGGAATGGGTCACGGCCCCCGAGGCCGTGGCCTCGGGCCTCGCCCTGAGGACGTGCCCGGACGGGACCGTGCTGGAGGAGACCCTCGCCCTCGCCCAGACCATCGCCTCCTTCCCGCCCCACGCCACCCGTCAGATCAAGCGCCTCATGCTGGCCGGCAGGGGCTCGGCCGTCGCCGACGCCCGTCGCCGCGAGGAGGTGGCCTTCGCCGCGCTGTTCGCCGACCCGGCGGTCAACCCGGGCGACGGCCTGACCGCAGGACTGGGGGACTGACCACCGTGCGGTTCGGTGTCACCTGCTTCCTGACGGACCGGGACATGGCTCCCGCCGACCTGGCGCGGGCCGCCGAGGAACGCGGCTTCACGTCGCTCTTCCTGCCCGAGCACACGCATCTGCCCGTCCGGGCCGACACGCCACCGGCCCTGGTCGAGGGGGTGCGGATCGACGACTACAAGCGCAGCCTCGACCCGTTCGTCGCGCTGGCCACCGCCGTGCCCGTCACCTCCACACTGCGACTCGGGACCGGGGTGGTACTGGCCGCGCAACACGACCCCATCGTGCTGGCCAAGCAGGTGGCAACGCTCGACCACCTGAGCGGTGGAAGGGTGGAGCTCGGGATCGGCTTCGGATGGAACCGTGACGAGGCGGCCGACCATGGTGTCCCCTTCGGTGACCGGCGTCGTATCGCCCGGGAGCACGTGCTGTGCATGCGGGCGCTGTGGCGCGACGACCCGGCCGAGTTCCACGGCGAGTTCGTGGACCTCGACGCGTGCTGGTCGGCGCCCAAGCCGATGCAGGGCGCGCACCTCCCGGTCCTGCTGGGCGGGGCCGCGACCGCCGGCAACTTCGCGGCCATCGCCGAGTACGGGGACGGCTGGATGCCCATCGGTGGATCGGGCCTGGGTGAGGCCCTGCCCGAGCTCCGTCGTGCCTTCGAGGAGCGGGGCCGGGATCCGGGCCTGCTCCGGGTGCTCCCGTTCGGCACCGTCCCCACCGACGCCAAGCTCGAGCACTTCGCCAGCCTGGGCATCGACGAGGTGGTCCTGCGCGTGCCAGGTGGGAGCCCGGCCGAAGTACTGGCCGTGCTCGACGCACATGCCGGATTCGTCGAGCGGTTCGGAGGTCCCGGTGCCTGAGCGTGCGGGTGCTGAGGCCCCGCGTCAGGTCGGGCCGCCGGGACGTCCCTGGAGCGGAGGCGGTCGCGAGGAGTTGGCCGCTGCCGTTCGCCGCCTCATGCAGCTGACCGTCACGTCGACCCCCGCTCCCGGCGCCTTCGCCGACGCCGCGGCGCGGATAGCGGCGTTGTCGGACGAACTGGCGGTCGGGGTCCCCGACGACGGACCGGTGCCGGTCGGGCGGTTCGCCGAGGAGTCGGTCGGCCCCGATGGGCTCGGTTCCCTGACGGCGGCCATGCCGTTCGACATGGTCGTCGGTTCCTGCAACCCGGTGGCCCCGCCCATCGAGCTCTGGTTCGAACCTCCCAAGGCCTTTGGGAGGGTCAACTTCACGGCACAGTACGAGGGCGCCCCCGGGTGCGTGCACGGTGCCGCCATCGCCGCCGCCTTCGACATCATCCTGACCGCTGCCAACGTCGTCGCCGATGCGGCGGGGCCGACGGTGGAGCTGTCGATCCGCTACCGCAAGCCCACGATCGTCGGCATCGACACGGTGTTCGAGTCGTGGGTCACCGAGGTCACCGACCGGCGGACGTTCAGCACCGGCCGCCTGCTCCAGGACGGCGTCGTCAAGGTCGAGGCGACCGGCGAGTTCGTCAACATGTCGCGCGAGCGGATCAACGCCATGCACCGGAACCGACTCGCCGGCCGTGAGGGGTGAGCCCGGTCATCGAGCTGCCACGCGAGCGGCTGCGCCGTTCTCTAGAGTCTGCAACGTAGGACTACGCCCGGGGGGCGGGTCAGTGACCCGCCGGGCACCTTGACCAAGGGGGAGACCATGAAGAGCCACACCATCCGCGGCGGCGGGACGGTCGGACGACGGCGGGGCGGCACGGTCGCCGTGGCCCTGGTCACCCTGGTCCTCGCCGGCACACTCACCGCCTGCTCGTCGACCGAGGCGCAGCCCGCGACGAGCACCTCCAGCGGATCCTCGGGCGGCTCGACGGGGATCCCGTCGTCGGCGTTCAGTGACACCACCGGTCTCACCTCGTCGACGGTCACCGTCGGCAACGTCTCGACCCTCGCCTTCGGCCTGTTCAAGGGAGCTGACGTGGGCACCGAGGCCTGGGCCGACTACGTCAACTCGACCGGGGGGATCAACGGTCGCAAGCTCGTCGTCGACTCCTACGACGACGGCTACCAGGGGGCGCCGAACAAGCAGGCCACCGAACAGGTCGTCCAGAAGGACTTCGCGGCGGTCGGCGGGTTCTCCCTCGAGGACAGCTACGGCGAGACGGTGCTCGCCGCCAACCCCGGCGTGCCCAACGTGACGGTCTCGCTGAGCCAGTCGGCGGGCGACCTGCCCAACAGCTTCAGCCCCGACCCGGCTGCCATCGGCTGGCCGACCGGCCCGCTGATGTACTTCAAGCAGAAGTTCCCGGCCGACGTGAAGCACGCAGGGGCACTGGTGGCCGACCAGCCCTCGGCCATCACGAAGTGGGGAGGCGAGAAGGCGGCGATGGAGTCGCTCGGCTACGACGTCGCCTATGACAAGCAGTTCGACATCACCCAGACCGACTTCACCCAGAACGTGGTGGCGATGCGCCAGGCCGGGATCAAGATCCTGTTCCTCGAGCAGATGCCGGAGAATTACGCAGCGGCGGTGGTGAAGGCCCTGAACGAGCAGAACTACCACCCGCAGCTGGTGTTCGGCGCCTCGACCTACTCCGAGCAGCTCGTGCCGGACTCGGGGGGTGCCTCGGCCACCGAGGGCATCTACATGGAGATGGTGAACTCACTGTTCCTGGGCGAGGACACCGCCCAGCTGCCGGCGGCGAAGACGTTCCAGACGTGGGTCCAGAAGGCGTCCCCCGGGTTCAAGCCCGACCTCTACACCCTGTTCGGCTGGCTGTCCGGACAGCTGTTCACCCAGGCCCTGCAGGCCGCCGGTGCCCATCCCACCCGCGGCTCGGTCCTCCAGCAGTTGAAGAAGGTGACCGTATTCAACGGCAATTACCTGATCGCCAGCTCGAACCCTGCGGCCAAGGCACCCGCCTACTGCTACGTGATCGCCCGTATCGAGAACGGCCAGATCACCCGGGTCGACGATCCCCCGATCAATGGGCCCCAGCACGGCTACCGCTGCGACGGCAAGTTCTACTACTACCCGCCCAAGTGAGGGTCATGGTCCCTCCAGGGTGACCGGGGGCGGCCCGCCGTAGGCTGGACCACCATGTGTGGACGGATCTCGCTCTACTCGGACCCGGACTACCTGGCCCGGATCTTCGACAGCCAGCTGGGCCCCGATGTCGATCGCGACGCCCGGCCGAGCTGGAACGTGCCGCCGACGCGGTCGATCCTGGCCGTGGCGGACGTACCCGACCTATCAGGCGCACCCGGCGCCGAGGGAGGTGACGGTGGCGAAGATCCGGGTGACCGGGGTGTGCGTGCCGTCCACCGCGAGCTCGGCCGCTACCGGTGGGGCCTCGTGCCCTCCTGGGCGAAGGACCCGTCGATGGGCAGTCGCACCTTCAACGCCAGGGCGGAGACGGTGGCATCCAAGCCATCCTTCCGGTCCGCATTCACGGCCCGCCGGCTCGCCGTGGTGGCGGACGGCTTCTACGAGTGGCGGCAGGGTCCGGGGACGGGCAAGCAGCCCTACTACTTCACCCGTTCCGACGGGAACCCGCTCGCCCTGGCCGGACTGTGGGAGGTCTGGCGGGGCGGACCCGCGGCGAGGGATTCCCGTGCCGGCGCCCCCGACATCCCGGGTGCCCTCGACCCCGCCGACCCCGACCCCGTCGAACGACCGGCGCTGCGGACCTGCACCGTCATCACCACGACGGCAGGACCGGACATGGGGGACATCCACCACCGCATGCCGGTCGTGCTCGAGCCCGAGGTGCTCGAGGAGTGGTTGGACCCGGACAACAGGGACAAGCCGGAGCTGGAGTCGCTGCTGGTGCCGTCGCCCGCGGGCACGCTGGTGCGGCGGGCGGTGGGACGGTCAGTAGGCAATGTGCGCAACGACGGCCCCGAGCTCATCGAGCCGGTCGAGGAGTGAACAGGCTCTGAGCGGGAACCTGATCGGCCTCGGTAGGGCCGGCACGGTCCCTGACGCGCCGGATCCCGCCGGTGGCGGGATCCGGGGACTGCACGTGCTGTGGGCCCCGTCGCAGCCGGAGGGGTGACAGGGTCGTCGGGTCGTCAGGCGAACCGGTCCGGCTCAGGCGTCGGCGGACGCATTGGCGGCCCGCTTCATGAGCCGGGACTTGCGGTTGGCGGCCTGGTTCTTGTGGATCACGCCCTTGGCGGCGGCCTTGTCGATGCGCTTCACTGCCAGGCGGATCGCATCGTCGGCAGACGTGACGTCCTCGGCAATCGCCGCGTTCGCCTTCTTGGTGCGGGTGCGCAGTTCCGACCGAACGGCCTTGTTGCGGGCCTGGCGCTTGACGGTCTGGCGGTTGCGCTTGATCTGGCTACGGATATTGGCCACTGGGGTTCCTCGTCGTCTTCGTGCGTCGGGTCGGGGCGGCAGCGTGCGCCGTCGACCCGGGCGGTGTTCGTGCCCCGGGATCCGTAGGGGACCGCAATGCGGGGGACAGTGAAGGATAGCAGCCCGGGCCCGATCGGGCCCGACGGTAACCCGCGGTGCAGGTCGGGGGTGGGGGTCCGCCTGCCTTGGGTACGCTGGGCGACCCGTGCTCCCCATCGACCGTATCCGCAACTTCTCCATCATCAGCCACGTCGACCACGGCAAGTCGACGCTGTCCGACCGCATTCTGGAGCTGACCGGCGCCGTCGACCCGCGTCAGATGCGGGCCCAGTACCTGGACTCGATGGACATCGAGCGTGAGCGGGGCATCACCATCAAGGCCCAGAACGTCCGGGTGCCGTGGGGTGAGCACACGCTGCACCTGATCGACACGCCTGGCCACGTCGACTTCGGGTACGAGGTCAGCCGGTCGCTGGCGGCCTGTGAGGGCGCAGTGCTCCTGGTGGACGCCTCCCAGGGAATCCAGGCCCAGACCCTGGCCAACTGCTACCAGGCACTGGAGAACGACCTCGAGATCGTCGCCGTGCTCAACAAGATCGACCTGCCGGCTGCCGACCCCGAACGGTGCGCCGCCGAGATCGAGCAGGTGCTCGGCCTGTCGGCCGACGACATCATGCACATCTCGGCCAAGACCGGCGAGGGCGTCCCGGCGTTGCTCGATGCCATCGTGGCCCGCATCCCGGCACCGACCGGCGACGCCTCGGCCCCCTTGCGGGCGCTCATCTTCGACTCCGCCTACGACCAGTACCGGGGGGTGGTGAGCTCCATCCGGGTCATGGACGGGACGCTCCACACGAACGACCGGCTCCGATTCATGCAGGCCGGCGCCAACCACGAGATCGAGGAGATCGGTGTCCGCACCCCGGTCACCGTGCCGGTGGACGAGCTCGGTCCGGGCGAGGTCGGCTACCTCATCGCCGGCATCAAGGACGTCGGCGGGGCCCGCTCCGGCGAGACGGTCACCACGGCCGCCCACCCGGCCGATACTGCCCTCGACGGCTACCGCGACCCGAATCCGATGGTCTTCTGCGGACTGTTCCCGATCGACGGCGACGAGTTGCCCGACCTGCGCGACGCCCTCGAGAAGCTACGGCTCAACGACGCCAGCTTCACCTACGAGCCGGAGTCGTCGACGGCACTCGGCTTCGGCTTCCGGTGCGGATTCCTCGGCCTGCTGCACATGGAGATCGTCCGTGAGCGCCTCGAGCGCGAGTTCGACCTCTCGCTCATCGCCACCGCACCGTCCGTCGCCTACCGGGCATTCCTGACCAACGGGACCGAGGTGGCCGTCGACAATCCGAGCGAACTGCCCGACCCGGCGAGCCTCGACCACGTCGACGAGCCGATGCTGCGGGCGACGATCCTCACCCCGGCCGAGTACACGGGCACGATCATGGAGCTCTGTCAGGCCAAGCGCGCCGAGATGCTCAAGATGGACTACCTCTCGCCCGAACGGGTCGAATTCGTCTACACGATCCCCCTGGCCGAGGTGGTGGTGAACTTCTTCGACCAGTTGAAGAGCAGGACCAAGGGATACGCCAGCCTTGACTACGAGCCCAGTGGCTACGCCACTGCCGACCTCGTCAAGGTCGATCTCCTGATCAACCGGGTGCCGGTCGATGCCTTCTCCACCATCGTCCACAGGTCGCAGGCCGATTTCTACGGGCGTCGCATGACCGAGAAGCTCAAGGAACTCATTCCGCGGCAGATGTTCGAGGTCCCCATCCAAGCGGCCATCGGCGGTCGGGTGCTCGCACGCGAGACGGTCAAGGCCCGCCGCAAGGACGTGCTGGCGAAGTGCTACGGCGGTGACATCACCCGCAAGCGCAAGCTGCTGGAGAAGCAGAAGGAGGGGAAGAAGAAGATGAAGAACATCGGTCGCGTCGAGGTCCCCCAGGAGGCGTTCGTCTCCGCTCTCAAGCTCGACGACTAGGCGATCCCGCTCAGTCCAGCCCCGCGACCTCGGCGATGCGGCGTGCGGCGCGCTCCCAGGTGAAACGGGCCGACCTCCGCAGTCCGGCCGCCGCCATGGACGCCACCTGGTCAGGGTCCCCGGCGAGCTCGGCCAGGAGCGCACCGAACGATGCGGGGTCCTCGGGGTCGACGTAGCGGGCGGCGTCGCCCCCCACCTCGGGCAGCCCGCCCCGCCGTGACGCCACGAGTGCGGTGCCGCAGGCCATGGCCTCGGCGGCCACCAGGCCGAACGGCTCGTCGAAGACGGAGGGCACGCAGGATACCGACGCACGGCGGTACCGATCGGCCAGCTCCTCCTTCGGGATGAAGGGCACGAATTCCACGTCCAGGTCCCCGGATGCCGCCAGCGCGCGGAGTGACTGCTCGTACGGGGTCAGCCGGTCGCCGGCGTCGTAGGCGCTGCTGCCGATCAAGGTGGCCCGCAGCGGCCGGTCGGTCTGACGGGTGGCGACGGCCATGGCTTCGAGGAGCTGGTGAGCACCCTTGTGGGGTGCCATCTGGCCCACGAAGAGGACCTCGAACGGTGCGTCACCCGGGTGCTCGTTCCCGCGTCCGTCGCCTCCAGGCCCCGTCGCCGCACCGGTAGGGGATCCCCCATCCGGACGGAACAGGGTCCGGTCGACCCCGTTCTCGACCACCACGGACACCCCGGCGAGCGCAGGCACCCGCTCGACGAAGCGGGAGCGCAGAAAGGCCGAGACGAACACGACGACGTCGGCATCGGACAGCGAGCGCACCAGCTCGGCACGCCCGTAGCCGCGCGCCAGCGGGCTGTGCATGTAGAGGACGATCCGTGCGTCGGGGAGGGCCCGGCGCCAGGCCGGCACGGTGGTCGCGGTGGACAGTCCCTCGTAGAGGAGGAGCAGGTCGGGTCGCCATCCGGCTGCGGCCTCGATGGCCGGAAGGTAGAGGTCACCGGTGTACCTGCGGCGCCGGTCGAGCCGTCCGGCGACGTCGTCGCGCAACCGCTCGGTCCGGCTGAACCATTCACGGGGGCAGTGGCGGGTGTAGTCGACGGCCAGGTTGTCGAAGCCGTCGAGGTGCACGTCGCGGTTGTCGCTGACCACGACGCCGACGTGGTCGCCGGCCGCGAGCTGGCACCGGCCGAGCTCCGAGGTGACACCCACGAGCGTGTTCCCACGGCGGGAGAGCGGCAGGGGGACGTGGAGCACGCGCACCATCGGGCACGGTACCAGAGCCGTTCCCGCAGGCACCCCGAGGGTCCGGTACCGGAGGGCAACCGGAGTACGCTTCGTCCAGCATGCGTCCCTCAGATCAGCGCCCGCTGTGACTGCCGCGGACCAGCCACCGGCCAACGCCAGCGGGCGCCAGTTCGTCCGGAACGCGGCGTCGTCCTACGCCAACCTGGTGATCGGGATCATCCTGAGCCTCGTCTTGACCCGGGTGATCCTCCGTCATCTCGGAGCGGGCACCTACGGCCTGTGGATCGTCCTCCTCTCCATCGTCGGCTACCTGGCGTTGCTCGACACGGGGGTGTCGACCGCGGTGGTCCAACGGGTGGCCCGCCTGTCGGCCGTCGGCGACCGTGAGGAGACGGCCGACGTCATCCGCACCTCGCTCGTGTTCTTCAGTGCCACCGGGACGATCGCCGTGCTGGTGACCGTGGCGGTGGCCCCCTATCTTTCGTCGTTCCTGCACCTCGGCGACGTCAGCGGCACCGTGGCCGAACGGACGCTCGTCATCCTCGGGGTGATGACCCTGGTCAAGTTCATCGGCTCGGTCCCGTCGGCGGTCCTGTTCGGTGCGGGCCGAGGTGACCGACAGGCGCAGATCGGTGGGGTCGGCCTCATCGTCACCCAGGTCGCGCAGGTCGTGGTGGTACTGGCCGGGGGCGGCCTGGTCGGGCTGGCGCTGGTCACCGTCGGCGGGGCGCTGTTCAGTCTCTTCGCCATGTCGGGCCTGATCCGCCGGGCCACGGGATCCTCCGTCCACGACGGGCGGTTCCGGCGCGCCCTCCTGGTGGACCTGTTGCGCTTCGGTAGCCGCAACACGGCCATCGCCGTCGGCGGGATCATCGCCTACAGCCTCGATGCCCTGGTGATCGGTCTGATCCTGCCGGTGGCGCAGGTGGCGCCGTACGACATCGCGCTGAGCACGGCCAACCTGACGCGCAACCTCACCACCCAGGGCACGGACATGCTGCTGCCCACCTACGCCCACTTCGAGACGGCGGAGGACGCGGGACGCCAGGGGTGGCTGTTCTCCAAGGCGGTGATGGCCTCCCTCGCCATCTCCATCCCCATGTTGATCGCCCTGGCCGCCTTCGGCGAGCCGATCCTGAAACTGTGGCTCGGGACGGTCCCCCCGCAGACCTACAAGATCATGATCGCGCTGGGCCTCGTGACCGCCCTCCAGCTACCCGGCCACCAGTGCTTCATCTTCCTGACCGGGGTCGGGAGGAATCAGGTCCTGATCCGGCTCTCGCTCCTGGGCGCGGCCCTCAACCTGGCCGGCAGTGTCGCCGCGACGTTCTGGCTCGGTCCGGTCGGACCCGCCATCGGCTCGTTGCCCGTCGTACTGGTGCTCGACTTCTTCGTGCTGCCGGTGCTGGTGTGCCGGCACCTCGAGCTCCCGTTCGCCGCGTACGCGCGCGGCGCACTGCTGCCGGTGGTCCCGGGCGCGCTCGTCGCGGGGATCCTCACGGCCCTGTTCCTGGTCGTGCACCCGATCCACGGGGGCTCCACCCTGCGCGACGGCGTGCAGGCCGCCGCCTCGGCGACGATCGTCGTGGTCGCCGCGTTGGCCACGCTCCTTGCCGTCCTCTTCCGGGTCGAGCCCCAGTTCCGCGACCCGCTCGTCGCAAGGCTCCGCCGGCGGCGTTCCTGAGCGACTCCGGCACCGGCACGTCGCCCACCAGGGACGATCGGGGCGCGTCGACGCATACGACCACGTGAGCGGGTCCGTCTGCGGCTCAAGGTGTGCGTGTCCGCTGCCGATAGTCTCTGCCTGTGGCCACGCACCCCAGTCCGCCCGCCGACGGCGCCGATCCGGGAGGACCGGGCGCCGCCGCCCGGAGCGAGGAGCTCCGCGTGCTGCTGTGGATGGCGGGAGCCAACCGGGTCAGTGGCGGTCACATCGTCCAGCTCGAGGAGACGGCCCGCGCGCTCCGCAGCTACGGCGTGTCCGCCACGACATGCTTCGACCTCGTCGCCGACCTGAGCGGGATCGACCTGGTCCACGGCTTCGACCTGGAGCCGAAGCAGGTCCACGAGTGCCGGGACCGCGGTCTGCCGGTCGTCATCTCGCCGATCTACTGGGACATCCGCTACGGCCCCGAGGGATTCACCGACCTGACATTCCACTCGTTCCTCGGACGGGTGAGGCGCAGCGCAACGTTCGCCGCCGCGGCCATGACCAGTCAGTCCCGCCTGTCCGAGGTCAGCCTGCAGTCCATCGCGCTGGAGCGCAACAAACTGGCCCTCTTCGAGGCCGCCGACCTGCTGTTGCCGAATTCGGAGGGTGAGGCGGACAGCATCCGCCGCGACCTCGGCGTCTCGACACCGATGGTCTCGGTGCCGAACGCGGTCAATCCCGACCGGTTCGACCAGCCCGGGTTGCCGTTCGCCGAGCGGGACACCGTCCTGTACGTAGGGCGGATCGACCCGCACAAGAACCAGCTGGGCCTCATCAAAGCGATGCGGGGCAGCGGCAAGCGGCTCGTGCTGGTCGGGTACGACCATCCCGACCATCCCGCCTACGTGCGTGCATGCCGCAAGGCCGGTGCCGGGTGGGTCGAATTCGCGGGCGGACACCCTCCGGACGAGCTCCCACCGTTCTTCGCGTCGGCCCGGGTGCACGTCGTCCCCAGCTGGTTCGAGACGACGGGACTCGTCTCGCTGGAGGCTGCGCTCAGCGGCTGCAGCCTCGTGTCCACCGATCGGGGCCATGCCCACGCCTACCTCGGCGACGGTGCGCTCTACTGCGACCCGGCCGACACGGCATCGATCCGGCGGGCGGTCGACGAGGCATGGGACTGCGAGCCCGGACCCGACATCCGCCGTCACGTGCTCGACAATTTCACCTGGGACCACACGGCCCGGGCCACCTCGGACGCCTACCGCCGCCTGTTGGCGGGTAGGAAGCATGCGAGTACGGGGGAGGCGGCACGTTGACGGCCGGCGACACGACCATGGACAGGGACCATTCGGACAGACCCGGGTCCACTGCCGTCCCGACCTGGTTCGGACCGGTCGATCGATCCCTGTTCGGGTGGGTCCACATCCCCGAGACCCCCGACGGCCGGGGGGCCGTGCTGTGCCCGTCGATCGGCCTCGAGGGGGAGGCCAGTCAGTTCGCCTTCCGTTCGTTGGCCGCCGGGCTGGCGGACGCAGGGTGCGCTGCGATCAGGTTCGACTACGACGGCACGGGCGACTCGGCCGGCGAACTGTCCGACCCCGACCGGTTGAAGGCCTGGCTCGACGGCATCGCCGCGGCGATCGCCCTCCTACGGGAGGCCGGTGCCACGCAGATCCACCTGGTGGGAGCGCGACTCGGCGCAGCGTTCGCCGTCCGGGCTGCCGAGATCGACGGCGCGGTCGAGTCGTTGGCGCTGTGGTACCCGTGGACCAAGGGGAGCCAATTCCTGCGCTACCAGCGTGCGCTGCGACGGATGTACGCCGTCAGTGACGACCCCGTGTCGGCCGACGGAGGTACCGAGATCCCCGGGTTCGTCCTCGACGCCGCCGTCACCGTCGACCTGAAGGACCTCGACGGCTCCGCCACGGGGCCCGATGTGCCGTCCACCGTCCTGATCATCGATGCGGCCGACCCGAAGAGCGGGGTCGTCCTGCGCCCCGGGGCCGGGCCTGACCACGCGGTGCGCCGGGCCGGCACCGATGCCGATGAACTGTTCGGCGTCGAGCTGATGCGGGCGGCGGTGTCCCGTCAGGACATCGACTGGATCATCGAGTCGATCCTGTCCACTGCGACGCCGACGCCTCCGCCGACCTCGGGCATCCGGCCGACGATCCGGTCGTCCACCGAGATGGCCGCGCCGGGTGGTGGCACCGTCATCGAGCGACCGGTGTTCTTCGGGACGCGGCGCCTGTTCGGGATCGTGACCGAGCCTGCGGACGTAGGCGGGGACGACGGGTCAGACGATGCTCCACGGCCGGGCCGGGCGCGGATCCGGGCAGCGGGGGGTCCGGTGCCACGGTTCGCGTCTGCAATCTTCCTCAACGCCGGGAGTCTCCACCACGTGGGCCCGGGCCGGCAGTGGGTGGAGCTGGGCCGCCGCTGGGCCGCCGCCGGTGTCCGCTGTCTCCGCATGGATCTCGGTGGGGTGGGGGAGAGCCCGCTGGTCGGACCACCGGGAGAGCTGTCGAGCTACCCGCCGACCGGCCTCGGCGACGTGGCGGAGGGTGTGCACATGATGGCTCCCGACGATCCGCGGGAAGTGGTCCTGCTCGGGCTGTGCTCGGGCGCGTACCACTCCCTCCTGGCTGCTCCCTCGACCCACGTCGGTGGTGTGGCCGTGCTCAACCCGCTCCGCCTCCCGTCGGCCCTCGTGCAGCAGCCGGGCTCGATGGGTGACCTCATCGCCGGCGCCCCGATGGGGAACTGGTCCGGCGGCAGCGACGAACCACCGGTCGCGGCCCGCCCCAAGCGTCGGTTCCTCGGGTCACTCCGGGACAGCGGCGCCCTCAAGCCGATCTCGCGGCACATCCCGGACAGGGTGTGGTGGGCGGCCAACACGCTGTCCCATGCCAGCCGCCCCGTCGACGCACTGCAACGGGTGGTCGGCAGCGGGTCCTCGCTGTTCGTGATCCTCGGTCCGGACGAGTGGCCCGGTATCGGTCGGGGACGGAGGCACGAGCTGCAACGGGTGGCCCGCAACGGTGTGTTCTCGATGGCCCTGGTCCCGAACCTGGACCACAACTTCCACGTGGCCAGCGGTCGGCGCGAGGCGCTACAGGTGCTCGACGAATGGGTGCTGGGTTCGGGTCCGGGCGGTCGGACGACGCCGTCCGGCGTCACCTTCATCGGATGAGTCCGCAGTCAGCCCGGTTCCGGTCGGTCAGCCCGGTTCCGGTCGGTCAACCCGGTTCCGGTCGGTCAGCCTCGTCCGGAGCCTTCGGCTGCGGCGCACGGATGACCGCAACCGTCTTCGTGGGGTCGTCGGGGTCGAAGTGCAACGAGATCGGTGCGTCAGGATCGTCCGGCTCACCCGGGGCCTCCATGACGAACGCCGGCTGTTCCCGGCGCTCCTCGAGGGCGTGCTGCAGGCCCAGGGCGATGCCGGTCAGGATCCCACCGGACGCCGACGAGCGCATCCACCGGTGGAAGCGGAGCGGGTCGTGTTCCGACGGGGTGTCCTCGGTCTCGTCGTCGTCATCCGATCCGTCCCGGTAGCCGGCACCGTCCGGGAGAGCTGCATCGTCAGGTCCCACTGCACCATCCGGTCCCACTGCATCGCCCGGTTCAACTGCACCGTCCGTGAGAGCGACATCGTCCGGTCCCACTGCATCGTCCGCGGATCCGCCCACGACGTCGTCGCCGGTTCCGTCAGCGACGTCGTCCGTCCGGCCATCCGCCCTGATTCCCGTGCCGGGGTCCGGCACGGGAGGCGTGCCGTCCGTTGGCACCGGACCCGGGGGGCGTTCCACCGTCCCACGGTACCGGGTGGCGCCCGACCGGCCGCCCGACCGGCCGCCCGACCCGTCGCCGGGCGGCGATTCGGCCCACGACCGTCGGTCGGCAGACCCCGGGGGACGAGCCGGTGGCGGCCTCGGCGCGCTGGGGCGGCACTCCGACGGTGCGGTCAGGGGTGTGCGGGAGTGCCGCGGCCGGTGTCGTCGGCGCCCGACCCTGAGCCGTCGGGGTAGTTGCGCGGCGTGCCACGCTCGACAGCCAGTTCCCTGGCGAAGCTGTAGGCGTACCAGAGCTCGTACTCGCGCTGGCTGATGCCGTCCGGCAGTTTGGGCCCTCGCCGACGCAGCCGTGCCAGCTCGAACTGGGCACGGAGCCTGCGCAGCCGGAGCCAACGCAGGTCGGCGTGGAGCCAGTGGTGCCAGAGGTACGCGTGGCTGGAGCCGTTCGAACGTGCGAGGCGCTGCATGGTGGTGTGGTTGAGGCGGTCGGGGGACAGGTGGTGCTCGACGGGTGGGCCCGTGCACCCGGTGAGCCGGAACCCGCCAGCCTTGAGTCGGAGGTTGAGCAGCACGTCGTCGGCGAACCCGCGTGCGCCCGGCCCCAGTTCCTCGTCGAACCCGATCCTGCGGACAGCGTCCGTCGACGCCGCCATGTTGGCCCCGACCATCCCCGGGGCGGACCCGGACACGTCGAGGAACTCGGCGAGGTCGGTGCGGAGGGCCGGAGTGAGCCAGGGGCGATCGAGGTGGGCGGCGAGGACGACCTTGCCGCAGACGGCGTCGGTCATCCCGGCGAGGATCGGGCCGGCCATGTCCTCGACCCAGGACTCCGACACATGTACGTCGTCGTCGGTGAACACGATCGCCCGTCCGCGGACGTGACCCAGCGCGCGGTTGAGCGCCCCTGACTTTCCTGGCACGGGGTCGTACACCACGACCAGCTCGGGGGACGTCCGGGCCAGTTCGGCAAGGAGGACCGGTGTCCGGTCGGTCGATCCGTTGTCGACGAGGAGCACCTCGACCTCGAAGGGGGCACACCTGACCGAGGCCAGGATCCGGTCGAGCGTGGGAGCCAGGTGCTCGGCCCGGTTGCGCGTCGCCATCAGCACAGTCGCCGCCGGGTCGCCCATGGGAACAGCCTATCGGCGCACCTGTGCGCAGCGCAGGTGCGATGGACGGCCGACCCACCCCGGACGGCGGTGCCGTAGGATCGGCACGTGCAGGACCGTTTCCACCCACCCGTCGAGGAGTACCTCGAGACGATCTTCGCCCTCGAGGAGGAGGGGATCCCGGTGATCCAGGCCCGCCTGGCCGAACGGCTCGGCAAGGCCGCCCCCTCCGTGTCCGAGATGCTGGACCGGCTCGAGGCCGACGGGTTGATCACCCGCAGCGCCCGACGCATCTCCATGACCCCGGCGGGGCGGTCGCTGGCCGAGGGGGTCGTGCGCAAGCACCGATTGGCGGAGCGCCTGCTCGTCGACATCATCGGGCTCGACTGGGACAAGGCCCACGTGGAGGCCGGCCGGTGGGAGCACGTGATCTCCGACGACGTGGAGGCCCGGCTCGTGGTGCTCCTGGACAACCCGACGACGTGCCCCCACGGGAACCCGATCCCGGGAGCCGGTCCGGACGGCACCACACAGAAGCGGTTGGCCGAGGCCCAACCGGGCGACCACGTGCGCCTGCTGCGCATCACCGAGAGCGTCGAGCACGAGGCCGACTCGCTGAGCTACCTCGGTGACCACGGGTTGACCCCCGGCACGAGCGCCGTCGTCCAGTCGAGGGCCCCGGACGGCACGCTCACCCTGGTCCTGGGGGACGCAGCCATCGCGCTCGGACCGGCGATGACCGAGCGCATGTTCATCGCCTCCGCCTGACCCCCTGACCCGCTGACCGCCTGACCACGTCTCCGCCTCACCGCGTGGCCACGTCGCCTCCGCCCGGTAGGCGGACGTTGCCGAAGCACGGGAAGCTGGACGCCGCCGCCGGAGCCCACGTCACGGAGCGGCCGAGCGGATCGCCCCCCGGAGGGTGCACGGTCGGGTGCCGTCAGCACTCACTAGAGTGGAGTGCCAGACCAGACCAGACCGGGTGCCCGGTGGGCGCCCGCCCATGCACGAACTCTCCCTGGTGAGCCCCATGCCGACCGTCGACGACCGCAGACACGAGCACACGCCGCAGACCGACGCGGACCTCGACTCCCGCAAGGCGGCGATCCTCACGGCCGTGGTCACCGAGTACATCGGGACTGCCCAGCCCGTGGGGTCCCAGCACGTGGTCGACGCTCCCGGCGTGAGCGTGTCGTCGGCGACCGTGCGATCCGACATGGCCGCCCTCGAGCGGGACGGCTTCCTGGTCCAGCCGCACACGAGTGCCGGCCGCATCCCGACCGACAAGGGCTACCGCTTCTTCGTCGACCACCTCGGCGCAACGAGCTCCCTCGACCCGGGCGGCCGCCAGCAGGTGCGACAGTTCTTCGATCACGCCCACGGGGAGATCGAGCTGATGCTCGAGCGCACCTCGGGCCTGCTCGCCGACCTGACGGACTGCACCGCCATGGTGGTCGGCCCGTCCCACGAGTCCGCCGTCGTGCGGTCGGTGCAGCTCGTCGGACTCGGGCACCGACTCTGCCTGGTGGTGGTGGTCCTGGCCGACGGGGCCGTCCGGAAGCAGACCGTCGAACTGCCCGACGACGCTGACGACTCCGTGCTGGCCGAGGCCGGTGCCCGGGTGGCCGCCCACGCCCTCGGGGTGCCTCTGGCCCAGGTGGGTGCCACCGTCCCGCCGAGCGGGAACCCGACGGTGGACATCGTGATGGCGTCAGCCGTCTCCGCGCTGCACTCGCTGGGCGAGGCGGACGGGGCCGAGCAGCTGTTCGTCGGCGGCTCGTCGCGCATGGCCGCCGCCTTCGACGCGGTGGACACCGTTCGCTCGGTGCTGACCATCCTCGAGCAGCAGCTGGTGGTGGTCTCGCTGCTACGCGACATCCTCGACACCGGGCTGACGGTCGCCATCGGCACCGAGCACGGCGTCGAGCCGCTCGCCTCGTGCGCCATCGTGGTCATGCCGGTGTCGGTCGACGGCGTCGAGGCGGGCACGATCGGACTGCTCGGCCCGACGCGGATGAACTACCCGCTCGCCCTGGCCGCGGCCACGGTGGTCGGGCACCGGCTCGGTGAGCGCCTCGGCGAGGCGACCCGATGACCGACACCGATCTCTACGAGCTCCTCGGCGTCGGTCGTGACGCCACCGACGAGGAGCTGAAGCGTGCCTACCGGACGAAGGCACGGCAGTTCCACCCGGACACCAACCACGCCGGCTCGGAGGACGACGAGCACTTCAAGGAGATCAGCCTCGCCTACGAGGTCCTCCGTGACCCCGAACGACGGGCTCGCTACGACCGCTTCGGCCATGCTGGCGTCTTCGGGCAGGCTGCCGGCGGCCCCGGACAGGGCGACCCGTTCGGTGCGGGCGGCCTGGGCGACCTCTTCGACGCCTTCTTCGGCGGGATGGGCGGCGCGCAGGCCGGCCGTGCGCGACGTCCGGGGCCGACACCGGGGCCCGACGCAGAGCTGACGGTCGACCTCGCATTCCGTGAGGCGGTGTTCGGCGTCCAGCGTGAGGTCGATGTCACGGTTCCCGTCCACTGCGATACCTGCGAGGGATCGGGTGCCACGCCGGGCACGTCGGTCACCCGGTGCCCCGAGTGCCAGGGTGCGGGCGAGCTCCGCCGCGTGCGCCAGTCCATCCTCGGGCAGGTCATCACCGCGGTGCCCTGTCCACGCTGCCAGGGGACGGGCCAGTCGATCGAGTCGCCGTGTGCGGACTGCCGGGGCGAGGGCCGCCGCAGCGAGCCACGCACGCTGACCGTGGACATCCCGGCGGGGGTCGACGACGGGTCGACGCTACGGCTCGCCGGCCACGGCCCCGCCGGCTTCCGGGGTGGCCCCAACGGTGCGCTCTTCGTGCACCTGGCGGTCCGTCCCGATGACGACTTCGAGCGGTCGGGGGTCGACCTCCACGCCACCGTGCATGTGCCGATGGCACTCGCGGCGCTCGGCGGCAGCGTGCCGTTCGACACGCTCGACGACCAACGGGACCTGTCGATCGCCGAGGGGACCCAGAGCGGCGCCGTCCTGACCCTCAAGGGCCTGGGCGTGCCGAAGCTGCGCGGCCGGGGCCGGGGCGACCTCTACCTCCACGTGCAGGTGGACACGCCCACCGAGCTCGACGACCAGCAGCGTGAGCTGCTCGTCCGACTGGCCGAGCTCCGCGCCGAGGAACTCGGCGAGGCGCCGCACGCGGAGGGATTCCTCTCCAAGCTGCGCTCAGCGCTGAGCTGACCGTGACACCAGGGCGGGGCGCCGACGACGCGCCCGGCCGTCCGGCGCCGGACGGACCCGACCCGGTGCTGGTGGCGGCGGCCGCCATGGTCTTCGTCGCCGACCCCCTGCAACCGGCGGTCGAGGATGCCGACGTGCGCCACCTGCTCGACGTCCTGCGCCTCCGCGCCGGCGAGCCGGTGGCGGTGTCCGACGGAGCCGGGCGGTGGACCCCCTGCCGGGTGGCGGCCGGTGCCCCGTCGCGTGGGTCCCGCCGGGTGGACGGGACCGGACTGCTGGTTCCGGACGGCCCCGTCGTGTACGTGCCCCGACCGGGACCCGAGCTGACGGTGGCCTTCACGCCGACGAAGGGCGACCGCCCCGAATGGGTGGCGCAGAAGCTCACGGAGCTGGGGGTCGACCGCATCGTGCCGCTGCGGACGGCTCGATCGGTGGTCCGTTGGGAGGGGGAGCGCGGCGACAAGCAGGTGGATCGACTGCGGAGAGTGGCGCGGGAGGCATCCGCACAGTGCCGTCGGGTCTGGCTGCCCGAGGTCTGCGGCGTGTGCCGGCTCGACGGGCTGGTCGACGTCACCGGCACCGCACCCGCACTCGCCGACCCGGGAGGCGACCCTCCGGGCCTGGACCGGCCCGTGATCGCCGTGGGGCCCGAGGGTGGGTGGGACGATGACGAGCGCACTGCTGTGACCAGCACCGTCGGCCTCGGCTCGACCGTTCTGCGGGCCGAGACGGCGGCGGTGGTCGCAGGTGCACTCCTGTGTGCGCTGCGTTGCAGTGTGGTTCTACCCCTTGCGTAACCACGCTCCGTGAGGAAAACTGGAACCTGACAGGAATTCACGTGACAACGAGCACCCTGAGTGCCCGTCATGGATCGTGAGTACAACATGCTCGGCGACGGGGGACCAACCCGGCCGGAGCTCGAGGGGCGACAGGTGGGGAGCGGAGACGTGGCCATGACGGTGACCGACAAGACAGTCGTTGCAGTGGACGACGACGAGCAGGAGGAGGCGGCGAGAGTCGCCTATGCCCGGGCCGTCGGCTCCAGGCTGCGGGCGATGCGCAAGCAGATGCGCCTGTCGTTGCAGGCCGTCGAGGCCATGTCCGACCAGGAGTTCAAGGCGTCGGTGCTCGGTGCCTACGAGCGGGGCGAGCGGGCGATCTCGGTACCGCGCCTGCAGCGCCTGGCCAAGCTCTACGACGTGCCGGTGGACCAGCTGCTCCCGAACGACGACGCCGTGGCGGGCGGCCGTTGGGGCGGCGGCTCGTCGGAGGACGGCTCATTGGGAGGCCGGCGTGCGGCCGCCCCGTCCGGCGTGCCGGACAAGGTGGCGATCGACCTGACCAAGCTGCACACGGTGTCGGGCCCCGAGCGCGACCTGCTGCGACGGTTCCTCAGCATGATCCAGGTCCACCGCCAGGACTTCAACGGCCGGATGATCACCATCCGGGCCGAGGACGTGCGGGCGATCGCCTGTCTCTTCGGCGTGACGCCGGACAGCATGGGTGCCCGGCTCGACGAGCTCGGGCTGCTCGTCGCAGTCTGATGGGCGACGGCCGGGACGCGCCGATCAGCTGGCTGAGCACCAAGGAGGCCGCTGAGCGGCTCGGGGTCACCTTGCGCAGCCTGTACCGCTTCATCGACGAGGGCGGGCTGGTGGCCTACAAGTTCGGGCGGGTGATCCGCCTCCAGGAGGCGGACGTCGAGTCGTTCATCGAGTCGAGCCGCATCCGTCCGGGCAGCCTGGAGCACCTCTATCCCGAGGTGAAGGGCCCGAGCCGCGTGGTCCACTCCATGGATCCGGGGCGCCTGGCCGCCGAAGGCTGAGCGCGACCCCGCGGGAGGTGCGAGGCGCTGCCCGCACGCCGGGCGACCCCGCTCCGGGCGTGCGAGGATGAGCGCCATGGCCGACTGCCTCTTCTGCTCCATCGTCGCCGGCGACGTGCCGGCCGACATCGTCCATCGTGACGAACGCACCGTCGCGTTCCGGGACATCGCCCCACAGGCGCCCATCCACGTGCTGGTGGTCACCACCCGTCACATCGCCAACGCCGGCACCGTGGTCCCCGAGGACGCGGACGACGTCGTGGCCCTGCTGGTGACGGCCAAGGCCGTCGCCGACGCGGAGGGGATCGGCGCCGAGGACCGGGGGTACCGACTCGCCTTCAACGTTGGACCCGACGCTTCGAACAGCGTGCCCCACCTGCACCTCCACGTGCTCGGGGGGCGCTCGCTGGGCTGGCCCCCGGGCTGAGCCGTCCGATCGGTCGCCGCGTGGTGGTACGTCCGGCGGCGCCCTGCCGACCCGTGTCCGACCCCCTGTGCGCGGCTGTGTGCGTCCGGAGGCGTCCGGGCCGCTGGTAGGGTCGCAGGCAGAGCGCACGTGGCAGGCACCCCGGTAAAGATCCTCGTTCCCGGCAACCACCTCATGGCCGGTCTCCTCGGCCAGCGCGATGAGCTGCTCCGCCTGATCGAGGGCGCCTTCCCCGACGTGCACATCGCCGTCCGGGGTAATGAGGTCTCCGTCGAGGCGATCGGACCGGATGCCGGACCGGACGCCGAGCGGGTGGCATCCCTCTTCCAGGAGCTGATCATCCTGCTCGAGTCGGGCCAGGGTCTCGACGCCGTGCAGCTCCGACGGACGATCGACATGATGCGGGACGATGTCCGACCGTCGGAGGTGCTGACCAGCGAACTCGTGCGGTCGACACGCGGCCGTGCCGTGCGCCCCAAGACGGCGGGGCAGAAGGCCTACGCAGACGCCATCACCCGGAACATCGTGACGTTCGGCGTCGGCCCGGCAGGCACCGGCAAGTCGTACCTGGCGGTGGCACTGGCCGTCCAGTCCCTCCAGGCCCGCCAGGTCAGCCGCATCATCCTGACCCGACCGGCCGTCGAGGCCGGGGAGCGCCTGGGCTTCCTACCCGGCGACATGCTGGCCAAGGTCGACCCGTACCTCCGACCGCTCTACGACGCGCTGCACGACCTGCTCGAAGCGGAAGGCGCCCAACGTCTCATCGACAAGGGAGCCGTCGAGGTGGCCCCGCTGGCCTTCATGCGGGGGCGGACCCTCAACAACTCGTTCATCATCCTGGACGAGGCCCAGAACACCACTCCCGAGCAGATGAAGATGTTCCTGACCCGCATCGGCTTCGGCTCGAAGGCGGTCATCACCGGTGACATGACCCAGGTCGACATCCCCGGTGGCCGGTCCGGGCTGGTCGGACTCGAGTCCATGCTCAGCGGGGTCCCGGACCTCGCCTTCGTGCACCTGAAGGCCCAGGACGTGGTGCGCCACAAGATCGTGGCCGACATCGTCATGGCATATGACCGGGCCCCCGGCGCCGGCGGCACCATCGGGCCACCCTCGTCCGCCGGCGGCTACGGCACTGCCTCGGGCAACGGCAGCGGCAGCGGCGGTAGCGCCCACGGCGACAACGGCGGTAGCGCCCACGGCGACAACGGCAGCCCGTCGTGACCCTCGACATCTACGCGGCCGACGAGCAGGCCGACCACCCGGTCGCCGTCGACCGGTGGGCGGCCCTGGCGCGGGCGGTCCTGGTGGCCGAGGGGATCACCTCGGACACCGAGGTGTCGCTGCTCTTCATCGACGAGCCGTCGATCGCCGCCCTCAACGAGCGGTTCCTCGACAAGCAGGGGCCGACGGACGTCCTCTCGTTCCCCATCGAGGACGAGATCGACCGCAGTGGTCGGTCCCCTGACGAGGGAGGGACGGGCCCTGCTTCGATCGAGGCCCCGACGGGACGCCAGCTCCTGCTGGGCGACGTGGTCATCTGCCCCACGGTGGCGGCCGTCAACGCCGTGGAGCACGGCGTCACCTTCGACGACGAGATCGCCCTCCTGGTCGTCCACGGGATCCTGCACCTCCTGGGCATGGATCACGAGATCGACGAGGAGGCCCAGCGGATGGAGCGGCGCGAGCAGGAGCTGCTCGACCGCTTCTACCGGGTCCCCCCGTTGCTCGACCAGTCACCGGCCGAACGGGCGACATGACGCTCGCCGCGGCCTTCACGCCCGAGGACGCCGTCCTGTCCGTCGTCATCGTGGTCCTGTTGGCCGCGTCGGCGCTCCTGGCCCTGTCCGAGACGGCCCTCGTCCGCACCGGTCGGGCCAAGGCGAAGAGCCTCGCCGACGAGGGGAAGCGGGGCGCCAAGGTACTGGTCCGCCTCTCCGAGGACCCGCAGGGCTTCCTCAATCCGGTCCTGCTGCTGGTGCTGATCTGCCAGCTCGTGGTGGCCACCCTGGTCGGCATCCTGGCCGTCCGGTGGTTCGGTGCCTGGGGCGTCGTGGCGGCCACCGTGTTCGAGATCGTGGTCATCTTCGTCTTCGCCGAGGCGGTGCCGAAGAACTGGGCGGTCCGCCACCCGGAGCGGGCTGCGCTGTTCAGCGCGCCGATCGTCTCGGCCCTCGTCGGCTTCTGGCCGGTCCGGTGGGTGTCCGGAGGCCTCAACGGGCTGGCCGACCTCATCATCGGCAAGAAGGGGCCCAACGCGGGGGCCCTGATCACCGAGTCGGAGCTCCTGGCCATGGCCGACGTGGCCCTCGAGGGCGACGTCATCGAGACGGAGGAGCGTGCGCTCATCCACTCGATCATCGAGTTCGGCGACACCGTGGTGCGCGAGGTCATGGTGCCCCGTCCCGACATGATGACCATCGGGGCCGACGAGCCCGTCGAGGCGGCGCTCGACATCGCCCTCGCGGCGGGGCGCAGCCGGATGCCGGCCATCGAGCAGCAGATCGACGACGTGATCGGCATCGTGTACACCAAGGACATGATCCGGGTGGTGCGTGCCGGGAACGGGGGCGATCCCGTGGGATCCCACGTCCGGGACGCCCATTTCGTCCCGGAGACGAAGCGGGTATCCGACCTGATGCGGGAGATGCAGTCGGACAAGTTCCACCTCGCCGTGGTGGTCAACGAGTACGGCGGTACGGCCGGCCTCGTGACCCTGGAGGACCTGATCGAGGAGCTCGTGGGCGAGATCGTCGACGAATTCGACGTCGAGGAGACGCCCATCGAGCACCTCCCGTCCGGTGGGCTCCGCGTGAGCGCCCGGCTGGCCGTCGACGAGGTCAACGACCTGCTCGACGCCGATCTCCCGACCGGCGCGTGGGACACCGTCGGTGGCCTGGTGTTCGACCTGCTGGGCCACGTGCCGGTAGCCGGTGAGACCGTCACCTCCGACGGTCTCCGCCTCGAGGTCGACCGGGTGAGCGGACGGCGCATCGAGCGGGTCTCCATCGTCCGGGTGGCCGGGCACGCACCGGAGGAGTCGCCCGCGGATGCAGCTTCGGAGCGCCGGTGACGACGTTCCGCTCCGGTTTCGTGGCCGTGGTCGGCCGGCCCAACGTGGGCAAGTCGACGCTGGTCAATTCCATGGTGGGCACGAAGGTGACCATCGTGTCGCCGCGACCCAACACCACCCGTGCGCAGGTGCGCGGCGTGCTCAACCGGCCGGACGCGCAGGTGGTGTTCGTCGACACCCCCGGCCTGCACAAGCCCAAGACGGCACTGGGTGAGCGGATGAACGAGTCGGCGACCTCGTCGCTCGACGACGTCGACGCGGTGGTGGCGCTCGTCGAGGCCACCGGGGCCGTGGGCCCGGGCGATCGGATGGTCCTCCAACACTCGGTCAAGCGGGTGCGGGCCATGGCCCGTTCGGCTGCGCTGGCCGTCGAGCTGGGGTCCGGTGACCCCGAAGAGGCGGGCCGACCGACGCTGTTCGTGGTGGTCAACAAGATCGACCGGGTCGGGGGCGACGGCGTGCTCGGCCACCTGACCGGGGTGTCGGCGGTGGTGGACGCCCTCGACGCCGAGCTCGGCGGCGATCCGGTGCCGGTCGAGTACTTCCCACTGTCCGCGGCCAAGGGGACGGGGGTGCCCGACCTGGTCGATGCCCTGGTCGACGTGCTGCCTGCAGGGCCCCGGTACTACCCCGAGGGGATGGTCACGGACGTGGCCGAGGCGTTCTGGGTGGCCGACCTCGTACGAGAGGAGCTGCTCCACCGGGTGGCCGACGAGCTGCCGCACTCCATCGCCTGCCGGGTCACCGAGTGGGAGTGGCCCCGCGTGCGGTGCGAGATCCTGGTCGAGCGCGACAGCCAGAAGGGCATCGTGATCGGCAAGGGCGGTGAGACCCTGAAGGCGGTCGGTACAGCGGTGCGGGAGCAGATGGAGCCCGGCGCCTATCTCGAACTGTTCGTCCGGGTGGAGAAGCACTGGCAGCAGCGCGAGGACCAGCTCGACCGCCTCGGCCTCTGAACTCGCCGACCCACTGAGCTGCCCGACCCCAGAAGTCCGCCGGGCCCCGCTGAGCTGCCCGACCCCGCTGGTCGGCTCGAGTTAGCCGGCGGCGATGTCGGTCAGGAACTCCAGCACCTCGTCACGGTCGAGCGTCCGCTTCATCGGTGGGACCCGGGCCAGCAACGCGCCGCGGTAGCGGGCGGTGGCGAGTCGGCTGTCCAGTACGGCCACCACGCCCCGGTCGGACGTCGACCGGATGAGCCGACCGGCACCCTGGGCCAGGAGTGTACCGGCCCGCGGCAGGTCGACGGCACCGAACGCTCCCGGTCCGGCCAGCTCCCGGCGGGCCTCCAGGACCGGGTCGTCGGGGCGGGGGAACGGGATCCGGTCGATGGTGACGAGGCTGAGCGTCCGGCCGGGAACGTCGACCCCCTGCCAGAACCCGAGCGTGGCGAACAGGCACGCCGACTCGTCGGACCGGAAGGCCTCCACCAGGGCGGGCTTGGGCAGGTCCGACTGCGACAGCAGGGGGAACGGCAGTCGGTCGGAGAGCGCCTCGACGGCGGCCCGCATGGCACGCCAACTGGTGAACAGGGCCAGGGTACGCCCACCCGCCGCGCTGATCAGCGTCTCGAGCTCGTCGTGCAGTGCCGGCTCCGCCTCCGGTGAGCGACGGTCGGGAAGCGATTTCGCCACGTAGAGCAGCGAGTGGGCCCGGTAGTCGAACGGGCTGCCCACGTCGAGGGTGTCGGTGGCGCTGCTCGGCATCCCGAGGCGCTCGACCAGGCCGATGGGAATGGTCGCCGAGGTCAGGATGCCGGTGACCGAGCCCCACAGCTGTTCGGACAGGATCGGACCGACATCGATGGGGGAGACCCGGAGCGCGGGCGCCCGTGAGCTGTCCTCGACCCAGGCGACCTCCTCGGTGCCCAGCAGGGCGAGCCTGGCCAGGTCCGCCGCCAGGTGCCCGGCGGCCAGCAGTACCCGGTCCCGGCGCGAGCGATCGGCCGGGGCCCCGGTGTCGCCCGCCTCCCGCTCTGCACGCCGCAGGTGGTCGACCAATCGACCCACCCGGCCCGTCGCCAGGGCCAGCAGGGTGGCGAGGTCGGGGTCGCTCCCGACTCCGGTGGGAGCCGCCCGGGCGGTCCGGGCCTTCGATGCCAGCTTCGGCGTCGGTCTCGGGGCCCTGGGCAGTGGGGCGAGCCCCAGGTCGAGGCCGGCCGGCTCGTTCTCGCCGCCGCCATCGCTGCCGCCGTCCGTGCCGTCCGTGCCGGAGCCCACGCCTCCGACATCGGTCGCGATCCCACCACCGGAACCGTCGGTGTCGGAGCCGTCGGACAGGTCACCGTGGGGCACCCGTCGCCCCGACCACGGGCGGAGGACGCGGTGGAGGACGTCAGCCAGATCGGCCACTGCCTCGACGGCACGCGAGGCGCCGTCGTCGTCGCCCAGCACCGGTCGGGCCGCGGTGGCCAGCGCCCGGAACCGTCCGGGCCCGACCTCGAGTCCGAGGCTGTCGGTCATCACGTCCTCGACCTCATGGGCCTCGTCGAACACGACCACCTGGTGCTCGGGAAGGACGGCGCCACCGCTCGCCAGGTGCGCGCCGTAGAGGTGGGTGTTGACGACGACGATGTCCGCCTCGGCCGCACGGGCACGGGCGTCCTCGGCGAAGCAGTCGCGCCCCGACGGGCAGCGGAAGGCTCCCGGGCACTCGCGGGCCGTGGTCGAGACCATGGCCCACGCCCGGAAGTGGGGCTCGAAGGGCAGCTCGGCACGGTCGCCGGTGGTGGTGTCCTCGGCCCACCGCACCAGGCTCCGTACCTGGTCGGCGATGGTCGCCGGGTCCGAGGTGTCGGTGTCGGCGCCCGGGGTCAGGCTGTCGTCGGCGTCGGGGGGATCGGCCGAGCCGGTGGCCAGGGTGAGCTGGCCGCCCACGCCGCCGATCTCGCTCACGCGCTGGCGGCACACGTAGTTGCTCCGTCCCTTGAGGACGGCGAAGGTCAGGTCGTTGTCGGTGGCGGCCGCCACCATCGGAAGGTCCTTGTCGGCCAGCTGGTCCTGGAGCGCCTTGGTGGCCGTTGCGACCACGATGCGCTCTCCGGACAGCGCGGCAGGGACGAGGTAGGCGAGGGACTTGCCGGTGCCGGTGCCGGCCTGGACCACCAGGTTGCGTCGCCCGATGACGGCAGATGCGACGGCCCCGGCCATCTCGACCTGCCCAGGGCGGGACTCACCGCCCCCGGGCAGTCCTGCTGCCACGCGCTGCAGCGTGGTGGTGACCTCGTCGGGCATCCGCCGACACTACCGGTCGGCCGTGCGGCACCACCGCGGCCTACCCACCGGTCAGGCGACGGCGGAGCTCCACGTACACGGGGGTGCCCACGAGGGCATCGAGCTCCTCGGCCAGCGACTCGACCACCGGCCGGTCGCCGACGTAGGCCCGGTCGCCCTCGGTGCAGCACCAGGCCATGGTGTCGCCCTCGGGGCCCCAGTCGGCCCGGCGCCACGCACGCACGTCGGCCACCTCGCCGCCATGGCCGTCATCGGACCAGTCGACCCTGACCGGGAGCTGCCAGCACACCGATGGCTTCCAGTCGATCGGGGACTCGGCGGCGTCGACGGCGGCGAGGTGCAGCGCGCACCCGGCACCGCCGGCGAACCCGGGCCGATTGAGGAAGATGCAGGCGCCCTCGACCACCCGGGTCGCCGCCGGACCGCCGTCGGTCACGATCCCGGCGGCGAAGATGCCGCCGGCTGCGGCCTCGGCATGGAACTGGAACCGGTCCGGGGACAGCGTGTCGGCCAGTGCGGCGATCCGCATGGCCTCGTCCGCACCGTCGAGCTCGGCGCCGACGGAACAGCACCCCTCGCCCAGCTCGGGCGTCGGCTCCTCGTGGATGCCGAGGCAACCCCGGCCCCACAGGCACGTCCACCGCGAGGTCAGGAAGGCGTCGTCGAACCGCCAGGTGACGTCGCCGTCCACGATCTCGGTGACCCCGTCCCCATCCCCGTCCCCGTCCCGCCCGGACGGCTGTCCCGGCCCGTGACCGTCGGCCGGCGGCCCCGTCAATGCCACTCCACGAACAGCGCGATCGAGACCCCGAGGCCGACCACGACGATGCAGACCCGGAGGATGTCGGCCCGCAGCCGCCGGCCGTAGTGGCCGCCGAGCTGTCCCCCGACGATCGACCCGGCGGCGATGAGCGCGGCTACCGACCAGTCGATGTGGGTGGAGAGGACGAAGACGATTGCGGCCACGCCGTTCACGAGGAGGGCCAGCGCGTTCTTGGTGCCGTTGAGCCGCTGCAGGTCGTCGTCGATGAAGATGGCCAGCAGGCTGATCAGGATCACGCCCTGGGCGGCCCCGAAGTAGCCGCCGTAGATACCGGTCAGGAACACGCCGACCAGGAGCGGTGCGCCCCCGTGGACCTGGCGCTCGCCGCGTGCGGCCAGCCAGGCGCTCACCCGGGGCTGTACGGCCATGAGCACCGTCGCCAGCAGGACCAGGGCGGGGATGGCCGCCTTGAACACGCTGGAGGGGAGGGCCAGGAGCAGGACGGCCCCGGTGATCCCGCCGGTGAGTGAGGCGGCTCCCAGCTTCACCAGCCGAGGACGCTGGCCCTCCATCTCCCGGCGGTAGGCGACGACGGCACTGCCGCTGCCAGGCACCAGTCCGACGTTGTTGGACACGTTGGCCAGCACCGGCGGGTAGCCGAGGGCGAGCAGGGTGGGAAAGGTGATGAGGGACCCCGATCCGACGATCACGTTGACCGTCCCGGCGGCGAGCCCGGCGGCGAAGATGGCCAGGGCGGCCCACGGGGTCATGGGGAGGGTCTAGTCGTCGGGGGACCGTCACTCAACCACCGCAGGCACGGCGGCACCTGTCGGGACGGTTCGCCCGGAGCAGCCGAGGGGATAGGTTCGCAGGGTGCACGATGATGAACTGGAGGTTGGGGACGCACCCGGGCGGGACGAGGTCCTGACCGCCGCCGACGTGGCCGACGGGCCGATCCCGGTCCACGTCGCCTGCGTGATGGACGGGAACGGTCGATGGGCGGCACGCCGCGGGCTGCCCCGGACCGAGGGCCACGCTGCCGGCGAGGCGGCACTCCTCGACGCCGTCGAGGGCGCCCTGGAGCTGGGCATCCCCTGGATCACGATGTACGCGTTCTCCACCGAGAACTGGCGACGCCCTCCGGAGGAGGTCCGGTATCTCATGGGCTTCAACGAGAGCCTCCTGATGCGCCGCCGCGACGAGCTCAATGAGAAGGGCGTCCGCATCCGCTTCGCCGGTCGACGCGACTGGCGGGTCCCCAAGCGGGTCCTGAAGCGCATGGACGAGTCGATCGAGCTGACCAAGGGCAACCGGCGCTGCACGCTGACCATGGCCTTCAACTACGGCGGCCGTGCCGAGATCGTCGACGCCGTCCGTGAACTGGTCCGCGACGGCGTGAAGCCCGAGAAGGTCACCGAGAAGGCGATCCGGTCACACCTCTACTTCCCCGACCAGCCCGATCCCGACCTGGTCATCCGAACCTCCGGCGAGCACCGCATCTCCAACTTCCTGCTGTGGCAGCTGGCCTACAGCGAGCTGGTCTTCACCGAGGTGCTCTGGCCCGACTTCCGGCGGTCCGACCTCTTCGCCGGGGTGCGGGACTTCCAGCGCCGACAGCGGCGCTACGGGGGCGTCACCTGATGGCCGCCGGGCGCGTCCGCGACGACGCCGGCGGCGTGTGGATCGTGACCGGCTGGGTCCTCGGCTTCCTCGTCTACGCATGCGTGTTGCTCGCCTGGCACGCCGGCTTCACCGCTGCGACGGTGTTCGTCGTCATCCCCCCATTGCTCCTCGTCATGATCGGGGCGGGCAACCTGATCAGCGGTCGGCGGTCCGGGCGTCCGGCGCCGAGGTTCAACCGACCCGACCCGGTGCCGCTGGCCACGTTGCGGGGCGACCAGGATGTGGCCCCGGGAGGCGACGGCTCCGGCGGGGGTCCCGGGCCCGGACGATGACCCAGTTCCGCGACCGGGGAGTGGTGCTGCGCACCATCCGCCTGGGGGAGGCGGACCGGATCGTCACCCTGATGACCGAGCACCACGGCAAGGTCCGTGCCGTCGCCAAGGGCGTGCGCCGCACCACCTCCAAGTTCGGCTCGCGCCTCGAGCCCCTCAGCCACGTCGCCCTGCTGGGCTGGCAAGGACGGGGCGACCTCGACACGATCAACCAGGTGGAGGTCATCGACACCTTCCGGCCCGTCCGTGAGGACCTCGACCGCATGTCGGCCGCCCTGTCGATGTTGGAGGTCGTGGACCAGGTGGGTCAGGAGCGGCACGCCAACCCCCGCCTCTACGAGATGTCCGTCCGGGCCCTGGCCGCGCTCGCCGGTCAGGACTCGCCCATGGTGGCGCCCGCCTTCTTCCTCAAGGTGCTCGCACTCGAGGGGTCGGCCCCGTTCCTCGACGGCTGTGTCTCGTGCGGCCAGGACGACGATACCCAGCTCGTGGCCTTCGACATCGTGGAGGGCGGCGTCCTGTGCCGGGCCTGCCGGCGCGGTCGGCCACTGTCGCCGGAGGGACTCGACCTCCTGCGCCGGACGCTCGGCGGGGGGCTCTCCGGCGTGCTGGCCGAGCCCCGGACCGCCACCACCGACGAGGTCACCACACTCGCCACCAGGACATGGAGGCCCATCTCGACCGCCGGCTCCGCTCCGTCCGGGCCGGCCAGGTCACCTGAGCCGGGGGACGGCGGCCGGATGACCCCGTCCGCGGTCGTCGTGTGGTTCCGACGCGACCTGCGACTCGCCGACCACCCGGCACTGCAGGCAGCGGCCGACGAGGCGCGCACCCTGGGCCGCTCGCTGCTCGGCCTGTTCGTCGTCGAGGAAGGGCTGCTCGCCACCGGTGGACCCAATCGCCGCGCCTACCTGGCCCGGACCCTGGCCGCGCTGGACGGAGCGCTCGACGGCCGGCTGGTGCTGAGGCGGGGCAGGCCGGAGGCGGTCGTCCCGCAGGTGGCAGCCGAAGTGTCGGCGTCGACGGTCCATGCCACCGGCGACTGCGCTCCCTACGGGCGACGCCGCGATGCCCGCGTGGCCGAGGCCCTCGCCGGCGACGATCGCCGCCTGGTGCGCACCGGCTCGCCCTACGCCGTGTCGCCGGGTCGGGTGCTCACCGGCGACGGGGGCCCGTACCGGGTGTTCACACCGTTCCGACGCGCCTGGGCGGCGCACGGCTGGCCCGCCCCGACGGACGCTCCTGCCGGCGTGCGGTGGGCGCAGGCGGGCCGCGAGCTGGCACCGGCCGACCTCGAGCCCGACGCGGGTGACATCACCGCCACGCTGCCCACCGCCGGCGAGGCCGCCGCCACCGACCTGTCGGGCGCGTTCCTCGGCGGACCGTTCGCCACCTACGACGAGGACCGCGACCGGCCGGACCTGGCCGGCACCTCCCGGCTCTCGCCCCACCTCCGGTTCGGAGCGATCCACCCCCGCCAGATCCTGGACCGGGTGCCGGCCGGCACGTCGGGCGACGTGTTCCGTTCCGAGTTGGCCTGGCGGGAGTTCTACGCCGACGTGCTGTGGCACCGGCCGGACTCGGCGTGGGCCCCGCTGTCACCCGTCGGCGCCCACCTCCGGACCGACACCGGCCCCGAGGCCGACGCCCGGTTTGCCGCATGGGTGGCGGGGCGCACCGGCTACCCGCTCGTCGATGCCGGGATGCGCCAGCTGTCGGCCGAGGGCTGGATGCACAACCGCCTGCGGATGCTCACGGCCTCGTTCCTCGTGAAGGACCTCCACCTGCCCTGGCAGCGGGGGGCGGCCCACTTCCTGGACCTGCTCGTCGACGGCGACCTGGCCTCCAACAACCACGGGTGGCAGTGGGTGGCCGGGACGGGCACTGACGCCGCCCCCTTCTACCGGGTGTTCAGCCCCGACCGGCAGGCCGAGCGCCTCGATCCCGCCGGCGCCTACGTGGCCCGCTACGTGCCCGAGCACGGCACCCCCGACTACCCGGCGCCGATCGTGGACCACGCCGTCGAGCGGGCGGAGGCACTGGACCGTTGGCAGGAGGCCAAGGAGACGGCCGCCCGGGCCGGGTCGGCATGATGGGGAGCACCCCCGCCGACCTCGCCGGCGACACCGGGGCCGATCGCAGCGTCGATCGTGGTGCCGATCGTGGTGCCGAGGGCTCGGGCGACCCGACCGGGCGACCGTTCGGGGTCTACGTCCACGTGCCGTTCTGCCGCCACCGGTGCGACTACTGCGCCTTCGCCACCTACACCGACCGGGACCACCTCATGGAGGCCTACGCCGCGGCCTGCGTGACCGAGCTCGAGCGGGCAGTCGAACGCGAGGGCCTCCCGGCTGCCACCTCGGTGTTCTTCGGGGGCGGGACCCCGTCGCGTCTACCGGCCGACCTCCTGGTGTCGGTGCTCCACGCCGTCCCGCGCAGCCCGGGGGCCGAGGTGACGGTCGAGTGTAACCCGGAGGACGTGACCGGCGACCTGCTGGCCGTCTACCGGAGTGCCGGTGTGACACGGGTCTCCCTCGGGGTGCAGTCCACCGTCGGTCACGTCCTCAAGGGCCTGGGCAGGAGGCACGGTCCCGACCACGTGACCACGGCCGCCACTCTGGTGGCGGGCGCGGGGTTCGACTCCTGGAACCTCGACCTCATCATGGGCGGGGCGGGGGAGAGCGACGAGGACTGGGAGCGGAGCCTGTCCGACCTGCTGGGCCTGGCGTCGCCGCCGCCCCACCTGAGTGCCTATGCACTGACGGTGGAGCCGGGCACGCCGCTCGCCCGCACACCCGACCGCCATCCCGACGACGACGTCCAGGCCACGAGGTACGAGACGGCCGACCGGGTGCTCGACGGGGCCGGGTACCGGTGGGAGGAGATCTCCAATTGGGCGCGCCCCGGGCACGAGTGCCGCCACAACCACCTCTACTGGGAGCAGGGCGACTACCGCGGCATCGGGTCGGCGGCCCACTCCCACCGGGACGGCCGTCGCTGGTGGAACGTCCGGACGCCCGACCGCTTCGTCGCACTGATCGACGACGACCGGTCGACCGAGGCGGGGGAGGAGGTCCTGGACGGCCCGGCCCGGGAATTCGAGGCACTGGCCCTCGCCCTGCGCACACCCGCCGGGGTGCCCGACGGGGCGCTCCCTGACGATCCGGACCTGGACGGGCTCGTCGACCGGTCGTCCGGCCGGGCGGTGCTGACGGTGCGGGGGCGCCTGCTGGCGAACGCCGTCACCCGCCGCCTCGTCGTACCGACCTGATCCGTCGACCGGCACCCCACACCCACCGCCGCGGCCCGTGCCGGTCACAGCGACGTGCGGGACGGCGCCCGCGGGCCACCCGGTACGATTCCCCCCTATGCCTGAGCCGGAAGCACCAGACGACGCAGTGTCCGAGCGGACCGACCTCATGGAGAAGGTGGTCGGCCTGTGCAAGCGCCGGGGCTTCATCTTCCAGTCGGCCGAGATCTACGGGGGCTTCCGGTCCACCTACGACTATGGCCCGCTCGGGGTCAACATGCTGCGCAACGTCAAGAACCTGTGGTGGGAGTCGATGGTGCAGCGCCGCGACGACGTCGTCGGACTCGACGCCGCCATCCTGAGCCCGCCGGCGGTGTGGGCTGCCTCTGGCCACCTGGCCACCTTCACCGACCCGCTGGTCGACTGCATGAACTGCCACCAGCGCTGGCGCGAGGACAAGATCGACGGTGTCTGCCCGGCCTGCGGGTCGACCGAGTTCACCGAGGCCAGGGCCTTCAACCTGATGTTCAAGACCCACGCCGGTCCGCTGGAGGACGAGGGCGCCGTCGCCTACCTCCGGCCCGAGACGGCCCAGGGCATGTTCATCAACTTCCTCAACGTGCTCCAGTCCACGCGGAAGAAGCCGCCGTTCGGCATCGCCCAGGTGGGGAAGTCGTTCCGCAACGAGATCACCCCGCAGAACTTCGTCTTCCGCACGCGCGAGTTCGAGCAGATGGAGATGGAGTACTTCGTGCCGCCGGCCGAGGCGCAGCAGTGGTTCGAGTACTGGCTCGACCACCGGTTCCGCTGGTACCTCGACCTCGGCATCCCGGACGACCAGCTGCGCCTGCGGCACCACGAGGCGAGCGAACTCTCCCACTACTCGTCGGGCACCGCCGACGTCGAGTTCCTCTTCCCGTGGGGATGGGACGAGCTCGAGGGCATTGCCAACCGGTCCGACTTCGACCTCAAGGCCCACGCCGCGGCATCGGGGGAGAAGCTCGAGTACTACGACCAGACGGCCAACGAGCGCTACGTGCCCCACGTCATCGAGCCCGCCGCCGGAGCCACCCGCACGATGATGGCCTTCCTCCTGGCCGCCTACACCGAGGACGAGGTTGGCGGCGAGGCCCGCACCCTGCTCCGGCTGCACCCCCGGCTGGCCCCGTACCAGGTGGGCGTCCTGCCACTGTCGAAGAAGGAGACGCTCGAGCCGCTGGCCCGCAAGGTGCTCGGCATGCTCCAACCCCACTTCATGTGCGACTACGACACCACCCAGTCGATCGGCAAGCGCTACCGCCGCCAGGATGAGGTGGGGACCCCGTGGTGCGTGACGATCGACTTCGACTCGCTCGAGGACGACGCGGTGACGGTGCGCGATCGCGACACGACCGAGCAGGTCAGGGTGCCGATCGCCGGACTGCTCGACGAGCTCCGCCACCGGATGGACGCCGTCGGGGGGTAGAACCTGCGGGCCTGCTCCCACAGAGCCTCTGACGGGCTCCTGCGGTCCTTCGGACCGGCTCCCGCAGTCCTGTAGACCGGTAGGCAGGGCGAGTCCGGGCGTCCGGTCGTGCCTCCGGGAGGTCCGGCGGACGGATGGGCGGACGGATGGGCGGAGAGTAGGCTTGGCGCTCGGCGCACAGGCCGTGCGACCGTCATCCCCCCACTCAGTGCCCATCCGAGGAGACTCTTCCTGATGCCGTTCGTCTTCGATTTCGACCACACCCACCGCAAGCCCCCGATGGAGATGAAGGACCTTCTCGGTGGCAAGGGTGCCAACCTGGCCGAGATGACGTCCGTACTGGGCCTGCCGGTGCCTCCCGGGTTCACCATCGCCACGACGGCCTGCCGTACCTACATGGAGGGTGGCTGGCCCGAGGGCCTGACCGCCGAGATCGCCCGGGCCAAGGGACGCCTCGAGAAGACCATGGGGAAGCAGGTCGGCGACGCGGACGACCCCCTGCTCGTGTCCGTCCGCTCCGGTGCGAAGTTCTCGATGCCCGGGATGATGGACACCGTCCTCAACCTCGGTCTCAACGACAAGTCGGTCGAGGGCCTTGCCCGACAGACCGACGACGAGCGTTTCGCCTTCGACTCCTACCGCAGGTTCGTCGCCATGTACGGCCGGATCGTGCTCGGCGTGCCAGGCGAGGAGTTCGACACGCTGCTGGACGCAGCCAAGGAGCTCGCCGGGACCTCCGACGACGCCGGCATTCCGATCGAGCTGCTGCGCTACCTGGTCGAGGCCTACCAGCAGATCGTCGAGCGCCACACCGGCAAGCCGTTCCCCCAGGATCCCGACGAGCAGCTGCGCGGCGCCATCGAGGCCGTCTTCGCCTCGTGGAACGGTCCCCGTGCCATCGCCTACCGGGTCCGTGAACGGATCGCCCACGACCTGGGCACCGCCGTCAACGTCCAGGCCATGGTGTTCGGCAACCGGGACGACGAGTCGGGTACCGGTGTGGGCTTCACCCGTGACCCGGCCACCGGGGCGGTGGGTGAGTACGGCGACTTCCTGGTCAACGCCCAGGGCGAGGACGTGGTCGCCGGAATCCGCAACACCGAGCCGTTGTCGGCGCTGGCCGACGAGTTCCCGAAGATCCACAAGGAACTCCTGGGGATCTTCTCCCGGCTCGAGCGGCACTACCGCGACATGTGCGACACCGAGTTCACCATCGAGCAGGGCAAGCTCTGGATGCTCCAGACACGCGTGGGCAAGCGCACCGGTCGTGCGGCCCTGCGTATGGCTGTGGACATGGTCTCCGAGCGGGCCATCAAGCTGACCCACGAGGAGGCGGTCGGCCGGATCACCGGCGAGCACCTCGAGCAGGTCCTCCATCCGCAGTTCGCCTCAGACGGCCATCTGACCCTGGTCACCGGCCTCGGTGCGTCACCCGGCGCCGCGGTGGGCCGGGTCTACCTGACCGCGAACGACGCCCAGGCCGCCGCCGAGCGGGGCGAGGCCGTGGTGCTCGTCCGTAGTGAGACGTCGCCCGAGGACGTCCACGGCATGTTGGCGTCCCAGGGCATCCTGACCGCCCGGGGCGGCCTGGTCAGCCACGCCGCCGTCGTCGCCCGTGGCTGGGGCAAGCCGGCCGTGGTCGGTGCCGAGGCCCTGCGCATCGGCGCACACTCCTTCCACGTGGGTGACATCGAGGTCTACGAAGGTGACTGGATCTCCGTCGACGGCACCAACGGGGTCGTCGTCCTCGGCCAGGTGCCGGTGTCGCAGGGCGAGACACCGCCGGAGTTCGACACCATCCTCGGCTGGGCCGACGATATCCGTGCCGGGCACCTCGGGGTCCGGGCCAACGCCGACAACGGCCCCGACGCCACCAACGCCCGGAACCACGGGGCCGAGGGGATCGGCCTGTGCCGGACGGAGCACATGTTCCTCGCCGAGGACCGGCTGCCGGTCGTCCGCCGGATGATCCTGGCGGACACCCCGGCCGAGGAGGAGCAGGCCCTCGAGGCACTGCGCGTGGCCCAGAAGGCCGACTTCTACGAGATCCTGGAGGCCATGGACGGCCTGCCCGTCACCATCCGCCTCCTCGACCCGCCGCTGCACGAGTTCCTGCCGGACACGATGGAGCTGGCGATCAAGGAGGCCACGGTGGGCCTCACCGAGGAGGAGACCCACCTCTTCGAGGCAGCCAAGCAGTGGCACGAGTTCAACCCGATGCTGGGCACCCGTGGCGTCCGCCTCGGTGTGATCAAGCCCGGGCTCTACGCCATGCAGGTCCGGGCCCTGATGGAGGCCGCCCTCGACCGCGTCGAGGCCGGCGGCCACCCGATCGTGGAGATCATGATCCCGCTGACCGTGTCCCGTGAGGAGATGGCCCTGGCCCGCTCGTGGGTCGAGTCGGCAGTGTCGGCCACCCTCGAGGGCGACGCCTCCGGCAAGGGGTCGAAGCGGTCGAAGGGCGCGAAGGTGACCGGCAAACTCGAGGTGCTCATCGGCACGATGATCGAGACCCCCCGGGCCGCCCTGCGTGCCGGCGACATCGCCGAAGAGGCCGAGTTCTTCTCCTTCGGCACCAACGACCTCACGCAGATGACGTTCGGGTTCAGCCGCGACGACGTCGAGGGCCGGATGATGTCGGCCTACCTCGAACAGGGTCTGCTGAAGCGGAACCCGTTCGAGGTCGTCGACGCCGACGGCGTCGGCGAACTCGTCCGCATCGGCACGGAGCGGGGCCGGGCCACCCGTCCGGGCCTCAAGGTCGGGGTGTGCGGCGAGCACGGCGGCGACCCCGAGTCGATCGCCACGTTCGCCGCCGCCGGACTCGACTACGTCAGCTGCTCGCCCTTCCGGGTGCCGATCGCCCGGCTGGCCGCGGCACAGGCCGTCCTGGCCGGCCATACCGCCGCCCGGGCCAAGGTGACGGGCGCCGACAAGGCGCCGGCCAAGAAGGCGGCCGCCAAGAAGGCCGTGGCGAAGAAGGCTCCCGCCAAGAAGGCGCCGGCCAAGAAGGCGCCGGCCAAGAAGGTGCCGGCCAAGAAGGCTGCCGCACGCTGAGCCGCACGTCCGCCGGCCCGGCCCGTTGAACGGGTCCCGGCCGGCGGGACGGTGACGGGGCGGGACGCGGTACCGTCGTCACCATGGGCATCCCCGACGAGGACGTGGCCCGGGTCCGGGCGGCGACGGACATCGTCGCCCTGGTCGGGGAGCACGCGGCACTGAAGCGGGTGGGGCAGCGCTGGGTCGGCCTGTGCCCGTTCCACAGCGAAAAGTCCCCGTCGTTCAGTGTGAACGCCGAGGCCGGCTTCTACTACTGCTTCGGCTGCCAGGCCAAGGGTGACGCCATCAGCTTCGTCCGTGCGATGGAGCACCTGGACTTCGTCGATGCCGTGCGACGGCTGGCGGACAAGGCCGGCATCACCATCCGCGAGGACGGCAACGCCGGTCGGGACAACCAGAAGCGCAAGGTCTTCCTCGATGCCATGGAGCAGGCCACGGAGTGGTACCACCACCACCTGCTGACCGGCCAGGACGCCGGGCAGGCCCGTGACTACCTGCGCAGCCGGGGCTACGACGGCGAGGTCGTCCGGCGGTTCCGACTCGGCTGGGCCCCTGACGGGTGGGACACCCTGTGCACCGCGCTGAAGCTGACCGAGGACGTGGCGGTCGGGGCCGGCCTCGGCTTCGTCAACCGTCGCGGCCGGCTCCAGGACGCCTTCCGGGCCCGGGTGCTGTTCCCGATCTGCGACCCGTCGGGGAATCCCGTCGCCCTCGGCGGCCGCATCCTGCCCGGCAGCAGCGACCCGGCGAAGTACAAGAACTCCGCCGAGACGCCGATCTACTCCAAGCGCCGGACCCTCTACGCCCTCAACTGGGCGAAGCAGGACGTGATCGCCTCGGGTGAGGTGGTGGTCTGCGAGGGCTACACCGACGTGATCGGGTTCTTCGAGGCGGGCGTACCCCGGGCCGTGGCCACCTGCGGCACCGCCCTGGCCGAGGAGCACGTGAAATTGCTCAAGAACTTCGCACCGCGCATCGTGCTGGCCTTCGACGCCGACGGGGCGGGACAGTCGGCTGCCGGCCGCTTCTACGAGTGGGAGCGCAAGCTCGAGATCGACGTGGCGGTGGCCGCTCTCCCCCCAGGGTCCGATCCGGCCGACCTGGCCCGGTCCGATCCGGCCGCCCTGCGCCAGGCGGTCACAGAGGCCAAGCCCTTCCTCCAGTTCCGTCTCGAGCGGATCCTGGGGGCGGCCGACCTCTCCACGCCGGAGGGCCGGGCCCGGGGTGCCGACCATGCCCTGGCGGCCGTGGCCGAGCACCCCGACGACCTGGTCCGGGACCAGTACGTCATGCAGGTGGCCGAGCGCTGCCGCCTCGAACCGGCCGCCCTGCGCGACAGGCTCGAGCGGATCAGGCGCGAGGGCCCGAGGACCCCGCCGCCGAAGGCCGATCGCACGCCGGCCCGTCCGGCACCGCCGAGCGACGATCTCGACCCGCGTGGCTACGACGGCCCCGACGACCCGGGGTCGGAGCCGGAGTGGGACCCGTGGGAGGACGGTCCTGGCACCGGCGGAGGCCCCCGACGGTCGACGTCGGCCGAGTTCCGGCCCGGGCTCGAGGCTCTCCGCCTGGCCATCCACCGACCCGAGGAGGTGGGGGACCGGCTGCAGGAGGAGCTCTTCTCCGACCCGGTCCAGCGGGCCGCCTTCGTCGCCCTGGTGGAGTCCGATGACCTGGGTGAGGCAATCGACGGTGCATCAGGGCCCGTGCAGTCGCTGCTGGTCCGCCTGACGGTCGAGGAGCCGAGGTCGGAGCCTGACGAGGTGGTGGCTCAGCTCGTGCGCGACACCGTGCGCCGGGAATTGCCGGTGCTCACCGTCGAGGCCCGGACGTCCCCGACCGCCATGGAGGGGGCCGCCGAGGTGGCCCGTTGGCTCCAGGACCTGGACCGACACGAGACCTCGGCAGAGGCGTCCCGCCGGTTGGTAGCGTGGCTCCTCGTGAGGGCACAGCAGAACGGGTCCGGGCAGGCCACATGACGGCCAAGAAGATCGTCCCCCTCTATCCCGGCTCCCTCGCCGAGGATCCTGGCGGACGGCTGCCGGTCGAGGGCTCGGGTTCGTCCGACGTGACCCACGTCGAGGTGACGCATCCCGGTGTGACGCATCCCGGTGTGACCACCGCCGGCGCCGACGACGGACTCGGCGTCGATCTCGAGGTCGAGGTCGAGGTGATCATGGTCGCCGGTGACCCCGTCGCCGTCCTCGAGACGCTGCCCCAGGCCGAGTTCGAGGCACTCATCGCCAAGGGTCGCATGGCCGGTGGCCTGACCCAGGACGACGTGGTGGCTGTGCTGCGCTCGGTCGAGCTGAGCGCCGACCTGATCGCCGGTGTGGTCGACCGCATCCGCGAGGCGGATATCGAGTTCACCTATGACACGGGCGAGACGACCATCGTGCCCATGGCCCCGGTCGACGCCCTGGAGACACTCGATGTCGCCGGTGTCGCCGACGCGCTCGAGGCCTCACCACACCTGGTGGCCGTGACGTCCGCCCCGCCGGCACCGGACGCGCCGACGGTCGCCCCGTCGGCAAAGGTCCCGCCCAAGCGGACCCGGGCGCCCCGTGCTGCGTCCACTGCGTCCGAGCCCGACAGTTTCCGCGGCTCGGCCGCCGACCCGGTCCACATGTACCTGAAGGAGATCGGCAAGGTAAAGCTGCTCGACGCCGCCCTCGAGGTGGAGCTGGCCGAGCGCATCCTGGCCGGCATCGAGGCCGAGGCCCGTCTGGCCGCCGACGAGCTGGTTCCCGGCCGCACGGGTGCAGAGCAGCGGGCGGACCAGCGACTGGTGCGCCAGGGCCATGAGGCGAAGGAGGCCCTCATCGAGGCCAACCTCCGCCTCGTCGTCTCGATCGCCAAGCGCTACCGCAACCGCGGGCTCGCCTTCCTCGACCTGATCCAGGAGGGCAACCTCGGGCTCATGCGGGCGGTCGAGAAGTTCGACCACACCAAGGGCTTCAAGTTCTCGACCTACGCCACGTGGTGGATCCGCCAGGCGATCACCCGGGCCATCGCCGACCAGGCCCGCACGATCCGCATCCCGGTCCACATGGTCGAGACCATCCACAAGGTGGTGTGGGCCCAGCGCCAGTTCCACCAGGAGTCCGGTCGCGAACCGACGACCGAGGAGCTGGCCGCGCTGGTCGACATGACCCCGGAGCGGGTACGAGAGATCCTGCGCATCAACCAGGACACCATCTCCCTCGAGCAGCCGATCGGCGACGAGGAGGACTTCAGCCTTTCCGACATCATCGAGGACCGTGAGGCGGTCGTGCCGGGCGACGCCGCCACACGCCTCATGCTCGACTCGGCGCTGCGTGACGCACTGGCCCACCTCACCCTCCGGGAGCAGGACGTCGTCCGCCTCCGCTTCGGCCTGGAGGACGGCAAGATCCGTACCCTCGAGGAGGTCGGGAAGGCGTTCGGTGTGACCCGCGAGCGGATCCGCCAGATCGAGGCGAAGACGCTGGCCAAGCTGCGCCGTCCCGAGTCGGCCCAGTTGCTGCGCGACTACCTCGAAGAGGCCTAGGCATCCCCACCTGGCGCTGCGGCCCCGCACGGCCCGCCTCGCCCCTCGCCCCTCGGCCCAGCGAGCCTCACCCTGCATCCCGTCCCCGTCAGCCCTGTCAGGCCCGTCGGCCAGCCACGCCCCTCGGGTCGCCGTCGCCGTCGATCAGCACCTCGACGTCCGCGTAACCGGCTGCCCGCAGCAGCACGCTGACGGGTTCGATCTGGTCGCCGCCCACCTCGAGCAACAGCCAACCGCCGGGTCGGACCCAGTGGGTGCTCCGGGCCACCAGTTCGCCCACCAGGTGCAGCCCGTCGTCACCCCCGTCGAGCGCACGACGGGGTTCGTAGGTCACCACGTCGCGCGGGAGCAGGTGGAGAGCACCCGTCGGCACGTAGGGGAGGACTGCGCACAGGACGTCCACGGTCCCGGCCAGCTGCTCCGGTAACGGGACGTCGAGGCGTCCCTCGTGCACGTCCACGCCGTTGCGGCGGGCACAGGCGACGGCCACGGGATCGATGTCGGTGGCGAGCACACGGGCAGCCGGGCGCCGGTGTCGGAGCACGACCGCCAGCGCCCCGGACCCGGTGGCCACGTCCACGGCGGTGCCGTCCGGTGGGAGCAGTTCGGCTGCCCGACGTGCCAGGGGCTCGGACTGCCAGCGCGGGACGTAGACCCCGGGATCGACCGCGATGTCGAGTTCGCAGAAGCGGGTCGCCCCGACCAGCCATGCCAACGGCTCACCGGACACCCGGCGGGCGACGAGTGAGTTCAGCGTGTCGTCATCCGGGGCGACGGCGGCGAGCTCGGCCGCCTCCTCGTCGGCGGCGACACAGCCCGCTGCGGCCAGGACTCGGATGATGGCTGCCAGCTCGTTGGCGATCACGTGGTCACCCTCGTCCGGAGGGTCGCCCGGCGTGGGGCTCCCGACCGGTCCGCCGGATGGGGGCGGCAGGGTCAGACGGCCAGCGAGCTGTGCTCGTTGATGGCGGTAGCGAGGTCGCCGGCCATCTCGATGACCAGGGCATCGGCGGCCTCTTCGCCGTCGCGCCACCCACCGAGCACCCCGAGGGCGTCACGGAAGCGGACCGTGCTGAGCACGATCACCGCCTTGCCCTTGGTCACCCATCCCGCCTTTGACGGGCGCCCCTTGGCCCGGACGGTCGCACCCTCGGGAGTCACCACCCGGAGCCGGGTGCGGCGCGACCGCACGATCCCGAGGACGAACCCGACGGCGAGGGCGGCTGCGGCGGCGATGCGGAGCTTCACGCCGCCATTGTGGCGCGGTTCTGCCCGGCGTGCACCTGCGATCCGGCGGGGGGTTGACGACCGGCTAATCTCCTCTGGCACACCAGGGCCGTACCGAGGTCCGACCCGGGTGTGGCCAGGCCAGTTTCCGGGGTAGCTCAATCGGCAGAGCATCTGACTGTTAATCAGAGGGTTGTGAGTTCGAGTCTCACCCCCGGAGCCAAGTAAGTGCAGTTCACAGGTCGAGTCCGGGCCCGGCGGTGTACCGAGACCGCCTCTGTGGGCACGGTTTGGTCACATTGCGTTCCCGTCGACCATGGCTGCGACCTTCTCGGCCGCCTCTCTGGCAGCCGCCGGAAGCACGTGGCTGTAGCGGTCAGCCGTGATTGAAATACCGGCGTGACCGAGGTTCGTACTCACTGTCTTGAGGTCGATGCCCGCGCTCAGAGCCAGCGATGCCGCGCTGTGCCTCAGGTCGTGGAGGCGGATCCGGGGCAGTTCAGCCGCTTCGCTCAACACTTGGAAGCGGTCCGTAACGGAGCCGGGCCATATCGGTCGGCCATCCGCCGCAGCAAACACCAGCCCCTGATCGAGATAGGCAGCGCCGAGGGCCAGCTTCTCGGCCGCCTGGCGGCCTCTGTGAGCGCGGTGGGGCCGACACGGTTCCTGGGTCGATGGCGACCGTCCTCATGCCCTTGGCGGTCTTCGGTGTGCCCCAGACCATGTTGCTCCCGACTTCCCCGAGCGTGCGCACCACCCGGAATTCTCCGCAATCCAAGTCCACGGAATCCCACGACAGGCCCAGACCTTCACCGCGACGGACTCCGGCGAGGCAGTAGATGCGCCACAGGGCAGCGAGTCGGTCGTGGCTTACCGAGTCAAGGAACAGCCGGACTTGTGCAGCGTCCCATACCGGTCGAGGCTCCGACCGCTCGGCTGGCTGCTCGACCTGCTGACAGACATTCCATGGAACGAGCCGGCGCTTGACGGCTGAGCCCAGAGCGCTGGTCACCACCAGGCTGCAATGGCAAACCGGTTAGTCCACCGGGCGGGACTGACCACCGAAACTGGGCCAAGAGAATCGGCGGATGCCGTCTCAATTCGTGGCTGGGGCCGGAGCAGCTCCTGATTGCGCCCATCGCTCACGGCCTGCGCCGGCGGGTACCAGTTCCCCGGCAGACGCCATCCACAAATCGGGTCCCTTCGGTGTGCCATCGGTGACCCACGACTTGCCGGAGACGACCGTATTGCCGGTGACAAGTGCATCACCTGCGACGCGAGCTTCGTCAGTGACCAGGGCAGACCCGGAGACGCGTGCATGCTCACCGATCTCAGCATCGCCCGCTATCCGCGCGGACCCACTGATCTCAGCGGCGCCCAGCACCCATGCCGTGCCGGTCACTGCCGCCGATTCGGGTACCCGGGCATATCCGAAGATCGCGGCATCGGGGCCTACGAACGCCGTGTCGGCCACCATCGCCGCATGAGCCACCCACCGACCGCCATTGGGGTGTCGGTGGGCCTCCGCCGGTCCGTATCCATCATCGAAGTCGTGCAGTTCGCCTTTCGGCTGTGGTGAATACCACCTGCCATCAGATGCAATCCATCATCCAGGACCTTGAGATACGTCGCTCACGGCTACCTCTCCCCGGCACAAGCACCGAGGGACCGCCCCGCCGCGTCGGGAGCCACTCTCCCACCGTCTTCGCTCACTTGCATGGAAACGTGAATTGGACCATTGCCAGGGGCGGCGGTGCCCATTCGGACCTCTAGACGCTATGAACAAGCCGCAGCATCTGCCATGAAGTCTCAACCCGGCACGTCGGGGACACCAGGGCGACCAGTTCTGGGACAATCTCACGATGATCGTTCGGGCCGCCAGCGCCAATGATGCCGTCGCTATTGCGACACTCCTGAACGCCTTCCTTGCCACCACGACCATCGAGTGGACAGACACGCCACAGAGCACGGACAGCGTTCTGGCATGGCTGGACGACCATGAGGTTGTTCTCGTCGCCGAAGAAGCTGGCGAGATTGTGGGTGTGGCGGCGTTTGGGTGGTTCCGTGACGTTGTGAAGCGGCCGGGCTACCGGTTCACGGTGGAGCACACGATCCATGTGCGGGAGGACTACTGGGGCCTGGGCATTGCCAGGGAACTCATGCAAGCTCTCATCGACTTGGCGCAGAAGAGTGGAAGGCACACGATGATCGGCGCCATCGACGGTTCAAACGAGGCGTCGATTCGCTTTCACCAGCGACTGGGCTTCGTCGAAGTCGGCCGGATGCCGGAGATCGGTGCCAAGTTTGGCCGATGGTGCGACCTCGTCCTGTTCCAAAAGCGTCTCGATGCCCGAATTGCACCCGAGTGAGTGGACAGCCCCGTGTCCCTGACCGGCCGGGGAGCGGGGCGCTGGAGCAAACCCCTCTGAGGCTCGGCAAGTGGCGGGTATGCGACGATGTGACGGTGACAGCGGGCGGATGGCGTGGAAGCGTATTCAGCGGTGTCGTCCTGGTCGGCGCACTCGGAATCGGAACTGCTGGATGTTCCTCCGGGCCCTCAACTGCGGCAGCGGGCTTGTGCGGTTCCGTAGTCGCCACACCGCCGCCCGACTCCGCGCTCGCTGTACACACGCAGACAATCAAGGACGGTGAGAATTCGGGCTACCCGTCCCTTGACCACGGTGCTACTGCATTCTTGAACGCCCTGGACCAGCACAGCGAAACAGCGGTCCAGATTGCCGAGGACCAAATCGTCGCAGCCTGCAATTCGCTGCATATTCCTCTCGGCACGCTCACTCCCCCCGGATGACGACGGCGTAGCTCTCACCCTTGTCCCCGATCATTCGGGTCGGTGTGCTGGCTGTGCCCGTCGAGCGGAGTCAAGCGCGCCCCCAACTACGGAATGGCTGTTAGCCTCGAAAATTCGTCCCACCCCTGATCCGAGGTTGCGCGCGTCCGCGTAAAAGCCCCCCTGTCCTGGGAGAATGTGAGTCTCTACACAACACATCAACCAGGCTCAGGAGGACTCCT